>Ga0209415_10010258_pt1 | contig 15956 bp, 17 predicted proteins | sample PeaSoiSIISIP2007_FD_187696 | JGI IMG/M metagenome (GOLD analysis project Ga0209415, IMG submission 187696) | Peat soil microbial communities from Weissenstadt, Germany - SII-SIP-2007 (SPAdes) (version 2) | ecosystem: Environmental > Terrestrial > Soil > Wetlands > Peat | place: Germany...
GGTCCACCGCAGCGCAGCGTCACACGGTGCGGACGGATGCGCCACCCACGGCGCACGGCCTCCGTCCCCAGCACCGCCACCGGCACGACCGGCGCGCCCGTCTGCAGCGCGAGCCGCCCGACGCCGCGGCGCGGGCTGCCGAGCGGGCCCGGCCGCCGGCGTGTGCCCTCGGGGAAGATCACGACGCAGTCGCCGCGTTCGAGGATCAGCCGCGCCGTGTCCATGGCCTGCTGGTCCCCGGCCCCGCGGTCGATCGGGAAGGCCCCGAGCCGGTTGAGCAGCCATCCGGCGACCGGGTGGGCGAAGAGCTCCTTCTTCGCCACGTAGTACACCGGCCGGCGCGTCAGGCAGCCGATCACGAACGGGTCGAGGAAGCTGCGATGGTTGGCCGCGAGGATCACCGGCCCCGTGCGCGGGATGTGCTCGCGCCCGAGCCGTCGCATGCGGAAGTAGACGTGGAAGATCGGCTGGAGGATGCAGCGCACGATCACGTAGACCACGAGGTTGACCCCGCGGTCGACGGCATACGAGTGGTACTCCCCCGGCGTTGCGTATCGCGCCACGCCCGACACGTACACGGACGCGTGGCTGCGGTTACCCGCCGAAGCGGTGCTCGGGGCGGCCGCACACCCCCGGCGAGCACGCGAAGAGGCCGCCGGCGAGGGGCTGGCGCGCGCGCTCCTGTGCGCTGAGGCGGTGCCAGGCGGTCGTGATCACGAGCACGTCGCCGGCGAAGGCGCAGCTCGTCGGCTGGCTGACGGGCAGGCCGATCGCACGGTCCAGCGCGCCGTCGGGCGTGTAGCGGCGGACCTCGCCGGTCCCCCACACGGCCGTCCACAGCGCCCCGTCGGCGTCGACGCACATGCCGTCGGCGAAGCCACTGCCCGGGTCTATCTCGACGGCGCGGCGCGGCGGCCCGAGCGCGCCGGCCTCGAGGTCGAAGTCGTACGCGTCGATGCCGCCGCTCGCCGAGTCGACGTAGTAGAAGGTCCGCCCGTCGGGGCTCCAGTCCATGCCGTTTGAGAGCGTGACGCCCGAGCGGACCGGGGTGACCGTCAGATCGGGGTCGAGCCGGTACAGCGTTCCCCCGCCCGTCACCGGGCCGCCGTGGGCGTCGACGGCGATCGTGCCGGCCCAGAGGCGTCCGAGCGCGTCACAGCGGCCGTCGTTCATGAAGGCGTCGGGGGCGTCGGTGTGCACCGGCGCGACGAGCTCGTGCTCGCGCGCGAAGCCGGTCTCGGTCGCGAGCATCAGCCCGCCGTCCGCGCAGGGCACCGCGCACCCGACCCTACGCCCCACCTCGAGCGACGGGCCGGGGACGCCGTCGAGCGAGAGCCGGTGCACGACCCCTCCGAGCAGATCGACCCAGGTCAGCGTCGTGCCGTCCCAGAGCGGCCCCTCGGCGAGCTCCACGCGCGCGTCGAACAGCAGATCGACGGTCACGGGCGCGAGCCTACCCGCTAGGGTCCAGGCGATGGCGGAGCAGCGGATCGGGGTCATCGGTCTGGGGAACATGGGGGGCCGGATCGCGGCCCGGATCGCCGCCGCGGGACGCCCGGTCGCCGGCTACGACACCGACGCCACCCGCGCCCCGGCGCTGGGGATCGACGCCGCCGCATCCGTCGAGGCGCTCGCTCTTGGCGCCGACGTCGTGCTGCTGTCGCTGCCCGACTCGACGGTGGTCGAACCGGTCGTGGAGGGACCGGGCGGCATCCTCGCCGCCGCGCGGGCGGGCATGGTCGTCGTCGACCTGAGCACCTCGAGCCCGGGCTCGACGGCGCGGCTCGCCGGCGTCCTGGGCGAGCGCGGCGTGGCGCTCGTCGACGCCGGGATCTCGGGCGGTGCCGCGGCCGCCGAGAAAGGGACGCTGACGATCATGGCGGGCGGGGACGCGGACGCCCTCGAGGCCGTGCGCGGCGTGCTCGAGACCTTCAGCACGCGCGTCGTGCACATGGGCGTCTCGGGGTCGGGGCACACGACGAAGCTGCTGAACAACTTCCTCAACGCCGTGACGCTCGCGGCGACCGCCGAGGTGATGGTCGCCGCGCGGCTCGCCGGGCTCGACCTGCACCGGGTGCTCGAGGTGATCAACTCGAGCAGCGGGGTGAGCTTCGCGAGCCTGCACCGCTTCCCCCACATCATCGAGGGCGACTACCTCGAGGGCGGCCTGACCAGCCGGCTGATGATGAAGGACGTGACGCTCTACGTGGACATGCTGCGCGAGCTCGGCGCACCGAGCCTCAACGTCGGCGGGCCGCTCGCGTCCTTCGGTCTGGCGCTCGGGCTGGGCTACGGCGAGGAGATCTCGAACCGCGTCGTCGACGCGATCGGCGACGTCGCGGGCGGCGTGCGCCTGAGCGAAGGCTGAGCGTGGACGTCGCGTTCATCGGCCTGGGCCGGATGGGGGCGCCGATGGCGCTACGGCTGGTCGGGGCCGGTCACCGCGTGCGCGGCCACGACCTCGTCGCGCGCGAGCTGCGCGGCGTGGTCTGGGCGCCGAGCGCCGCGGACGCCGCGGCCGGCGCGAACGCGGTGGTGCTGATGCTGCCGACGTCCGCCGACGTGCACTGGGTGGCGGTCGAGAACGGGGTGCTCGAGGCGATGGACGCGCGGGCGACGCTCATCGACATGAGCTCATCGGAGCCGATGGCGACGCGCGAGCTGGCGGAGGCGGCCGGCGCTCGGGGGATCGACCTCGTGGACGCGCCCGTTTCGGGCGGGGTGCCGCGGGCGACCGACGGGACGCTGACGATCATGGCGGGCGGACGCGAGGCGGCGGTCGAGCGCGTGCGCCCGCTGCTCGAGGCGATGGGGAGCCGCGTGCTCCGCGTCGGCCCCGTGGGAGCCGGACACGCGCTGAAGGCGCTCAACAACCTGCTTTCGGCGACGCACCTGCTCGCCACCTGCGAGGCGGTCGCGATCGGGCGCCGCTTCGGCCTTGACCCGAAAGTGATGGTCGACGTGATCAACACCTCGAGCGGCGCGAGCGTCTCGACCGCGGTGAAGTTCCCGAGCTACATCCTCAGCGCGTCCTTCGACTCGGGCTTCGGCCTGGGGCTCATGGTCAAGGACGTCGGGATCGCGGTGGACCTGGGCGAGGAGCTCGGGATCCCGGCGGCGCTCGCCGAGCAGACGCTCGAGCTCTGGCGCGAGGCCGCAGCCGGGCTGCCGGCGGATGCCGACCACACCGAGATCGCCCGGTGGGTCGACGCGCGCTACTGACCGAGGAACGTCGGATCGTCCAGCGACAGCGTCAGCGCGACGAGCGCGCCGACGTAGCTGTACTGGCGCAGGCCCATCACCACGCCCGTCACGCTCGGGCTGAAGCGCGACTCCCAGGCGCCGACCGGCAGCCCGCGACCCTGCCCGCTCCCGACGCTGATGTTCGCGAAGTGCACCTCGATCACCGGCCGCCCGGTCTCCTCGAGCGCGTGGCGCGTCGCCTCGCCGGTGACGGTCAGGCCGGCGGGGTTGATCAGGTAGCCGTCCGTGTCGTCCGCGCTCTCGTGGATGAACTCGAGAATCGCGCCCTCGTAGTTGGAGCTGAAGGTCGCCAGCTCCACGCCGAGCGAGTCCGCGACGGCGCCGACGTACTCGTGCAGCGCGCTGAGCGAGCCGATCGCCCCGTACACGCGGGGGTTGCGCCGCCCCAGGTTCGACATGTTGGGCCCGTCGATCAGCGTGATCCGGTGTCGTGGCGCGCCCTCGCCGCGCAGCCCGATCGTCATACGGGCATGCTATATGCCCCCCCGATGAGCACCCACGAGATCCTGGCGGTCCGCTACGGGACCGTCCACTCCACCAAGAGCGATCTGTTCCTGCGCTACGGCACCTACCGCGAGCCCGACGCGCCGCAGGACATGGACTTCTTCTTCTACGTGCTGCGCCGGGACGGCGAGGTGACGCTGATCGACACCGGCTTTGCGCCCGCTGATGCCCCGCCGCGCGGGCGCGAGTGCCTGATCGCTCCCGAGGCGGCGCTCGCGGCGCTCGGGATCGAGCCGGCGTCGGTCGCGCGCGTGATCGTCACGCACTGCCACTGGGACCACATCGGCAACCTCGCCCTGTTCGCCAACGCGGATCTCCACGTGCCCGAGCGCGAGCTCGACTTCTGGTCGGCGCCGCTCGCCCGCAACGTCCAGTTCTGGGCGCACACGGAGGAGCACGCGATCGCGCAGCTGGAGCGCGCGGGGCGGGAGAAGCGCGTGAGCGCGACCGGCGCGGATGAGGAGGTCGTCCCGGGCGTTCGCGTGATCACCGTCGGCGGCCACTCGCCGGGTCAGCAGATCGTCGTCGTCGACGGGACGGTGATCCTCGCCTCCGACGCAGCCCACCTCTACGAGGAGCTCGAGCTCGAACGGCCGTTCGGCGTCGTCGTCGACCTGCGTGAGATGGTCGAGGCCTACTCGCTGATCAAGAGGCTGGGCGCGGCGCCGGGCGCCGTGGTCGTCCCCGGCCACGACCCGCTTGTCGCCGAGCGCTTCCCCACCGAGGGCTTCGCCGTGAGGATCGCGTGAGCGCCGGGATCGCCGGCAGGGTCGCGCTTGTCACGGGTGGCGCGAGCGGGATCGGCGCCGCCACGGTGCGGCGGCTCTCCGCGGAGGGCGCCTGCGTCGTCATCGTCGATCGCGACGAGGCGGCCGCGAGCGCGCTGGCGGAGTCGCTCGGGGGCCCGGTGCTCGCGATCGGAGCCGACGTGAGCTCGGAGGCCGACGTCGACGCGATGATCGAGCGCGCGGTGGAGCGCTTCGGCCGCGTCGACATGCACCACCTCAACGCCGGCATCCCCGGCTCGCCGAAACCCTTCGAGGAGCTCACGCTCGAGGACTTCGACCGCGTGCTCGACGTCAACCTGCGCGGCGTCTTCCTCGGCCTGCGCGCGGCCTTCCGCCAGTATGCGCGCCAGGACGCCGGCGGCGCGATCGTGACGACCGCATCGATCGGAAGCCTGCGGGGCAGCTCCGATCTGATCCCCTACCACACCTCCAAGCACGGGGTGCTCGGCCTGATGCGTTGCGCTGCGGTTCATGGCGCCGCGCGCGGCGTGCGCGTCAACGCGATCGCGCCGGGCATCGTGCTCACGGGCCTCTTCGCGCACAGCGGCGCCGGCCCCGGGGGCGCGGCGGACTGGGAGAAGCGCGCGCAGATCGCGCCGCTGCGCCGGGCGGGGACCGCGGAGGAGGTCGCCGACCTCGTCGTCTTCCTGCTGAGCGAGCAGGCCGGCTTCCTCACCGGCGAGGTGATCTCGATCGACGGCGGCGCGACCGCGATGAACCCGGTGCGACCCTCAGGCCAGCGGCTCGAGCCCTGACGCGACGGCGTCGATGCCGGTCCGCGCAGCGTGCTCGAGGTGCGACACGCACGCGGCGGCCGCGGCGTCCTCGTCGCGGGCTTCGACGGCGTCGCACAGACGGCGCATCTCCCGGACCGAGGCCTCCGGACGCCCGGGCTGCGAGAGCGAGGCGAAGCGCAGCATGCGCACCCGCGCCTGCAGGCCGCTCAGGATCGAGCGAATCGCCGCGCTCCCCGCTCCGTCGAGCAGCACGTCGTAGACCGCGTCCTTCGCGTGCAGCAGCGTGAGCGTGTCGGCACCGCCGTCGACCGCGCGCCCGAAGTCCTCGACCGCGCGGCGGAGCGCGACGAGCTGCTCGCCGCTGGCCCGCTCGACGAAGCGCCGTGCCGCGAGCGCCTCGAGCGAGCCGCGCACGTCGTAGAGGTCGGCTGCCTCCTCAGGGGTCGGCACGACGACGATCGCGCCCTTCTGCGGGATCGTCGTGACCAGGCCCTCCGCGTCGAGCTCGCGCAGCACCTCCCGGATCGTCGTGCGCGAGACGCCGATCTGCTCGATCAGCTCCCGCTCGATCAGGCGCTGGCCGGGCTTGTAGCGGAAGTCGAGGATCGCCCCCCGCACGATCTCAAGCACCTGGTCGCGCAGCGGCGCCGCCACGCGGCCGACACGCATCGAGCCCTCCGCAGGCGCCATCGGCACCGGACCGTCCGGCATGGCGGCAGTATGGCACGCCCGTCATACAAAGCGCCAATCGTTTGCGGCGTTTCGCTCCCGGCGAACCCGTGGCCGGTGCCGCGGAAACTCGAGCGTTTGGCGGGGCGCTCAGCCCCGGCGAACTCGTGGCCCGCCGTCACGGAGCTCGAACGTCTGCCGGCGCTCAGCTCCCGGCGGACTCGTAGTCGGCGTCTGAGACCGGCTCGAGCCAGTCGTGGCCGGAGATCGAGATCGCGAGGTGGACCATGTAGCTGTCGGGAGCGGCGCCGTGCCAGTGCTCCACGCCCGGCTCGATGAACACGACGTCGCCGGTCGAGATCGGGCTGCCGTTGCCGTCGCGGTCGTAGATTCTGCCCGAGCCGCTGGTGACGACGAGGACCTGGCCGCCGTCGTGGCTGTGCCAATACGTGCGCCCGCCCGGCGCGAACGAGACGCTGTTGATCGTGACCCCTTCGGTCTCCGCCAGCACGGGATCGCCCCAGACGGTCCCGGTGAACGTCGCAGTGCGCAACTCGGAAGGCACCCCGGCACGCCCGCCCTTCATCACGTGAATCGCCATGTCGCTCCTTGTCGGTTGGGCGCGCAGGATAGCGCGGTCGTGTATGACCGTCTGCTGATAACGTCGCGCGATCGTGGCACTCCAGCGAGAGTTGATCGACGTCGACGGCCGCGCCACCGCCGTGATCACCGGTGGTGAGGGCGACCCGCTCGTCTTCCTGCACGGTGGCGGCATCGTCGAGGGCTTCGACTGCTTCGAGCCGCTCGCGGAGCGCTTCCGCTTCGTGGCGCCGCAGATGCCCGGCTTCGACCGGACCGATCGCCTGCCCCAGGTCGGCGGCATCGACGAGCTCGTCGAACACACCGCGCGAACGCTCGACGCGCTCGGGATCGGCTCGTTCGCGCTGGCCGGCCATTCGCTGGGGGGCTGGGTCGCGGCGTCGCTCGCGGCGGCGCACCCCGACCGCACCCGCGTGCTGGTGGTCGCCGCGCCCTACGGGCTCGACGTGCCCGAGCATCCGATCGCTCGCGTGCCGCAGATGGAGCCGGCCGAGGTCTACGCCACGCTCACGAGCGTGGACTCGATCTGGGACGGGCGCCTGCCGCCCGCGGTGCCCGCCGCCGAGTTCGAGGCCGCACGCGAGCAGGAGGGGCTCTCGATGGCGGGCTTCGTCCCCGGGCCGTTCGACCCGGCGCTGGCGGCGAAGCTCGCGACGCTGACGATGCCGACCCTGATCCAGTGGGGCGCGGTCGACCGGATCGTCCCACCCGAGCATCTCCCCTGCTGGGAGGCGGCGTTGCCGGCAGCGCACGTCGCCGTCTACCCCGGCATCGGGCACCTCCTCTACCACGAGCACCGCCCCGCCGTCGACGCGCTCGGAGCGTTCGCAAGATGACCGTGCGAAGCAGCAGCGAGCCGATCGCCCCGCCCGAGCCCGACCTCACTGCGGAGGAGTTGATCGCCCGCGCCGTCGCACTGCGGCCGAAGCTGATCGCCGCGCAGGCCGACACCGAGGAGCGCACCTACCATTCCGAGGAGCTTCATCAGGACTTCCTCGACGCCGGCTTCTACCGCTGCTACGTGCCACGACGCTACGGCGGCTACGAGTTCGACGCGACCACCTTCATGCGCATGACACAGGAGCTCTCGCGGGGCTGCGTGTCGACCGGCTGGTGCGTGGCGCTCGCCTCCGCGCACGCGCTCCAGATCGGCTCGTGGTGGGGCGAGCAGGCCCAGGCGGAGATCTTCGGCGACGGCGACTTCCGCTGCGCTGCGGTCGCCGCGCCGATCGGCACCGCGACCCGCGTCGACGACGGCTGGGAGCTGAAGGGGAAGGTCGCGTACTGCTCGGGCATCCCCTACTCCACTCACTACATGGGGCAGGCGTTGATCGCCGACGAGGAGGGCAAGCCGACCGAGCGGATGCTGCTGTTCGTGGCCCCGCGCAGCGAGTTCACGGTGCTCGACGACTGGGGGGCGCTCCTCGGACTGAAGGGCTCGGGCTCGCAGAGCATCGTCTTCGACGGCGGGCGCATCCCGGCGCACTGGGCGATCGAGGACGCGCTGATGGTCGACTTCGACGTCAGCGCCGCCACCGCCGGCTACGCCCTGCACGGAAACCCGCTCTACGGCGGCCGGGCGATGGCGTGCTTCACGCTGACGCTGGCCGCGGTGATGGTCGGCGCCGCCTACCAGGCGCTCGACGAGTACGAGTTGCTGATGAGCACCAAGCTGACGCCGCTGCCGCCGATGATCCCCCGCCGCGACGACCCCACCTACCACCGCTGGTTCGGCTCGGCGCTCGCCAAGACGGCCACGGCCGAGGCCGCCATGCTGCAGTGCACCGAGCAGCACATCGAGCTCTGCCGGCGTCACTGCCTGGAGGGCGCCTCCTACTCCTACGGCGACGACATGCGCCTCGGCTGCATCGCGCGCGAGGTGCTGATCCAGACCTGGGAGATCATGCAGGGCGAGATCTTCCGCACCGCCGGCTCGAGCGCCGGTGCGCGCGGGGAGCGCCTCGAGCGCATCTACCGCGACATGTCGATCGGCAACAGCCATCGCAACACGCTGCTGCGCGACTGGGCGTTCGGCGAGATCGCTCGCGAGCACCTCGGCCTGCCGCGCCTGGGGATCGGGAACGTGCAGGAGGTCAGGCGCTGAGCCGCTCTCGCGCGAGCGCCCGATCGAGGTGCTCGTCGGCGGGACGCAGCGGGTCGCAGAGCAGGCGCAACGCCGCCTGCCCGATCGCGTCGAGCTCTTCGGAGCGCGCGGTTCGCAGCGCCAGCTCGATCGCGCTCCACGAGTAGCGCATCGACTCGCGGGCGATGGCGGCCGCCTCGAGTCCGGAGTGCTCGCGACGCGCGAGCATCTCGGCGGCGCTCGCGTGGCAGCTGACCGCGCCGAACCGCCGCTGGTAGTCCGGGTCCTGCGGATCGCCGACGCACAGCTCGACCGCCCTCGCGGCGGCTCCGGCGAGGACCGCCGCGAGCGCAACCGACGGGTCCGGGTCGATCTCCAGCCCGGTCGATCCGGCCGCGATCGCCGCCGACTCCCACGCGCCGATCGGGTCGGCGCGCCCGCGATCGAAGAGCTCGTCGAGGTTCACGGCTGCGCCCGATCAGGGTTGAGAGAGGCGCCCTGCGCGAGCTCGAAGAGCGCGTCGAACCCGTTCACCGGTGCGCCCGATCAGGCTTGAGCGCGACGCCCTGCGCGAGGCCGAGACGCTCGCGCGCGAGCTCGCGCCACGCCCAGTCGCGGATCACGTTGCCGAAGTGGCCCCAGTCCATCGCGACGTCGCGGAAGATCCGCTCCATGCGCTCGCCGGCGCGGGCCGCGCTCGTCCCCGACGTGCGAAAGAGGTCCTCGTGCATCGTCGTCCAGCAGAGCGTCATGACCTCGCGCACGACGACGTTCAGCGCCAGCTCGTCCTCGCGGGTGAAGATCCGCCCGTCGCGGACCCACGCGCGGCAGAGCCCGTCCCAGCGCTCGGTCACGCCGTCGAGCAGCGCCTGCGCGGCGATCACGCGTGCGATCGCCGCGCCGAACCAGCGCTGGTAGTCGGGGTCCTGCGCGCGCTGGATGATCGGCGGCCGCTGCGTCTTGCGGGTGCGGAGGATCCGCTCGTACTCCTCGAGCCCGCCCCTGACCGCACCGAGCGCGAGCGCGCCGAGCTCGGACTGGAAGACGCTCAGCGTGCGCCCGGCGTAGAGCGGGTTTCCGTGCAGCGCGTACCCCGGGGTCCGGGTCGTGTCGGTGTCGAGCAGCCACTGGCCCTCGAGCACGAAGTGAGCGGGCACGCGCGCGCGCTCCAGGCGGATCGAGTGCGATCCGCTGCCGCGCAACCCGAGCGTGTCGCCCCAGTCCGACAGCATCGTCCACTCGCTGCGCGGCGCGACGAACAGCAGGATCTGGCCGGGCGGCCCGCCCGGCGCCGCCGGCGCCTCGAAGGTCTGCCCCATGTAGTGGGTCGCGTAGGGCGCCCCGGAGCAGTACGCCCAGGTGCCGGTGATCTCCCAGCCGTCCTCGGTGCGCACGGCGCTGCCCGCGGGCGCGGCGACCGCCGGCGAGCGGAAGTCGCCGTCGCCGAACAGCTCCGCCTGCGCGCGCTCCTCGTAGAGCGTGCCGACGTGCAGCGCGTGCGCGCTCGCGAGGCACAGGCACCACGCGGCGGAGAGATCGCCCGCCGCGACCTCGGCGATCACGCGCAGGAACGTCCCAAGGTCGACCTCGAGGCCGCCGTAGCGGCGCGGCACGAGCATCCGGTAGAAGCCCGCCTCGTCGAAGGCCTCGTGGAGCTCCTGCGAGTAGTAGGTCCGCCGCTCGGTCTCCGGGGCCTGCTCGATCAGGAGCGTCCGCAGCGCGGCCGCGCGCTCGACGAGGACGCTCATCGGCGCGAGGCCCGCAGCTCGCTCGTCGCCTGCGCGTCGAGCACGAGGCCCTCGGGGTCGAGCTCGGGATCGCCCGTGACGACGACGCCATAGTCGCGGGCCGCGCCCGCGATCGTCACGTAGCCGTCGCGGACGTCGCGCCTGACCGCGTCGGGGTCGCGCTCGAGCGGGTCGCCCCAGCCCCCGCCGGCGCAGTTGACGTAACGCAGGACGTCGTCCGGGCCCGTCTCCCAGAACGGCACGCGGAACGGATAGTGGTAGACGCCCTCGCGCGAGGGCTCGAGCGTCACCGGGTCCAGCACGCCTCCGACCGGGGTGGCGCCGGCGTAGGAGCCCGGGCCCGACTGCGAAATGGCGGGCGTGCGCCCATCCCCATCGAAGATCCAGATCCCGCCCGTCGCCCCGCTGCCCCCTCCGTGCGCGCCGAAACCCGGCGGGTGCTTGTAGCGCAGCGACATGAGGTGATGCTGCGCGTCCCTGCGCCAGAGCGAGTCGCGAAGCATCGACGCGCCACCGCGGTGGCGGCCCGGCCCGGCGGTGTCGGGCACGATCTCGTGGCGCAGGACCACGACCGGCGCGCCCGCCTCGACCGCCTCGACCGCCACGCCGATCCCGTTGGCCTGATAGGAGAGCATCTGGCTGTCCGCGTCGCCGTGGCGGTTGGCGCCGTAGGCCCCGATCTCGCCGCCGACCTGCGCCGCGGAGATCCACGGGGTGCCGTCGGCGAGGATCCCGTTGGCGTTGTGGATGTCCGCGCAGCCGTGGTCGCCCGCGATCGCCGCCTCGCCGACCACCTGGGCCAGCGCGCGCAGCAGCGCCGAGAGGATCACCTGGTTCTGCTCCCAGTAGGCGAAGACCGCCCCGTCGGGCGGGAGCGCGCTGATCACCGTGCCCTCCGGGAGGACGATGTCGATCGGGCGGATCGTGCCCGAGGTGAACCAGCCCATCGGGTCGAGGATCGACTTGAACGCGATCCCGACGCTCGTCTTGGCGTCGAGCGGCGTCGCGTTCATCGCGCTGCGCGCCTGGCGCGAGGTGCCGCTGAAGTCGACCTCGGCGCGGGCCCCGCGCTTGACGATGCGCACGCGCACGCGGTACTCCTCGTCGTCGGCGACGGCGTCCGCGTCGGCCGCGTCCTCGCCGACCCACTCGCCGTCGGGGAGTGCCTCGAGCGCGACCGCGATGCGCTCGGCGGAGGCGTCGGTCACGTAGGTCATCGCGCCGAGCACGGCCTGCGGGCCGTAGCGCTCGACCGACTCGAGGATCATGCGCTCGCCCAGCTCGAGCTCGGCGACGGCGGTCAGCATGTCGGGCGCGAGGATCTCGCCGAAGCGGACGTTGTCGAAGATCAGGCTCCAGGTGTCGTGGACGGGCCGGCCGGCCCGGAAGAGCGCGCGCGGGGAGAGCACGAGGCCGTTCTCGTAGACGTTGTGCTTCGCGAGGCTGAAGCCCCCCGGCACCATCCCGCCCATGTCGAGCTGGTGGGCCTTCATGTTGACGAAGCTGATCAGCGCGCCGTCGTGGAAGACGGGGCGCGTGAAGAGGACGTCGTTGACGTGCGTTCCGTTGCGGTAGGGGTCGTTGGCGATGATCACGTCGCCCGGCTCGAGACGCGCGATGCCGTACTCCTCGATCGTGTTGCGCACCGACTCGGTCATCGTGCCCGTGAAGAGCAGGATGCTGGCGCTCATCGCCGGCGTCGGCCAGCCGCGCTCGGGCGGCCCGGTGATCGTGGCGGCGAAGTCGTAGAAGTCGCGCAGGATCGGGCTGAACGCGGCCGTGAGCAGGCGGCTGCACATGTGCTCGACGATGTAGCCGAAGCGCGACGCGAGGACGGTCGCGGTGAAGCGGTCGCAGGAGTAGCGGGCCTGGAACTCCTCGGGGGTGAGGTCGCGAAGCAGCGTCATGCGCGCTCGACCCGGAGCTCGCCGTGGCGCCCGACCGTCGCGAGCTGGCCGGGCAGCAGGACGGTGGTCGAGAGGCCCTCGCGAATCACGGCGGGGCCCGCGACCGCGGCGCCGGTGGGGAGCCGCTCGCGCGCGTACAGTGCGGCGGCGAGCGGCACCGGCCCGAGGTGGCGGATCTCGACGGTGCGCTCGGGCGCAGGGGTCGGGATCTCGACGCCCGCCGCGGGCTCGGGCTCGCGCGCGGTGAACTCGACCCGCTCGGAGGGGATGGACAGCTCGACGCGGTAGCTCACGCCCTGGACCGGCACGTAGGGGAAGCGGTTGCCGTAGCGGCGCTCATACGCGGCGTGGAAGCGCTCGACCAGGCCGGCGACGTCGATCGGTCCCGGCGGCACCTCGACGAACGGCGTCTCCCAGCTCTGGCCGAAGAGGCGGCCGTCGAAGCTGCGCCGGACGGTGCCGGCGCCGGCCGGCGTGCCCGAGCGCTCGCGCAGGCGCAGCTCCATCTCCTCGAAGACGGCGGCGATCTGCGGCGCCTGGTCGGGCGCAAGCATCACGTACGCGCTGCGGCTGTCGTAATAGACGAGGTCCGAGCTCAGCAGGCCCAGCGCGGAGAAGTTGCCGGGGTGCGGCGGGATCACGATGCGCCGGACGTGCATCTGCTCGAGCGCGGCCGGAAGGAGCATCGGCCCAGCCGCTCCATAGGCGATGAGCGTGAAGTCGCGCGGGTCGGCGCCGTGGCGGATCGCGACGTTCGCGACCTCCTCGGCGATGTTGGTCACCGCGATGCGAAAGGCGTAGGCGATGCGGTCATCGACGCCGAGGTTGGTGTCGAGGCCCTCGAATGCCCGCCGCGCCGCATCCGCGTCGAGGCGGATCTCGCCCCCGGCGAAGTCATCGGGGTCGAGGATCCCCATCAGCAGGCAGGCGTCGGTCATCGTCGGCAGCGTGCCGCCGCGCCCGTAGCAGGCCGGCCCGGGGTCCGAGCCCGCGCTGCCGGGTCCGACGAGCACGTCGCCGGAGTGTGAGATCGAGACGATGCTCCCGCCGCCGGCGCCGACGCTCGAGATCTCGGTGGAGAGCGCGTTGATGACGAGATCGTGCTCGAGCTCGAAGGTGTTGTTGACGAACGGCTGGCCGTCGACGACGAGCGAGATGTCGGTCGAGGTCCCGCCGACGTCGGCGCAGATCAGGTTGCGCTCGCCGATCGCGCTGCCGAGCGACGCGCTCGACATCGTCCCCGCGGCGGGCCCGGCGAAGACGATGCGAAACGGCTTCTCGAGCGCCTCCGCCCACGGAAGGAGCGTCGCCGCGCAGTCGGCGAAGTTGAGCGCACCGGTGAAGCCCGCCGCGCGCAGCTCGGCGTCGAGCTCGTGCGCGTAGCGGGTGAAGATCAGCTTCATGAACACGTCGATCACGGTCGTCGACGCGCGCGCGTACTCCTTCGCGAGCGGCGAGGTCTCCGAGGAGATCGAGACCGGGACGTCGGGCCCGAGAACCTCGTGGGCGAGCTCGCGCAGGCGGCGCTCGTGGGCGTCGTTGACGTAGGCGTTGATCAGGCAGATCGCGACGCCCTCGACGTTGCAGCGCGCGAGCACCCCGAGCTGGGTGCGCGCCTGGGCCTCGTCGAGCGGGAGGTAGACGCTGCCGTCCGCGAGCAGCCGCTCCACGACGCCGCGGCGCAGGTAGCGCGGCACCAGCGGCCGCGCCGCGTCGCCGAACGAGCGCCGCCACGACGGGTCGGTCTGGGATGCCGGCGGGCGCCAGATGCGGCCGCGGTCGAGCATGTCGCGGTGACCCTCGGTCGTGAGGAAGGCGACCTTCGGGAGGGTCCTGGTGATGACCGCGTTGAGCCCCATCGTGCTCGCGTGGTTGAACACCTCGTGGCCCGCCGTGCCGAGGCGCCGCGCGCCCTCGACGACCGGCGCGGCGGGGTCGCCCGCGCTGCTCGCGACCTTGGTCACGGTGATCTCGCCGTCGCGGACGCAGACGACGTCGGTGAACGTGCCGCCGACGTCCACGCCGAGCATCAGCGCAGGCTCCGCGCGATCTCGACGCCCAGCGGCGTGTAGGACCCGAACGGGGGCGCCTGCTCGCGGCTGACCGACTCCAGGCAGCCCTGGCATTTGCGGACGTCGAACCAGCCGCCCTCGGAGAGGACGCGGTATTCGGCGAGCAGGCCGCCGGCCCCGCAGCTCGGGCAGGTGCCCTCCACGGCGCGGCGCTCCGCCTCGAGGTGGCGCTGGGCGGGGCGCTGGAAGGAGTGGGGCATCGGCGCGGGCGGGGTCAGGCTGCGCTGGGCGGGAGCTGCGCGCGCAGCGCGGGGGCGCCGAGCGCGAACGCCTTCGCGCCGATCCCGCTCGCGAGCTCGAAGACCTCCATGATCTCGGCCGCGGTGGCGCCGTAGGCCAGGGCGTTGCGGATGTGCACGCGCAGGCCCGGCTCGAACATGTGTGTCGCGGAGCAGTCGAACGCCGTGTACATCAGCTCCTTGACCTTCGGCTCGAGCACGCCGTGCTCCCACGAGTGCGCCGAGAATTCGGTGTAGGCGGCGAAGAACTCGGCGTCCAGGCGCAGGATGCCGTCCCAGAATTCGTTCCAGTACCCGCGCTTGCGCGTGAAGAGCGCCTTGATCTCCTCCTGGCGCGGTGTGAGCGGGCCGTCCTGGAGCGGCGTGCCGGCGAGGGCGAGCTCCTCGATGAGGATCGGCACGCCGACGTTCGTCGCGTGGATTCCCATCGTCGAGGTCAGCTCGAGCGTCTCGATGATCTCGGCGGGGCTGGCGCCGTGCGCGAGCGCCGAGGCGATGTGATGGCGGACACCGGGGGCGTGGAGGTGCGTCGCGGCGGCGTCGACCGAGAGCTGGATCAGCGCCTTGACCTTCGAAGGGAGCGGGCCGTGGCGCCACGGGTGCGCGGCCAGCGCGAGGTAGCGCTCGAAAAAGCCGGGGTCGATCTCGAGGAAGTCGCTCCAATCCTCGTTCCAGGCGCCGAGCGCCGCGATCCACTCCTCGCGAAGGCGCGCGCGCTCGCTCGCGGCGTCGTCGCTCACGAGTCCTGCGCTGCTGCTGACAGCACGGCGTCGGCGCGGCGGAAGGCCTCCATCGCGGCCGGCACCCCGCAGTAGATCGCTGCCTGCAGCAGCGTCTCCTGGATCTCGGTCGCGGTCGCGCCGTTGGTGAGCGCGCCGCGGACGTGGACCTCGAGCTCGTGGCCGGAGCCCAGCGCGGTGAGCATCCCGAGGTTGATCAGGCTGCGCGTGCGGCGGTCGAGGCCGGGCCGCGTCCAGACCGTCCCCCAGCAGTACTCCGTGACGAGCTCCTGCATCGGGCGCATGAAGTCGGAGGCGCGCTCGAGCGAGCGGTCGACATGCTCGGCGCCAAGGACGGCGCGACGGACCTCGAGGCCGGCCTCGAAGCGGTCGTCAGGCATAGGCCCGGGCATACCGCATGGTCGTCATACAATAGCTGTGCCGGTCGGCGCATGCGCCGACCGGGCGACGGGTGCATGCACCCGTCGCAGGGTCCGGTGCATGCACCGGACCCCCCCACCGGACGGACTCACGAGGCATCGCGCAGCCCTCCGCCGTCGCGCATCGAGGCCGGCCAGATCCCCTGCTTGCCGGGCGAGAGGATGCCGTTGGGGTCGAGCGCGTCC
>Ga0209415_10010259_pt1 | contig 15956 bp, 11 predicted proteins | sample PeaSoiSIISIP2007_FD_187696 | JGI IMG/M metagenome (GOLD analysis project Ga0209415, IMG submission 187696) | Peat soil microbial communities from Weissenstadt, Germany - SII-SIP-2007 (SPAdes) (version 2) | ecosystem: Environmental > Terrestrial > Soil > Wetlands > Peat | place: Germany...
GCCAAACGCACGGCGATTTCTTCGCGCCGCGCCGCGCTCCGGGCCATCAACAGTCCCGCGACGTTGGCGCATACCATCAGCAGCAGCAGGCCGACCGATGCAATCAGCATCTTGAGCGCGGTTCCGAACCGGTCGCGGAGCAGGGAAGTCCCTCGATCCAGCGGATCGACGTGCATGCCCCTTCGCAGTTCGGCTTCACGCATCGCCGAAGTGTATTCCGAGTGACGCTGGTAAAAGGCCTCCGTCGCCGTCCGCCACATCGCGAAACACTCTGCTTCGGCTTGCGCGCGAATGACGCCGGGTTTCAGGCGGCCTGCAATCGAGAGATTGGGCAGGTCGTCCACTTGCATCGGGCGACCTTCCCAATCCTCGATCAGCGCCAGCGCCCGCAAGGGAACGCGTACGTCGGGAGAGGTGTCCATCGCGGTTCCATTGAATTCGCGCGGCATTACACCGGCGATCAGGAACTTGTGGCCGTGTAAAGTAATAACTTGTCCAACGGCTTGCGGACCGCCGTCGAATCGACGCCGCCAGAAACCGTAGCTGAGCACGACCGGGATCAACCCTGGAGCATTCTTATTGTCGTCCGGCATCAGCGTTCGCCCATACAGAGCAGGCACGCCCAATACGCTGAAGAACTCCGGCGTGACCAGGTTAACTTGGAGTTGCTCCGCCGGTCGCGGTTCATTCATTGCGACGCGCCACTCTTCTTCTCCGAATACGGCTGAGAGCGTAGTAGAGTGGTCGCGCAAGGCTTCATAAAACAGATAATCGAAGGAACTGCGCGTACCCAGCTGCGGCGACTTCTGGACCATCCGCACCAGCTCTTCGGGATGCGGCACCGGAAGCGGACGCAATACAACCGCGTCGAGGGCGGAGAAGATCACCGCGTTCGCGCCGATGCCCGCCGCCAGAAGCCCCACCGCAACTGCCGTGAATCCGGGAGTCTTGGCGAGCATGCGGGAAGCGTAACGAAGGTCGTTCATGGCTATTGCACGATCATCAACTCGACCCGCGACCCATCCGTTCCCCCAAAGTACACCCGCTCGGTCGCCTTCACAAAATCGGTGGAGAGCGCCTTCGGAATGTCCATGAATTTCTGCGGGTTCCTGTCCGTCAGCGGAAACCAGGAGCTTTGAATCTGGACCATGATCCGGTGCCCTTGGCGGAACGTGTGGGCGATATCTGGCATGCGGAAGGCAATGCGATCGGGCTTTCCGGGCTCAAATGGAACCGGCTTTTCGAAGCCTTTGCGGAATTTGCCGCGAAACGGCTCGCCTCGAACCAATTGCTGATACCCCCCGAGCTTGATGGTGTTGGCCGGTTCCTGCGGAGGGTGCGAGTCAGGATAATCCCCGGGATAAACATCAATCAGCTTGACCACGAAATCCGAATCCGTTCCGCTGGTGGAAACCTTCAAATCGACGGCAAGGGGTCCCATGACCGTGACGTCGTGATCCAGTGGATCGGACTTATAGACCAGAACATCGGTGCGCGACGCTGCGAAGCGTTGATCCTCGCTCATATAATCGGCACGCATTCCCATCACGATGTGCGCGGTGTAGGGAACGGGCTTGTTTGGATCGGAGATGTATTCGTCGAAGGCCGCGGTCTGCGGCTGTTGCCAGGAAAGCTTTCCGTTCTCGCTAAGGTAAAGGCTTTGGCTCTTCGCCTTCGCAGGAGGCCAGCGATCGAATCGCCGCCACTGATCCGTTCCGGTCTCAAAGACCCAGGCCTTGGGAAATTTGCCCTCGCCCTTGCCTTTCAAAACATAAAGAAAGAACGGAAATTCGATTTTTTCGCGATAGTACACGCCGGTCTTCGATCCGAAGTGGATGTTTCCGACCGAGTCGCCGTCGCCGCGCGAAAAACCTCCGTGGGTCCAAGGTCCCATCACCAGCATGTCGACCGGCGGAGGTGAGTTTTTCTCCATGAACTCGTGGGTTCGCAGCGGACCTTGCAAGTCCTCGGCATCGAACCAACCGCCCACGGTCATTACGGCGGGCTTGATGTTCTTCAAGTGTTTCCAGATCGACCGCGATTGCCACTCGTCGTCGTACGTGGTGTGATCCAGGTTCTGAATCCACATAGGATTCTTGTGCTTGAAATACTTTTCATCCGCGTTGGCGAGCGATCCCATGTTCAGGAAAAACTCATACCCGTCGGGAGTGCCGAAGTCGAACGGCTGATTCGGCGGCGGCAGTTCGGGCCCTTCCGGCCGCGGGAAAAAGCCGAGATAGAACCGGAAGTTCGCAGCCAGCATGAAAGCGCCGTTGTGAAAATTATCGTCGCCGAGATAATAATCCGTCACGGGCGCCTGCGGCGACGCGGCGACCAGCGCCGGATGCGCATCGATCATCCCCGCGCTCACGTAAAAGCCAGGCTGGGAGATCCCCCACATCCCGACCTTGCCGGTGTTGCCCGGCACATTTTTGATCAACCAGTCGATGGTGTCGTATGTATCGGTGCTCTCGTCGGTGTCTTTCGGGCCTTTTGAAGGATTATGCGGACGGATGTTGACGAACTTCCCTTCACTCATGTACCGTCCGCGCACATCCTGATAGGCGAAGATAAATTTCTCGCGCGCAAACAGCTCCGAGGGACCGAGATTTTCCCGATACTGATCCGCACCATAAGGCCGCACCGTGTAAGGCGTACGACTCAGCATGATCGGATACGCCTTACCGTCGCTGAACACGTCTTTCGGAATGTAGACAGACGTGAACAGCTTCACTCCGTCCCGCACCGGCACGCGATATTCGAATTTCGAGTAGTTTTCGCGAACGAACGCGGCGTTGACGGGCTGCGCGCCCGCTTCGACTACGATCAGCGGCAGGAGCAGTAGCAGTTTACGCATGTGTCCTCGATTGTGGATAGTTCGCGTAGGCTTCGTCAAGGATTTCGACCACGTGCGAAACCCGCTGGCCGCGTCCCCAGCGTTTGACTCCGGCGCGGAGTTGCAGCATGCATCCCGGATTCGCCGTGACGATCCGCTCCGCCCCGGTATCGTTGACGGCGTACATTTTCTTTTGAAGCAGGGCCATCGACATGTCTGTGTGAAGGACGTTGTAGATCCCTGCGCTGCCGCAGCACAGGTCCGGTGAGCGCATCTCTTTGAGAGTCAGCCCGGGGACGCTCTGTAGCAATTGGCGCGGAGCCGAGCGCACACGCTGGCCATGCGCCAGATGGCAGGAATCCTGATACGTGACCGTCGCCCGCACTTCGCCCATGGGTGCGTTGCGCTCGATCGATGCAAGAAACTCGTTTACGTCCTTGACCAACGCCGAGAATTGGCGTGCGCGCGGATTGTTTTCGAGCAGCTCGTCGTATTCTTTCAAAGTCGATCCGCAGCCGCCGGCATTGGTGATGATTGCGTCGAAACCGCCATCGACCACCGCTTCGATGTTCTGCTTCGCAAGCTTCCGGGCGATCCCGCGAAGCCCGGCGTGGACGTGCAGCGCTCCGCAGCAGGTCTGATTCTTGGGAATCGTAACTTCGCATCCGTTCGCTTGCAGCACCCGCACCGTGGCTTCGTTAAGCCGGGCGAAACAAACGTTTGCGATGCACCCGGATAGAAACGCGACCCGATGCTTCCGCTCGCCTGACGCGGCGAAGACTTGACCGATGTTGCGATCGAAGAACGGCTTTTCAACAGGCGGAGCGAGCGACGCCAGCTCTCCCAGTCTGCTGTCCAGTTTCCAGCCGCTGTTTTGATACATCCGCAGACCCCTGGCCGCCAACCGGAGCAACCCGCGGCTGGGCAGCAAATACTCGAACGCGGCTTTTCTCAAAATGCGACTGCGAAGCGGCCGCTTGACGCGCTGCTCGATATCGGCGCGAGCCGCTTCCACCAACCGGCCGTATTTGACTCCGGAAGGACACGCGGTTTCGCACCCTCGACAAGCCAGGCACAGATCGATGTGTTCCACATACGACTCCGTGATCGGCGCGCCATTGGCGACTTGCGTCATCTGATAAATTCGCCCGCGCGGCGAATCCATTTCAACACGCAACTCGCGATACGTGGGGCAGGCGTTCAGGCACAGGCCGCAGTGCACGCATTTATCCAGATCGGCCTGCCGTGGCGCGTCAGATACGGCCATACAAGCGCCCCCGGTTGAGAAGTCGTTCCGCATCGAACAAGTTCTTCACCTTTTCCATCATCGCGAAATCGCCGTTCCAGGCAACCGGGGGAGGATCTTCCGCGTAATGCGCGTAAATCACGCCATTGCCGGCGCGCGCAATCGCGGCTACATCGAGCTTCGCCATTTCCGCCGCCATTTCCGTGAGCTTTGTCGCGATCGGAACCACGCCGCCGTTAGGATGCTCAGCCAGAAAACGGGGGGTGAAATCTCTGATTTCCTCCCAAACAGCATCATCGCCGACCGAAGCGCCAGGCAGGTCGCGCGCGACACGATCGAGCACTGCCGGATTCCCTCCCGCGTGTACCAGCAACCGGAATCCGTCGGGCCAGTTCACAATGTCAATCGCAGACGGCTGTAGAACGCTTCGCAGGATGCGGTCGCGTTCGGCGAACGCTTCCTTCGCAGTTGGAAAGTTCATCACGAAGGTGCGCGACCCCTCCGGCATCGGAAACACTTTGAAATTCACGATAGCGATGGCCGCCAAGGTTCCAAAAGAGCCGACCATCAGCTTCGCCATGTCCAGACCGGCGACGTTCTTCACGACATTACCTCCGCTCCGGATCAGCTTGCCCTCAAGCGTGGCGAACGTCATGCCGATGATCATGTCGCGCGCGGTTCCGTAGAGGCGCCGACGAGGACCGCTCAAGTTCGCGGCAACCACTCCTCCGACAGTCGACTCGGGCCACGGCGGATCCAGCGGAAGCATCTGCCGGTTCGATGCGAGCAGCTTCTCAAGCTCGCGAAACGGCATACCGGCTTCCACGCTGATCGTCAGATCGTGCGGCTCATACTGAAGGACTCGACGCATCGAACTGGTGGACACGGTGGCGTCCGCCGGAACCACTGCGCCTCCCAGACGATCTTTCGAAAAACATCCACCGAGACGAATCGTGCGATGATCCGTCGCCAGATTGTGCAACATTTCGGCGAGTCGTTCTGGAGTCTCCGGCTGGAGGACCATGAGCTTCCTATTATGATGGATGAAGCATGAGGTTTCTCCCTCTCTTTGCCGTACTGGCTCTAGCTTTCGCCGGAGATGGCGCAACCCACTCGGATTGGCCCCAATATGGCGGCACGGATTCATTCTGGCGATACAGCGCGCTCGATCAGATTAACACCGCGAACGTGAAGCGTCTGGCTCCCGTATGGGCGTTTCAAACCGGCGATTACGAGATGGGTTTGCAAGCGACCCCCATCGTCATCGGCGGAGTTCTGTATCTTTCCACATCGCGCGCTCACGTCTACGCGCTGGATGCGGCCGACGGACATCTCATCTGGCAATACAAGTATCCGCAGCCGCGCGGCGCGGTGCCTTACGGCCCGCAGAATCGGGGAGTCGCTGTCAGCGGCGGCAAGGTCATTCTGGGAACGTACGACAACTACGTTGTTGCGCTCGATCAGAAGACGGGCGTGGAAGCGTGGCGAGTGAATGTCGAGGATTCCAAGCAATGCGGCTGCAACATCACGGCTGCGCCGCTGATCGTCAAAGACACCGTGATCGTCGGCGGAACCGGCGGAGACTCGGCGCATCGGGGTTATCTCACGGCATTCGATATCAGGAACGGCCATCTAAAGTGGCGTTTCTACACCATTCCCGGTCCTGGCGAAAAAGGTCACGAGACCTGGAAGGGCGATAGCTGGAAGTTCGGCGGCGGAGCCACGTGGATGACCGGTTCCTACGACCCCGATCTCAACCTGGTGTATTGGGGAGTCGGCAACGCTGCCTCAGACTTCTATGCGGGCGAACGCGATGGACAGAACCTTTATACCAACAGCATTATTGCGCTAGATCCCGATACGGGGAAGCTTCGCTGGTATTACCAGGAGATCCCCAAGGACGTCTGGGATTTCGATTCCAGCTATGAATGCGTGCTGCTCGATCGCGAAGTGCGCGGCCGCGTGCGCAAGCTGCTGGTGCACGTGAATAAAGGCGGATTCGCGTTTGTGCTCGATCGGTCCAATGGCGAATTCCTGGGCGCGTATCCGATCGTCGACAACTATAACTGGATCAAAGGCGTCACCGAAGACGGCAAGCTGATCGGCCGTAATGAGCCGGTGGAGGGAAAGGCGGCCTATATCTGCCCCGGCGCCGCGGGCGGCAAAAGCTGGAACCAGATCGCGTTTTCGCCACGCACTGGCTGGATCTACACTCCCAGTCTCGAAGTTTGCAGCGATCTGGTTGCGGGCAGACAGGAAGTGATCGAAGGCGGCAGTTTTTTCGGCGGAAATTTCATCATGAAGCCGCCTCCCGATGGCCCAGCGCACAGCCACGTGGACGCCTACGATCCGGTGACCGGGAAGCGCCAATGGAGTTTTTCTTACAAATATTCGCTGCTTGCCTCGATGTTGGCCACCGCTGGAGACCTGGTGTTTACCGGCGATCCGGAAGGAAATTTTTTCGCACTCGATGCTCGCACCGGTGCGAAACTGTGGAGCTTCCAGACCGGCGCGGGACATCGCGGCTCATCGGTGGCTTACTCAGTCAATGGACGCCAGTACGTTGCGACTCCGACCGGGTGGGGTTCGCTGGTGAGCAACGCGCTGACTCCGGTCTGGCCTGAGGCCGAAACGTTTCGCGCCGGGTCGACACTCATGGTGTTCGCTCTACCCGAGGACCGGAAGTGAGGCTGGCGTTCCTGCTGGTTCTTGCCGCAGGGCTGGCGCGGCCGCAGGGGATTATTCAACAAGGGTCCGAGGTGTTCGCGAAAACGTGTGCGATCGGCTACTGTCACGGCGTGAAAGGCGAAGGCGGCGGCGCTCCCAAGCTTGCCGGGCGCGGATTCGACGAAGCCTATATCACCAGCGTGACGCGTGCGGGTGTTCCCGGAACTGCGATGCAGGGATACGGGACCATCCTCGCGCGGCCCGAGTTTAACGCGGTGGTCGCGTACGTGATGAACCTGAACGGAATCGAACCGCGGACGTCCGGCCCTGCGCCACGCACTCTCGATCCCGACGCGCAGCGCGGTCGCGAGTTGTTCTCCGACTCGGTTCGCGGATTTGCGCGTTGTTCGACATGTCATCAGGTGGACGGGTTAGGCATCGCGGTCGCGGCTATCGCGAAGGTTCCGGTGAATGTCGCGGAACTGCGCCAGATCACCGCGTCGCATGTCCGCACAGCCGATGTGGCGAGCGAACGATTCCCCGCGCTGGTGGTGAGCCAAGGCGGCCGTCGGACTGTGCTTTACGATCTCACCACCATCCCTCCGGTGCTTCGCACGGTCGAATCGAACGCGGTTCGCCTCGGCGACGGCGCTAAGTGGACGCATGCATCGGTATTAAATTCTTATCGCGATCCGGAGCTCGATTCGATTCTCGCCTTCCTGCGCGCCACGCTCGGCAGCCCGAAATAACGGAACCGCGAGACAGCCTCGCGAGCATCCTGGCTTCCGTCGCGGTAATTGCGGCCTTCGTCCCGGCCCAACGTGCGACTCGAGTCGACTCGATTCTGGCGTTACGCCAGGAATGATCAGTTATTCAGCGCGATCGGCGTCACGCCGCCCGCCACCAGCGTGCGATTGAACGCCGGAACATCCTTATCCATCAGCGTTCGATATTCCGCCTTCACCGCCGTCAGATCCTTTTCGATCATGTCCGTCAGGCTTTTTGCAGTATCGGTAGGGCCGAAATCCGCGCCGCCGGCGACGTCGCCCGCTCCCGTGCCAACCTCGCCATTCAGCCATAGCAGGTTGAAGTAAATCTTATAGGCGGAGATGAAATACTTATCGTCGCTGGTAGCCAACGCCTTCGACACCAGCTTATACTCTACGTCCTGCATCTTCTGGTCCATGTTGTGCACGGATCTCAATAACTCGGCATTCGCCCGGTCCCCACGCAACATCTTCTGCACGTCGTCGAGCTGCTTGCGCATCCATTCGAGCTGATTCACCATGTCCGCCGCCGAGCTGATCCCGTCGCGAATCCGCAGTTGCAGCTTCGCCGCAGATTGCAGATCGCCATCCGACCCGGTGCTGCTAGGATCGCGCACGATTTCGAGCGGTTGCGTGTAAGATTCGCCGTCGACCGTCAACCGCATCGTGTATTTTCCCGGCGGCGCCACCGGCCCTACCTCGGCTTGCGCGGCTCCCCAATGTGTGATGGGACGCGCATCCTGCCCGCGGAAACGTGGCTCCTCCCAGACGTGCGGATTCTCCGGCGGAGTGGTCCGCAGCGCGATTAGATGAGGAGCATCGTAATGCAAATCCCACTGCGCCCGATTCAGCCCCTGAGCCGCTGGGACCGCGCGTAACTGCCGGACGACTTTGCCGTCCGCATCGAGGATCGCCGCCTGCACCTGGCCCTTCGGCGGATTCTTAAGCAGATAATTGAAAAACGCCCGCCCGCCGCCCAGGATTCGAATCGTCTGGCGAGGCGTGAACAGCGAAACCGAAGTGTCCGATCCCACGCCTTTCGCCATCTGCTCCAGGGGTGTGATGTCGTCGAGAATGTAAATCCCGCGGCCATACGTCGAAACGACTAAATCGTGAAACTGCTTCTGCACCACAGCCCAGGACACCGGCGCGTGCGGCAATCCGGCTTGCAGGTTCGTCCAATGCCCGCCGGCGTCGAGCGAATAAAACAGAGCATTGCCAGTCCCGGCAAACAGCAGTCCCTTGCAATTCGGATCTTCCGCGACAATCCGCACATAGGACAATTGATGACTCGGCAGGCCCCCCGTGATTTTCGTCCACGTAGCACCGAAATCGGTGGTCTTGTAAATGAACGGCTCGCGATTATCCATCAGGTGGTAATCCATCGAAACATACGCGGTCCCAGCATCGAAGAAGGACGGCTGGACGCTGGTAACGGTCCCCCACGGCGCCAACCCCGAAACGTTTTTCGTCACATCGTTCCAATGCGCTCCGGCATCTTTCGTGTACCAGATTTTGCCGTCGTTGGTCCCGGCCCAGATCAGGCCCTTCTGGACCGTCGATGGAGCGATCGCGAACACCACTTCGCCATAAAACTGGCCCAGATTATCGCCGACGATCCCACCGGAAGGCACGATATATTTCGGATCCTGGGTCGAAAGGTCAGGACTGATCACGTTCCAGCTCTGGCCGCCGTTCGTGGTCCGAAAAATCACCTGGCAGCCATAGTAAACCGTGTTGTGATCGAACGGATCGATCGCCAGCGGAGCCGTCCAGTGGCAGCGATACTTCGCATCATTCGGCGGCGAATCGAGCGTGTGCAGCCACGGGCTTACCGACCGCGCCAGCTTGGTCCGCGCATCCCAGCGCGTGACTTCATCGCCATAACAAGTCGCCCACACGATATTCGGATCGGTTGGATCGGCATACGTAAACCCCGATTCGCAGCCTCCCATGCCGCGATCCCAACCCGGCTCCGCCGCGCGCCCGAATCCGCCGAATCCGACCTGCACCGCCGGTCCGCGCATGGTGGTGTTGTCCTGCATGTTGCTGTAGAAGTAATACGGGACCTGGTTATCCACCGAAACGTGGTACATCTGCCCCACAGGCAGCGTCACTCGATTGAATCCGCGTCCGTGCGAAGTGGTGATGTTCAGGCCGCCGTCGTGCGTAATCACGAAACGGTCGGCGTTGGTCGGATCCCACCAGATGTCATGATTGTCGCCGCCCCACGGCGTCGGACGAAATGTTTCGCCGCCGTCGAGCGACTGATGAAAGGAGCTGTTCGAAACGAAGACCTCATTTTCATTGGTGGGCGAAACCGCAAGATGAATGTAATATCCGGCGCGCCCGATCAGCGCGCGATCCCAATTCACCACCCGCCAGTTCGTGCCTCCATCGTCCGACCGCCACATCGACCCCTGGTCCGCGGTTTGAATCAGCGCGTACACCCGATCCGAATTCGTGGGAGCCACGGCGACATCCACTTTTCCCACCGGCGATTTCGGCAAGCCCGGCGAAGTCGCCCGATGCCAGGTGTTCCCGCCGTCGCGTGTCATGTACACGCCGCTGCCGGCGCCCCCGCTCATTTCGGCGTAGGTGTGCATTTCCACCTGCCACGTTCCGGCGAACAGCTTCTGCGGATTGTGCGCGTCCATGTTGAGGCCGGAACAGCCCGTGTTCTCGTCGACGAACAGCACGCGATCCCAATGCGCGCCGCCGTCGATGGTTCGATACACGCCGCGCTCCTGCTGCGGTCCGGTCATGCGGCCCAGCGCGCAGACATAAACGATATCGGGATTCGTCGGATGTATGATCACGCGTCCGATGCGTCCGGTCTCGTCGAGACCCATATGCGTCCAGGTGCGTCCGGCGTCCGTCGATTTGTAAGCGCCGTTGCCCATCACGTCGACATCGCGAATGGCCCACGCCTCGCCGGTTCCGGCCCATACGATGCTCGGATTCGACGGCGCCACCGCGAGCGCTCCGATCGCGGCCACGGGTTGATCGTCGAAAATCGGCGTCCAGCCGTAGCCGCCGTCCACGGATTTGAAAATCCCCCCAGACGCTGCGCCCGCGTAGTACGTATTGATATCGCCTGGCACGCCGGCCACCGAGGCGACTCGATTGCCCGCCAGCGGTCCCACGAAGCGAAAGCGGAACGCGTCCACCGATCCCTGTCCTCCGCGCCGTTGCGCGGAAGCGGTGGCGGCCAATACGATCATCGCGGTGTAGGTTGCTCGACGCATATAGTCTCCTGAGTATTCCATTATGCCCCTAAGGACGCTGGCAGTGATTCAACCAATGCCAATCCTATGCCAGTACGCGAGTCATAAGGGCAAAATGTGAGTTAGCTTAGTCGTTTCCTTAAGTGCTTCGGCCTGCACGCGGGAATAAGCTCAGAACTGGGGGCTGGTATGACTTTTCGATACATGGTGCTCGCCGTCTCTCTGTCCGGGACAATCCAGGCGCAAGGGCCGACCATCGGCTCATGCCCCGTTTTCCCGGCGAGCAACATCTGGAACATCCCCGTCGACAAACTCCCGGTTTCGCCCAATTCCGCCACCTACGTCAACACCATCGGCGCCACGCTGCCGGTGCACCCCGATTTCGGGACCGTCTATGACGGCGCGCCAAACGGGATTCCTTACATCACAGTCACCGGCGCGCCCACGATTACCGCGACGTTCACCTACGCCAGCGAAAGCGATCCAGGCCCGTACGCGATTCCCCTCACCGCACCCATCGAAGGCGGCAGCCAGGGTACGGGAGACCGGCACGTCATCTCCATCGACACCGACAATTGCACTCTGTACGAAATGTGGGACGCCTTCCCGTTGGCATCGAGCTGGCAGGCCGGTTCTGGCGCGATTTTCGATCTGACTTCGAATAACTTGCGGACCGCGACGTATACCTCCGCGGATGCCGCCGGACTCCCGATCTTTCCAGGTCTGGTCAAGTACGATGAGGTTTTAAGCGGGGCAATCCTGCACGCCATCCGCTTCACCGTTCCGCAAACCCAGCAGGCGTACGTCTGGCCGGCCCGCCATTATGCTTCGAGTCTCACCGGTTCGCAGTATCCACCGATGGGCGTACGTTTTCGTCTCCGCGCCAGCTTCAATATCTCTACGTTCTCGGCGACGAATCAAATTATTTTGCAGGCGCTAAAAACCTACGGAATGATGATCGCCGATAATGGCAGCTCCTGGTACATCTCCGGCGCTCCCGACTCCCGCTGGAGTGACGACGATCTTCACAACCTGACCACGCTGACTGGCGCGGATTTCGAGGTGGTGGACGTTTCCGCAATGATGGTGAACCCGAACACCGCGCAAGGCGCCACCTGCGATCTCAACGACGACGGCGTAGTGGACAGCACGGACATCCAGATTGCAGCAAACTCGGTGGTCGGCCTGGCGCCGTGCACCGTCGGGGATCTGGATGGCGATGGTGTCTGCACCGTAGTCGACCTGCAACGCGTGATTATCGCCGCAAACGGCGGCGTCTGTCGCAGGGGACCTTAGTCGTCCCTTCATGAGATAATTCGAGGTCGATGGCGAAAGCCGCCTTCAAATCGGTGGACGAGTACATCGCTTCGCAACCTGAAATCACGCAGCCAATACTCAAGCGGGTCCGCAATGCCATCAGAAAAGCCGTGCCCGCGGCAGAAGAAGTCATTTCCTACCACATGCCGACCTACAAGTTGCGCGGAGACAGAATGCTTTATTTCGCGGCGTGGAAGCAGCACTACTCGCTCTACCCGGCCACCGAGCGCCTCGTCACCCAGTTCAAAGACGCGCTTGCCTCGTACGAGATCGGCAAAGGCACAGTCCGTTTCCCGCTTTCCCAACCCGTTCCGGTGAACTTGATCGAACGCATCGCGAAGTTCCGCGCAAAAGAAGTCGCCGAGAGCCAAGAAGCGAAGAAGCGCTAACCCCAGCCGTCCGGAATATCATAGAACGCATGGTTCCGCAAACTGGAGACGAAATCCGCTACCTGCTCGACCGGGTCCGCGCCGGCGACCAGGAGGCTCGTAATCAGCTCACCGCCCGTGTCTATCCCGAGCTGAAGCGCATCGCACAGATCCTCATGGCCGGCGAGCGAAAAAATCACACGCTCGGCGCGACCGGATCCGCGCTCGTGAATCTCCTGTGGCTGCGTTTGCTCGCCCCGCCCGAAGGCGATGAGAAAGACGACCTTGCGTCCATCCAGGACCTTCAGCATCTCCTCAGAGTCTCCGCCCGCAACATGCGCCAGATCCTGATCGACTACGCCCGCAGCCGCAAAGCGCAGAAGCGTCCGAATCCCAAAGATCAGGCGGATATAGAAGAGGGTTTGCTTAAAGGCTCGGACGAAAACCATCTCAACGCCGATGTTCTGACGGTCCATGAACTGCTCGCCAAGCTCGAAAAAAGCCATCCCGAACAAGCCGGCTACATGGAAGTGAAGTATTTTCTCGGCCTGACCAACGATGAAGGTGCGGCCGCGTTTGGAGTCCCGCTGATCAAATATCGCCGCAATTGCCAGTTCGCCGAAGCGTGGATGCAGAAAGAGCTGAAAAAGGAAAGCTGACTACTTCCGCAGAACCAGGCATCCGGCGAGCAGGTCGTGCAGCGCCTGTTTTTTCTCGGTGAAGATTGGCATCAGGAACCCGATGCAGCTGGGCAATCCCGACAGCCATCGCCCGAAGTAACGTCCATTCGCGCGGCCCCAGCGGATGCGTCGGCCATCCACATCCGTCACCTTCATGCCGCAGATCATTTTTCCGAGCGTGCCCTGCATCGGCGACGCTTCGAGCAGCGTGAAATACGGCCACCCGACCAGAAATGTGATCAGCATCAACCCTCCGATGCGCTGCTGGAGCCGGAACTGCATCCAGTCCGCCTGCGCGTCGGAATGAATCTCCTGAGCCTTCATGCGCCGCGCCAGTTGCATCTCCTCGTCCGTGGGCGGCTTCATGAATAAGCTCACCATCAGCATGATCACTGGAATCATCAGCGCCAGATCGATGAATGTCGCGCCCACGCGTCTCAGAAAGCTCGCGTACCGCACCGGATCCGTGGCGCGCCGCACCGAAAAGCCGCAGCGCGAGCAGAAAATCACTTCCGAGTCCACAGGATTGGCGCAGCCTGGGCAGAACATGGATTCGATTATCTCTTGTCTCCCGGGCAACCTGCCGCACGTTCCAATTGAGCCAGCCGCAGCCCCAGATTCTGCAAAACCACTTCTAGGCCGGACAGCTCCGGCATAACATTCGCCCGAATCTCCGCGTCGCTTTCGCACACAAACGTGCCGAGCGCGGTCTGCTCGCGCCGCGTCGCGTCCACCGTTTCTCCGATCGCGCGGGGCAGCGCGATGCTCGCGAAGATCGCGCACAAAAGAAGCACCACGGCGACCACCACCATCGGGCTGCGACGGGCGACGCGCACCGCGCTATACGCCGGACTCGAAGCCTTCGCGTGGACTCGTTTGCCGCGCAGGTGCCTCTCGATATCGTGAACCAATTCCTCCACCGATGGATACCGCCGCCGCTCCTCCTTGCGAAGCGACACCAGAACGACGTTATCCAGATCCCCATGCAGCTTGCGCCGCAGTTCCCCGGGCGTCGAAGCTCTCATTTCAGCCAGCTTTTGCGCCGAAAAAATGAACTGCTTGCCCATCGGTCCCGGTACCGATCGCGGATTCTGCACTGCGATACTTGGCTTGACCGGCTCCTCTTCGCGAATGGTGTGAATCACCGCTTCTTCCGCCAGCCCATCCAGCTTCAGTGGAGTATGCCCGGTGAGCAGTTCGTACAACAACGCGCCCAACGAATAAACATCCGATAGGGTCGAAACCGGACTCCCCGGCGTCACCTGTTCCGGGCTCGCGTAAGGACGCGAAAAAGCATCCATTGCATGCGCGACGGGCCGCGCGCCGGATTCGGAAACACGGCGCGCCAGGCCGAAATCGAGCAGCTTCGGGTTCCCGTCGCGGGTCACGAGAATATTCGCCGGTTTCAGATCCAGATGGATGATCAAGTGGCGATGCGCATACGCCACGGCTTCGCAAACTTTGTTGAACAGCAGCAGCCGCTGGTCAATCGAAAGTCCGCGTTCATTGGCGTAAGCGTCGATAGGCCTCCCGTCGACATATTCCATCGCGCAGTACGCGCGGCCATCGGCGGTGGTCCCAATTCCCAACAGGCTCGCGATGAATGGATGATTCAGCGCCGCCAGGCTCTCCATTTCCTCTTCAAAGCGGCGCGCCGCTGCGGTGGAAATCGTGCGTGGATCCAGAACTTTGATCGCAACGGTCTGGTCGAATCCGCCTTCCACGCGCCGCGCCCGATACACCGAGCCTTGCCCACCCGCGCCGAGCAGTTCTTCCACCCGCCACACCCCGAGCTGTTGACCGATTAGTTCTGTCGAGGGTCCCATCGAGTTCCTTTTTCATTCGCGTCCATCTGTTCCAGATTCAGCAGCCGCTCCCGATCGGCTTGCGCGTCGCTCGCGCGCCCCAAAGCGATGCGGTAGTTGTAGCGATGCTCCAGACAGTAGCGCTCCAGCTTCTTCAGATAAGAATCGTGCGGATTGTCATGCAGCAGCGCGTCGACGCTCTGAAGCGCCGCCGACACCAGCTTTTCGGCATCTTCGCGATGCCCCAGTTCCCATGCATGCGTCGAGAGCTCCGCATATGCAGCCGCGCGCTCGGTTTCGATTTCGGTCCGCACGTCGGCCGGCAGCTTTTCCTCCCGCGCCAGAATCCGCAATTCCTCCTGGTATAGCGCTTCCTTCTGCTGCTGCGTCAGATTTCCGTCGTCGTGGAACGACTGCAACACCGCTGCCCCGGCCATTCGCTGCGCCGCTTGTACCGCCCGCCGATCCTCATCGCCAAGCCGGTTCGCCTCGAACCCTCGCGCCTCTGCAATCACCAGCCCGCGGGCCAGAAAGAAGAATGCGACCGCGAAAATCGCAGCCGCAACCGGATTCCGGCCCATCCACTTCCGCGCCCGATCTCCGAATCCGGGCTGGGTCGCTTCCACCGGCCATCCGCCCAGGAACCGGTCGACGTCCAGATGCAGCGCGTCCACCGACGGATATCGTTCCACCGGCTTCTTTCGCAGCGCCGTCAGCACGATCGCGTCCAGGTCCCCGGCGAGCAGACGCAGCAATGTCCGTGGCCGGCTCCCGCGCGTCGCGCTGATCGATTCGGGCAGCACCTCATCGCGAAGAAGAACCGCCTCGCTCGGCCGCGTCGGCTCTCGTTTCAGGATCGCGTAAGCTGCCGCCACGGCTCCCAGATCCTTCGGCGAAAACGGTAGCCGCCCGCACAAGAGCTGATACAGAACCACCCCAAGCGAATAAACGTCGGTAGCGACGGTCAGCGGCTCCCCGTTGATCTGCTCCGGACTCGCATGCGTAATCGTGAACAGATTCTGCCCCGGCAAGCTCAGCGAAAT
>Ga0209415_10010261_pt1 | contig 15953 bp, 19 predicted proteins | sample PeaSoiSIISIP2007_FD_187696 | JGI IMG/M metagenome (GOLD analysis project Ga0209415, IMG submission 187696) | Peat soil microbial communities from Weissenstadt, Germany - SII-SIP-2007 (SPAdes) (version 2) | ecosystem: Environmental > Terrestrial > Soil > Wetlands > Peat | place: Germany...
CTGCCGAGGAGCCAGAGCAAGAGGTCCGACGTGCTGGCCCGCACGACGGCGTCAGTTTCGTCGAGCCCGGGGTGGAAGTCGATGTGGTCGGGAGCCAGGGCCAGCGTGAATTCGACGGGCGCGTCGGTGGCCGAGAGCGCCAGGGAGCCTGAGAGTTCAGGCCGGGGGGTCAGGGCCAACCAGAACGAGACGATGTGGAGGTATTCGTCGATACCGTCGGCGGCGAGAGCCGTATCGAGAGGGTGGGCAACTCCGCCGGCGTGTTCGGCGTCCCACCGGTGCACGGCGGTCTCCTGGGCCACGCGGCGATGCCAGAAGCGGGCGGGCCCGGGGCCCATGACGATCCAGTTCCACACTGGCTCGTCAGCACCGACGTCCTCCAGGACCGTGACGAGCATCGACATCCCTTCCTCGTACCAGGCGCACAACACGTCCCAATCCTCGGGCCTGTCGGGGAAGGCGCCCATCTCGGTGGCCCGCGTGCGGACCATGTCCCCCACCCACCGGTGAGCACTGCCGATGTGCCCGACGAGGTCGGACATGTCCCAGCCGGGACAACTCGGCACCGGGGCCGTCGGGTCCCCTCGGCCCGCCGCCAACAAGGCGGCTCCGTCGACCTTGACGCATTCGATGAACAAGTCCGGCTCCATGGCCCTGAGTCTCTCAGGGATCGGCGCCTCTTCCCAACGCGGTGTACGGGCAACTCCCCCTACAGTTGCAGCCATGCTGGACCAAGGGCTCATAGACGACCTGACTACGCACGCCGTCATGATCGAGGAGGTCCGCGACGGCCTCCGTGATGGCCTGCTTCCCGACGAGATCGTGCGGCTCTCCATCGACATTCGGAGGGCCATCGAGAACCTGATCGAGGACGAAGAATGATCCTCGGCGCATCGGGCTGATTCAGCCGCCGTCACCCACCGCCTGATCGCGGTTCACGGCGTCGGGAGAGAACGCCGGCAGGCACACCGCCACGTAGCGGGCGCCGCACCGAGGGGTCGAGTACCGAACCCACTCATTCGCAGGGGCACCGACGGCTTGTCCGGCCGTGGCTGTGAGCGATCCGTGCTGCGTCTCCACCAGGACCTCACCTTCGATGACGATGGTGTATTCATCGAACGCTGGCGTCTGTCCGGGTTCGGACCAGCCCGCCGGGCTCTCCATCACCGCCACGGAGACCGACTCTGTGCCCGTGGCCAGTCGGCCGATGAACTCGGAGATCTGCTTGGGAGGCGAGCCGGCCGCCGTCAGGACCGTGGGCGCGGGGACGAGGTGAACCATCAGCTCGTGTAGTCGACAGGACCTGCGCCTTTCACCCCGAAGGCGAAGGCCAGGCCCCGCAGCGGCGCGTGGTCGGTCGTGGGCCAGATGCTGTGTGTCGTGTCCGGAGGTGTGTAGATGAGGTCGCCCTGGCCCACCACCCGTTCCTCGGGGCCTATCTTCATGATGCCGCGGCCGGACAGGATGTAATAGAACTCGTGGGTGGGGTGGGAATGGGGGTCGACCAGACCTCCGCCGGGGACTTGCCATTCACTGACGAGCTCGAGGAATCCACCGTCGGTGGCGGCCCGCATTTCCTGCGGTGGGACCAACCACCACACGGGCACCGTGCCGTTGTGCTCGACGACGGGGGCGATCTCTTCGATCGATCTGACGTCCATGAGTCGCTCACCTCCTGTTCCTCGCAGATCCTGCCATCTGGGTCCGCCGGGGTGTCGCCCGCGGGTGACGCCCGTCCAAGGGCTCGACCATCGGCGAGCCGCTCGGCACTCGGGCACACCCGAGGTCATGGGTTCTAACCTGGGGCGACGTTCCACCCACAGGGAGAGGGAAATGGTTGCCACCTACGAAGACGCCGCCCTTGTCATGCAAATCGTCCGCTGGGGAGCGGAGATGGGTCTCGACGACGCCGGGCACGCGATCTTTGCCGACGCCTTCGACGCAAAATCGGCTTCGCTCGACAATCCGGCCGTGAGGAAGATGCTGTCGTTCGGCGAGACCGTCGCCACCCTCGTCAAGCACGGGATCCTCGACGAGGCGCTCGTCCAGGACCTCTGGTGGATCGAGGGCGCGTGGGGCCGCGTGGGGCCGGCGGCAAAACGCGACCGAGAGCGCCTCGGAGAGCCTCGTCTGTACGAGAACTTCGAGGCGCTGGCCGCCGCCACCGGCTGACGCACCGACGGGTTCCGACCCACAAGGCGGTCCCGACCGCCAGGCACCTCGCCCCCGTCAGGGAAGGGAACGCCGGTACCGGAGCTCATCGACCTGGACGCCCCAGACCTCCGCCGTGCGCTGGAGTTCGTCCGGCGACCACCCGTCGGCTCGGTAGAAGCGCTGGGCACGATCGTTTCCCACCAGGACCCACAACACGGCGTGGGTGAAGCCGCTTTGCACCAGGTGCGCTCGCGCCCTCGCCATGAGACGGCGGCCCACGCCGAGTCCCCACGCCGAGGGGTCGACGTAGAGCGCCAGGACCTCTCCGGCCTCCCGAGCGTCGGGGTCTTGGGACGGACCGACGGTGGCGAAGCCACACACGGCACCGTCTTCGTCGGCCACGAGCGTCGACGGAAGGGTCGGGTCAGTGGCACCGAAGCGGTAGTGGGACATGCGATCGTCGGCTCGCAGACCATCGAGGTAGGCGTCGGGGAGTAAACCTCGGTAGGCGACCTGCCAGGCGCGCACGTGCACCTGTGCGACCTCGGCGGCATCGCCGGTCCGAGCGGGGCGCACACGCAGCACCCGCGTATTCTCCCAGGCCGAGCTTCGGCCCCATGCCTGGATCTGGAGGTATCCGGGCATGCCGAGACGTCGTTGCGTCGACCCCGATCGGGCTCCGAACACAACGAGGAGGCGTTAGGCTCGTGAGGGGCCATCTTTCGGGGAGGCGGTGGTCTCGGGGAGGCGTTGGATGCGCAGGGGGGCGGTCGCGGTCGCAGTGGTGGGGCTCGCCCTGTCGACGCTCGGCGGGTGCACTCTCCCCCACGTGGGGTCCACCGCCTTGGGCTTCTTCGTGCCCTCGCAGAGCGTGAGCGACGTCGATGCCCTCGCCAGCCACCTCGGCGTCCAGGTCGAGGGGATCTCGGGCTACACGAGCCAGTCGTCGTGGGCCGCCATCGGCAGCTACCAGCCACCGTCCACGTCGTTGCGCCTCTATTTGAGTGTGAGCATGTCGCCGAGCAACTCGAGTCCCGCTCAAACCCCCGCCAATCTCGGCGTCTACCAGACGCTCGCCCAGAGTCTGGTCAACGCCGGACAGCCCTACGCCATACTGCGGATCGGGTGGGAATGGTCCACCACGTACTTCTCGTGGGGGGTCCAGAACACGACTCCCGCTCAGTACGTCACGGCCTTCGACGACATCGTCACCACCATGCGCAGTGTCCCCGGACAGCACTTTCTCTTCGACTGGTGCGCGGCCGCCGACGAGGTGCCCACCAACGGGTCGTACGCGGCGTCGTACCCCGGCGACCAGTACGTCGACTACATAGGCACGGACCAGTACGACAACCCCGGTTCAAGTTGGGCGGCCACCCTCAACACCGTCGGCGGCCTCGCCTACACGGTCAACTTCGCCAAGGCTCACGGGAAGTTCGTGAGCATTCCCGAGTGGGGCCTCAACGGCACCGACGATCCGGGGTTCATCAATTCGATGCACGCCTTCATCGCCGACCCCGGCAACGACGTGGGCTACAGCTCCTACTTCTCCGATGACGCCACGGTCGACTCCGACATCACCCAGTTCCCGAGCTCCGAGGCGGCGTTCACCCAAGACTTCGGGTAGCCCGGTGGCAGCGGCCCTGCCCGGGATCAGTCCGAGAGCTGGCTCATGAACTGGTTGAGGTCGAAGTAGTCGCGCCACGCTTTGATGAGCCCACCGTCCAGCTCGAAGGTCCCCATGACGGGGAGGCTCACCGTGCGCTCCGGAGAGGCGAAATGGTCCACCCGTTCGGTGAGCACGACATCACCGTGGGCTACGGCGTGACGGACCTCGAAGTCCACCCGGTCCCACCCCGTGGTGAAGCTCACGATCATCTCCCGGATGTCCTCGCGCCCCACGATCGGGTCCACCGGAATGTTGTGGTACACGGCGTCGGCGTCGAAGTACTCCATCATCTCGTCGATGTCGAGCTTCGACCAGGCCGCACAAAAGTTCGTCACGATCTCGAGCGCTGCTGCGGACACCTGATGACCTCTCTGTCGGTAGTGCTCGTCATGCGTAGCACGGCCGACCCGGTGATGGCATGTCGAAAGACCATATTCCGGGCGGTCGCCGCCCAGGAGCTCAGCCTGCGGCGTCGCGTACGTCGAGTGTGGCCGGCATGGGGCGCAGTCCGGCCTCGTCCTCATGGGTCTGGCCCTGGACGAGTTGGCTGCGGCTGATGGCCACCACCCCCGCCACCAATGCCGCCAGGGCGGCGGCCTCGACGACGATGGCGAACGGCGCCAGCTGCAGGTGCTCTTGGAAGATGAACACGCCGAGCAGGCTGGCGACGAGCGGATCGACGATGGTGAAGCCCGGCTGCGAGGCTGCCAGGGGACCGGCCTGGAAGGCGTGCGTCGAGAGCAGCATCGACGCCGCTCCCACGACCAGAAGGGCGTACGGCGACCACGTCAGGAAGATGTTGAAGCCTTCTCCGGTGTGAGAGCTGAGCTCCTTGATCACCGCCGCCACGAACCCCCACGAGATTCCGGTGGCCACACCGAGCGTGGCCGCCTTGCGGGCCGGAGAAGGTTGCACGCCCCGTCGCATGGGAGTGAACGCCATGACGGTGGCGACGAGCGCCAGTCCGATGGCGGAGACCCCCGCGAACCACCACGAGGCCGCCGGCGCGTGCAGGTGCCCACCCGACGGGTTGGCCGTGAAGAGAAAGACCCCGAGACCGGCGGCCATGGCGGCCGCCGCGAGCCAGTCATGGCGCGCGATGCCGCGATTCCCGATCAGTGCCATATAGGCGAACACAAAGAGCAACTCGCTGGCCAGGATGGGCTGGACCAGGGCAAGGTCTCCGAAGTGCAGGGCCGCGACCTGGAAGACAAACCCCAGGATCATGCTGGCGATGCCGGCCAGCCAGATGCGTTGCCGGATGAGGTACAGCAAAAGGCGCGGGCTGAAGCGTTCACCACCAGGGGCGGTGGCAGCTCCCAGGCGCTGGCACACCGACGACGTGGCCGTGCAGAAGCTCGCGGCCAACGCCAAGACCACCGCCTTCACCGTGAGCCGACTCTCTGGTCCATTGACCTTCCCGTGCGCTACCCCCCGACTTGCATGCTATTTGGTGGCCGGGTAGCCGTGGTCCCAGGCTCAGCAGGAGTCGAAGGTGGCGCCGGTAGAACCTCGTAGCGCGAAGCGGGGCCGGACGCCACTGGGCGGCCCGTCGGGGCCCACCAGGCGCCAACCGGTCCGAATGAGAAGCTCCCCGAGCACGCGCGCGGCCCGCTTGTTGACGGCGTGTGGCCCGCCAGCCCCCCACCCCGGCGTCTCGGGGGTCACCCGCACCCCCGAGGCGGTGCGGGCCAATTCGCGGCGGTGTTCGTCGGCCAATCGCTCGGCCATCCAGGGGTGCATCGTGTCTCCTACCGAAGGAACCTCGGGAGATCGGGGTGTCCGATTGCCTCGATCTCCATTGCCCTTGCATGCTACCTGGATATATGTATATAGTCAACTCGCTATGCCAACACTCGACGACGGCGTCTCCGCCGCACCCCGGCCCACGGTCACGGTGCGCGCCTCGGCCCCCGTCGAGCTGTGCTGGGCACTGCACGCCGGGGTGAAACAGGAATTCCGTGAGGGCCATCCCGTGCTGCGCGCCCTGTACGACGAGCATCCCGAGCTCCTCGAGCACGCCGCGACGTTTTGGAACGACGACGCCTCGCCGGGCCTGGGCTTTCTCGAGCTGCTCGTCTTGGCCCATGCCGCCGGTGAGCTCTTCGCTCTCGATCTGGGCGGGCTGTTCTCGAAACTCGACTCCGTGGCCGCCAAGACCCAGCCGCACCTGTCGTTGGCCTCGGAGAGCGCGGCCGACCGGCTGATCGTCATCGACAGGCTCGCCCGGCTGCGACGCTCGGCGCGGCTGCGCCAGAGCTACAGCGCGTTGCTCGAAGCGGTGTGGGGCGAGATCGGCCCGGGATGGAGGCGAGAGGGCCGGCGCGCCGTCGAAGCCGTGTGCGCCGACAAGCGCGAGCAGCTCGCCCGAGGAGCCCAGTGGCCCGAGATCACCCGCATCGAATGCGACGTCGACGAGATGATGGCCCGTCTCGTCGCCGGCGTGACCCCCGACGGGGAGCTGGCCGTCGTCCCCGCCTACTTCACCCACAAGAGCATGCTCTTCGACCTGCCCGGCCTCGTCGTCATCGGCGTGCGCGCCGACGTCTCGGACTCCGGGAACCGGGCCCGCACCCAAGCGCTCGCCCGCCGGCTGAAGACCTTGGCCGACCCCACCCGCCTCGGCATCGTGGACCATCTGGTGAGGGGCCCGAGCACGGTGTCGGAACTAGCTCGACATTTCGGGATCGCCCAACCCACGGCGTCGAACCACGTGAAGCTCCTGCGCGACGCCGGGCTGGTCACCGATGTCCGGGTGGGGGCCCAGCGCCAGCTCGTCCTGGACCCGGCCACGGTCGAAGACCTGCTCGACCATCTCCGGGTCATGCTCGAGCCCACGCTCGAGGGTGGCACCCCTCCCCCGCAAAGGGTCTTGCGCAGGAAATAAAGATAGGCAAAACTATCTTTAAGCAGGCAGGGCCTTTGGAACCGGCTCGAGGGAGGTTGCCAACATGGCCATCGCACTGGTGACGGGGGCGTCGCGGGGTCTCGGGCTGGCCCTGGCCGAGGAGCTGGCGGGGCGGGGATGGAGCCTGGTGGTCGACGGGCGAGACGTGACGTCGCTCGCCCGCGCCGAGCAGGCCATCGGCTCCCACGTGGCACCGGGTGCTTCGCTCGTTGCCCTGGCTGGTGACGTCGCCGACGCCACCCACCGCCGGGCTCTAGTGGCCGCGGCCGAGGGCCTCGGCGGCCTCGACCTGCTGGTCAACAACGCCAGCACCCTGGGCGCCACCCCGCTGCCGAAGCTCGCCGCCTATCCCCTCGACGAGCTGGCCCGGGCCCTCGAGGTCAACGTCGTGGCGCCGCTCGCCCTGGTGCAGCAGGCCATGGCGCTGCTGCGGCGGTCGGTACGCCCCACCGTGCTGAACATCACCTCCGACGCCTCGGCCGAGGCGTACGAAGGCTGGGGAGGCTACGGGTTGTCCAAGGCCGCTCTCGACCACCTGAGCGCCGTCCTGGCCGTCGAGGAGCCTGAGCTCGCGGTGTGGGCCGTCGATCCCGGTGACATGCGGACCCAGATGCACCAGGACGCCTTCCCGGGTGAGGACATCTCGGACCGTCCCCTGCCAGCCGACGTGGTGCCGAACCTCGTGGGGCTCCTCGAGCGCGACCTCCCGAGCGGACGGTACCGCCTGTCCCAGCTCGAGCCGGCGACCGAGCCCGAGCTCGAGGTGGAGCACTCATGACCACGCTCGTCCCCACCGGAAGTCGCGTCATCGCCGGGCTTCCCGCCTTCGAGCTCCCGCCCGAGCTCGAGGCGAGCTCCCCGCCCGAAGCCCGGGGGATGACACGAGACGCCGTCAGGATGCTCGTCGCCCACCGCCGTGACGGCACCCTCGTGCACTCACACTTCTCGCAACTGCCGCGCTTTCTCGACGAGGGAGATCTCATCGTCATCAACACGTCGGGAACGCTGGCCGCCGCCGTCGAGGGCCGGGACGGGGCCGGGCGCCAACTCGAGGTGCATTTCTCCACCCAGCTGCCCGCCGACCTGTGGAGCGTGGAGCTGCGCGCCGGCACCGAGGGGTGGTTGGGTGCCGAGGCCGGGGAGGTGGTCGCGCTGGCGGGGGGCGGGGCCGTCACGCTGCTGGCGCCCTACGCCACGCACCCCAGCGGTGTGCGCCTGTGGATCGCCGCCGTCTCCACCCCGGATCCCTTGCACACCTACCTGGCCGTGCACGGCCATCCCATCCGCTACGGGTACGTGCGGGGCAGCTGGCCGATCTCGACGTACCAGAACGTGTACGCCACTGAGCCCGGCTCGGCGGAGATGCCCAGCGCGGGGCGGCCCTTCACCCCCGAGGTCCTCACCCGACTCGTGGCCCGGGGGGTGGGGGTGGCCCCCGTGGTCCTGCACACCGGCGTGGCATCGCTCGAGGCGTCCGAGCCGCCGTACCCCGAGTACTACCGGGTGTCTCGTGCCACCGCCCACAGGATCAACGACACCCGGCGCGAAGGCGGCCGAGTCATCGCCATCGGCACCACCGTGGTGCGGGCCTTGGAGACCGTGGTGGACACCAGGAGCGAGGTGCACGCCGGACACGGGTGGACCGACACGGTGGTGACAGCATTACACCCCGTCACGTCGGTCGACGGGCTGCTCACCGGCTGGCACGAGCCCGAGGCCTCGCACCTCGCCATGCTGGAGGCGATCGCCGGGAGGGAGCTGCTCGAGCACTCGTATGCCGCCGCGCTCTCCGAGGGGTATCTGTGGCACGAATTCGGCGACGTGCACCTGGTCCTGCCGTGAACGACCGCGTGGCCCGCTTCGAACCGCCGTTGGCGGCCATGCCGACGACGAGGCGCGCCCTTCTGCTGGCGCTGAAACGCAATGGGTCGATGCGCGCCAACGAGCTGGCCGAGCAGCTGGGGATCACCGTTGCCGCCGTCCGCCAGCAACTCCTGCGGCTGAGCCAGGACGGGCTCGTCACCCATCATCCCCACCCCGAGGGCCGAGGCCGGCCGACACACTCCTATGAGCTCACCCCCACGGCTGAGATGTTGTTCCCCAAGCGCTATGGAGACCTCACCACCGAGTTGCTGGGCTACCTGGGGGGCCCCGACAGCAACGAGGTGACCGAGCTCTTCGAGCACCGGCGCCAACGGCGCCTCGCCGACGCCCGGTCCCGCCTCGCCCAGATGACCCTGGACGAGCAGGTGGGCGAGCTCACCCGCATTCTCGATGAGGACGGATATCTGGCCGACGTCGAACGCCTCGACGACGGCGGGTGGCGGATCACCGAGCACAACTGCGCCATCCTGTCGGTGGCCACCGGATTTCGCCAAGCATGCTCCAGCGAGATCGCCTTCATCCGAGACGCTCTCCCCGGTGCCCGGGTGGAGCGCGTCGCCCATCTCATGGACGGTGCACACGTGTGCGCCTACGAGGTCCACCCTCGCTGACGTCGGACGACACCGGCGACTCGTAGCGCGGTCCCGGGCCGCCACCGTAAGCTCGATCGCGACGACCGCCAGGGGGCCCGCATGGAGACGACGACCGATCGAGTCCCGCAGAGCCGGTTGTTGCAGACCGAGATCCCCGGCCCCCGCTCCCGAGAGCTCATGGATCGCCGCCGGGCCGCCGTACCGGCGGGAGTGGGCACGACCTTGGGCGTGTTCGTGGCCCGGGCCGAAGGGGCGATCGTCGAAGACGTGGACGGCAACCGCCTGATCGACTTCGCCTCGGGGATATCGGTGGTCAACGTCGGCCACAGCGCGCCGCGCGTCGTGGCGGCCGTGACCGACCAGGTCGGGCGATTCACCCACACCTGTTTCCAGGTGACCCCGTACGTCGGCTATGTGGAAGTGTGCGAGCAGCTCAACCGCCTCACACCCGGCGACCACGAGAAGCGCACCTTCCTCGTGAACTCCGGCGCCGAAGCCGTCGAGAACGCCGTCAAGGTGGCCCGCTACGCCACCGCACGCAGCGGGGTGGTCGCCTTCGACCACGGGTTCCACGGCCGCACCCTTCTGGGCCTGAGCCTGACGGGCAAGGCCATGCCCTACAAGCAGGGGTTCGGGCCCTTCGCTCCCGAGGTCTACCGGGCACCGTACTCCGACCCCTTCCGGGGCAGCGGCAAACTGGCCGACACCCTCGACGCCATCGACACGATGGTGGGGGCGGACTCCATCGCCTGTGTCGTGGTCGAGCCCATCGCCGGTGAAGGCGGCTTCATCGTGCCCGAACCAGGCTGGCTCCCGGGCCTGGCCGAGTGGTGCGCCGCCAATGGCGTCGTGTTCGTGGCCGACGAGATCCAGTCCGGGTTCGGAAGAACGGGCGCCTGGTTCGCGTGCGAGCACGAGGGTGTCGTGCCCGACATCATCACCACCGCCAAGAGCCTCGGAGGCGGTCTGCCCATCGCCGGGGTCACGGCAAGAGCGGACCTCGTGGACAGCGTGCACCCCGGGGGGCTGGGAGGCACCTTCGGAGGCAACCCCGTGTCCTGTGTTGCGGCCCTGGCGGCCATCGAGACCATGCAGGCGGAGGGGCTCGTCGAGCGCGCCCAGAAGATCGGGGCCGTCATGCTGAGCCGCCTCCAGACCATGGCGGCGGCGCATGCCGTCGTGGGTGACGCCCGGGGTCGGGGCGCCATGGTGGCCATCGAGCTCGTCGGCCCCGACGGCATCACTCCCGACAAGGCGACCACGGCCCGCCTGGCCGCCGCCTGTCACGCCCAGGGGCTGCTGGTGCTGACCGCCGGCACCCACGGCAACGTCGTGCGACTGCTCCCGTCGTTGGCGATCCCCGAGGACCTGCTGGACGAGGGACTGGGCATCCTCGAGGCGGCGCTGTCCGACGCCTGAACCCTGGCCCGCCCCGTCACGAGTCGAGTGACGACATGACGTGCTTGATGCGGGTGTAGTCCTCGAACCCGTAGGCGGAGAGGTCCTTGCCGTAGCCGGAGTGCCGGAAGCCCCCATGGGGCATCTCGGCCACCAGAGGGATGTGGGTGTTGATCCACACGCACCCGAAATCGAGCCGCTTGGACATGCGCATGGCCCGGCCGTGGTCGCGCGTCCACACCGATGACGCCAGACCGTATTCCACACCGTTGGCCCATGCCACGGCTTGGTCCTCGTCGTTGAACCGCTGCACCGTGATCACCGGTCCGAACACCTCTTGCTGGACGATGGCGTCATCCTGGAGGACGTCGCTCACCACCGTGGGCTCGTAGAAGAACCCGCGGTCGCCGATCTGATGGCCACCCGTGCGCAACTCGGCATGGGCAGGCAGGTCGTCGATGAAGGCGCGGACCCGGGCCAGCTGGTCGGTGTTGTTGAGGGGGCCGAAGTCCGCTCCTTCGACATCGGGCCCGGCCACGCTCTGGCCCTGTGCCTGTTCGACGAGGGCGGCAGCCAGGTCGTCGTGCACGTGCGGTCCAGCGAGCACCCGCGTCGCCGCGGTGCAGTCCTGGCCGGCGTTGAAATAGCCGGCGACCGCGATGGCCTCGGCCGCCTTCTCGACGTCGGCGTCGTCGAACACCACCACGGGCGCCTTCCCGCCCAGCTCCAGATGGACGCGCTTGATGTCCTGGGCAGCGGCGATGGCCACCTCGCGGCCGGCTCGTACGCTCCCGGTGATCGACACCATCTGGGGCACACGGTGCGCCACCAGAGCGCGTCCGGTATCACGATCCCCGCACACGACGTTGAAGACGCCGGGAGGGACGAGCTCGGCGACGATCTCGGCCAGCAGCAGGGTCGACACCGGCGTGGTGGGGGCGGGTTTGAGCACGACCGTGTTGCCGGCCGCAATGGCGGGGGCGAACTTCCACACGGCCATCATCATGGGGTAGTTCCACGGCGTGACCTGGGCGCACACCCCGATGGGCTCACGCCGGACGTAGGACGTGAACCCCGACATGTACTCACCGGCCGAACGACCCTCGAGTAGTCGGCACGCGCCGGCGAAGAAACGGATCTGGTCGACCATGGGCGGGATCTCCTCCGACATGGTGAGTGCCTTGGGCTTGCCCGTGTTCTCACACTCGGCGTCCACGAGGTCCTGGGCGCGCCCCTCGACGGCGTCGGCGATCCGTAACAGCGCCAGGCTGCGCTCCGAGGGCGTCGTCTCGCGCCATCCCTCGAAGGCGTCGAGCGCTGCGGTGAAGGCGCGATCGACATCGGCGGGGCCCGAGACAGGCATAGTGGCGAAGACTTCCCCCGTCGAGGGGTTCACGAGGTCCTGGGACGCCCCACCCTCGGGGTCGGCGTAGGCTCCGCCGACGAAGTTCCTCAACTCGCGTCGGTCATCGGTCATCGATGCTCCTTTTCCCGGGTGGTCGGTACGGCCGTGGTCGTCGACCCACAATCGCACTCGAGGCCGTCGCCGACAAGGGACAGCGGCGTCGCCGGCTCTCACGCCGATGGCCTTGGGCCGAGGTCCTTGCCGGTACTGTCGGGGAAATGCGCGTCCTGCTGGTCGGAGCCGGAGGGGTGGGGACGGCCTTTGCCAGGATCGCCGCCCGCCGGGGTGTCTTCGAGCACATCGTGGTCGCCGATCATTCGCTCGGTCGTGCCGAGCGCGCCGCGCAGGCCGCCAGTGACCGGTTCGAGGCCGCCGCCCTCGACGCCTCGGACGAGCATGCCGTCGAGCAGCTGCTGCGCGCCGAGGGCTGCGACGTGCTCGTCAACGCCGTCGACCCCCGATTCGTCATGCCCCTGTTCAACGGGGCCCTGCATGCCGGGGTCAATTACCTCGACATGGCCATGTCGCTGTCGCGCCCCAATCCCGAGCACCCCTACTCGGAGACGGGGGTCAAGCTCGGTGACGAGCAATTCGCCCTTTCGGCCACCTGGGAGAGGCGCGGCCAGCTCGCTCTCGTGGGCATGGGGGTCGAGCCCGGCCTGTCGGATGTCTTCGCCCGTCACGCTGCGGACAGCCTGTTCTCCCACATCGACGAGATCGGTGTCCGCGATGGTGCCAACCTCGTGGTCGAGGGCTACGAGTTCGCGCCCACGTTCTCGATCTGGACCACCATCGAGGAGTGTCTGAACCCGCCCGTCATCTGGGAGCGGGAACGGGGCTGGTTCACCACCGACCCCTTCAGCGAGCTCGAGGTCTTCGAGTTCCCGGCGGACATCGGTGCTGTTGAGTGCGTCAACGTCGAGCACGAGGAGGTCGTTCTCGTCCCGCGGTGGGTCGACGCCAATCGTGTCACCTTCAAGTACGGCCTGGGCCAGGAATTCATCTGGGTGTTGAAGACGCTGCACAAACTTGGCCTCGACTCCACCGCCCCGGTGAAAGTGGGCCAGATCGAGGTGTCGCCGCGCGACGTGGTGGGGGCGTGCCTGCCCGACCCGGCCGAGCTCGGGGAGCGGATGCGCGGCGTCACCTGTGCCGGCACCTGGGTGACCGGCACCGGCAAGGACGGCCGCCCTCGGGAGGTCTACCTCCACCATGTGGTCGACAACGCCTGGTCCATGGCCGAGTACCGGTCGCAGGCCGTGGTGTGGCAGACCGCCGTCAACCCGGTCGTGGCCCTCGAGCTCGTCGCCTCGGGGACATGGGCGGGCACCGGAGTGCTCGGACCCGAGGCCTTCCCTGCCGCTGCGTTCCTCGAGCTCCTCGACGACTACGGCTCGCCGTGGAGTCTCGACGAGCGCACGCCCAGCCGACCCTGAGACTCTCGGGAGAGCATGGGGCGCCTCACGGCAGGGCCCGCTCGTCGGGCCAAGGAGGAGGCCACGGCGAGGACTGGTCATCGAGACCGAGCTCACGTAGCGAGCGTTCGAGGACGAGCTCGGACAGCTCGGCGGCACTGGCGTCGAGGATCCGGGTATTGAGTGCCACCCGGCGGGCGTGGGCCTCGGCCGCGGCGAACTGCTCTTCGAGGCGGCTGCGGCCGCGCGCCCGGTGCAAGAGCCCTGCGGCCGCGGCGCAGCCAACGAGCAGTACTTCTGCGGCCAGCGCGAACGCCAGGGCCGTGGTCACCCCCCCACCCCCATCAATGCCCAGAATACTGGGGATCGAACGGCTCGGCCTCGGCCGTCACTCCTCGGGGGCCGGGACCACCAGGACGGGCACGGTGGAGCGATGCAGGAGCTTGTGGGGCACCGAGCCCAAGATGGCCCCCACGATGGGGCGCTCGCCGCTTCCACCGACGACGATGACCCGGGCGTCACGCTCGAGCGACGCCTGGAGGAGGGATTCGGCCGGACGCAAGGGGACCACAAGAGGCTCCACCGCCACCGACGGGTCGAGAGCCTTCGCCTCCGACACGGCTGTGGTGAGCATGTCACTCCCGATCTTCTCGAGCTGGCGCTTGTAGTCGGCCGTCTCGCCCCCCATGGGGTTCGGCTCGTACCCGAACACGACGGTGAGCGGCGCGTCGAAGGCCTTGGCCACCGTGACCGCCACCCGCAGGGCCGCCCGGGACCCGTCCGAGCCGTCGTAGCCGAGGATGATGTCGCCGGCCATCAGTCGGTCACCGGGAGGACGCCGGGGGTGAGCGGCGGAGCGGATGCGTGGAGAGATGCGGCTGCCTCGCGGCTCCGGCGGAAGAAGTCGGCGTGCCCCACCCTCCACAGCAGCATGATCGGGAATCCGATGACCAACAACCCGACCCCGATGACGAGAATGGGCGACACCCCCTGCTTCACGAACAGATGCACGCCCAACACGTGCACGTTGAACTGGATGAACTTGAACCACGCTTGGCCTGACTTGGCCGAGTTGATGGGATTGGAGTAGTAGAAGATCGAGATCACGAACATCGCCGCCAGCATTAGTCCGCCGAGCAAGGGCGCAAGCCCGATAAAGAGGAAATTCTTGAGGCTCTTGAACAACAGCCGGCGGTAGTAGACCACGCACGCGAACCCGGTCATGCCGTAGTAGAAGGAGATGCCAAAGCCCAAGGCCAGGATCGAGTTGGCCAGCACGATGCCCGGGCTCAGGATCGTGAGTGCCACGTACCACACCACCGAGATCAACCCGAACAGTAGGGTCGAGAACCCGGGACTGAGAAACTTGGGTTGAATGCTCCCGAACCGCGGCGGCAGCGCCTTGTGAACGGCCATGGACAGCGCCGAGCGGCCGGCGGGCAGGATGGTGGTCTGGGTCGACGCCGATGCCGAGGTGAGCACGGCGATGATGAGCAGCTTGTCCCATGGAGATCCCAGCACGTCGTGACCGAGGGCGTTGAGGATGTCACTGCTGTTGTTGGTCAGGAAGTCGGGGCCGTGGAACGCCTGGGCCGCAATGGAAACGATGAGGTAGATAGCCAGCAAGACCAGGGTCGAGAGGAGGGCGGCCACACCCGGGGTGCGCTTGGCATCCCTGGACTCCTCGTTCACCGTCACGGCGGTGTCCCAGCCCCAGTAGATGAACACCGCCGTGAGCATCCCCACCGAAAGAGTCGAGATCGACATCTTGAACGGATCGAGCCACACCCACTCGGGGCGGATGCTGTGGGCGATGTGCTGGGTGTACACCTTGGTCAAGGCCACCACCGCGAAGATTGTCAGGATCACGAGCTCGGCACCGAGTAGCAACACCTGGGTGCGGGCCGACAACTCGATGCCGATGTAGCAGATGGCGGTCATCACGACGATCCAGACCACCCCGACGAACGTCACCCAGAACGTGCTGCCCGCCAGACTTTTGGCGTCGAAGAGCGTGAAGGTGTAGTAGCCGGCGATGGAGGCCAGGCTGGGCATGACCACGAGGTCGGTGACCAGGATCCCCCACCCCGACAGCCATCCTGTCCGGGGACCAATGGCGCGCGTGACCCACGTGAACGTGGTCCCGCAGTCCGGGTCGGCACGGTTGAGGTAGAAGTACGCCGCCGCGATGAACAGCATCGGGACAAAGGCCACGAGCATGACGGCCGGGGCGAACTTGAACGCCACCAGGGTCACGAACCCGAGCGAGGCGGCCAGGCTGTAGGCGGGAGCCGTCGAAGCCACCCCGATGACGAGACTGGACAACAGACCGAGGGCGCCGGACTTGAGGCCCTTGCCGCCCGGCGCCTCCCCGGTGGGCCTGGCGCCGAGTTCCCCGGAGTCTGCGGTCGTCGTCGTCAATTGACCCCTCCCCCGTCGTGCTGCGAGCATATTCGCAGACGAAATGCCTGATGACAAGCAATCTCGTTGCATAATGGAGCAACGGCCGCGGAATCGAATGGTCGTC
>Ga0209415_10010262_pt1 | contig 15952 bp, 1 predicted proteins | sample PeaSoiSIISIP2007_FD_187696 | JGI IMG/M metagenome (GOLD analysis project Ga0209415, IMG submission 187696) | Peat soil microbial communities from Weissenstadt, Germany - SII-SIP-2007 (SPAdes) (version 2) | ecosystem: Environmental > Terrestrial > Soil > Wetlands > Peat | place: Germany...
CTGACAGACCTGCTGAACACTTTGCAGACCCTGAAGCAGAGCAAGGTCGGCCTGTTCCTGCATCAGCAGGGCATCGACACGTCGACCGCCGCCGGCAAAGCCTTCTTCCAGATGCTCGGCGTGTTCGCCGAATTCGAGCGCGCCATCATCGTCGAGCGCGTCAACGCTGGCATCGCTCGCGCCAAGGCGGAGGGGACCAAGTCGGGCAAGCCGATCGGGCGCCCTGCGCTGAAGACCAAGAGGGTGGACGCAGCCCGCGCGGCGCTGGCGGAGGGCAAGAGCATCCGCGCGGCGGCGCTTGCGGCTGGCATCAGCGTCGGGTCGGCGGCGGCGGTGAGGAAGGCGATGGCGGGCCGATCAGCCGTATTGTCGTGATTGCCCTGGAGGGGTTCACGCTGGTCCGGGTCAGGTGCCTCATGGCGCACGGAGTAGCGGCACCGAGGTCAGCCGCCGGTGGCCGACATGCGTGGCCTTCTGCCGCGAAAATTGGGGCAGGTCGTGGATCAAAATCCAAACAGAAACCGCCGGATTCGACCCATTGCGGACCTTCAGGCACCCTGGCGGTAATACCGGGAGCCAGCGGGGGCTCAGGTTGCGCGGGTTGCTCCGATCATGACGGCGCTGGAGGCTCCGAGTGGCGGAACGATCCGTAGACGGATCACGCGGCGGCCTGCGTCGTCGCGAAGCGCGCCACCACCGCCCGCGTCGCCGCAAGTTCCGGCCCCGTGACGATCAGCCGCGCGCAACCGAACGCCTCCCACATCCGCGCCGCGTAATCCGGATACAGCCGCACCGGCCCCGGACGGTTCGCGTAGTTCGACCCGTCCCGCATATCGAGGAAACTCTCGGCCGGCAGTCCCTCGGCCAGCAGCACGTCGTGCGCCGCCAGCTCGATGTGGTGATAGGTGACACGGTCCATCGGCACCTGCGTGATCGCGCTGCCGTTGATCAGGTGCTTCACCGGGATCAGCACCTCATTGACGTAGACTGCGTGATTCGGCGACAGCCACAGATCGCTGTGCGGCAGCCCCGGCCCGAACGCGCCAGCCGCGACGCGCACCGGCCAGACCTTCCGTGGCTTCGGATGCCGCGCACAGTCCACCTCCCGCCGCCCGATCCAGATGATCGGCGGCGCGGTCCCGCCCAGCACCGTCTGGACCCGGTCGCCGACGCGCAGCGCCTCCACCGCCACCTCGCCGCGGTCGGTCAGGATGCGCGTGCCGCTGCGGTAGCACGGCGCAGCGCCGGCCTCCGCGGCGACGCGCGTGGCGTACCTGCCGTCATATTGGTCCGCGGACATGACGAAATGTTCGTCCGTGTAGTCGCCCGACAGTTGCAGCGCATAGGTCTGGCCGCCTAATGAGACCGTCAGCAGGCCGCTCGCGCTGGCGCTCACGGTGCCGCTAAGGTCCGACCCGCTGCGGGCTTCGGGATAGACAAGCTCGATCGTGCCACCAACGTTCAGCGTGGTGTCGATGGCCGTGCCGCCGGAGAACACGAACTGGGTGCCGCCGCTGTTCACCGTGGTGAAGCTGGCCGTGGCGCCGGGCAACACGGCCTGGTAGCCGATGCTGTTCAGCGTGGTGCTGACGGCCGAGCCGCCGGAGAATATACGCTGCGTGCCGCCGTTCATCGTGGTGGCACTGGCCGTGCCGCCGGACACGAGCTGGTAGCCGGCGTTCACCGTGGTGCCGCTGGCCGTGCCGCGGTAGGACACGACCTCCTCGCCGTCGCTATCCACCGTGGTGCTGATGGCCGACCCGCCATACGACACGACCTCGTAACCACCGCTGCTCACCGTGGTGAAGCTGGTCGTGCCGGCGTAGGATACGACCTCGTAGCCGCCGCTGCTGACCGTGGTACCGGTGGTCGCGCCGCTGTAGGACACGGCCTGCCTGCCGTCACTGTTCACCGTGGTGCTGATGGCCGCGCCACCGGACGATACGACCTCATAGCCACCGTTGCTCACCGTGGTGCCGATGGCCACGCCGCCGGACGATACGACCTCATAGCCGCCGCTGCTCACCACGGTGCCGGTGGCGGTGCCCCCGGCGTACACCGCGTCGTCGCCGCCGCTGCTCACCATGGTGAAGCTGGCCGTGCCGCCCGACAGGACGCATTCCGTCGCGCCGCTGTCGACGACGACGTCGCGGGCGACGGGTCCGTAGATGGTGACGCCTGAACCGGGCTGCACGCGCACCACCCCGGCCGAAACGATCGTTCCCGTCGCGGCGGTCTGCGAGCCGCCCGGAAGCACGACGAGGTATCCGCCGCTGCCGACCACCGTGAGGCTGGCGCTGCCGCCGGACTCCACCAGCGCGATGCCGCCGGAACTCACCATGGTATCGCTGGCCGTGCCGCCGAAGAACACGAACGCGTCGCCGCCGCTGTTCAGCGTGGTGCTGACGGTCGTGCCGCCGTCGGATACGTACTCGAAATCACCGCTGCTGACCGTGGTGAAGCTAGTCGTGCCGCCGGACGACACGATTTCAACGCCGCCGCCGTCCACCGTGGTGCTGATGGTGGTGCCGGCGCTGGATACGATTTCGGTGCCGCCGTTGCTCACCGTGGTGCTGACGGTCGTGCCGCCGGCGTAGACCTGCTGGACGCCGCCGCCGCTCACCGTGGTGAAGCTGGCCGCCCCGCCGGACGACACATACTCGCCGCCGCCACCGCTCACCGTGGTGCCGATCGCGGTGCCGCCGGAATACACGTAGTCGGCACCGTCGCTCGTCACCGTGGTGCCGATGCCCGAGCCACCCGGCAGGATGTATTCCGCCGCGCCGCTGCCGACGGTGATATCGCTGGCGGAACTTGTGTAGGCGGAAAACCCAAAACTGGGCTGATAGACCAGCACCCCGGTCGACAGGACCGTCCCCGTCGTGGCGGTCTGCGATCCGCCGGGAAGCACGACCAGCACGCCGCCGCTGCTCACCGTGGTGCTGACGGCGGAGCCGCCGGCAAACACGAACGTGGCGCCGCCGCTGTTCACCGTGGTACTGACGGCGGAGCCGCCGGAATAGACGAACACCGGATCGCCATTGAGCGCATCGGTGAAGTAGGCCTGGCCGCCGGAGGATATGACCTCGTCGCCAAAAGTCGCCGTGGTGTAGTAGGCCGTGCCACCGCTGGACAGCACCTCGCTGCCGCCGTCGCTCAGCGTGGTACTGACGGTCGTGCCGCCGGAGGAGACGAACTCGTTGCCGTCGTTGCGCACGATGGTGAAGCTGGCCGCCCCGCTGGCGTAGACGTACTGGGCGCCGCCGTTCACCGTGGTGCTGATCGCCGTGCCGCTGGACACGTACTCGCTGCCGCCGATGCCCACGACGGTGAAGCTGGCCGTGCCCCCGGAGTAGACGTACTGGGTGCCCTGGTTCAGCGTGGTGCCGATGGCCGAGCCGCCGGAGTACGCGTACTCGGTGCCGCCGCTGTTCACCGTGGTGCTGATGGCCACGCCGCCGGACACGGTCTGATAGCCGCCGTTGTCCACCGTGGTGAAGCTGACCGTGCCGCCGGATGACACACCCTCGTGGCCGCCGTTGCTCAGCGTGGTGAAGCTGGCCGTTCCGCCGGAGAACACGACGTCGGTGCCGCCGTTGCTGACAGTGGTGCTGATGGCCGTGCCACCCGGCAGGATGTATTCGATCCCGCCGCTGCCGACCGCGACGTTGCTGGCGACAGGTCCGTCGGCCGTGACCGCCGAATTCGGCTGGTAGACCAGGACGCCGGTCGAAACGACCGCGCCGCCGGACGAGATCGTGCCGGCCTGTGTGCCGCCGGGCAGCACGACAAGGGTGCCGCCGCTGCTCAGCGTGGTGAAGCTGGCCGTGCCGCCGTCGGACACGAACACGGCGCCACCGCTGTTCACTGTCGTGTCACTGGCGGTGCCGCTGCCGTCCACGAATTCGGCGCCGGCGCTGCCCACCGTGGTGCCACTGACAACGCCGCCGCCGTAGACGTACTGGACGCCGGCGCGGTTCACCGTGGTGCTGATGGTCGTGCCGTCGTAATATACGTACTCGCCGCCGCCGCTCACCGTGGTGAGGCTCGCCGTGCCGGCGTCGTAGACCACCTCGGCTCCGCCGCTGCTCACCGTGGTGCTGACGGCCGAGCCGCCGGCGAACACCAATTCGGCGCCGCCGCTGTTGACCGTGGTGCTGACGGCCGAGCCGCCATCGTAAATGTACTCGATGCCACCGCGGCTGATCGTGGTGCTGACGGCTGCGCCGCCACTGGACACGCGCTCATCGCCGCCGCTGACCACGGTGAAGCTGGCCGTGCCGCCAGCGTACAGGTCCTGGACGCCGCCGTATCTCAGCGTGGTGGAGCTGGCCGTGCCGCCGGAGAATACGATCTCGGTGCCGCCGTAGCTCACCACGGTGAAGTTGGCCGTGCCGCCGGTGTCGACAGATTCGCCGCCGCCGCTGCTCACCGTGGTGCCGATGGTCGTACCGCCGGAAGACACGATCTCGGTGCCGCCGTCGCTCACCGTGGTGTAGCTGGCCGTGCCGCCATTTAACAACACTTCGGTGCCGTCGCCGCTCACCGTGGTGCTGATCGCCGCGCCGCCGCTGAACACCATTTCGGTGCCATCGTCGTTCACGGTGGCGCTGCTGGCCGTGCCGCGTGACAGGACGTACTCGGTCGCGCTGCTGCTGATGACGAGGTCGCTGACGACAGGGCCGTAGACGGTGACCCCCGAACCGGGCCGGTACACCACGACGCCCGATGAGACGACGGCGCCACCCGACGACACCGTGCCGGTCGCTTGGCCGCCTGGCAGGATGACGAGGTATCCGCCGCTGCTCAGCGTGGTGAAGCTGGCCACGCCGCCGGAGTAAACGAACGCGACGCCGCCGCTGCTCACCGTGGTGCTGGTGGTCGTGCCGCCCGAATACACGAACGCGGCGGCGCCGTTGTTCACCGTCGTGAAGCTGACGGTCCCGCCGCCGTCCACGTATACGACCCCGCCGCTGTCCACCGTGGTGCCACTGGCCGTGCCGCTGGAGAACACCTTCTCGGTGCCGCCGCGGCTCACCATGGTGCTGATGGCCAAGTCGCCCGAGTGCAGGTACTCGGTGCCGCCGCTGTTCGCCGTGGTGCTGATGGCCGAGCCGCCCGAGAATACATACTCGGAGCCGCCGTTCACCGTGTTGCTGACGGTCGCGCCGCCGCGCTCCACATATTCCGTGCCGCCGCTTTCCACCGTGGTGAAGCTGGCCGTGCCACCTGAATTCACAAACGCGTAGCCGCGGCTGTTCACCGTGGTGAAGCTGGCCGTGCCGCCGTCCACGTATTCGATGCCGCCGCTGTTCACGCCGGTGCCGATCGCCGTGCCGCTGGAGTACACGTACTGCGTGCCGTCGCTGTTCACGACGGCAAAACTGACCGTGCCGCTGGAGTAGACGTACTGGTCGGTGCCGCTGTTCACCGTGGTGCTGACGGCCGTGCCGGCGGAGTAGACGTACTCCCTGCCACCGAGGCTCAGCGTGGTGAACGCGACCGTGCCGCCGACACCCAAATACTCCTCGCCGTCGCTGGTCACCGTGGTGCTGATGGCCGTGCCGCCATCGAACACGTCGAAGTAGGCGCGGCTCACCGTGGTGAAGCTGGCGGTGCCGCCGGCGTCCACGTTCTCTTCGCCGTAGTCGGTTACCGTGGTGCTGATGGTCGTGCCGCCGGACGACACGGTCTCGTAACCGTTGTCGTACACCGAGGTGAAGCTGGCCGTGCCGCCCGTGTCGACATTCTGGGTGCCGCCGCTGACCGTCGTGCTGATGGTCATGCCGCCGGACACGACCTGCGTGCCGCCGTCGCTCACCGTGGTGAAGCTGGCCGAGCCACCGGAGGACACGATCTCGCTGCCGCCGCCATTCACCGTGGTGAAGCTGGCCGTGCCGCCGGAGGATACGATCTCGGTGCCGCTGCCGTTCACCGCGGTGAAGCTCGCGGTGCCGCCCGAGGACACGATGTCGGTGCCGCCGCTGCGGACCGTGGTGCCGATCGCCGCGCCGCCGCTGAACACGATCTCGGTGCCGCCGTCGCTCACCGTGGTGAAGCTGGCCGTGCCACTCGGCAGGACGTACGCGGTCGCACCACTGTCGAGGACGAGGTCGCTGACGACAGATCCGTAGACGGTGATCCCTGAATCGGGTTGATAGACCACGACGCCGGTCGAAACGATCTCGCCGCCCGCCAGCAGGGTGCCGGTCTGTACGCCGCCCGGAACGACGACGAGATATCCGCCGCTACTCAGCGTGGTGAAGCTGGCCGTGCCGTTGGAGAAAACGAACTCGGCGCCACCGCCGGACACCACGGTGCTGACGGTCGTGCCGGAGGAGTAGACGAACGCCTCGCCACCGCTGTCCACCGTGGTGCTGAAGGTCGTGCCGCCACTGTACACATACGCGGCGCCGCGGCTCAGCGTGGTGAAGCTGGCGGTGCCGCCGGCGTCCAGATCCTCCTGGCCGTCGGTGGTCACCGTGGCGCTGATGGTCGTGCCGCCGTACGACACGAACGCGTAAGCGTCGCCGGACACCGTGGTAAAACGCGCCGTGCCGCCGGTGCCCACGTTCTGCTGGCCGCCGCTGCTTACCGTGGTGCTGACGGCCGTGCCGCCGGACGATACGTTCTCGTAAGCGCCGCCGGGCACCGTGGCGAAGCTGGCCGTGCCGCCCGAGTAGACATTCTGGGTGCCGCTGCTGCTGACCGTCGTGCTGACGGCCGTGCCGCCGGCCACGTCCTGCACGCCGCCGCTGCGCACCGCGGCAAAACTGTCCGAGCCGGTGGCGGACACGGTCTCGGTGCCGCTGGCGCTCACCGTCGTGAAGCTCGCCGTGCCGCCGGCGTTCACGTCCTCATTGCCGCCGCTGTGCACGGTGGTGCCGACTGCGGCGCCGCCACCGGACACGTACTCGTAACCGCCCTGGTTCACCGTGGTGAAGCTGGCCGTGCCGTCGGCGTTCACATACGCCTTGCCGCCGCTGTTCACCGTGGTGCTGACGATCGTGCCGCCGGAGGTCGCGGACGCGTAGCCGCCCTGGTCCACCGTGGTGAAGCTGGCCGTGGCGCCGGACCGCACGGTCGTGCCGCCACCGGCGTTCACCGTGGTGCTGACGACCGTGGCGTTGGCCACGAACTGGTCGCCATCGAAGGTCACCGTGGTGTCCTCCGCCGTGCCGCCGGAGGACACGACCTGCTCGCCGCCGCTGACCAGCGTCGAGATAACCGTGCCGCCGGCGGTGATGACGTCGGTGCCGTGGCCGCTCACAGTGGTGAAGCTGGCCGTGCCACCGGACACATACTGGTAGCCGTCCTGCAGCGTGGTGAAGCTGGCCGTCCCGCTTGCGTCGACGTCCTGGGCGCCGCCGTCGTTCACCGTGGTGCTGATGGCCGTGCCGCCGGACGACACGGCCTGCGTGCCGCCGCTGACGAAGGTGAAGCCGGCCGTGCCGCCCACGGACAGGACCTCGGTGCCGCCGGTATGCACCGCGGTGAAGCTGGTCGCGCCACCGGACGACACGATGTCCGTGCCGCTGCTGTTCACCGTGGTGCTGATGGCCACGCCGCCGGACGACACCAGCCCGGTGCCGCCGGAATTCACCGCGGTGAAGCTGGCCGTGCCGCTGGCGCGGACGATCTGCTCGCCGCCGTCCAGCACCGTGCCCGTGGCCGTGCCGCCAGAGGACACGGTCTCGTAGCCGCCGCTGCTCACCGTCGTGAAGCTGGCGACACCCTTCGAGAAGATGGTTTCGGTGCCGCCGACGCTAACCGTGGTGCTGATCGCGACTCCGCCGGCGAGGATGACCTGGGTGGCAGCGCCGTCGACCGTCGTGTCGCTGGCCGTGCCCTCCGCCAGGACGTATTCCGCCCCTCCCGCGCCGAGGACGATGCCGGTGGCCACCGCCGGGTAGACGGTGAGGCCGGTGCTGGGCTGAAAGACCACGACCCCGGTCGAGGCGGTCACGCCGCCCGTTTGGATTTCCACGCCTGGCGCGGCACCGCCGGAAAGCACCACCAGGAGTCCGCCGCTCGCGACGTTCGTGCCGCTGGCGGACCCGCCGGACAAAACGAATTCATCGCCACCGGCGCTGACCGTCGTGCTGACCGCCGAGCCGCCGGCGAGGACCCACTGGGTGCCGCCGCTGCCGACCGTGGTGTCGCTCGCGACGCCGCCGGACGCGACATCCTGCACACCACCGCTGTCGAGCTGGGTGCTGATCGTGACCGCCGAGTCGCCGACGGACTGGGTGCCGCCGGCGAGCACGGTGGTGTTGCTGGCGACGCCGCCGTTGAAGACGTCCTCGAAGCTACCGGCACTGATCGTCGTGTCGCTGGTGGTGCCCGAGCTGGCCACCGAGACGACGCCGCCGGCGCCGACCGCCGTATAGCCCGCGACGCCGCCCGACAGGACAGTCAGCGTCCCGCCGCTGACCGTCGTGCTGGTCGCGGACCCACCGGCGGAGACAGTCAGCTTCCCGCCCGCCAGGACCGTCGCGCCGGCCGCCGTCGTATCCGCCCCGTTGAGCAGCTCGGTGCCGCCGCTGCTTATCAACGTGCTGCTGGCGGTGCCTTCGTAAACGATGTCCTCGGTGCCGCCGTTGCTCACCGTCGTGCTGATCGCGACGCCGCCGGACTCGACCTCCTCGATGCCGCCGCCGGCGACGGTGGTGAGGCTGGCGGTGCCACTGGCGAGGATGAACTGGGTGCCGCCGCTTTCGACTGTCGCCGCGCGTGCGACATCGTTGGCGCCGACAGTCGCGCTGCCGCCGCTGATCAGGGAACTCACGGCACTGCCGGCGCCCGAGAGGAACTCCTCGGTCTCGTTGGCGGCCACCACGAAGCCGGTTGCGATGCCTGGTGTGGCCGAGATCACCAGATCGAGGTTTCCGGAGAGCACCACCACGCCGGTGGACATCACGACGCCGCCCGCGTCCACTGTGGTGCCGGTGGCCGTGCCGCCGGGCAGCAGGATCAGCGTGCCGCCGCTTTGCACGGCCGTGTCGGACGTGTCGGCGCCGTTGTAGGCGAGTCCGACGAGTTCGAAGCCACCATTCCCGATCGTCGTGCTGGTGGCGCTGGCGGTGTAGTCGACCACCTGGGTGCCGCCGCTGGCGACCACGGTATCCAGCGAGCTGCCGTAATATGCGACCAGCTCGATGCCGCTCGCGCTGACCGTCGTGCTGACGGCCTCGCCCATGTCAACTTCGAGGCCGCCGCTGCTGACCGTGGTGCTGGTGATGACGGCGCCGGTGCCGGAGACGCTGACCACGCCACCGGCCAGGACCGTTGTGGCGACCGCGCTGGCGGCGATCCTGCCGCCGAAGACCTCCTCGGAGCCGCCGCTAAGTGTCGTGCTGCGCGCGACGCCGTCGAAATCGACAAACACCAGGCCGCCGGCGTTGACCGTCGCGTCGACGGCGACGCCGCCGGAGGCCAGGATTTCGCCGCCGCTGTTGACCGTGGTGTCGATCGCCGAACCGCCACCGGCGACGATCTCGTAGCCGCGGTCGATCGTCGCGCTGAGCGCCGAGCCGCGGTTGCCGACCTCCTCATAGCCGCCGCTGACCGTCGTGTCGCTCGTCGTGCCGGAGACAAATTCGAAGCCGCTGGAACGCAGCGTCGTATCGCTTGCGACACCACCGAAAGACACGGTGACTCTGCCGCCGCTGAACACGGTGGTGTCGACGGCGGAGCCGGCGCTCGACACGACCGCGGAGCCGGCGCTGTTCACGGTGGTGAAGCTGGCCGTGCCGCTGGAGAACACGACCTGCTGACCGCCGCTGTCCACCGTGGTGCTGATCGCCGTGCCGGCGCGCGACACGACCGCGGAGCCGCCGCTGCTCACCGTGGTGAAGCTGGCCGTGCCCCCGGAGGACACGACGACGTGCCCGGCGTAGGCGACCGTGGTACTGACGACCGCGCCGCCGGAAGACACGTACTCGAAGCCGCCGCTGTTCACCCTGGTGAAACTGGCCGCCCCGCCGGCCACGATCTGCTGGCCGCTGCCGTTCAGCGTGGTGCTGACGGCCGTGCCGCCCAGCAGGACGTATTCAGTCGCACCGCTGCTGACGGCGACGCCCGTGGCGCTGCTGGCGAACAACGTGAAATTCGCAGGGGGCTGATAGAGCACGACCCCGGTCGAGGTGACCGACCCCGTCGTATCGCTCTGCGTGCCGCCGGGAAGCACGAGGAGGGTTCCGCCTTGCCTCACCTCAGTTCCGCTCGCCCGACCGTGGGCGAACACGGCCTCCAGACCGCCGCTGCTCACCGTGGTGAAGCTGGCCGTGCCGCCGGACGAGACGATCTCGATGCCGCCGCTGTTCAGCGCGGTGCTGGTGGTCGTTCCGCTGGCGGAGACGAATTCGACGCCGCCGCTGTTCACCGTGGCGCTGACGGTCGTGCCGCCGGAGGACACGATCTCGTAGCCGCCGCTGCTCACCGTGGTGAAGCTGGCCGTGCCGCCGGAGTAGACGTACTCGGCGCCGCTTAGGCGCACGGTGGCGCTGATGGCCGAACCGCCCGAGTAAAGGGATTCGGTGCCGCCATTTATCATGTTGCTGACGGCTGTGCCGCCGAAGAACACGTACTGGGTGCCGCCGCTGGTCAGCGTGGTGCCGGTGGCCCGGCCCAGGTTGGACAGCCGCTGGTAGCCGCCATCGTCCACCGTGGTGCCACTGGCCGTGCCGTCCAGATACACGTATTCGGTGGCGCCGCTGCCGACCGTGGTGTCGATCGCCGTGCCGCCGGCATACACGCCGTCGTAGCCGCCGCTGTCCACCGTGGCGCTGATGGTCCTGCCGCCGTCGAGCACCTGCACCCTGGCGCCGAAACCGCTGACCGTGGTGAAGCTGGTCGTGCCGCCAACCAGGTAGGCGAGGCTGCGGCTGTGGACGACCGTTCCGATGGCGGTGCCACCGTACGCATACAGGTCGCTGTCGCAGTTCAGCGTCGTGCTGACGGCCGTGCCGCCGGAGAACACGAACTCCTGACCTTGGCGGTTCACCGTCGTGCTGACGGTCGTGCCGCTGGACACGTATACGTAGCCGCTGCTCACCGTGGTGAAGCTGGCCGTGCCACCGGAGGACAGGGTTTCGGTACCGCCACTGACCGTGGTGCTGATGGTCGTGCCGCTGGCGGACACGACCTCGAAGCCGCCGTTGCCCACCGTGGTGAAACTGGTCGTGCCGCCGGAGGACACGATTTCGGCGCCGCTGCCACGCACCGTGGTGCTGATGGCCGTTCCACCGACGGACACGACCTCCTGGCCGCCGCTGTTCACCGCGGTGACGCTGACCGTGCCGCCCGAGGAGAGGTACTCGAAGCCGCCGTTGCTCACCATGGTGTTGATGGCTATGCCGCTGGCGGACACGACCTCGACCCCGCCGCTCTTCACCGTGGTGAAACTGGCCGTGCCGCCGGGGCGCACATACGCGGTGCCGCTGCTGTCCACCGTGGTGCTGATGGCCGTGCCGCCCACGTATTCGGCGCCGCCGCTGCGCACGGTGGTGTCGCTGGTCGTGCCGCTGGCGTATTCGTATTCGGCGCCGCCGCTGCTCACCGTGGCGAAGCTGGTCGTGCCGCCCGAGTACACGTACTCGATGCCGCCGGCGCTCACCGTGGCGCTGATGGCCGTGCCGCCGGTGAGCACGCCCTCGATCCCGAAATTGTTCACCGTGGTGAAGCTAGCCTTGCCGCCGGTGTAGACGTAGGCGTGACCGCCGCTGCTCACCGTGGTGCTGATCGCCGTGCCACCGGAGGACACGAGCTCGGTGCCGCCGCTGCTCAGGGTGGTGCTGATGATGCCGCCGCCGGACGACACGTTCACGAAGCCGGAGTCGACGCCGCTGCCGTTCACCGTGGTGAAGCTGGCCGTGCCGTTGGCGTTGACGTACTGGTGGCCGCCGCCGTGCACCGTGGTGCCGCTGGCGGTGCCGCCCGCGGACACGTATTCGGCGCCGCCTTTGTTCACCGTGGTGCCGCTGGCGGTGCCGCCGAAGTACACGTAGTCGGCACCACTGCTGTTGACGATGGTGCCGCTCGCCACGCCGCCGGCGAAAATATCCTCGGCGCCGCCACTGGTCACCTTGGTGCCGGTGGCCGTGCCGTGCACATCCTCGTTGCCACCGCTGTGCACCGTGGTGCTGACGGTCGTTCCGCTGGAGTAAACGTACTCGGTGCCGCCGTCGAGCACGATGAAGCTGGCCGTACCGCCGAGGGAGACGACCTGCTCGCCGTTGGTGCTCACGGTGGTGCTGATGGCCGTGCCGGCGGAGGACACGTACTGGTAGCCGCCGTTGCTGACCGTGGTGAAGCTGGCGGTGCCGTCGGCGTTGACGTACTGGTGCCCGCCGCTGTTCACCGTGGTCCCGCTGGCCACCCCGCCCGCGGACACGTACTCAGCGCCGCCGCTGTTCACCATCGTGTCGCTGACGGTGCCGCCGAAATACACGTAGTCGGCGCCGCTGCTGTTGACCGTGGTGCCGATCGCCGAGCCGCCGGCGAACAAATCCTCTGCGCCGCCACTGTTCACCGTGGTGGCGCTGGCCGTGCCGTGCACGTCCGCGTTGCCACCGCCGTTCACCGCGGTGCTGACGGTCGTTCCGCTCAAGTAGACGTACTCGATGCCGCCGTCGATCAGGGCAAAGCTGGCGGTGCCGCCGGAGGACACCACCTGCTCGCCGCCGTTGCGCACGATGGTGCCGATGGTCGTGCCGCCGGAGGACACGTACTGGTAGCCGCCGCTGCTCACCGTGGTGAAGCTGGCCGTGCCCGCCGCGGATATGGACTCGAAGCCGCTGCTGTTCACCGTGGTGCTGATGGCCGCGCCGCCATACGACACGACATCGTAACCGCCGTCGTTCACCGTGGCGCCGATGGCCGTGCCGCTGTCGGTCACCTGAAGCTGGCCGCCGCTGTTCACCGTGGTGCCGACGGCCGTGCCGCCGGAGTGTACGAACTGGTAGCCGCTGTTGTTCAGCGTGGTGAAGCTGGCGCTGCCGTCGGAGAACACGTACTGGAAGCCGTCGCTGTTCACCGTGGTGCCGATGGCCGTGCCGCCGACGGACACGTTCTCGGTGCCGGCGAAACCGACGGTCGTATCGCTGACGATGCCGCCGGAGAACACGTTGTCGGTGCCGTAGGCGTTCAACCTGGTGCTGATCGCCGTGCCACCGAGCAGGGCGTCTTCGATCCATCCGCTGCTGACGACCATGCCGGTGGCGCTGCTTCCGAGTGCGATGGCCGTTGAATTCGGCTGAAGCAGCACGACCTCGGGCACTCTGGTGGGCGAACCTGACGTGTCGGTCGCCGAGCCGCCCGGAAGGACGTCGAGGCCGCCGCCGGCGTCCACCGTGGTGTCAACGGCCGAACCACCCGAGAAGACGATCTCGGCGCCGCCGCTGCTGATGGTTGTGCTGACGGTCGACCCGCCGGAGAACACGATCTCGACGCCGGCGTTATTCACCGCCGCATTGCTGGCGATGCCATTGGTGAACAGGGCCTCGGTGCCACCGCTTTCGACCGTGGTATTACTGGCGGTGCCGTAAACCGGCACGGATTGAACGGTCTCGCCGAGAACGGCGTCCTCGCCACCGCTGCCCACGGTGGTGCTGGTCGCATTGGCGATGAACACCTGGAGGTATCCGCCGCTATCCACCGTCGTGCTGATTGCTGCGCCGGGAGACAATCCGAGCCCAACAACGTAGCTGCCGGATATGGTGGCCTTGCCGCCGCTGCTGATGGTGGGTTGGACGTCCGTGCCGACGGCCACGACCTGGTAGCCGCCGTTGAGCACCGTCGTGTTGCTGGCCGTGCCGCCATAGGACACGACCTGGCTGCCGCCGAAACTGACCGTGGTGCTGCTGGCCGTGCCGGTCTCGAGCACGTCCTCGCGGCCGCCGTTGCTGACGGCGGTATCGCGACTTCTTCCGCCGGGCATGACCTGCTCGACGCCGCCGCCCGTCACGGTGGTGTGGACCGCCTCACTGCCACTGGACACCGTCTCGGAGCCGTTGTCGCCCACAAGAGCGCCGGAAGCCGTGCCGGCATCGATAATATCCAGCACCCCGCCATTGCTGACGGTGGTATCGATCGCGCTGCCGAACGCCCCTTCCGCGACCTCCGTGTCTCCGTTGCCGACAACGGTGCCGGACGCACTGCTGCCCAACAGCTCAAGGTCCTGAAGCGTATTGTCGTTGCTGTCGAACTGTGCGCCGGCGGTGTACAGCGCCACCTGGCCCGGTTCACCGCCCACGGAGGTGAAAGTGGCGCCGGGAAACGCGAAGAAATTTCCGCCGCCCCACACATACACGTCGTCTGCCGAGCCGCCCGGAAACAGCACCAAGGCGCCGCCGCTGTAGAGCGTGGTGCTGAGCAGCGAACCGCCGGAGGCGACGATTCCGTATCCGCCGGTGCTGATCCAGTTATCGAACGCGTAGGCGCCGGGGGTGAGCAGGACCTCGGCGCCGCCGCTGTTCAGGTACGTGTTGTGCAGCGCGCCTGAAAAGACGAATGCGTCGCCGCCACTGTTCACCGTGGTGTTGCTGGCCAGGGCGCCGAGGGTGACGCTTTCGATGCCACCGACGTTGACCGTGGTGCTGATGGCGTCGCCCTGGTTCCAGATGACCTCGGTGCCGCCATTGTTGACGGTGGTGTCCGAGGCAACGGCGCCGGAATAAACGTATTCACTTCCGTAGTGCAGGATGGTGTCCGACGTCCGGCCGCCGGACACCGTCATCAAGCCGCCGCTGCTCACGGTGGTGCTGATGGCGGTTGTCCCGGACGACACAGCCTGCGTGCCGCCGTTTTCGATCAATGTGTCCGAGGCCACGGCACCCGTGGCGAACGCCAGGACCTCGTCCCCGCCGTCCAGGAACGTTCCGGTCGTCTGACCGCCGGCGGCCGACAAGGAACCGCCTCGTAGCACGGTCGCGCTGATGGAGGCCGCGTCACGGTAGACCACCGCGACGCCGCCGCTGCTGACGGTCGTGAAGGACGCGGTGCCGCCGGTGATTCCGTCGATCCCGTCGTCAGAAATTCCGATGTCGAGCGTTCCGCCGTTGCTGACGAACGTGGCGCTGCCTGTGCCGCCGTCGTAAATCTGCTCATAGCCGCTCGACAGGATCGTGACACTTGCGGCGATACCGGACTGCACGTCGAGCGATCCGCCATTGCTGACGACGACGAAGCTGGCCGCCCCAAACACTCCGGCCAAGGCCCCGTAGTCGACCGAGAGATTCGCGGCCGAGCCGCCGCTCTCCACGTTTACAGCGCCGTACGGTTCGGCCGTGACGCTCCCGGCCCAGCCGCCGCTCAACACGAACAAAGAGGCGTAATCGTCCAGAACGACGATGCTGGCCGAGCCGCCGGTCGAGACGGTCGCCGCGCCGCCCGTTTCGACCGTGACGCTCACGGCCAGGCCGCCGCTCTGCACGTAGAGATAGTCCCCGCTCGAGACGGTTATGAAGGAGGAGGTGTTATAGACGTCGATCGATGACATGACGGCTCATCCTGTCCCGGCGGCCGGGAGACCGACCGGGATCGGCGCCGCGCGACCGTCGAAGCCGAAGAAATCCCCACCCGCCGCGTTTGTGGTGCCGTCGCCACCGGCTGGCGCCGCGTGCGCCGGCTTAGCCGCGCGGCCGAGGGTTTCCGTTCCTGGCTTGCGGTCCAGGATATTCACGTTTCGTTCCGTTTATGCCGAGCCGGAAACGGGTTCATGTCAACTCTCTCCCCCGAACCCTAGCGTGAAGTTGGCGGTCAGGAAAACCTCAAACCGGCGCCTCAGCGACGAAAGCTGAAGCTCATGACCTGGCTTCCTTGGATTTTCTACCAGCCTTCATCGGTTCGGGTGCGCCCGTCGCCGCCCGCTCGACCAGCCCCGGTATCCGCTTCAGTGTCGCGATCACCTGCGCCGCCGTGATCAGCCGCGTGCACTCGAACTGGCGCGGCG
>Ga0209415_10010263_pt1 | contig 15949 bp, 12 predicted proteins | sample PeaSoiSIISIP2007_FD_187696 | JGI IMG/M metagenome (GOLD analysis project Ga0209415, IMG submission 187696) | Peat soil microbial communities from Weissenstadt, Germany - SII-SIP-2007 (SPAdes) (version 2) | ecosystem: Environmental > Terrestrial > Soil > Wetlands > Peat | place: Germany...
GATCGCGGTGGCCAGCCGACCCGCGCTTACCCACGCGAACAGCCAGCCGAGCAGCGCCAGCAGGCCCAGGGTGAGGTCGTTCCCCGTGCCACCGCTGAACCACGCGGCCGCGCACAGCGCGAGCAGCAGCGAGATCCCGAGGAGCGAGTTCGGGGCGAGCCCGCGCCCGGCCGCCCAGTCCGCAGTCTGGCCAGCCCAGGCGCGGGCGGTTCGCACGATCGCGATCGCGGCGCCTGCGAGCTTCGGTGCGGCGGTGCCCGTGACCCGCTGGGCACCCTCGCTGCCTGCGGCAGCAGCCCGGCCGTCAGGCCGGTTCAGTTTGACCGGCCGCTTCAGTCCAGCGACGATCACGGCCTCCTGGCACCGAGAAGTGACCTAATGAAATTGATCAGTTACTCAGCGTACTTATAGGTGCGGAAAGTGGCCAACAGGCCTTTCAAACCCGGAGCGTCTGCGCAACGCGGATCTGCCCGACATCCGCCGTTCGTGGCCGTCCGGTGACCGGGCCAGGCCAGCGCCGCCAGCGAGCCCGCAGGACCGCCAGCGAGCCCGCAGACGCCCCCGAGCCCGCGCAGGACCGCCCCCGAGCCCGCAGGACCGCCGGCGCATGCGCCTATGACGTCGGCTCGCGTCGATATGCCGCGCGGCTGGATAGGGTCCGGTCATGCGAACCGTCGCCGTGGTGCTGGCCGGGGGCTCCGGCCTCCGGCTCGGCGGGACCGCACCCAAGCAGCTTCAGACGCTGGCCGGCCGGACCCTCCTTGAGCACTCCGTTGCGGCGTTCCAGCTCGCTCAGGGCGTAGACGAGATCGTGGTCGTGATGGCGCCGAGCTTCCTGGCGCAGGCGCGGCGGACGCTCGGCGACAGGTACGGCAAGGTCAGCGATATCATCGCGGGCGGCGCGGACCGGCCTGGCTCGACTCGCCGCGCCATCGAATGGCTGAGCCGCGCCGGGCGCGGCGTGACGACCAGCGCCGGCGCTCAGGATGGCGACGGGCCGGATTGCAACGTGCTGTTCCACGACGCGGCCAGGCCGCTGGTCGACCAGCGCATCATCGCGGACTGCGTCGCGGGCCTGAGATCCTGTCAGGCGCTCGGCGTGGTTGTGCCCACCGCCGACACGATCGTCGAGGTGACCGGCGGCGTGATGACCAAGATGCCGCCGCGCGAGACGCTGGGCCGGTGTCAGACGCCGCAGGGCTTCCGTCTCTCGGTGATCCGCCGCGCTCATCAGCTCGCCGAGGCCGACCCGCGTGCCGCCGAGTTCAGCGCGACCGATGACTGCGGGATCGTGCTGCGCTACCTGCCCGAGATTGAGGTTCGCGCGGTGCCGGGCAGCGAGCGTAATCTCAAGATCACCTACACCGACGACCTGCGGGTCGCTGAGATGCTGCTGAGAAGCAACGACTGAGCGCGAGCGCGATCACCCGGGTATGTCCTGGGCAGCGGCTTCCGGGTAACCGCCTTCCTGCTCCCACATCTCGATCGCGTCGTTCACGAAGGTGTGCATGTACCCGCACCGCGCGCAAATCAGGCTGATGCCCGACTTGTTCATCCACTCCAAGCGCATGAACTCCAATCCCCAGGTGTTCAGCTGGACCTGCCGGTCGTAGAAGAGCGTGCCCCGGCAGACCGTGCAGCTGAAGGGCCGCTGCTTCCCGATCGTGACCAGGACAGGGGCGCGAGACATCGCCGATCGGTTCCTCTCCTGCGTTATCCGATCAGTCTGGCATCAGCCCAGGACACTTCCGTCAGGCAGGCGAGCTTGCGACCGGGACCAGGCGGCGCGGGCTGGTGAGGAACCCGGCACCCCAGCAGACGTGCATCGTCACGAGCACCAGCGGGAGGCAGGCGAGCGCCCGCCAGGACAGCTGGCGTGCGGCTGTGGCGGTGACGGCGAGCACGCCGAGCAGGTAAAGCGCCGGCCCGGCGAACCCGGCGGTCAGCAGCACCGGCAGGATCCCGCCGGTTCCGGCGGCCAGCAGGCCAAGCCCGGCCAGGCCGGCCAGCGTCCCGGCGAGCATCGCGGTCAGGACAGCGGGCGGCGCCAGGTACCGCAGGTTGATCGTGCCCCGGTGCTGCCTGGAGACCACCCGGCGCCAGCGCCCGTAATGGAAGTACTGCGACCCGAGCGCCGCGACCGTGGCCCGCGGCCGGTAGGTCACCCGCAGCGCTGGCTGGAACCAGATCAGCCCGCCGGCCTGCCGGATCCGGTGGTTCATCTCCCAGTCCTCGGCCCGCAGGAACTGCTCGTTGTAGCCGCCGACACCCTCGATCGCCTCGCGGCGGAACGCGCCCAGGTAGACCGTGTCGGCCGGCCCGGGACTGCCGCCGGTGTGGAACCTGGCGGCGCCGACCCCGGCCGGTGACGTCATCGCCCAGGCGACCGCCCGCTGGAACGCCGTGACTCCCTCGGCGCCCATGATCCCGCCGACGTTGACCGCGCCGGTCTCCCGAAGGGTCGCCGTGGCGGTGGCGACGTAGCTGGGCGGCAGCAGCGCGTGCCCGTCGACCCGGACGATGATGTCGTGCCTGGCTACCCTGACGGCCGCGTTGAGCGCGCTCGGGATCTGCCCGGAGGGATTGGTCACGACGGTAATGCGCGAGTCAGCAGCGGCGAGCCGTTTCGCGATCTCTTCTGTTTTGTCCTTGGAAGGGCCGACGGCGAGCACAAGCTCCAGCTCGCCCGGATAGTCCTGGCTGAGCACATGGCTGACCGATTCGGCCAGGTGCCGCTCCTCGTTGAGTACCGGCATTATCACGGAAACGGGTCCAGCGGTGCCGGTCTCGACCACGGCACCCGGTGCTACCGGGGCTGCCGCGGCCTGGGCGCTGGCCTCACGAATGTCGCTCATGACGCTGGTCACGGTACCTCGCCCGGGCCACTGCGAGGGCCCGAGGCCGGCAATCTGGGCGGTCCGGATCCGGCCGGCCGCGCTACCGTGCTGCCGTGCGGCCGGCCAGAGCCGTTCCTGGCTAGAGTGCGGCGTCCTCCAGCATCTCGGTCACCAGGGCCGCGATCGGGGAGCGCTCCGAGCGGGTCAGCGTGACGTGCGCGAACAGCGGGTGCCCCTTGAGTTTCTCGATCACGGCGACCACTCCGTCGTGGCGGCCGACCCGCAGGTTGTCCCGCTGGGCGATGTCGTGGGTGAGCACCACCCGCGAGCCCGAGCCGATCCTGGACAGCACGGTGAGCAGCACGCCGCGCTCCAGCGACTGCGCCTCGTCCACTATCACGAACGAGTCGTGCAGCGACCGGCCCCTGATGTGGGTCAGCGGCAGCACCTCGATCATGTCCCGGCGCAGCACCTCGTCAAGGACGTTGGGCGACACGACGGCTGACAAGGTGTCGAAGACCGCCTGCGCCCACGGGTTCATCTTGTCTGCCTCCGAGCCGGGCAGGTAACCGAGCTCCTGGCCGCCGACCGGGTACAGCGGCCGGAAGACGACGACCTTGCGGTGCTGGTGGCGCTCCATCACCGCCTCAAGCCCGGCGCACAGCGCGAGCGCTGACTTGCCGGTGCCAGCCCGGCCGCCGAGCGAGATGATCCCGATCTCCGGGTCGAGCAGCAGGTCAAGCGCGACTCGCTGTTCCGCGCTCCGGCCGTGCAGGCCGAAGACGTCGCGGTCGCCCTTGACCAGCCGGACCGACTTGTCCGGCTGGACCCGGCCGAGCGCGCTGCCCGCGCCGATGCCGCCGGCGATCAGCACCAGGCCGGTGTGGCACGGCAGATCTCTCGCCGCGGCTGACTCCAGGGTGCCTGACTGGTAGAGCTCGTCGATCTCGGCCGGAGTGACCTCGACCTCGCGCATGCCGGTCCAGCCCGAGTCAACGGGCAGCTCGGCGCGGTACTCCTGGGCCGGCAGCCCGATCGCCGCGGCCTTGATCCGCAGCGGCAGGTCCTTGCTGACCAGCACGACGCTCTCGCCCTCCGCGGCCAGGCCGCGGGCGACCGACAGGATCCTGGTGTCGTTGTCGCCGAGCCGGAAGCCGGCGGGCAGCACCGAGGGGTCGGAGTGGTTCAGCTCTACCCGCACGGTCCCGCCCTGGTCACCGACCTCGATGTCGGCGTCCAGCCGGCCGCAGGAGACCCGCAGGTCGTCCAGGTGACGCAGCGCCGCTCTGGCAAAGAACCCCAGCTCGGGATGGTTCCGCTTGGCCTCGAGCTCGGTAATCACCACCAGCGGCAGGACGACCCGGTGCTCGGCGAACCTGCCGATCGCACCCGGGTCGGCGATCAGGACGCTGGTGTCGAGCACGTAGGTGCGGCGGTCAGCCGCGGGCGAGCCTGCGGCTCGCGGCGCACTGGACCTGGCCTGCCGGGACCGGGCTGCCGACGGCTTGGCTCTGCCGCCGATGCTAGCTGCGCTGTCCTTTTCTGGACTGGTGCGGTTAGGCCGCGCTGGGCGGGCTGCTGCGGAAATGGCCACTCACTCTCCCCTGGGCGCCTGGGGCGGCGCCGCGTTCGGACACAGCGTGTCGGAGGGACCGGGACCGGCCATGAAGGACCGGGCGCCGGCCCTTCGCTCATCTCGCCTGCGTGCCAGGACGCGAAGCTCGAGAATCTCGAGGGCCTTCCCGCCGGGCGGCTACACACCGCCCGTCACCACAGAAGGTACCTTTTGATGTCCGGTTACCGGAAGTACCGCAGCGGCCTTCATGTCGCCGCGGCGGCCGATCGGCAGGCTGGGCCCGCGCCGCCCGGCACCGGCGCAGTGCGCCGGCGCGGCGGGCCGACTCAGCGGGCCGGCGCAGCGCGCCGGCCCGGCGGCGCATGCCGCGGGCGTGGATCAGGTGCCGAATCTCCGGTTCCGGCCGGCGTAGGAGCGCAGTGCCCGCAGGAAGTCCACCTTGCGGAAGGCGGGCCAGTAGGCGTCGCAGAAGTAGAACTCAGAGTGCGCGCTCTGCCAGAGCAGGAATCCGCCGAGCCGCTGTTCTCCCGACGTGCGGATCACCAGGTCAGGATCGGGCTGGCCGGCCGTGTACAGGTGCTCGGCGATGTGCTCGACGTCGAGGATCTCGGCCAGCTCCTCGATCGTGGTTCCCTTGGTCGCCTGTTCCTGGAGCAGCGAGCGGACCGCGTCGGCGATCTCGCGCCGGCCGCCGTAGCCGACAGCCACATTGACCTGCAGCCCGGGATAGGTGGCCGTGCTCTCGTCGGCGTCCTTCAGCACCTGGGCCGTCTCCGCTGGCAGCAGGTCGAGCGCGCCCACCGGCTTCACTCGCCAGCGCTGCGCGACCAGCTGCCTGACCGTCGCCTCGATGATCGACAGCAGCGGTTCGAGTTCCTCCTGCGGCCTGGCCACCAGGTTGTCGGTCGAGAGCAGCCAGAGCGTGACGACCTCGACCCCGGCCTGACGGCACCATTCGAGCAGCTCGAAGATCTTGTCGGCGCCTTTGCGGTGGCCGCTGCTGACCAGCAACCCGGCCGAGCGCGCCCAGCGGCGGTTACCGTCGCACATCACCCCGACGTGCCGGGGCACTTCCGACCGCGAGAGCGATGCTTCTAGTCGCCGCTCGTAGAGCCGGTAGACAAGATCGCGCAGTCCCATCCGGCACCCTTCCTCGCTGCCGCCAGGCTGGCCAGCTGAGTCGTCCTGGCTCCGCGGCCGTCGCGGCGCCTGCGCGAGACGAGCTTGCCACGACGGCACCGCCCGGTTCCCTTAGAACCGTATCCAAAAACGAGACCAGTTCGGCCGATGTCAGCACAGCTCTTACTCCCGTCCCGCCCGCACCCCAGGCCTCAATGACGGCGCGGCGGCTCAGCCGCCAGCCCCCTGGCAGGTCGTCGGGGCCATCGTCGAGCCACTCAGCACGGGATCGGAGCACGCACCGCACCTCCCCGCTTCCCGGCAGATCGCCGCGGTTCCGTGACCTCAGCGCGAAGTACTCCCGGTCGCCGGGCTGGAACTCGGCCAGGCCGTCCTGGACGGGCGTACCGGCCGGATCGGGGAACCTGTCGTCAGGATCAGGCCAGGCGGCCGCCTGCCCGGGATCGGCGCGAGCCGCCGCGACCTGGGCCGCGAGCGCGGCCAGCTGATGACCGCACCGCTGGCCCACGGTGGCGAAATGCCTGCGGTCCCTGACAAGCTCGAGGGTAATCTCGTAGGGCTCCCCAGCCCGATCATGACACGGAATCGCGGCAACGCAGAGCAGCGACCCATCTACACACCGTAGTTCCCCCATAACGGAACGTTAACATCGCCGTGGCGGGAACCGACACCCCCACGCCGTGCGGGCGGGCCGGGCAGGCGGCCGGGTTACTGCCCGCGGCTGCCAGGAAGCCGGGACCGGGTATGGTCAGCCGATGGACTTGACGATCGCCTCGTCGAGGCCGGGGAATGACGCGAGGTACTCCCTGCGCTCCTTCTTCAGCCTGGCAACCAGCGCGTCGTACTCCCTTTCGCGACCCTCGCGCAGGTAGAGCAGTCGCGGCTGCAAGATCTCGACGTCGGCTACTCCCGGCAGCGAAGCCGCGACCTCATAGCCGAAGTCAGGGTCGGTGACCCACTCGATCGTGTCTTCCACGATGGCCTGCACGATGGCCGAGGAGTACGGAATGGTCACCTTCTTCGACGTCTGCTCGTCCTTGCCGCCGACCCGGCCGGTGTTGAGTACGTAGACCTTCAGCTCATGGGTGTCGAGCAGCTCGAGCATCCGGTTGCCCATGTCGGCCATGTTCCGCGGGAAGAACGGGTTGGTGCCGGGCACCCGCAGGAACTTGCCCTCCTCGTCCTTGCCGCCGGCCGACGTCCCCGTCGTCTCGCCGAGCATGAAATAGGCCGCCGCCTGAGCGCGGTCCAGGCGGGCGACTCCCGGCACGATGTTCTCGTTCTTGTTCAGGATCAGCAGGAACTCGGCCAGCGGCACGGCGTTGCCAGGCCACGGGTCGACGTAGGCGAATGGCCAGGTGGTGCGGCCGTTCTTGGTGTACGAGGTGTCGAAGAAGTCGACCTTGCCGTCCGAGCTGACCGAGACGTTCTCCAGGTACGCGTCCGGCTTGGTCGTCGCGTGGTAAATGGCTGGCTCGAATCGCGGATCGAGGCCGAAGGTCTTGGCGAAGCAGCCGTTCTCGGTGGTGTAGACCTGGCCGCCGGGCATCAGCGCGACGAAGTCGTCCTGGGCGGGCTTGCTGTCCAGCTGCGTGGTGAAGGTCGTCGTGGTCTTGCCGGTCCCGGACAGCCCGACGATCAGGATCGCGGTCGGGTTGCCGTCGCGGGGCATCACCTTGCAGCCGGCGTGCAGGGCCAGGCCGCCGCGGTTGTAGACGATGTTGTTCCACATCCGCAGGCCGCCCTTCTTGGACTCACCGAAGTAGTCCGAGTTGAGCACGCGGCTGACGTTGTCGCGAAGGTCGACGGCGATCACGCGATCGTCGGGGTAGCCGGGCGCCGACAGGCCCGGCGTGTAGACGACGGTCGTGTCAGGCGCCCAGGTGGCCGGGTCGTAGTCCTCGCCTGCCGGGTAGTAGAGCTGCTGCTGCATCCCGGCCACGTTCGCGTTGGCCGCCTCCATGATCAGCCGCGCCCTGGTGCGGAACGCCGGATCCGATCCGATGTAGCCATCGACCACGACCACGTGCTGACCGGAGACGTACGCGTCCTGCTCGGCGCCGATCCGGTCATACTCTTCGCGAGTGATCGTCTGCTTGGTGGCGTTCGTGGAGTCGTCGACGATGAAGGTCGAGCGGGCGCTTCGCGAGTCGACTCGCGCCTTGACCACCACGTTGCCGAACTCGGTGACCTTACTGTTGGGCATCTTCTCAGTCAGCTCGCGGAGCCGCTCCGCGCTCGGATTCCAGTCCACCGACGCGGCCCTCACCTCATACACCACGGCTGCTCCTCACTCGTTGGCGCTCGCGCTAAACGCTCCGCCGCATGTCTTACCAGGCCGGGCAGCCCAAACAGACCCGGACTGACGGGATTTCGGGAGTGTACCCCGAGACGATGAGATCAAATATGCCTGGTGGAACGGGCCGGACGCCAGCCCGGCGGTTTCGGCGGCTGATCCGCGGTCCGGCATCTGGCCGGCCTTCCGCGCGGGTCTCGCGAAAGTCACACGTGCCGCACGGGCGGGGCCGCACGCGGCAGAAGCCGGAGCCCCGCCACCGCGATCACCGCGGCCGCAGAGCTCCGGCTAAATCCCGGCGCGCTTAGCTGGCTGTGGTCTCAGGACTGCGCGCGGGAGTCCCTGACCTGCTCGACCCTGTGCAGCGCTTCCCTGAGCTCGGCCAGCCAGGAGTCCTCGTGCTCGCCGACCAGCCGTACGCACCAGGCCAGGGCGTCACTGCGACTGCGGGCCACGCCGGCGTCCACCAGCGTGTCAAGAACCAGTCGCTCCGCCTGCCGGAGCCTGGTCATGACCGGCACGGAGAATGTGGTGAACATCACTTTGCTGCCGTCGCAGAGCACGCCCCAGGACACCTTGCGCCCGAACGCGTGCTCGGCCTCGTGGGCGATCTCGATCCGCTGCTGCCTGGTCTCTTCGCGGAACCTGCGACTCCGGCCCTCGGAGGCTGCCGACCGCTCGGCGTCGGTCGCGCCTTCGGCCGTCTGCGGTGCCGGGATAGGCACGATGACGGTGATCTCCTCCCGGTCGATCCTGACGTCGAGGGTGCCATCCAGCCAGTCGCCTGGTATGCGGCCGGTGAACCACCCGCGAAGCTTCTCAGCCGCCGAGACCTGCTCTTTATTGTCTGTACTCATGTAATTATGATTACACACGAAGGCCTCAGCGGCAAGCCAGGCAGGCCGGCCAGCGAGCGGGCGCCAAGACCAAGACCAGCAGGCAGGCCGGGAGCGGCGCCAAGGCCGGCGGGCGGCTAGCGCGCGATGGCAAGACCAGCAGGCCGGCCGGGCAGCGGCGCCAAGGCCGGGGCCGGCTAGCGCGCCAAGGCCGGCAGGCCGGCAGGACGGCAAGAGAGCGGGCAGGCAGGCCAGACGGCTGGCGGCGAACCCGACGGACTTCCGGTCTGGCGGCCGACCTGAGGCGCGGGCCCGCGCGGCCGGAAGCCGGGCACACGCTGTGGCACCTGCCAGACCGCCGGGACAGGCACCCGTGCGACGCCTCCCGCGACCGGATCGGCCGGCTAGCCGGCCAGGTTGCGGGCTACGGCGGCGGCGACCTTCGGGTAGATCCGGATCGCGCCCGCGAAACCGGCGCCAAAGTCAGCCGCCACTATCTGAACATCCATGCCTGGCTCCGGCGCCTGAAGCATCTGGCCATCACCGAGATAGATCGCCACGTGCGAGATGTAGCTCGGTGCCGTCGGATCGGTGTGGTAGAAGAGCAGGTCCCCGGGCTGGATCGCGCTGAGCGGCAGCAGCGGGCCAGTCCGCGCCTGATCGGCAGCCACCCGCGGCATGACGACTCCAGCCTGTGCCAGCGACCACTGCACGAGCCCCGAGCAGTCGAACTGGTTCGGGCCGTCGCCGCCCCAGACATACGGCATGCCGACCCTGCTCTTGGCCGCGGCCAGGAACTTGACCAGTTCGGCAGTGGTCAGGCCAGGACCCTGACCGGCCGTAAGCCCGAGGCTGCCGGCCGCGGCGCTCGTGACCGTCGTGTTGCCGACGGTCATCTGGGTCACCAGCGCTGCTACCGCGGCCTGAGCCGGCGCTCGCGCCTTGATCTTGGTCATCAGCGCGGCCAGCCGAGCATGGGGAGCGCTGATCACGATCGCGTTTCCGGCCGGCAGCCCGAGCAGCCTGGCTACCTGGTCGGAGACCACCGCGTCGACACCGCCGATGCCCACCGTGCCGAACCCGGCCACCGGCAGCGTCAGCGTCCGCGACCCGGTGACCTGGACCGGCTTGGTCAGCTGGAGCTTGGCCTGCTTGCCCATCGTGTACGAGATCGCCATGCCGCCGGCGGCGATGTTCTGCCACAGCGTCGCCGAACGCGCCGTCGGCCGTGCGGCGAACGGCCGGAACGCCGACGGGCTCACGCCCAGCACGTTCACGAAGACGCCATTCACCCGGATCCGGCCGGCGTCCACGGGCACCGCGGCGACCACGCCGCCGAGTTTGCGGATGCTCGCGAGCAGGCTGGCCGGGAGTACCCCGGGGGCCACCACAAGCAGGTCAGGCTGGAGCAGCCGGTTCAGCGTCGGGAACGACGAGCCCGCGGGATAGGGCAGCGGCTTAGCGGCGACCGCCGAGGTGCTAGCCGGCCAGGAACCTGCTGGCTGCTGGCCGGCCGGGCCACCAGGGATTGCCCCGACCGTTGTGCTGATCCCGGTTTCCCGCACTGCCTGCGGACCCCGCGCAGTTCCAGCGGGCAGCGCCGCGCCGTTCACGCTGTGCTGATGCCGCAGGGCCTGCGGCGACCCGGGCTGCCCGAATTCCCCGGTCAGGATCAAGCCGAGCACGAGCAGAAACGCGAACACCGGGAGCAGGCGACGCGCCCAGCAGCGCATCTGGCGTCCCTTCAGCTCGGCGGACGTTCCTCGGTTACCGGCATTATGCCCGGCTCGCCGCACGCATGGAAGCGTGCGCCAGGCCGACTGCGGCATTCCCGGAAACAGAGTCTACTTATCCCATCCGATAGCGGCCAGTTGATGACACCGGGGTGACCGGGCAGTGGCGGCGGGCCGAACTGTGGTCTGCCGGCATGCGGCGCATGATCGCGGCACGGCAGCGTGCGGCGGATCGGCCAGCACAAGGGCTCAAGGTCATGCGCGACGGCGGTTCCCGTGATCGGCCGGCCGGGCCGCTCACGGTCGCAGCAAGGCAAGCAGCTGCTCGGGGGTAGTGACCGGCATCAGGCAGGAGAATTCGCGGCAGACATAGGCGGCCGGCTGGCCATTCACCAGCCCCCGGCCCGCGAGCAGCGGAATGCCCGGCTCGCCTGAGCCGCCGCCCGGGACCGCCAGGGCTGGACCGACCGCGCCGTCACCGAGCGCGATCACTGCCCCAGGCGGAGCGGCCATGGCGGCCGCGAGGTGCAGATCACGCGTCCGCTGGTCTCCAGGCGGCCCGACGATCGCGATCTCGGCCGGGCCGGCCAGCAGCGCCTCGGCGACCGCCAGCCCCCAGCCTGCTGCCTGCGGGTACCTGATCGCGATGTCCGCGATCCCGGCCAGCGCGTCGGCGGCAGCCTGCCGGTGCCGTGCCGATCCGGTCAGCGCCGAGTAGCTAAGCAGCGCTCCGGCCACGGCGAAGGTTCCCGAGGGTGTCGGCCCGTCGGCCTGGTCGGCAGGCCGGTAGATCAGCTGCTCGCCGTCGTCGGCGGTGTCGTAGAAGCCATCGGAGTCGCGGAACCTGTCCAGCGCCGTGTCGAGCAGCCGCCCGGCCAGCGTCACCCACCGGCCCTGGCCGGTCGCCCCGGACAGCGCGACCAGCCCGTCGGCGACACACGCGTAGTCCTCAAGCACTCCGGCGCTCGGGCCGACGGTCCCGTCCCTGGAGGTCCTGGCCAGCCGGTCACCGGAAAGGTGCACCCTGACCAGCAGCTCCGCGGCCGCCATGGCGGCCTCGACGTATTGCGGCCGGTCGAGCAGCAGTCCGGTCTCGGCAAGCGCCGCGATAGCCAGACCGTTCCAGGCCGCGACCACCTTGTCATCCCTGGCCGGGCGGACCCTCGAAGCCCGGGCGGCCAGCAGCGCGGCCCTGATCCGCTGATGCCGCTCTGGGTCGGCCGGATCGACGGGAAGCTGCAGGACTGAATGACCGTGCTCGAACGTGCCAGCCGGTGTCACGGCGAAGATCTGAGCCGCGTAGTTCCCGTCATCGACGCCTAGCGCATCGGCAAGCTGACCCGGCGTCCAGACATAGAACGCGCCTTCTGCGCCATCGCTGTCAGCGTCAAGCGCGCTGGCGAAGCCGCCTTCGCCGGTCGCCAGATCGGAGATCATCCAGTCGCAGGTCTCCTGGGCGATCCGGCGAGCCAGGTCGCTTCCGCCGCGCCGCCACAGATGTGCGTAGACCCGTGCCAGCTGGGCGTTGTCGTAGAGCATCTTCTCGAAGTGCGGCACGACCCAGTCAGCGTCGACGCTGTAACGGGCGAACCCGCCGCCGATCTGATCGTAGATCCCGCCACGGGCCATGGCCTGCGCCGTGCCTGCCGCCATAGCCAGCGCCCGGACGGGCGTGCCTGACTGGCCAGTCGCCTCGGTGTCAGGGCGCTCGGAGTGCCGGAGCAGGAACTCGAGCACCGTGGACGGCGGGAACTTCGGCGCGCCGCCGAACCCGCCTGCCCTGGCGTCGTAGCGCTCGGCCAGCCGGGCAACCGCCGACTCGCACAGACCAGGCGGGATGATGGCGCCGGTCATCGCCGCCGTGGAAGTCACGTCAAGGCCTGCCAGGCCGACCCCGGCACCCGCGACCGGCTCCTGCCCGGCCTTACCCTGCCCGGCCTGACCCTGCCCGGCCTGACCCTGACCGGCCTGACCCTGACCGGCCCTACCCTGACCGGCCCTACCCTGCCGGCCGCGACGGCTGGATGGCGAGGCGCTCTCCGCGAGAGCGGCGGCGATCTGGCGTGCCCGGTCAATGACGCCGGCCCGGTCCTCCTGCCAAGCGTCGGCGATGCCGAGGACGAGCCGCTTGAAATAGTCGCGCGGGAAGTAGGTGCCGCAGTAGAACGGCTCCCGGTCAGGAGTCAGGAAGACCGTCATCGGCCAGCCGCCCTGGCCGGTCATCGCCTGGGTGGCCGTCATATACACGGCGTCGACGTCAGGCCGCTCCTCCCGATCGACCTTGATCGCGACAAGATGGTCGTTCATCAGGCCGGCGGTGGCCGGATCCTCGAACGACTCGTGAGCCATCACGTGGCACCAGTGGCAGGCCGAGTAGCCCACGGACAGCAGCACAGGCACGTCCCTGCGGCGCGCCTCGGCGAACGCGGCGTCGCCCCACGGCCACCAGTCAACCGGGTTGCCGGCGTGCTGGAGCAGATAGGGACTCGTCGCGTTCCGCAGCCGGTCTGCCATGCACCCATCTTCTCCTCCGAGCCGGGACCGCGCTCACGGGCATGCCGCGGCCAGACGGGGACCACCCGGCTGTTCGGCTCGGCCAAGCACGCTCCGCAGACTGCTACCGTGCGAGTTGTGAGTACTCCCCGGCCCGCCGCCGAGCGACCGCATGGCACCCGGGTGCGCGGCACCCGGCAGGCCGAGGCGGTGGCCGCCGTGCTCGACGGGCTGCCCGGGTTCTGCAGCGCGCAGCAGATTCACGCCGAGCTCCGCGGCCGCGGCGAGCAGGTCGGCCTGACCACGGTCTACCGGCACCTTCAAGTGCTCAGCGAGACCGGCCGGGTGGACGCGATCAGGGATGCCAGCGGCGAGACGCTGTACCGGCGGTGCCAGAGCGACGCTCACCACCATCACCTGACCTGCCGCGAATGCGGCCGCAGCGTCGAGGTGGAGGGCAAGGCGGTGGAGCGGTGGGCCGAGCAGGTCGCCGCCGAGGCCGGATTCACCAGCGTGGGCCACACCGTCGAGCTGTTCGGCCTGTGTCCCGAGTGCAGCGTTTCCTAGGCGGCGGGCCGCCGGGACGGGCCGCCGGGACGGGCCGCCAGCAGAGCGCTCAGGGGCAGCGGGGCCAGCCGGGCGCTGAGGGGTTCACGACGTGCAGCGGCAGGATCGGATGCGCCGCCTCGCTGGCCGGAGCGTCGGCGATCAGCACGGCGGGACCTGAGCCGGTCACCGCGAACCCATACCGCCGAGTCACCCGCGAGTAGCCGCCGGTACTCGTGCTGGCCAGATATGTGGCCTGAGTCGTGGTCCAGGCGAGCGCACCAGGCGCCATCGCCAGGTTGGCGAACTCGACTCCCGACGGCAGCCGCAGCACCATCCGCGCGCCACGATCCGGTGCTGGCGAGTAGTACAGCTCGGTCAGGTCGGGGCTGAGGTACGCCGTCCTCGTGCCGTCGGTGGCGACGAAGTCGGTACCGTGCACCGCCCTGAGCACCGGCGGCAGGCCTACCAGGCGGCCCGCCGCCGGGTTGTAGGCACGCAGCGTGGTCAGCGAGCCTGGCCTGTCCGACTCGGGCCAGACCAGCAGGCCGCCGTCGAAGAAGGGCGCCTGGACATGGCCCTGCCTGATCACGGTGACCGCGCCGGTCCGCAGGTCGGCGAGCCGGATCTGGACCAGCCCGGCCGGCCCGTAGCCCTGGGCCCAGGCCGCGAAGTCCCCGCTGACCGCCGGAGCATGCCACGGGCTCGGCCACGGGGTGCCAGCCGCCGAGCTGAGCGAGTGCCCGAGCCGCAGCACCCGGCCGGTGACCGAGTCCCAGCCGAACACGGTGAAGGCGTCGAGGCTCTGGAGCGAGTACGTCTCGTCCCAGACCAGCCACCGGCCGCCCAACGCTCCGTCCGCCTGGTCCGTCGCCGGGTCCCCGAACGGCCGGATCGGCCGCAGCGCCCCCGTGGCCAGGTTCAGCGCCGCCACCCCGGCGAATGCCGACGTCCACGCGGAGACGTACCCGGTGCGCCCGTCGGCCGAGACGCCCAGCGGTATCAACTCGGCCCGCAGCGAAGCGGCGACCGCACGGGAGAGATCGGCCGTCACCGCCGAGGCCGGCCGCACCGCGCAGAACGCGGTCAGCACGCCGCCCGGCCGGCCGCCGTGGCCCGGCCCGCCCGCGTTCGCGGCAGCGGCGGATGTCGCTCCAGCCGAGCCGCTCGCCCTGGCCGGTGCCGCGCCGACCTGAACGGGCGGCCTGTTGGCTGTGGCGGTGACTCCGGCCCCGGCCGGGCCGAAGGCCGGAGCGCAGCCGCTCAGCAGCAGGTCAGCCCCCGCAAGCGCCACCGCCAGGACATGCCGGAGCCTCATCGGCTCAGCTCCCGATCCGCTTCGCCCGCCGCCAGCACCAGCGTGCCCGTGCCGCGTCATACGGCACCGCAGCACCGTCGAGCCCGCACCGCCTGCTACCAGATGTAGCCACGGGCGCCGACGATGTACACGATCGTGGCCGACGTCAGGGACGAATAGGCAGGAACAGCGGAACTCCAGCCGATACTCGGCGCGCCGTGCACGGAATCCTCATAGTCGGTGATCGCGCCGGACTGAGCGTATCCGCGAATATCGAACCAGTGCATAATCTCCTGGCCTGGCGGATGCCCGACCAGATGCGGCCCGCCGGGAACTTCGTATGCGTTTCCTGCGATCGGCACTCCGGTTCCGTGATTAATATCCGTCACCAGGTCGATTTCGAAGGTCCTGATCTGCGCGGCCGTCGGCGTCCACGGCAGGCCGACGGCAACGTAACTGCGAAGCTTCTGATGGGCGTTCAGCACTCGCGGCACCGGATACCCGTGATTGTTCGACCAGTCGGTACCCGCCGGGGTCGTGCCAAGCTCCCTGGCCGCGGCCTGCTGCGGCAACGTCACCTGCATCTGGGCCAGCATCTCCGACACGGTCGCCGGGCCGCAGAAGTAGTTGCGGATCTGGGATTGCTGAGTCCCGGCAAGCTCCCTGGCCGCCGCCGGCCTCGCATGCCGCAGGTACCTGAGCGCCGCTGCCTGCCTGATCGCGTTGGCCCGGGCCATCGCATGGCTGACCGGCGGCGCAGGCGGGCCGTGCCGTGCCGTCCCGGCCCGCACGACGTCCGTCACGAGCGGGGCCGGCTCGACGGCCCCCGTCGCGATCCGCCATGCGACTCCGGGCGCTGCCCGCCCCTCCTGCCCCTCGGCCGCGCGACCAGGCGCACCGGCATGCGCGCCGGCCGACGCACTACTCGGCGCGACGACCAGAGCAGTGGCGACCACCGGCGCCAGCCATGACGATGACAGCATACTTTCCCCCCGCCCGATGTTTCCCCAGCCGCGATTAAATTGCGGCATTAACGAACTCGCACTCGCACCACGATAGCCGATCAGACCACGAGAAAACACATAGTAGTTTAACGGCTGACCGACAGGACACGCCGCACTGTGCGTCGTAGATTGAGGTCATTGGGTCTATTTCTCAGTAACTATCCCTGAGAAATAGACCCGATCACTACACC
>Ga0209415_10010264_pt1 | contig 15947 bp, 12 predicted proteins | sample PeaSoiSIISIP2007_FD_187696 | JGI IMG/M metagenome (GOLD analysis project Ga0209415, IMG submission 187696) | Peat soil microbial communities from Weissenstadt, Germany - SII-SIP-2007 (SPAdes) (version 2) | ecosystem: Environmental > Terrestrial > Soil > Wetlands > Peat | place: Germany...
TCTCCTTCAAGCCCGGCGATTCGGGCTTCCAGTTCCGCTTTTTCCGACCGGATTCTGGCGGTCTCCTGCTCCGCGTCGGCAAGCCTCGAGGTTAGTGAGGTCTGCGTCTTGCCCATCGATGCAAGGTTGCCACGCTGCTCCCGGATCGTGACCTCAGTCGAAGCGATCTCCGATCGCGCCGAGGCAAGTTCTTGTCGCAGTCGGGCGTCTTCGGTGGGACGATTCTGAGGAGGAGTACCGGCGATTGCTGTGCTCGCGGCTTGCGCGGGATCTTGGTGCCGGCTGGCTGCGGCAGGGGCAGACCTCTGTCTGCCGATTACTAGGACCCCAGCGACAAGTGCGACCGCGCCGACGGCGCAGACACTCGCGAAAATTCGCGCTCGCTTCGGCTTCGTCGCCTGCGGGACATTCTCCCGGCTCATTTCAATTCCTTCAGACCGGGCGCGAGCGACAAATCTTTGCGTCATTCCGGAGGGAATCTCGCAGTGCAGCCGCTTGGCCGCCAACTGGGAGAGCGCCTGAGCACTGAGCTGGGTAAAGTCATAGGCCGCACTGCGGCAGCTGGGACAGCCTTCGAGGTGAGACCTCAGATCGGTCAATTCGTCCGGGGAGGCTTGCCCGCTGGCAGCCAGAGCGCATAGCTCCTCGTATTGTTCATGGGTATTCAACGAGGATCCCCTTAGCCTTCACTTTACGCTCGGCGGCAGTCTTCTCTTTGGCTCTGCTGGATTCCTGCAAGACTTTCCGTAACTTTGCCAGTCCACGATACAGATTGTGGCGGACCGAAGATGCCGTGTCGCCTGTCTTCTTGGCAATTTCTTCCGCCGTCAGGCCCTCGAAATAGGTGAGCTCAATCACCCGGCGCTGGGGCGATTCCAGGGTTGCGAGTACCTGTTCCACCAGGCAAAGCACTTCTTGCTGAGGCAAGCATAGCAAATAGCCTCCACCGCAAAAACATTCTGCCGGAGCCAGTTCATCCAGTTCGTCCCGGCTGTAAAAGCGGTTGGATTCGAGGTGCTGACGCCGGTTAATGCTGCGGTGATAGGCGAACTGAAGCAACCAGGTTTTGAGGGTTCCACGGTCGGGATTGAACTGATTTACCGCCTTGAAAACATCCAAAAAGACCCTCTGGACTGTCTCTTCTGCTTCCCCATCATCGCGCAGGATGGCACGGGCAATCCGGAAGACTAGAGGGCTGTGCCTTTCGAACAATACAGCCAAAGCATCATTGCATCCGATGCGTAGGGCGGCGATCAAGTCTTCATCAGTGAGAGTCCGAAGGCGAGAGGGGGAGAGGAAGGCGGCTGCCAGTTCTTCATCGGATAAAGGCATGGGCTCTCCCTCACAATGCGCGCAAAATCTGTATCTGGCATCTGCTTGAAATGATGGGTTTTCCCCGTTGGTTTTTATCCATCACTCCACCACACTTGAATCCTCAATGCAGCGCTACCGGCAAATTCAACCTAGATCAGGACCGGAAAAGGCCTTTGGAATTGTTCTGCGTGAAATCCGACGGGCGGCAGGGCTCTCCCAGTTGGATGTTTACGTCAAGTTCGGCATCGATAGAACCCAATTGAGCGCTATTGAACGCGGTGTACAAAGTCCAACCCTCAGAACAATCGATCGGCTTTCACGAGCATTCCGTGTGAGTCCGACCGAAATGATGCGCCGGATGGAAAACTCTCGCTTCTACCCTCGTCGTGGTTCCGCGTAGGTGCCGACGCACTATTGCGCAAGAAATCCAAGCGTTTATATATCTAGTACGTATGGTAATGCCTGTCAAGCATATCTATCATGACCTTTTACAGACCGGAGCGCCCTAGTACGTTGGCTGTGCAATGAGCCAAGACTTGGGCGCACTGTTTCGCAAGCGGCTCGCGCGCCTCCGCGAGGCTGAGGGACTCACTCAGGCGAAACTATCGGAAATGATCGGCGCTGGTCCCCAATACGTGGGACATATAGAAACTGGGCGCATCAAGACCCCGCCATGGGAAAGAATGAAGAGGCTCGCCAAAGCTCTGAATGTGTCCATGAGCGACCTCGTGTTCATCGAGGGCATCGACGATAGCGCAGAAGTCTTGCGCTCCAAGATCCAACGGCTTGCCCAAACGAACGATGTTGAGCGACTACGCCGGTACTACCGGCTCATGCTTGTTTCCCGCGAAAAGTGACCCACATTGGGCACAAGCTTGGAAATTTCCCTCGTAAATATGGTGGTAACACCGGTCCGACAGTCAGCCGACAGAGATCCCGTCGAAACGCAGATCTCGTGTAACCATCGTGGGAACTGACCGTTGACACTGCGGCGTCAGCTATATAAGCTGACATTCATGGAAGGCTTAGGTCCCTATATGCGCCGCCGCCGAGACGAGCTAGATCTCTCGCTGCGGGAGTTTGCAAAGAGGCTCGACTGCTCCGCCGCGTTCATCTCGGACATCGAACTCGGTCGCCGGCATCCTTCGGAGAAAGTCCTTGCCGAGATTGCCCGCGTTCTTAAGGTAAAACTGGAGGAACTCCAGGCTATGGATGTGCGGCCCCCCATAGACGACATCAAGCGCCTTACGCAGAACGACCCCCGATTTGCGCTCGCGTTCCGAACCATGATCCACAAGAAGGTCAGCGCGGATGAGCTGCTCGACCTTGCCAATCAGAAAAAAGACGAGAGGCACCCCAAGCAAAAGAAATGAAAACCTTCCGCTCTAAGTCGGGTCCGTTCTCCGAGCGGCCGCACTTTGAACCCAGCGAGATCGATCGGATTTGTGCCGATGAACTGAGGAAAGAGGGGCTCCACCCGAATTCGCCGGAAGCCATACGCATCGACCGCTTCGTCGAGAAGCGTTTCAGCGTCGTGCCTCAGTACGAAGACCTCCCCGAAGGCGTATTGGGATTTACGAAATTCACCAAGAAAGGCGTCGAGGCAATCGTGATCGCGGCAGCGCTCGACGCCGAGAAGGGCAAAGTGGCGGAGCGCCGCGTGAGGACCACGCTCGCGCATGAAGCCGGGCATGGGCTATTGCACGCATACCTATTCGCCCTCGACGAAAAACCCCTCCATCTCTTCGATGCCGAGAGCCACTCGGATCACAAGATTCTTTGCCGGGACGTGCAGGGCGAGGAACGCAAAAGCCGGGCCTATGATGGCCGCTGGTGGGAGTTTCAGGCGAACCGGGCGATGGGCGGCCTTTTGTGTCCCCGAACACTGGTGCAGGAGGCGCTAAAACCGTTTCTCGTGCCGAGCGGTTCCCTCGGCGCGGTAACCCTCGACGAAAAACGCAGGGAGGGGGCTATACGCACACTCGCAGACATCTTCGACGTGAATCCCATCGTCGCTAAAATCCGGATCAATGAGCTGTACCCGGTGGAGACGGGGCAACTGAGACTGTAGCTTTTTTTTGTTGACAGTGTTCGCACTGTCCGCTTACACTGTCGTATTCAGGCTAACTTGGCGCAATCCGTGGCCGAGAGCGAGCCACATTCAGGCGGAGCTTATGGAACTCACCGACACCCAGCTCAATTATTTCGTCAACAACCGGCTCAAACTGCCAAAGGGCAAACGCGCCGAATACCTCGCGCAAGTGGACCATCTCATTGAACGATTCTCCGCCGCTGCCAACGGCGACAAGCTGATCGACATCAAGAAGCTCCTGAAGACGGGCTCGCTCCGCAAGGGCACCGTTCTCCGCCCCAAGGGCGACTTCGGCGTGGATGCCGACGTGGCAGTCTTCCTTAACGCCAATGGTGCTTCCCAATACGATCTGGCAAACCTCCACAGCCGCATCCGGCGGCTTGTGGCGAAGATCTATCCCACGAAGAAACCCGAGGATTTCACCATCCAGCCGCGGACGCTGGGCATTGAATTCCGCGATTCCGGGCTTGAAATGGATCTCGTGCCGCTCATCGCCATAGACGGCCCTGGCGACTATGGCTGGCAGCCCTCATCACAGGGTGCCGAGCCGGTCAGGACCAGCGTGACGAAGCAATTGGAGTTCATCCGCGCCCGGAGGGATGCGTATGCGCATTTCGCGGCGCTCGTCCGGATGCTCAAGTACTGGAGAAACTTCCATGAACTCGACGACAGCCTCAGGTCTTTCGCTATCGAGCTTATCGTCAGCCACTTGCAGGACACGCAGGGTGTACCCCCTTCGCTGGAAGACGGGCTTTTGCGGTTTTTCCTGTTCGTGGCAGACTCGCAGCTGAAAACGCCGATCTCGTTCAAGGAATGCGGCACGCCAAAGTCGTTCCCCAAAGACCGTGTGGTGATACTCGATCCGTGCAACGTTGATAATAATGTCACCCGTAAGATTACGGACCAGTACTGCAAAGCGATTGTGGAGAAGTGCCGCAACGCCTGGGAGACCCTCAGCTACGCGCGCAACTACGACGGCAAGACGCAGACGCTGGAACTTTGGAAAGAAGTGTTCGGCAGGTCATTTGTAATCGAGGAATAGGACATGTCTTCTACGGGAACGGTAACGCAAACTTACAGTGTGGCCGATATCGGCAAGGTGATCGACTGTATCGCCGCCGATCTGGATATGAACTCGCAATCGACGGGATTGCTCACGCGCGACCAGGTGAAGAGCTATGCGGCGGATGTTAAAACCCTGGCCCAACGAGGTTACCTGCTGGAAGCCAACATCGTGCTGCAGGATTCCTCGGGCACAGTAATCCGCGCCGCGAAATACGAAGTCTCCACAGCTGCCTCGACGCTCACCGCTCATCGTCCGGGCAACAACCTCTGGCCGCGCACACCCTCCGGCCAGTTAAATATCGTGGTGCGGTACAGCCCGAAGTGGCACGGTCTAACCGACGCGCAAAGGGTGGCATTCAGCCAGACGCTAAACACCGGATGGAGTCCGTCGAGCACCGACCTGTCGTTTCCCTCCTTGACTCGGGCCGCGGATCGCAATTACGTCAGCAATGGCTGGGGGGTCACCAAGAGCATTTATGCATAACTCAAAACGGAAAGCGGGGAGTCGATGAGCGAAGTTATCGAAGTAGCCGAGCTCTTTGAGCTGGAGCTGGAACTCCCAGACGACAAAATCGCAGCCTCCTCAAAGAGACTGGTAGGGTTTGAGAACCGCTACCAGAGACTTCACCGCGGCCTTCGCTTGTTAGCCGACCCGGAAGAACTGCACGCCTGGAGCCGGAAATTTCACCACAAGGAACTCGCCATCTGCAACGCGGTATCTGACAGGTATCCCCTGGTTATTTTCGCGGGGGATGTCGGCACGGGAAAAACGGTCACAGCCGAAGGCGCGTGCGATAGACTGGCTCGCGAGGCCCGCAAGGAGGCGATGCTCTTTAAACTCAGCACCCGCGTTCGTGGATCGGGCAAGGTCGGTCAGATGAGCACGCTTCTCAACCAGGCGTTTGAAGTCGTCGCCAAGCAAGCCGGAAAGACCCGGCAAGCGTTCCTTATCATCGACGAAGGGGACTCGCTTGCGTCCACGCGGGACACGGTGCAAAGCCACCATGAGGATAAAGTGGCGGTTAACACCATCATCCAAAAAATCGATGACCTTCGCCGCCACTCCGGCCGCATCCTCGTATTTCTCTGCACCAACAGGGCAGGGGCGCTGGACCCCGCCATTGTGCGCAGGGCGGCCCTTACCGAGAAGTTCGACCGTCCCACCGATCAGGAACGCGAAGAGCTATTCCGTATGGACCTGGATGGCTTAAGTATTAAGGATCAGACGATCCATGAATTGGTACGGCTCACCGGCCCGCGAGATGGACGGCCTGGGCTTACCTTCTCGGATTTGCGCTCCAAACTTTTGCCGGATGCGCTTTGCCGGGCGTTTCCGAGCCGGGCGCTGACCGAAGACGACTTGATCGCTGCGGCGAAAGAAGTGCGCCCCTCTCCTGTGGTAGGAAACGGATGATGCCCCCATCGGCCAGCTCCACCGCAGCAGTATTACCCCTTCTCGGGCGCCGTGTTCAGATTGCGGGATCGGCCAGCGGGAAAACTGACCCCGTTCTCGTCGGCTACGCGCACCAAGTCGTAAGCAATCTCGTGAAGGGCATAATGGCCGCCGGCGGCGGAATCGTGGTCGGCATCGGAAGAGAACCTCGCCCGGACGGAGCTGCGCCAGATGCCCCGAGTCTGCTGTTCGATTGGACCGCTCTTGAAACGGCTGCGGAATGCCTGAAGCGGGGATTTCCTGCTTGGCCCGCCGAGTCGGGCCTCCCCATCGTTGTCGCCTCTTCCGAGAAGTCGGTATCGGAGATTCCGGACAACCGTCGGCCCTTGTATGAAGAGTTATTGAGGAGCGGCCTGCTTCACGTCGAATCCATAATGCCGGGGTCTCGCGCTGCGGCTTTTCTGCGCCAGCGCCAGGCTGTATTTAGCGATGCCTTGGTCATTCTCGGCGGCGGCACCGGGGTTGAGCATTTGGCAGACCTGTATCTATTGCGCCGAAAGCCGGTCGTGCCCCTTGATTTGGCGCTCGGCGCCAGCAGGGAGGACGGCACTGGCGGCGCGATGCGGCTGGCTAAGGAAGCGAGAGCGGAACCCGCCAGATTCTTCCGCTTCAGCGCCGCTTATGCAAGCACGGAGGGGGCGGCGCTCGCAGGAATCGCCACGCGAAACGGCGCTGCGGCGGTGGCCGATGTCGCAAGCCGGACGGTAAGCCTGCTCGCCAAGATCGAGCGGCCCGCTGTGTTTTACGTGCGGCTTCTCAATCCCGGACATGCAAAATTCAAAATCGTTGAGTCATTCTTCCGTGATGTCGTCGATCCAGTCGTGGACGCCGCGGGAATGCGCCGTGTTGAAATCGGCACCGACGATAGCGACTACGCGTTTATAAACGTCGGCATTTTTGAGAATCTACACTTTTCATCGGTAGCGGTCGTAGATGTAACCGGCGAACGGCCTAACTGTTTTATCGAGCTCGGCTACGCCCTGCGTGGCGGTCGCGTTCTCGTAACGGCAGAGGAGGGGACCAAGCTTCCGTTTGACCAGGAGATGATCCCGTGCCACTTCTGGAAGCCCGGCGATCGCGTTGCGGATAGAAAAAAGGCTTTGGTCGAGTTTTGGAAAAGGAACATCAACAGACCGCCAATTGTGAAGATGGCTTAACGGCCTGTGGAGGCGCTGTGCGAGAGGTTTACATATCTGTTGACGTGGAAGCCGCCGGACCGCTTCCCCCAACCTACAGTATGCTTTCGCTCGGCGCAGTGTCCGTGGACGATCCGCAAGCCACTTTCTATGTCGAATTCAAACCGTTGAATGACAAATCGGTGCCGGAAGCAATGAAAGTTGTCGGCCGGACACTTGAGGACTTCGCGCGTGCCGGACGCGACCCGAAAGACGCCATGGTCGCGTTTCGCGATTGGCTGAGTTCCGTCGCAAAGACTGGGAAGCCGGTGTTCGTCGGCTTCAACGCCACGTTCGACTGGGCCTTCGTTAACTTCTATTTTCATCACTATCTGGGCGAGAATCCCTTCGGAATCGGCGGTATCGACATCAAGTCTTACTATATGGGGCTGAGCGGAGGCACATGGGAAGACACGCGGTCGAGCCGGATAGCGAAGGAATTCAAGGATTCGTCTCGGCGTCATACACATAACGCGCTTGACGATGCGATTGAACAGGCCGAGCTGTTCCGGCGAATGCGGCAAAAGTCTGCGCAGAGCCGCTAATCCCTTTGTCATGGTCAAGCGTGGACCAACCCGGCGGGTCCCCGCAAAGCAAGGCGCGGCACGAAGGGGGCGGTCTGACCGGCCGGTCATCCGTGCATTTTCCCGATTCGGTTCATGTAGACTCTTCAACTCTTCTTCGGCGTTACAGGGCTCAGGGTGTCAAGTACGACGGCATTACGTATACGCGTCCTGCTGATCTCCTCTGATGTCCTCACGATTGGCCCACCCTGTAGCCGATTCTATCTCCATCGCGGTACTGCATATTTTCGGTTCCATCGGCAACGGAGCCCTGACGCTAGGACATTGATACCCATCGAGGCAGTCTGACGCGCCTGTTCAGGATGCCGCCCCACTCTTCGCGGAGTTGTTTGCGGGTGATCTTGAGAACCTTGAGGTCTCCTCCCAAGCCATAGAACATCAAACGCCTCGCTACTTGCTGATTTTCTCCCGCCACCGTCATGCGGTGATTGACTGGATCCCAAAGCAACCCAGCCCAGGGAGCTTGCGCCAGGTCCATTGGCACCCGGGAGATAGCCTTGACGATCTTCCCGAGTGGTTTACCCTGATCAAGGAATATCCGTACAGTCCAAACGATCATCTCTAAGCCGACTGGTCGGAATATGAGGTGGCCACCCGACCTGTTTCGATACTTACCGACAAGTTCCTCATCAGGCCTGCTGTTTGCAACTTCTGCCAACTCGGGGAAGCACGCGATAAGAGCAGCCCATAACCTCTCAGCGCGTTGATAGTACTCTCGGATCTTGCTGTCACCAGGCCTCATTTTTCGGAACTCCCTCCACAACCGCGGAGGCCGTGTTCTGAAAAAGATATCCAACGAATCATAGAGCGAAACAATAGACGTCACGTTCCGTCGGTCACTCTTCGATATCGCCTTTCCTTTCTGGCGGGATACTCGTTCCCGGAATAGCGGATGCCCCTCTACGAGCCTACGGGTTATGATCGCAAGGACGTCATCCTCGTCTAGCGCGATGATCTCCATCTTGCTTACCGGTTTCGCATATCGATTCAGGGTAGTGAACAGGCGCCTAGTTCTTTGGAGGCCCTGTCTATCGTTCCTGTGAGAAATAAAGAGGGCACAGATCTCCTCGCTCCCGAGTTGTTTCCGGGCTTCGACAGCCTTCTTGATCCCCGCCACGCGATGCTGTCCATCGATTGCGAACAGCTGCTCGGTTCCACTGAACGTGAGAATTCCTAGCGCGCCCCGGATGTACGTCGGCAGCGCGTCCAAGCTGACATTGGACGTGTCGTCGACATTGAGCTCCGTCCATGACGGAGTGCCACCGTACACTCCTATTACGAGCCCATTGAAGAATCTCTGTCGTTGATGAAGAAGGTACTGTTTGATGGACCAAGAGTGCTTCGATTCGTCGATCTCTCGCTGGATGAGATCCTCAAGCACTCTGCTTGTGTGTATATCTCTTACAAATGAAACCCGTTCAGCAACGTCGCGCAGCTTGAGAAATGTGACGTAGTAGACCCAGTCTCCCATGTGCGCGCGGAGTCCAGGAACTTTGAGAATCTCGAGTTTGCTCTTGTCCGGCATATCACCTTACGTGAAGGCCGCTACGGTTCTGCGAACGCGGGCTGGATAAGTCTTGTTCAGTGGAGGCATGAACGAGGTTAGCAGTTCGTCCTCAACCTTCGCCGGCGATCTGGGCGGTCGAACGGGCGCACAATAGAATGTCAAATGTCCCGAGTAGGCAGTCAGAATGAATGAAACTGCAGGCCTTCCAGTTGGATCATCCGCCTCTTTAAGATATTCGCCAAAGCGTGTACGTAGCGACCGGTCCGTCTTGCCGATGTACATTAGCACCGAAACCCGAAGCGCAGGATAGAACCGCGGTTCTATGAGAAAGGCGTACACGCCGGGTCTATCGGGAACACGTGATTTGTCGGCAGGAGAGAACGAGCATTTTCGCCAATTAAGCCTGCGCGGTTTTATAAACTTCTTCCAGGCCGCAGGCCACAATAAGATCCTGTGCGAATGTGCCTTAGCGTCCTTTACGTCATCGATGAAATCGACAAGTTGATTCTTTTTAGATGGCATCGCCAGCACGCGCGTCCTACAACGTGACACCCTTTTCAATATATTTGTGCGCCCATTCCAATATTTCCTACACAGTTTCTTCGGGCCCACTCCACTCGCGGTTTCTAGAGAAGCGCCTCTTTCGTAAGTGCATGGACAATCGCTTCAATTTCATGAGTAGCTAATATCGGAACCTGAGCAATCACGAGATCATCCTCACCCTGGAGTCTGGCGGCCAAATGGCCCTTTCCGAGAAGCCTCTCGGCTCCTTCCTCGAGCAACGCTATCCGAGAAGTACCTTCGCTCTCGACCCGGAGCACGAGACGGTTGCCGAGATTGTCGCGGAGCTGAACTGGCATCACGCGATCTTCGGGTCTCTGGGCAGCAAACAGCAGAAATATTCCAGCGGCGCGCGCTTTTACGCCCAATCTTTGTACCGTAGAACTGATAATCTCCTTGTATTCATCTATCAGCATCCATTCTGCAAATTCATCATGGACAATCCAGAGAACCGGCAGCCTTTGATCGGCCGAGACTCGCGCGTTGAAGTCACTCAAACTGCTGACCCTGGTTTCTCGGAACAGTCGATAGCGACGGTCCATTTCAACGACCATCTGCTCGAGGAGCGCTTGTGCCGCTCCCTGCTCGACAACAAGTCGTCCAGCCAAATGGGGTAGGGCCTCAAGGGCAAAATAGTCAACACCCTGCTTTGGATCAATTAGCGTGATCTGTGCGGCCTTTGCAGAATTCGTCATGCCGATATCCAGTATCAGATTCTGGATTAGGACCGATTTGCCACTGCCCGTGGTTCCAGCAATCAGAGTGTGCGGGGAATGACGCTTTCCGGGTGAGAGGTAAAGAATATCCCCATTCGCTTCCCTGATACCGACGACAAGCGATTGATTGACGTGCTGGTTTTGATCGTCGACCGTTCGATTTCGGAGCACATCGACCAATGACACGATCTCCCGTTCAGGTCGCGCTATTGTGACCACGACTGATCCCGGTTCAGCTGAAATCCGTATTACCTTGAGCTCATGCGTAGTGAGCAGTTGGCTGCGCTTGGATTCTAGGTCTGCAACTTTGAGTCGATCTGATCCCTGGAACCGTATCAGGGCCGCGTTCGGCGTAAGTCGCTCATCTAGAACTTTTGCCTGAAGCCCATAGTTCAGGAGGGCACTCCGCATCCGCTTCGTCGTGTCCTTGAGCCATGCCTCGCCAGAAGCGTCTCCTGAACGAGTCGGCAGCAACGACGACAACACTTCGCGGAGCCGTGGGGTTGCCCATCGGAAAAGGCCATTATCCGCTGCAGTTGATCCTTCACCACTGCTCTGTGTAGGATTCAACACGTTAGCATCCGGCACATGGAGGGATGACTGCTCCACTGGGGGCAAACCGCCGCGTGCATCGATTACGCGATCCTCGATGGGTGTATCGGCACCTGGAACCTGCTCAGAACTGGGGACACCACTCCCCACGGGTACAGCCCACATCACTCTGGATGCCACACCCTTAGCGTCATCATCATCTACGGCCCAACCGAGAGCCTCACGGATATCGCGCGGCGATCTCGCGCCCCAAAAACGCAATACCAACTCCCGAACCGAATCACGAGCGAATGTTTCTTGCCACGCGCCTTCCACCTTTGCGACCTCAGTCCTAGTTGACGCGAGGCGCTCGGAATTCTCCTCATGCACAAAAACGTGTGAATAACCCCGAAGGACGATTTCGACCTTTCCCTCACGTATCGCATCCCTCCAGTCTTCGATTCGAAGGGGATCTCCTGGAGGTATTTCCATACCGTCCAGTAACAGGTCGGCGAACCTTCCCAGCCAGAGATCTCGGTCCAGCCTGCCCGGATCACCAAAAATGGCATCTTGAATGCGTGCCAGGGTCTCTCGAAGTTGCACTTCAGAAGTCTTGCGGGCTTGTGCGACACCATCAGATGCCACGAGCTTTGCCTCGCCCACGATGCCAATAAGTCGATGGCGACCGTTAACAAACTGGGGACTTAGCGCGAGAATATCGGCAATGTGTTCCTCTTTTTGGCCAAGCCAATCGGCATAGTCATCTAGAAAAAACCATCCGGCGTGATGTTCGGAACCAATTTCATCTTCGATTAAGTACCGGGAGAGGACTAAGCCGATTAATTCGTTCGCGAAGCAACCATGCTTGGCCGCCCGTAGAACAATGTCCCCAGAGATGTCATTTGCCACGTCCAGCATCCGCGACGCAAGCTGCTCAAGTTCTTCGGCCGATAAGCCCAAACTCAGCTTCCTTAGCTGTTTTTGAACCAAAACGTTAAGCAGATTCAAAGGGGCAGTTGACGAGATCAGGAGGTTGCGACCCTCATGTCTTAATTTCTGGTATCGAATGACCTGCACCCCGAGATTTCGCAGTTGCCTTTTAGTCAGCAACTCGTCATAGTTCACGACCCACTGTCCGAGACGATGCACTTCATCGAAGACTTCTCTTATTTTGTTATTTTGAAACGATATTCGTCTGGCGGGCAGCGCATGATGACTGTTGTCGTTGCCGGTCAAAATCTGCTGGACCGCACGCAGATACGACCATCCCACGGAAGGCTGCAGCGGACAGGTGAGATAGGTCGTCGATCGAAGGTCATCTTTCGCAGATGGTTTTCTTTTTGACCATCGCGGCGGCACGTGGTGTAGAAGGTCGACGGGCGAATGCTGACGGTCCTCTTCGACCCAGCAAAGCTCCGCGGCGCGCGCAATCACATCGTATAAGAAAACAATGTCAGTGGGCGGCCCGGACATCTCAGATGGAACCTGCGCCTGTTCGGCCATAATGCTGATTCGGAGCTTAGACATGAAGTCTCGCGACGCCTCGCTGCCAACGAAGAGCTCTGAATTTTCTTCGCTAATCTTCAGAAGAGTTCCGTACAGATCGTTCAGTTTTCTGGGATCGCTGTGCCTCAGCACCACTTGGCACCGGACCTCATTGTTGCCGTCTTCGTAGAGATTGGAGAGCTGTTCAACAACGGCTTGAGGTAGCTGGGCACTGTCGCAGTTGTACAGCACCACTGTGAGATTAGCTTCTTCATGGGGCTGAAGCTCCAAATAACGCCTCAGGAGTCTTATAACGATGCCGGATGCCGATCGAGGATCATCGTCTGTCGCACTTTCAATATCGCCCCAACGGCAAGGAGATTCCATAATCGAATAGTCGCCGCATGTCTGTGCGATCGACAAAAGGGTCGGTTGGGTACCGATCATTCCGATGCAAACATCCGGGTAAAATGTCGAGCCTAGCTCGCCCCCGAGATCCCGGAAAAACATTCGCGCATCACCAAAATTGACCGTTTCGCTCGTCAAAAGATGTCTCAATAATCCGGCAACTTGGCGGGATTTTATGGCTGCAGAAACCATCCTTAGAGGGTGCCACGGCGTCACAATCGCTGAAGAAGCTCCCCCATCCACCACAGTGGTCCCAATGCTCAGAATTGGGGTCCAGAGATCTATTCGGTTTCTGTCTCCCGTGGCATGGTCTACCAGGGCATCCAGAAGAGCGCGGTAGCTGTCGGCGAGCTGAAGCCAAGTCTCTGTTGCAGCACCGCTCTGGGACTCGATAGCCACCAGATACTCCTTAGAGAACTTCAGCCAAGAGTCCGCAAGAGCTTTCTTGCCTGCCTCGGTAATTCTCCGCTGGGAATACGCAATCTCCAGTGCGCCGCAGAAACCGGCACCGATATCCTGCTCTGGATCATAGGCGGAAACAAGCGAACCGCGATCCTGGCGAAAAACCGGCATCATTGTCGAAGCGTCGTTAAGGTCCAACGTTTGAAGTTTCCCCTTGGCGCTGACGACCTCTCGAGCCACGCGACTCCTAGTGAAGGGATTCTGCTTCAACCGGTTCCAATCGGCGTCGTATTGGCTCAACACCGACTCGGGGTTGAAAGTCCAAATCAGTTGGGACGTGTATTCACTCTCGTCTCCGGTCCGTTTTACGTTTAGCCTGAATGTGAACTTGATTTGGTTTGCAGTTCGTCTTGCCGTGTCTGTTCGCTCGTATCTTCCCTTTCGCTCCTCATCGCGGACCACCGCATCAAACTCGAACAAATGGGGTACGTCCCATTCAACCCTGTCCCCCGTAAGCATCTTTAGTCCGCGGTAGCACCGAGCAAAACAGGTCACCGCGTCGAAGTTCATCTCAAGCCAGTCGCGCTTGGAGTGGCGGCATTCGATAACAAGACGACGCTCTTCCGCAGTCGCTCCGGCCTGCTCGTAGAGACGCTCGAGAATCTGCAGAACGCCTACAAGGAAGTCGTCTGTCTCAAGCGGCTGTCCAAAAACAAAGCGCTCCCACTTGAGTTTGAGCGGCCTGTTCTGGCCAACTTCGTACCTGTGCTGTTCGTAGAATAACGTGTCTTCGTCATTTGTTTCGCGCGTTCTCCGTTGATCCAGACGCTGGAGGTAGTCGCGATCTTCTTCTGCAAGGCTTACAGGAAACTCGTCTTCGTAGAAGTCTAGCGTGGCCTTGCCAAGTGGTTCTGCCTTGACCCTAAGACCGTCAAAGAGCGACTTGACCTTGTCTTCCTCCCATTCAAGATCGGCTAGTAGCTGGGCAGTCTCATTCCAATTGCTATCTGAATTGATGAAGGCCACAAACAACTCATGGTGTTGTGGGTCAATTTCATCTTGTACTTTCTTGAAGCTGTCTTCGAGAGTCTCCTTACTGATCGGCTGTTGGTTCGGACCGATTTTCACGAGGTACGGAGCTCTAGAAATAAACAATTTTTGGAAAAGTCGACGCCATCGATTTGCGTGCCCTAGCGCATTCTTCGGAATACCATTGAAGTATGCCGAATCTCGCGGAGCTCGCAGTGCCGGCAAGGCCCGGCCAAGGGCCTCTATGATGGGCAGTCCTTCATCTACCGCAGTCCGTGTCAACAGAACGTATCGAGCGAAAGCATCAAGACTCAAAGGCCTCGCGTCCAGTAGCCCCTTAAGCGCTTGAGCCCACCATTTGTTTTGGCTCTCCGGTAGATTGGCGCCTTCGGCCACTTTCTCCACCCAGAGCATCGGAATCGAGAGCAGCTCATTGCTTCCTATTGCGGTAACATCCTTTAGGCTCTGACCCTGGTCGTCCTCAGTATTCGCAAGGACGAGAATCGGTAATGGACAGTCCGCATTCCGCCAAAAGGTAGATCGTTCATCCGTCAGAATTTCAGGCGGCAGCCCGACTGAATTCCCAACCTCCCGCGGGATTCTCATCTGCACGTCAGCAGAGAGCACTGGGTGCAACGCGATGGCGCCGCAGACAGCGGCAATCTGGGTTTCCGTAAGGCGATCCAGCAGAAAACGCGCTGTGCCGCCGGAGGACTCATCTCCAAGTGCCAACTGGTTAATCAATGATACCGCAGTCGCCCCTATGAGCTCGTCTGGACTCACTGAGATGCTCCCAATGGGTTTTGGACGTAAGCACATGCATCAGAGAGGCGCTTTAGCATTCCTAAACTCGACAGTCTCAGCTCCAAGCGCTTGGCGTTCTCTTCAAATGCTCGTTGGTCGCTGGCTCCTGTGCCAATGAACTGGCGCGCTTGGCGGTGACCAACAACGAAGCAGTACCTCTCATGCAGCAGTTCGAGGAAGGTTTGAAATTCCATCCGATTTGGTACTGTAGCAAAGACAAGGGTTTTCAAAAGCAGATCTGTGGGAGCATACCGGAGGGTCCGAGTTCCTCTTTTTGACGCCAAGCCAATGGCTCGGGAATACTGAGAATGAATATTGGCCAGATGCTGTCTGTGGCGTTTCGCAACCGCCTCGCGAAGGTTTTCTATCAGAGCGTTGGGTGTCTGCTGTCCAACATAGCCCCTCTGGTCTCCTTCGACCGCTTTCCACAACACTCTTTCGTACACAACCTTCGCCGCATTTCCAAAGGAGTCACTGCTCCCTTTTGCCAAGCGCCAGTCGTCAGTTTGCACAATTTCGCGGTCGATGAACTTTTGGATCGCTTGTCTACTGAGCAAATTGTTTTCCAGATATGTCTCGGCCGCGAGATCGCGGATAGTGGTACGTTTTGGAGCCAGTATCTCCAACACTAGCGTCAGTTTTGGCTTTTTGTGTACCCATTCAGACGCGCGTTGCAAGAAATAGAGAACTAGGTGGACGCCAACCATATCGACAAGATGCGGGAATACGTCGTATCCGGGCATCCGAAGGCGAAGGAGTGCGAGCCAGTCTTCGGCGAGTTTCTTGAACGCCGGAAGTTGAGGGTACGGCAGGTACGCGGA
>Ga0209415_10010265_pt1 | contig 15947 bp, 10 predicted proteins | sample PeaSoiSIISIP2007_FD_187696 | JGI IMG/M metagenome (GOLD analysis project Ga0209415, IMG submission 187696) | Peat soil microbial communities from Weissenstadt, Germany - SII-SIP-2007 (SPAdes) (version 2) | ecosystem: Environmental > Terrestrial > Soil > Wetlands > Peat | place: Germany...
GGCCGACCTCAGGGGTGCCGTCCCCTGCGCTCCGTCGCTCCGTTCGCTTCCGTCCGTTCCCGACCGCAGCGGCCGAACATGATACGTCGACAAGTCCTGTAGACCGAAGACTCGATAGTCAGACTGACGGCCCATCAGTCGGCTGTTCTCTCGGACCCAGATAAAATCAATCTAATTGGAGATGCAGTGTGCCGACTGTGTGCCCAACTATTTTGATGCGGTGTGCCTCGGAGTATACCGCGCGCAGGTAGATTATCGGTCAAATTCCAAATTGAAAAGCGTGTTCAAGACCCTCTCTACAGCTGTACGGTAGATGCCAATGTCACGATCGGTGACATCGACAGTCGCTCTTTCATGTATGAATTTATTTCTCAACTCGTAGTAGTGGTTGGCTACGTCGATGATGTCATCAGGAATCGTGATCTTCGATCTTACGGTCCTTATCACTTCGCTCCGCCTGCTAAATAGTTGACGAAGTTTGGCGTCGGTAAATTCATGGGCGGGGAATAAGTCTTTGCGATGAACCATGAATTCCTTTAAAGCAATTTCGAAATTGCTATCCAAGAGAATAAGAGCAATGCGATTCCTCGTTTCCAACTGATAGCGTTCAATGAGATCAATCGCATCGATTGCTTCGACTAGTCCAACTGTCCACGGTTGTTTATCTGTTTGAGCTTGATTCTTACGCTTCTGCCGGACTCCACGGGGCCTGGTCTCGCGTGGCAGTGCAGGGAGTATCAGACGCCTACCGGCACGAGTCTCCGCGGCTTGAGCTACTTCTATTTCTCCTTTGTCATACCGCGTTACATGTCCCGGCCAGTCGTCCTTAAAACGCCTTGAAAGCTTGCTAAAGTGCGAAGTCAGATCGATTAACGTCGGCCGCAGAGCGCGAAAGACAGGATGATCGAAATTAATACCACTTTTGTTGCTGGTCCACGGCATCCCCTTTGCTGGACCTTCGAGTCGTACCAGTGCACGGCAGAGCGAGATGTCGGGATGCGGAACACCGGCTTCATTTGACACAAGATATCCAACCTCGCGAGTCTTGACTTCTTTTTCAATCAACCGGTGATTGCAGTAAAAATAGACTCCATAATTGTCTTCTTCGGCTACTCGATCCCGAATGAGTCCTGCAGTGATCTCGAACGATATTGTTCCAGCTCCTTTCACATCAAAGGCAAACGCGGCTCTGCGCGGCCCGTGATCCGGTGGAAATGCCCAGGCTTCGAACCCGATGGGAGCGACCGGATCGCCATTCAGCTTTATGACGCAGCCCTGTCTGAGAAACCAATCGTACGTCTGCCCGAGATGTAGTCTCAGTGCGTCGACGTCGTATTCGGTAATTGGGTTGCGAAGATGGGAGAGGTGTACCTCGGTCGTACCTGGATCGATGTCTGGAATAGCGTACGCGGGTAGGAGCCAATTTTCTGACTCGACCCACGTCGGAGTTATATCCAGCTCATGCGTTTGCTGGTTGGCGAATCGAGTTTTGATTGTGGTGAATTCTGCCAATGCGATTGCCGACCGCTTACCGCCAACGCCGAAAATCCCAATGATGACGGCCGAGGGATCGTTGCGACTCCGTCCTGGCGCTATTAGCAGGGGCAGATCATCGTGGTTGACCCCGCCAGCATTGTCTCGCACTGAAATCAACTGTCGCTCGATGTCCAACGACAGTTCCACAATGAGCTCGCCGCTGAAAGCGCGATCTGACCATTGGTCCAGAGAATTGTCAACAAGTTCGCATAGTCCTGTTTTCAGATCGTAATCGCTTATGATCGACAAAATCATTCGTTTGACGGGTGTTCCGTCAATGGGAGCGATTTCAGTCTTACGGTCGACCATACTGCGCCCCGCCTTTGTCGGTGCTGGCAGATACTATAGAGCTAACTGGACACCTTGGATATTGGGTAGTTGATCATATTTGAGGCATCGCGAATAACTCAAGGTAATGGTGGTCTCGTCTTATTCAGATAGACCTCTTCGAATCGGCAATTGAACTGAACTGCCTCCGGTTCTTGTTGGAGCCGTTGCTCATAGACTCCCGACCCTGGCTGAAGGTGGCTCTTTTGGCCACTATCGTTCAAGCCGCACCCGAAGGCGCCGCGCACGCTCGCGGAATGCTTCCTCGCCACCCTCCAGGATCTCGCACACCGCCTTGCGAATATTGGCGTCTTCGATGCCCCCAGCGACATAAGTAATTGGAGGCAAACCTCCCGCCAAGTGTGAGCCCGCGTTGGCGATGATGATCTGATCTGCATCGGTGTTGATCACCAGATTGGCGTTGTGAGTGACCATTATCACTTGGCGTTTGGTCTTGGCGGTGATGAACAACGAAACGAGTTCATCAAAGACCGATTTTGGATCTAAATTTTCTTCTGGCTGATCGATTATCAACGGACGATCGTCGGCATGGTCGAGGGCAAGGTATAGCAATAGCAATACGATGCCACGCGTACCTGGCGACAGCTTGCGAATGTCGACGCCGTCATAAGCGATCTCATATCGAATAGTGATGTGATCTGTGCTGAACAACCACTGCGCAAACTGCTTTAGCCAGGCGCGGAATTCGAGCTTTTGTGTGGGGACGTACGGTGCGTGCTTGATTAGGTCCTTCCAATATTTCGCAATGAAACTAGCGATCGCCGCCTGAATTTCAACCGCGGTCCCGGTCTCCCAAGCTGGCTTGAGTTCAGAGGTCGCACGTGCAGTCAGTGAACCGCGGCCATAAAAAGGCCCACTCTTACGACAATCTATAAGTTTGTCTTCGGCGAAGTCGGCCCAGGTGTTCGCATCGACAACGCGGGAGACGGAAAAGCTAAGCTTGCGCAGTGTCCCCGGTGAATTGGCAAGCCTCGCCATGAGTGGCGCATATAGATCTACCAGCACGTTCTGTTCGCTAATGATTGCGTCGAACACCCGGCCGTAAGCGGCCTCACGCTCGGTTTGGAGAGATCTTCGGCGTGCAGCCGCACCTTGCGCATCGGCTAAACGTATGTCAAGAATGTTGAGCGCGTTGTTCTCCTGAGCAATACGCGAGGAGAGTGCAGTGTATTGATTACGAATGATCGTGTCCGCGCTGATAAGCTGTTCGAGGCGTGCCATCTCGGCCTTGATCGTTGCGAGCTTAACCGTCGTGAGGTCTTCCCCATCGGCAATCAGCGGAACGTTCGGATCGCCGAGAGGTGGAGGCATACCATTGAGTTTTGCGATCTCTTGGTCGACCCAAACCATGTAGCCTGACAGCGCCTTGTCAACGTCGCCCTTGTAGACAAGCAGGAATTCATCCCACTGCGCGGCATTAAATCCGCTTCCTGGATGACGTGCCTGTACTTCCCGCAGCATCTCGGGCGCTTTCGTCGCGCGCATGTTCCTCACCTCGTCCTGCATAGTGAGAAAGGTGCGACGCTGGTTGCCGAAACCCTGGATCTTCAGATTGAGTGCCTGTGCGGCTTGGCTCAGTTCTACATGACGATTCACTTGCGCTTGCGTGCCTTTGATGACCAGCTTGGCGAGGTCCGCGTTATACCCCGCGATCAAGCTTCGCTTCTGCACGGTCTGTTGGTTCAACGCGGTAACAAGGCTCTCCTTTTCCAATTCTTCTGCGATGCGCTCGGAAATGAAGGTGATCGCCTCGGCTTCGCGTTGCCGTGATTGCTGGAAGCGCGTGATCCGTGACTGTAGAAGCTCGGCGAAGTTCATGGCACCCTCGCACTGATCTTCAGGGTGCGCCTCAAAAATGACGCGCTCAATTTCCTGGGTCAACCCTTCGGAAGCCCCCTTCGAAGAACACAACTCTTCGACGAACTGCTGCGAGAGATATCGGGCGCGGGGATATGCTAGGGGTTCAATTGCGTCACGACCGTCCAGCGCGCGTGTGATTGTATTGCCTCCACCCCATGTCAGCGTCACGTTGGCGTCGCCGATTAGCGTGCGTGCCCGCACCAAGAATGACGGGCTAATATTTTCGTCAGCATTCCAAGCCTCCGAGGCTATCGCGTCGCAGCCAGCGGCAATTACATCGGTCAGCGCAGTCTTTCCAGACCCGCGCGCACCGACGATAGCGACCAGTCCGGGGTTGAGAGGAATTGTCGGCGTGATCGCCCAGGACGCGTTTGTAATCTCGACCTGCGATATAACTTGAGACGGCATAGCGCGGAGCGGTGGCTCGGCGCCGACATAAGCGCGGTTACCCGGATCGATGCAGGCCTGACGGAGTGCGTCGAAAGTGAGGGCACCCTTAATCCAACAGAAGCGATCATCGGTTGGCTGGCCAGTTGCAAACTGGTCATGCGCATCGCTGCCGTGAAGACAGGGCTTGCAACCGTTGTAGCGCACGCGTAGCTCGTCGACGCTGACAGTTCGCTCACCAAGCCAGAACTCGCGTTGTGCTTGACTGCTTGCGAAAATGACGTGTGAGAACTTCTCGATCTCCTGTCGTAGTGTCGCGTCGGCGGCCTGACGCACGCCCGAAGTACCATCGTCGGCGCCTCCCGCAACGGCGATCAAGATATTCTTCTTCGCCCAATCGCTCTCGCTGAAGACCTCGCGCAGCTGAGCGAAATTGACCTTGAACTGCGTGGCGCCGTGTGCGAGAGCCGCTCGATCATCCCTTATTGTGGTGTCGGCGCGCTTGCCAAGTCGGATCAGCTCCTCGGGAGTACAGTCAAAGCGGTCGCCGTGCGCGTTGAACTGAAGGCGTGTAAGGATGCGCCGGACCTGGACGAGGTAATCCGGGTCTTCCGGGCTAACCAAAAGATGGAGGTTCACGAAGCCCGATCTCGCCGCCACATCGAGCCTCACTTCGATATTAGGGAAGATGAGGTGAACGTCGGGAAGACGCCCGGCCGTGCGTTGCCGAAGTACCTCCTCGTATGTGTCAGTGACGTAATAGTCAGTAACACCAATGGCCTCGATCTTGGGCGTGAGCCCCTCCAACGTGGAGAGGTAATTCGTCCAAGCGTCGGCGCTTCCGAACTGGTTGTTCAGAATGGTCCCGGGCGCATGGATGTGAGGCTCCCAGCGCCGCCACTCTGATCCTCGATTCACCATCGTCCCTTTGTCGCTAGACCTAAACTTCCTATTGACATCGAATGAGGTCACCCGCGCCGCACGATTTGTGACTCCCGGGGCGCGATCGCCGACTTCTTCGGCTGTGCTAACTCTTTGCGAGGTGGCAGAAAATGTATCAATGCACCGCAGAAAATCAATAGAAGGCACTGATCAAAAGTCACCACACCACGAAACAACAGCACCACACTTAGGCAAAACGATGCCTTGGGCCAACCCAGCGCCAGCACTACCGCACGGATTTTGGTTGGATCCCACATTTATGTTTCTCACATATAAAACCGGTACTCAGGACGGATCTTCATGCCGGCCGGAACCTCGGCAAGGATCTGCCCTACCCGACGGGAAAACGCTGTTGTAATCGGGTCCCAGCACGCAAAATCGGCGGTGTTCCAATTCATCTTCGTGAGCGCCAACACTTCCTTCAGTACAACGTCCCAAGGGCTGTCCCCAACGTGCTCCAATATCTCCAATGGCTGGGGCACTCTTGCGCCTGGATACGTTCGCAAGAAAGGCACATACCCCACCGTATACAGCAGTAAGTCTGCTTCACTGAATTTCACATAAGTCCCGCGCAGCGGAGGGTAGTCACCTTTTCGATAGAACTGCAGGCCCCGCGAACCAAGCGCCACAAAGTCTCTTCGTGGGACTAGCTCGCAGGCTTCTTCGAATCCTGCCAGTTCCTCTTCCCAAAATCGCGAGCTCTTGTGCACAACCACCCGAGTAGGCAGGCTGCCGCGATTCTGCTTCTGATACAGCTCGATTACATCGCGCAATAAACTAGCGGCCAGCTGCTTGTCGAGGTGAGGCGACTTGCCTTGTCGCTGTTCGTCCCATTCAAAGGTGCCACCCCGTAAGACGTATCCATCACCAGCTGCCGTAAACGCCTGCGCCATTGATGTTTGAATCCGCGGAGTCTCTCCGAACACTTCACGATAGAAAGACACGCCAACGAAGCAGACCCCGGGCTCGAGCTCCGCCAGGCGCCACGGCGAGCCACCGGCTTTGTGGTATAGAGCGGTCGTAAAGTTCCAAGCACGTGTCGCCACATCCTGTGTTCTCTGGCCTGGGCTAGCGAGGGCAGCGGTCAATCGCAGGGTCCGCGGCCATACCAACTGTGTGGGGATTCCGAATTGCATTGCCTCGGCTTTCAGTCCTCGCCGCAAATTCTGATGTCCAGCCTCCTCTTCTTCCAAACTGCCGGGATCGAGGGTGGAAAATAAAGAACCCTGCAAAGAATCGACCTTTGAATTCTTCTTCCGTTTAGCCCGCTGTTCGCGCACACGTTTGGCGCGCGCGCGACGGTCCTCGACCGTGCACCGATCGATGACGTCTTGTGGCATGCAGCAAAGCACTACGTCCGGTCTTTGGTCGCGCGCCGCCAATACCTCTAAGGCTCGGACGTACAATCCCACTACCTTCTTGACACGCTGCGCGTAATCGTCAGTTGACAGGGCGCTCCTAATTTCCGCATCCCGAACGCTCTCCCGCCAGGCCTCGCCGAAGTTAAGCTCGCACTGGAATTGTCCGCTGGAATTGATTCCGGGAAAGTGTGGGTATAGGAAAGGCTGTGCGCCTTCGTTCGTCAACATGCCTCGACAGGCATTCAGCCAAGCCTCCGCGTCTGCGATCATTCCTGAAGGACCGACGATGCCGACAATTATGTTTTTCAATGCCGGCCCGGATTGACCGACCAGGCTATACGGGCCATATAGTGCCAGCCCCGTTTTGGGGTCAACGTGACGTTGTTGTCCCCCAAATGCTAGAAGAGGCTCCGAAATCAGACCAGACTCGAAATTCGGCACCCGCACCATCGGACGGGGGGCAGAGCGACGGCGGCTGTACTCAGTGCGATTCATTCGGTCTCCTCATTGACGGGCACTGCTTCATCGATTTCCCCGTCGTCCAGCTCCTCAATCTCCACGTCCTCATCTAGAGAAGCATCGAGAACAATCTCGGCCCGTTCCTCTTCGTCAGCAGCAATCACCGGAGCCTCTTCGTCTAGCAGTCGCATCAGGTCTCTTTGATCATTACCAATGCCGAATGCAAGCTGGATATGAGCGGGTGCAGTAGCGACCTCCAGAAACTGATCTCCGGCGCGGATGGCGATCGGTCCACCTTTGCCCCCGCGGAGAATGCTTGTCCAGAAGCGAATATGAAATAGAACCTGCATGTTGCGTTCCGGGCCTGTCCAGCGTATGACCTTCCGCCCAATGTCCGGCCCTGTGGCAGCAGTGTGCCCATCGTTGGAAATCACCCACGTCGGAACCACTTGGATGTAGAACTTGTTTGCGAGAAAGATCACTTGCACATATGCGCCCAAGTTTCTCCAAAACAACACGCGGTCATCTTTCACCACGGGTTTGGCCACGGTGCGCAACGCCTTCTTCTTCCGGGGAGTCCAAGTAATCGTTCTCGCTTGCCCGTCTCTATCGGGAAAAAAGAACCGACCCTGCTTCTCTTCGTCAATCACCAGTCCGGCTCGACCCAGATGCCTTCCAATCGCCATGTTGAAGAGCGATACCACCAGTTTCCGCAAGTCCTCATCCCGAACGAAGGTCGCCATATCAACAACCTCGACCGTGTTTTCATCAATCACTGAAGCCAATGCTCCGTCGGGATCTTCCAAGTCATGGAAGGTGACGATTCGCTCTTCGTACATACGAAAGGCCGGCATGAAGCGTCGTTCTGGCTCAATTCGCTCACTCTCTTGCGCTGCGCGAATCACTTGCTTAATCCGACTCTTCGAAGGCGGAAGCGTTTCTCCTTGGGCACTGACTCGGATCAGATCACTGGCAATCTCCGCGGTGTACACGTACCGAGGGAGGCGCTCGATCGGAAGCAAATTACAGTACAAAGTTTCTGTCACAACATCCGGATCAGCATCCGGAACCGCCCGCTCGGCGATCAACGTGGCGCGTTCGATTCGGCCATCGGCCGTGATCAGCTGACCGCGATGCATCACCGGGCGCGGCAAGGGCTCGTTTCGCAGGATCGCCAGCAACTGGCGTAGCCCTTCGGCGAACCGATCGCCGCGGAGATCAATGGCCTTGAGATGTCGTAGCAGGAACGGAATGAAAGGACAGTCTGCGACGAGGAGCGGAATCAGACGGGCTCTGCGATTGTCCGGGTCGGTATGTAAAACGGCGTGCCATTCCGCATCCGTCCAGCCGCTGGCGCTCTGGAAATACGCCGGCGCCATCACTACCGCAATGAATCGGCTCTTTTCCAAGCCCTCATTTACTTTGCCTGGGATGCTTTCGCCGGCTCGAATTTCCGCTTCGTCCACCCAGACCGTGAGCCGCCGCCCTCCATATAGTTCCGATTCGATCGCGCCTGCCAGTTCGCGCACTACCGACTTGTCTTTCGAGTTGTGAGAAAGAAACAAGTCGCGGGTTGCTGGACCAGCTTCGGGGGCGTATCCTGCAGCTGTTAGCAGTGTCTCGTAGCGGACCTTGTACAACTCGGCGAGCTTGCGCAACATTGCTGGGGATGGGTTCTCTGCTTTGCCCGTTTCGAGCTGTGACAGGTAGGCATTCGAAATCGAAGTTTGTGTTTCAACGGCACGCAGGGTGAATCCAGCGTCGGTACGGCTCTTCTTTAAGAGGGCGCCTAGCGACTCCAACATTTCGCCACTGTAACGCTGTTCGCTTGAAATAACAAGCACAATTGCGCTATGCTCACTTAAACAAGCATAGACGTAAAATCTTCGCTCGCCAGATTCTATTGAAACCCGGTTGTGGATCTCTCAGTCAAATACGGAAAAACTGGAGCGTTAGCCCGGTAGTCCGGCTCCAGGATGGGCACTGATAAGCGCGCTTGGGGCCGGTTCATGGCCCCTAGCTGTGTGTCGGCAGCGTGCCAAATTTGGTAAGCCTATTGCGGGCACGGAGCAAGTGCGCGACTGACCGGCGTCAGGGCAGATTGCGGGTAAGGTAAGGAACGGAAGTGCCCAGGGCCACCGGTACGGCCACCAAACTCAAACAACTTTGTTTCGGAAATCTATCCGGAATTTCCCGGGTTAATTACGTTCATGTGATCCGCCCGGAATTCGCCGTGCTCGTCAAGAAGGAAAGTGTAGTGACCCGCACCCATTTGCTCCATGATGTAGTCCTTCTCCGGTCCCTCGGGGATCATCGGGCCGCAGTGGTGTTGCATCATCCGACCAAATAGCTCCTCGTTTTCCGCCGTAGGCTCTACAAAGCGAACGTCGGGTGGTCGATGGGCAACGATGGCACATTCCTCACGTTGCAAATCCATCTCTGACGAAAAAAAAGGGCGCTCCTCCAGAAGAGGGTTTTGAACGGCCATCCGGACCGCGATCTCACGAAGTTGCAATGGTGAAAGTGGTCCATTGATTTTCCATTGTTCGCTCATCCGGACGCTGTTCAGGGCGTTCGAATCATCCAATACTGTGATGACTGCAATGTCATCGATTCGAAGAAGGATGGTCTGCGCGAAGGAAAGATCGCCATAATCAAACGACTCGACTCCGGGAATGATCTTCGCGGGCAACACCAGAAGTGAGCCGCATACTTCTGCTCTGAGTTCGCATTGGGTATAGAAGGATCGGGCCACGCAGTGAATATGGTGGAGGTCCTGCCAGGCGTGCAGTTCGCCGATTCGTTGCTCACCCTTACGATGATCCTTGTGGAAGTAAAGGGCATTGTCCTTAAGGTGAGTTTTCAGGAAGATCAAACACATCCAGCCGAACAGGAACCAGGGGTTTCCTTCTTTTAGGTATTGCGTGAATGCTTCGTATCCTCCTGCGAATAACCCGCTCACGTGCGTTTCCAGTTCACGCCCCATCTTGCTGTTGCAGGGTTCGCAACAAGGTATGCGGAAGCGCGCATAACGAAATTTCTCTCCGTTCGGAAGGGTAATCGTCTTGTCGTGCAATTCAAACTTCCTGAGAATCCAGTCGGGGAGTATGTGTTCGTCGTTGAATGGCACGGTGCCGGGCCGCGCGCCACAAATGAAGCAACACTTTCCCTGCACGATATCGGCGATGAACCGATGAAAACTGAAAAAGATTACGCGATCATCATTGCTAAGGACCGAGCCGTCGTCTGTCATCCTGAACATAGACGTTGCTCCCGATGTCCGGGAAAAACTGGGGACAAGCCGGACGTCCACGAATGTCCGTTCGTTCGGAAAAGTGCAGGACGTTCTGTTCCCGCTTTCCCTTTCCTGAGTTTGCTATCAATAGTTGATGTCAAATACCACAACCTCTGATCCGCTCGTTCTGTGACCGGCGTAGACCGCGAACTCCTTTTCTCTCCCAGTGGTCGGGTCACGGTATAGGACATGTGTCGGCTCCCACGTGAGAGCATCGACTTCCGTTACGTTGATACCCTTCACAACCAGTGGTCGCTCAAGTCGACTACGCACATCGCCTTCCGCGTATCTAGTCGGGTATTCCGAGATTGACTGACATTGGAAGACGTGTCTGTCGTCTTCCCGATTTATATATCGAGCTTCAAGAATAATTTCAGAAACCATCGCTGTGGTGCACTGCAAGTCAGACAATTCCGCTGGATGGTTAGTATTCGTCGAAGACACTCTCGCTTTCCACTTTTGTTTTTGATCGCGGATAAATTCCCGGTTCATTTCTTCGACTTGCATCCTTAGGTCTCGCGGGAATAGTTGAATCTCGATGCCCGCTTCGCTCAAGAGTTGATCTCCAAGGCCGCGGATGTCGGGATTGGGATCGGGCATCCCAATAAGTACGCGAGCAACCCGTCGGTCCACGAGTCGCTGAGCGCAGCAGATTTTGGGTGGGTTCCTTTTTGTGCACGGTTCAAGCGTCGTGTAGACCGTGGCTCCAGCCACCGTTTCGTCGGGTAGCTTCATCTCTAGTGCGACATATTCAGCATGAGATTTCGGCTTCTCACCGCGATACGCTTTCGCTAGGATCTTGCCATCCTTCACGATGACTGCACCAACCTTAGGATGGGGCCTATCGTCCTCAGCTATGCTTTTTTTCGCCTCTTCGATAGCCAGGAGCGCGAAATAGCGGTCATCCCTAATGTCAGATGGCCGTGATGCTCGGTACTCCTCGGCGACAGCGTCGGACTCCAGACGCTGGCTCCAGGTTGCCGCCATTCGATCCATCCGGCGGTTCCATTCCGCAAGCGCAACAGGATTTGGGTCCTCTCGAATCCGAGTGCCCCGCAGCGAAACTTCAAACTGTACTGCTGACTTTCGTGCAGCAATGAGCGGAACTATCGCTCGGTCCCGTACCGTCCGTATGAATTCTCCAGTGACGGTTCGGTTCTGTTGAGACCATGATTCGCAATGAGCGGCGAAGACTCTCTGTACCCACTCATCGGTCAGCTGTTCTTGAAAGTCGAACAGCCGCGGTAGGTAGCCGGCTGAATTACCACTCTGTCTAGTGTCAAAGGCGGCCTTCCTCTCGCCTTCGACGGACCTCTTCTGCATCTCATTAGAAATCTCTTGGATTTTAGGAGAAAGAAGCCGATTATCGAGGTCCTCCCAACGAAATGGTCGGGAATCCGCTTTATACCGTGAATGATCGGCACCTGGATTGTGTTGCACGGCAACGCTAACTGACTTGAGCAATCGCTCTCCGTCAGTGGAGATAATGAACCAGTCAGCAGTTTGCTCGTCATTGCGAATCAGCACTCCCTGCCTTTCCAGCCAGTTCCACGCCTCCATCATTCGCTTTGTCACCTCAGGCTGGCGGATTCCGTATTCCGGCTCTTTCGGTAGCGGCCCAAGGCCCACGTTTCGGTTCTCAAGCATGGCTCGGAAGTAGCCCCGATTAACTCCGGCATGTTGGTACACCGTATTCAGGCCTTCATAGCTTTGCAAGTGTGTGAGTAAAACCGCACCAAGCGTAGGCAAATCCTGCTGCAGCAGTTCGTCAGCAGTGGAGAAGAAACTTTTCAGGGGGCGAAATGGCATATCCACTAGAGAATAAACGTTACCAACACCAGGGACAAAAACTGAAAAACAGAGGCCGCGCAGAGCGCGGCCTCGGATCTTTGATTTTCACTTCTTTTTTCTTGGATGCGATGGGAAACCAATTCTTGTCTTATATCCCTGGCCACAGATCGCAACACGGCGTCGCCGATGCGAAGTGCGGGTGTGGACCTTGCGAGCGACGCTTTCGCGGAAGATGGTGAACCTTCGCGCTCCACAACAGCACACGAGTTGATCACCGACCCAGTGCGCGCGATGCAGCTGGTCGCCGCAGTTCGTATATTTTTTATGCTTGCTTCTTTTCATTTGTGACACCTTCCTGTCAGAATTTGTGACTTCTCATTTGGCCGTAAATAGAAAAAGCCCAGCTCGGATGAGCCAGGCCTTTTCGTGTGGATTTTGCGAACTACACGCCAAACGGGGCCTTTTGGGCCCCGTTTGGATACACGTCTGATATCAAAAAAATTGTATCATTTTCCTGCATTGGACTGCACAAAGTTAATTGTCGATTTCATTCTGAAAATCACTGTCCAGTGCATCATCTTCTTCTTGTTCTCTCAGGTCCGACGCCAACTCCGACCACGCCGCCCAAGGTCGAAGCGCTGCAATACATCTTCGGCGCGAGATGTAGTCCCGTGGCGCGTCACCAGGCCCATCCCACGTGATTCATGGCGTATTCTCCAGTTCGTGTTCGCGTCAAAGGACCTCAAGGTTATATCTCTCCGGCGGCTCGCTGCACGCGTGGCGGATGAAACACATTGCCATTCGAGCTCGGCGACAATCCAATGCCTCTCCGGGTACTGCGAACATCCGCACAGGCCGATACTCTCTCGTGTTGCCTCCTGAGGTGGGGATGGCGGCCCTGTGTAAGCGATGCCGTTGGGTTACGTTGCGGCTGTTGCATGACAGCTACCGCCGTCCCTGCTTCTAGCTAGTATAGGAACTCGGGGCACCCTGGAATCTGTGCAGTGACGCAGGTGTCCCTTAATCCGAGCAGGATTTGGGCTCAAGCCGACCGGCGTGCACTTGCGGCCATGCAATTCGTCGTCGCTGTCGGTTTTGCTACGTTGCGGTGATTCTTGCTACGTGCCTTGGACTTCTTCGACAACACGGACTGCTTGATGGTTTTTGCCATATGCGTGCCCTCCTTGGGCTGGTTGAGGTTGATGTTGATACCTACGTTGAATACCAGCGACAGGACGAGAACCACATGGGCGACAGCACGCCACGCCGGACACCAGCACTTGGCCGGCTTCAACCCAAATCTGTCTTCAGTATATGGGATGCAAAGTCTGAAAACTTGGTCGCAGCTGGCGAGATTTGAAAGCGGAGGTAACCGACGGACTGGTTACTCGCTCGATCTGGGCGCCAGCACGTCTCGTCAGTTGACCGGCTCGCGGTTTAAGCGCAGGAAAAGGATGTCATCGTACTGCGCACGACAGATTTCTGTTTCAAAGTCCTCTTCGATCTCCTGCTGTACGAGAGACTGTAACAGCTCGTACTCGCCCCGGTCCATCTCCGCGATACTGCCGGCCGTAATCCCAGCCGCCGGGAATCTCTGCTTCGAGTGGTCCAGGATCTGGTTGTCGATTGCCCCGTGCAGCATCGGCACGAGTGCCTTGGCTTTGTCTGATGAGGGCAGACCGCAGTAATAGACAAATACCTTGGCTGTAATATCCAGAACCTTTGCGGCGTGTCCGTAGGAGCTCGGACCTACTGCCTTGACGCGACCGTTCTTAAGTTTCTTTTCTGCGGTACGAATATTCTGCGTGAACCATTCGCAGAAGCCCACATGCAACTGGTCATAGTGCTCTTGGCTGGCGACGATGTCTAGTTCTGCAAAGAGCTGTTCGAGCTTCCGGAATACCTTGGCGTTCGAACCTTTCATCAATACTCTCGTCATTCCAGCGAAGTCGATCGCCATGTCGATGATCATCTTCATCTTAGCTTTCAGTGCAATGTCGATAGGCCTTGGCTTCCCTTGATCGGCCATAGAGACTCCTTCACCCTGCACGCGCCCCTCTACAGATTGCTGAACATCACAAAACAGCCCAAGCTAAGGATAGCAAGACCAGGACCACAGCAAGCAGAGGGATCGTGCGATCAGCTCTCGTCCGGTTGGGGACGTAAGTATCGCCTTCAGTCCGTGGGAGCGGAGATTCGGCGGTCGATTACCGGCTTACTGTCGGTCAGTCAAAAGGCATCCAGCTCCAGGTGATAGGGGCAGTTTTTGTGTGTCCGCTGTGGGCCATATCAGTTTTGAGGACTGTGGCAGTCCGCAAGGGTCTGTTCCGTAGGTGACTCGGATGTCCTGACCGCGATAATCCAGCCTGCGCATTCATTACGCCAGCTGCCTTTTATTTAGTGCCCACTTTTTGAGGCAGACATCCTCGTCGCTGTTGGCGAAGCCAGTCGATTACTAATCGCCCATCGAAACGTACCGCCGTACCAATTCGAAATGACGGTATCCGGCCTGCTCGGGCCAGCTTAAAAATGGTTTTCGGGCTGACGCTTAACATCTCAGCCACTTCCTTGGCCGTCATCGCTCCTTTGTTTCGACAATTGCGGGCAATTTTCTTGGTCAGTGTCAGAGTTTCAATTTCCGCCATTTCTTGAGCCGTGAAGTCAGCCATCTATTCCTCCGAAAATCTCATTCACCTTCTTGCGTACCTGCTGACTGCGAGACGGCTTGAGATACCGCATCGTGCTCTCCATGTCAGAGTGGCCAAGCCACTGCTGTACCGTTCGCAAGTCCACCCCGGCCCACAGTGACCACGTTGCGAATGTCGCCCGAAACTTGTGAAGCCAGAAGTCTTCCTTGTTGAGCTTCGCTCGTTTTGCGATTGCCTTGCAGCAGTCCAGGAAGTCCAATTTTGGCCTGCAACCCGCAGTCGGGAATACCAGCTGGCAGCCGTTCGACTTCGCCCGGAGCTTCTTCAATGACCGCATCAGCTTCGCGGGGACTGGAATCTCGCGCTCCTTGTACGCTTTCGGCGTCCACTCATAATCAGGCTTGTGTGATATACGCACGATGTAATCTGCGAACTTGATGTCTTTCCAGCAGGTGAACATGACCTCCTGCTCGCGCATTCCGGTCATCAGAAAGAACTCAAACCACAGATGCTCTTCAGAGTCACAGGCAGCGAAGAACTTCTTCAATTCCTCTTTCTCATAAATCTCCGGTTCTTCCTGCACGAACTTCGGAGCGTCACCGGTCTCATGCACCTTGATCTTGTTCGCTTTCAGGAAGGCAACGACGCGGGCGAACTTGTTGAATACGGTGCGAGGGGAGAGTTCCATCTCATCACGGCAATAGGCGCTGAACGCGAGCAAATCCTTCCGGGTGATGTCGTTCAGATATTGCTTCGTGCAGCTCTGTTGGAAGTACCGCAAAGTGGTTTCGTAATCGGAATGCGTCTTCTTCTTCCGCTGAAGACCCTTCTCTTCCAGAAAGTCTCGAATCGCTTCCGCCAGAACCACACTGTGCCCGTTGTTGCCGCTCTCGGGCACGACGGAGACACCGTTGTTCACGGCGTTTAGTTCAGCTTCCTTCCGCTGGCGTCTGGAGGCCGCGTCTTGGGCATCTTTGCCTACAGAGAGACGGACCCGCTTGCGTCCCTCGTACCACTCCAGGTAATACGCACCTTCCGGGTGCCGCTCTTCGTTCCCATTCACGACCACTATGTCGGGCTTCACCCGTCCATTGGCAGATAGCACGACACGGCAATATCGCCAGCCTTGCGGTGTTTCGACTCGCTTGGTGAGATTGACTTCCCGGTTCATCTGGGTGATCCTTTCTGATGTTGGTATCAGTGTAGGTATCACCACCTTGCAAGTGCTAGATAACTAAGGTAATGGCGGAGGGAGAGGGATTCGAACCCCCGGTACCCTTCCGGGTACAGTGGTTTTCAAGACCACCCGTTTCAACCGCT
>Ga0209415_10010266_pt1 | contig 15947 bp, 14 predicted proteins | sample PeaSoiSIISIP2007_FD_187696 | JGI IMG/M metagenome (GOLD analysis project Ga0209415, IMG submission 187696) | Peat soil microbial communities from Weissenstadt, Germany - SII-SIP-2007 (SPAdes) (version 2) | ecosystem: Environmental > Terrestrial > Soil > Wetlands > Peat | place: Germany...
CACCTGGACCTACGACGTTTCCATTCCCGGAGAGGATCTTACCGGTGGCACCGCCGGCACCCCCTCTTCCCTGGCGAACGGCACTCTGACGTTCGATAGCACCGGCAACCTGACCTCTCCCTTGCCAACGGCTCCTGTTAACGTCAAAACCACTACCGGACTGGTGAGCGGAGCGAACAATCTGAATATGAATTGGTCGCTATACGCGCCGGACGGCACGTCGCTGGTGACCCAGTTCGCCCAAACGTCCGCGGCGTCGGCCACCTCCCAGGATGGCGTCCAGGCCGCGCAGCTCACCGGCATCACGCTGGGAGACGGCGGAACCTTGATGGCGACGTTCTCCAGCGGAAAGCAGATTCCGATCGCGCAGGTTGCACTGGCTGCCATCGGGAACCCGAACTCGCTGGTTTCCGTCGGTGACAACAATTACCAAGTGGGCACGAACACGCTTACGCCCACCGTCGGGTTACCGAATACCGGCAACCGCGGGAACATCCTGGGTGGTTCGCTAGAATCCTCCAACGTGGACCTGGCCAAGGAATTCACGAATCTGATTATTTACCAGCGCGGTTATCAGGCCAACGCCAAGGTCATCACGACGCAGGACCAGATCGATCAGGTGCTGCTCAATATCAAGCAGTAACATCGAGACGGCGAAGTATTGGGAATGACCGGTGACATTGAACGAACAAATCGCGCACTACGGTAAGCTGCCCCTGCCGCTCCAACCCGAGCTGGGACAGTGCAGCCTGACGGTCGGAGAAATTCTGGCGCTCGCTCCGGGGAGCCTGATCAAGCTATCCAGGCCCCTGGGCGAAAAGATCGACATCAACGTAGCCGGAGTGCGATTCGGGTCGGGCGAGCTGGTAAGAATGGGCGGAGTTTTGTCGGTGCGCATAGCCGCATTTCACATGGCTCACGGGGAATAAGCGGCGGCGAGTAAACACGAATGGAATGGACGGAACAGTTGTTAGCGGTGATCGTGGTTCTGGGATTGTTGTGTGGCTCCCTGTGGCTTTTGAAACGCAAAGGATGGGCGCGGACCAGTTTCCGCCGGACCGCACGGCCCGGACAGCCGCGTCTCGAGGTGCTCGACCGCTTGGCTCTCACGCCGCAGCATTCCCTGCATCTCATCCGCCTGGCCGACCGGACGCTGCTGGTCGGGCTCTCGCCGCAGGGATGCAATCTGCTGGAGAGCGGCCCGTCGGCGACTCTTCCTTCGATAGGACTGGAAAGTTGATGATCCGCGCAATCCGCAGCGCTTTACTCTTCCTGCTGGCTGGGACGGCGGTAGTCGCCGCGCCGGCCGCCAACTCCCCGCTAACCAAAATGGGAGTGGGCACCAACGGCACCGGCACGTTGAGCTTGCCGATGGAGATCGCGATCTCCCTCACGCTGCTCACGCTGCTGCCGGCAGCCGTGATGTGCATCACGCCGTTTCTGCGCATCACTGTAGTGCTGCACTTTTTGCGGCAGGCGCTGGGGACGCAATCGACGCCCTCCAACCAGGTGCTGGTCGGACTGGCGCTGTTTCTCACCATCGTGATCGTTCAGCCCATGGCCCAGGATATCTATCACAAAGCCTGGGAACCGATGGACCAGGGAAAGATGACCGCCAGTCAGGCGTTCGACGAAGGATCGAAGCCGCTCAAGACCTTCCTGGCCCGCTTCACGCGCGAAAAAGATATCAAGTTGTTCGTGGAGATCACCAAGGCCCCGCCTCCGCGGAATGTAGAGGATTTGAGCCTGTCGGTTCTCATTCCTTCCTACATCCTCTCCGAGCTGAAAACCGGGTTCCAGATCGGCGCGCTGCTGTTTCTGCCGTTTCTGGTGATCGATCTGGTGGTCGCCTCGGTGACCTTGTCGATCGGCATGATCCAGCTGCCACCTGTCATGATTTCGGCTCCGTTCAAGATCCTGTTGTTTGTACTAGTCGACGGTTGGAATCTCGTGGTCGGATCGCTGGTCAAATCTTTCTACTGAGTCTGGAGCCTTATTCATGACACCCGAAAACGCTATCCATATCATTCGCGAAGCCCTGATGGCCGCCTTCTATTTGAGCGCGCCTCTGCTGGCGATCGGCTTCTGCGTCGGCATCGTCATGAACCTGATCCAGGTGGCGACGTCGCTGCAAGATTCAGCCTTCAGCACCTTCCCCCGGCTGGCTGCGTTCCTGGGAGGACTGGTGCTCCTGATGCCGTGGATGCTCAATAAACTCACCAGCTACACAGCCGCCGTGTTCACCGATATCGCCAAGTATGGGCACTGAGCTGAAGCTCGAGCTGGGCACGCTGTATGCGTTCCTGCTCGTGCTGGCGCGCGTATCCGGCGTGTTTGTATTCGTGCCGCTGCCGGGAATCAATGCGGGTCCGGGCATCATCCGCGTGGCGCTCTCGGCCAGCATCACTCTGGCGCTGCTTCCGCTCTGGCCTGTGATCCCCTCCGCGGGTTTGAGTTTCGGAACGCTGGTGGGATGGCTGCTGGCCGAGGCCGGGTTGGGGATCGGCGTGGGAATCGCCGTCGCGTTTCTGGCCGAAATCTTTCAGATGGGCGCCCAGATTATCAGCTTGCAGGCCGGGTATTCGTTCGCCTCCACCATCGATCCCACCTCTGGCGCCGATTCCAGCGTCATGCTGTCCATCGCGCAGACCGCCGCCGGGTTGCTGTTCTTCGCGACTGGTCTGGACCAACAGGTTCTGGTGGCCTTCGCGCAGAGTCTCCGCGCGCACCCTCCGGGACAAGTGGTGCTCAGCGCTTCCATGCTGAACCAGGTGGTTCAGACCGGATCGGTCATGTTCAGCACCGGCCTGCGCCTGGTGCTTCCGATACTGGCCATGCTGCTGATCGTGGATATTTCACTGGCCTTGCTGGCGCGGCTGAATTCGCAGCTGCAGCTCATCGCGCTGGCGTTTCCCATTAAGATGATGTTGTCCCTGGGGCTGCTGGCATGGCTGCTCCTGGTATTTCCGAAAGTATTTTCCCAGGCCTCCGCACCCATTCTGCGCTTGGTCCGCCAGCTTTTGTTGAGCTGAGAGACTCCCACCGATGCCGGCCGATTCGCACAGTAAAACTGAAAAGCCCTCTCCGCGGCGGCTCCAGAAAGCCCGCCTCGAAGGAAAGTTCCCCGCCTCGCGCGAGATGGTGGCCGCCACCCAGTTCATTGTGTTCATCGTCATCGCCTTCGCCTGGTTCCCCGGCTGGCTGAACAGCATGAAGGCCATGATGCGGGCCTCCCTGGCCGAGTCTTTTCACGCCGACCTGAGTGTCGCCACCCTCCCCGGAATCGCCTCCACGCTGCTGCAGCGCGCGTTTATTCCGCTCTCCGTCATCGGAGGACTGACTGTTCTCCTGACGCTCAGCGTCCATTTGTTCGTCACCAAGTTTGGTTTTAGTCTCGAGAAACTCACGCCCGATTTTGGCCGGTTCAGCCCGATCAGCAAGATCAAGAACATGGCCTTTCAGGGTCCCATGGCGTTTCTGCAAGCCTCCGCCATGCTGGTGCTGTTTGCTCTGGCGATCGTCTCCATCGCGCGGCAAAACGCCGACCTGTTTCTCACGCTCCCGTTCATGAGCCTCGATACCGGGCTGCTCAAAGTCGGCGCATCGATCAAGGACATTCTTTGGAAGGCGGCCGCCATGTTCCTGGTGTTCGGCTTGATCGATTTGTTCCGCCAGAAGCGCAAATTCATGAAAGATCTCAAAATGAGCAAGCAGGAGATCAAAGAGGAATCCAAGGAGATGGAGGGAAGCCCGCTCATCAAGGGCAAGATCCGGCGCTTGCAGCGCGATCTCGCCCGCCGGCGTATGATGCAGAACGTCGCGACGGCGACCGCGGTGATCGTGAACCCGACCCACTACGCCGTGGCCCTGCGCTATGACCACGAAACCATGGCGACTCCCATGGTGGTGGCGAAGGGTAAGAATTACCTCGCACTGCGCATCCGGCAGCGCGCGCTGGAACACAATATTCCGCTGGTCGAGAATCCCCCGCTGGCCCAGGCTTTGTACAAGTCGGTGGACGTGGGCAAGGAGATTCCGGCGCATCTCTATCGCGCGGTGGCGGAGGTCCTGGCCTACATTTATCGCCTGACGCGGGTGCGCCGGTAACCACGCTCTAAGTGTTTTCCGCCGCCGTGCCGATAGATATTAAGAATGTGGTGGTTAGCGATTTTCCTCGTACAAGACGTTCACGCGCAGCCCGAGCGGATCCGGGCGGCGATGGCCGCTTCGATTGAAAAGCAGCGCGCTTCGGTCGAGCAGCAGCTCAAGTTCATCAAGGCTCCGGTGGCTCCAGCCCCGGCGATGGCCACCTCGTTCAATGTTCCGCCGCCGGCGGCCTACGCCTGCGAGCCGGTGGCTCAGCCCGAACTGACCAAGATGATCGATAACGTCTCCCGCGAACACAGCGTCGATCCGGCTTTGGTCCGGGAAGTCGCGCGCCAGGAATCGGGATTCCGGCCCTGCGCGGTTTCTCCCAAGGGAGCGGAGGGCCTGATGCAGTTGATGCCCTCCACCCAGGCGCAGCTCGAAGTGCGCGATCCATTCGATCCGCAGGAGAGCCTTTCGGCCGGCGCGAAGCTGCTGAAGCAGTTGCTCGAGCGCTACCATGGCGATCTCGCTCTGGCGCTCAGTGCTTACAACGCTGGAATGACTCGCGTGGACCGGACCTTCTCCATTCCGGAGATTCCCGAGACCAAGGGTTACGTGACGGACATCCTCGGCCGCTTAGGGAAATAATCGGTCGATATTAGGCTGGAGGCGCGCGGTCACATTACGATGATAGGTACAACTATGGAAAACCCCCAACAGAAGGTTGTCGTACTCGGGCTCGGATACGTGGGTTGCGTAACGGCCGCTTGCTTGGCCGAATTGGGTCACTCCGTCATAGGCGTGGATCGCGACGGATCCAAGGTGAAGAACATCACGGAAGGCCTTGCCCCGTTTTATGAACCGGGTCTGGAAGCGCTCGTGGAGAGCGGGATTCGGAGCGGCAAGCTGTGCGCCACCACTTCCGCCGGCGAGGCATTGCGTGACGCGGATATTGTCATGGCCTGCGTGGGAACTCCCTCGGAGCGCAATGGCAATCTGGGATTGGACCAATTGAAGCGGGCGGTGGAAGAGATCGCCGCCAGCCTGGCTGGCAGAAGCAAGCCTTTGACGCTGGCCATTCGCAGTACTGTTTTTCCAGGGACCTGCGAGGACGTCGTGATTCCCGCGCTAGCCCAGTTTCCCCAGGTCACCGTAGTTTCGAATCCGGAGTTTCTGCGCGAAGGATCGGCCGTGAAAGACTTCCGCGAGCCCTCTCTGGTGGTGGTGGGCGGCTCCGACGCCGCCGCGGTTCGCAAGGTCGCGTCCCTGTACGATGCACTGGGAGTGGAGGCGCGCCTGGTGTCCCTGCGTACAGCGGAAATGATCAAGTACGCTTGCAACGCGTTTCACGCCGTGAAGATCTCCTTCGCGAACGAAGTTGGAGCGCTCTCGGCGAAATTGAATATCGATGCGCGGGAAGTGATGACCACGTTGTGTCACGATACCCGTCTGAACATTTCCGCGGCTTACCTGAAACCGGGGTTTGCCTTCGGCGGCTCCTGCTTGCCCAAGGACTTACGCGCTCTTACGTACCGTTCCGCCCGGTTGGACGTGAAGCTGCCGTTCCTCGAATCCGTGCTGCCCGCCAACCAGGCGCACCTGAACCGCGCCATCCAGAACATCCTGGATCTTCCCGCGGAACGCATTGGCGTGATTGGACTCGCGTTCAAGGAAAATACCGACGATCTCCGCGAGAGCCCCGTGGTTTCTCTTTTGGAACAACTCATCGGCAAGGGTCGCAATGTGCGGGTCTACGATCCTCACATCAGCCTGGATTCGATTTACGGCACCAACCGGGACTTCATCCTCACGGCGATCCCGCACATCGGGAAATTGCTCGAATCGAAAGTGGAGACCGTCCTGGAATGGGCGGATCACCTGGTGCTGGCGCAGCCACCTTCGGCGGAAATGACGAAGGCGATCCGCGGCAGCCGGCGTCCGGTTCTCGATCTGGTCGGCTCGGGCTTATTTGCTTAAGTACGGTTCGTCCGCCTATTGAGCCCCGCGCAACAGCAGCATCACTTTCAGAGTGTGAAAAATGATGTACGCGTCCAGCGCCGGCCCCAGATTCTTGATGTAGTACAGGTCGTATTCAAGCTTGGTCAGCGAGTCTTCGATCGTATCCCCATATTTGTGGTTGATCTGCGCCCAGCCGGTGATCCCGGGACTGACCGAATGACGCTGCTTGTAGAAAGGAATCTTCTCTTCCAGCATGGCCGAGAACTCGGGCCGCTCGGGACGGGGGCCGACGATCGACATCTGCCCGCGGACGACGTTGAAGAACTGCGGTAATTCATCCAGCCTCAGGCGGCGCAGCCAGCGGCCAGCCGGCGTGATGCGGGGATCGTCCTTGGTGGCCCATACCGCCCCCGTGCTGGCCTCCGCGTTCGCATACATCGAGCGGAATTTATATAGCACGAAGTGCTTTCCATGCAAACCCACGCGGGTCTGCCGCAGCAGGATCGGTCCGGGCGAAGAGAACCTGACCACTAGTGCAACCACCGCCATGACGGGTAGAGTGATCAACATCCCAATGATTCCCAGGCCCACCGAATAGAGGTTTTGCAGCAATACCATCCAGCGCCTTGGGCCAAGTCCTCCGGAGTAGATGAGCTGAGAGGGCCGCAAGTCCGGGATGGAGACGCGCCCAAACACGGATTCAAAGGCTGTGGGCGCCTCCTCGATCGCGATTCCCGAAAATCGGAGGTCCAGCAACTGCTGCATCGGCAGGCGTCCCCGGCTTTCGGTCACGCCCACCACGATTCGGTCCGGCCGGTGGCTGTGGACCACTTCCTGCAGCTTGTCGAGATCACCCAACCATGGGGTCTTGAATAGTTCGGCTGGAGCAGGACTAAGGTATCCGACCACTGCCGATCCCAGTTCGGGCCGCTCCGCCAGCCGCATCGCGATTCCCCGCAAGGCTGCCGACGTGCCCAAGAACAGGACTTTCTCCACGGGCAGCGCCTTGCTGACCACCGCATAGAAGGCCACCCGCCACAGGGGCAGCACCAGCAACACCAGCAGGCTGCCGTATACCATGGTCCACTTATTCAGCTCGAGCCTTGAGCGTCCATAACCCAGCACGGCTTGCAGGAGGAACACGCCCCCCAGCGCCAGCGAGACCTGCTGTCCCAGATAGATACGTGACCGGGGACGCAAATGCTCGTATAAGTCCTGGAAATAGAGGCCCATCTGGATAGCTGCCACTACCACGGCGATGGGGAGCCAGCCTCCGTCGTAAAGCAAGTAGAACTGCAGATCTTCATCGATGATGAAGGATGCCGCCGTGATGTAGCAGCCCAGGAGAAGGACTGTTTCCAGCACAAAGAGCGCAAGCACGCTGGAGGGAATCGAAACGCGGAAGAGCCGGATCATCGGAAATCAGTCAAGCCTGGGATGTCGGTGGGGATCGCCGGCGCTCGGAACCCCGCACACCCGACACATCGCGCCAAGTTTAGCATTAGTGGCCTGCCCCAGCCATCGGGGCGGCTAGCTCAAGACTAAGCTGGAACCCTGCATGGTCACAGCCGAGAAGAAGTACTGCTAGTACTAGGACATCATGAAAAAGGCTTGGAGTGCGCGTATATTGCCCTTATGATGTTGAAGCGGGAAGTTAAGTTAAGCTGCACGGACGCAAGCTGATGGAGGCGTATACCCGCCCTGCGCCCCCCTCGCGATTTTCGGAGGACTTACCTATGGCGACTCCCACCATAGCCCCTCGGCCCGCAGGTGCGCTGAGGTCCGTGGTCGTTCGGACCCGGAAGCCTGGCAAGGCGCATGAGACCGAGCAAAAGCTTCGCGAAAATATCGTCCGCGTCGGCCGGCTTATGTTCGAAAAGGGGTGGATTGCCGCCAACGACGGCAATATCACCATTCGCCTGGACGATGACCGCATTCTGGCCACGCCTTCGGGCGTGTCGAAGGGCATGATGCGGCGCAAGGATTTGATTGTGTGCGATCTGGACGGACGCAAGCTCGCCGGCGAACGCGCCTGCACTTCCGAGATTGGAATGCATCTGACCATCTACCGGATGCGGCCGGACGTCCGCGCCGTGGTTCACGCGCATCCCCCGACAGCGACAGGCTTTGCCGTGGCGGGCCGGGCGCTCAATCTGGGAGTTCTGCCGGAAGTGATTCTTGGCCTGGGCTCGGTCCCGCTGGCCGAGTACGGGCTTCCAGGAACACCCGCGCTCTCCGCCGGAATGATGCCGTACATCCCTAAGTACGATGCGATGCTTCTGGCAAATCACGGAGCGGTGGCGTATGGCGAAGACGTCTTCCAGGCTTTCTTTCGTTTGGACACGGTGGAGCACTCCGCGCGCATCGAGCTCGTCGCCGCTTTGCTGGGCGGGCCCAAGGTATTGCCGCGCGTGGAAATCCAAAAGCTTTTTGAGGCGCGGTCCAGATATGGCCTCAAGTCGCGAAACGGTTTTGAACCCGGCTCCCCGATCGCCGCAGAAGACCTGGCCGACCCTTCTTAGATCCAGCCTCGCATGAAGTAGTAGAGAATCTTAGCGGATTCCAGGTTGAGCTCCAGGAAAACGTCCCAACGGCAGCTTACGCAGGAAGAGTAGCGCTTGATGGCATCCGGAAAAGGGCGGGGCAGCACCGCCAGGCCCGCTTTCTTAAACGCCCGGCGCGCCCGGAACATATGCAAGTCGCTGGTCATCAGAACATGGACCCCGGACTGCGCCGCGAGGAGCTTCGAGACGTTCACCGCATTTTCACGCGTGTTATGTGAGTCTGTTTCCACAGTGATCGCGGAGGAAGGGATGCCCTTCGCCATCAGGAAGTCTCGCATCCCCGATGCGACCGCTGACGAACCCGGCTGCGCGCCCCCGCTGATCACGATTCGCTGAAAACCTTCCGGGAACGCCCGCGCGGCATACACGGCACGCCAATAGGAGTTGAGGCCCATGGTGCCGTCCTCCAAAGCGGAGCCGCCCAGGACGATTAACGTATCGCCCTTCGGATCATTCCATTCGCCGGCCAACTGGCGCGCCCACCACCGGTCCACAGGTGTGAGCGTTACCACCAGATACAGCAGTCCAAAGCAGGCGAGAAGATTCCAGAGGTATCGCCAGGGGCTCCTGCGCACCTCTTGATCATACGCGGACCCGCTACAATGCGGGATATAGAAACGTGAGCATACCCCTTTTCCTCGGCTCGATCCTGCTGATCCTGTATGTGTTTGCCGGGTATCCTCTCTACCTTGGCCTCCTGGCGCGGTTTCGATCCCGCCCCTTACAGCGTAGTGCTTATCAACCCGCCGTCTCCGTGATCCTGGCCGTGCACAATGGGGAACGTTACCTGGCCCGCAAGCTGGATTCCATCCTGGCTTTGGATTATCCCCGGGGAAAGATCGAAATCCTGGTGGTCTCTGACGGCTCGACCGACCGTACCGATAGCATCGCCGAGAGCTACGCACCACGGGGTGTACGTCTGTTGCGGGTGGACCAGGGAGGCAAAGCCCTCGCGTTGAACGCGGGGATCGCCGCATCGCGCCACGCGGTACTGGTTTTTACCGATGTGCGGCAGACGTTAGCGCCCGACAGCCTGGCGCTGCTGGTGGAGAATCTTTCCGACCCCAGCGTGGGGGCGGCTAGCGGCGAGCTGGTGATTCGCAAGGGCGACAGCCTCGAGGAGGCATCCGTAGGACTGTACTGGCGTTATGAAGTGTGGATCCGCCGCCGCCTCAGCGCGATGGATTCGATTTTTGGCGCCACCGGCGCCTACTACGCGCTGCACCGCGAGCTGGCCGTGCCGATTCCGGCCGCAACTTTGCTGGATGACGTTTACTTACCGCTGGCTGCGTTTTTTCGTGGCTATCGGCTGGTTCTGGATTCGCGCGTACACATGTTCGACGACCCCACTCGCCTTCCCGATGAGTTCTGGCGTAAGGTGCGAACGCTTGCGGGAAACTATCAGATCATGAAGGCTTATCCGCGCCTGCTGTTGCCGGGCTGGCTGGGCGGCAATCGCATGTGGCTGCACTTTGTGTCCTACAAGCTCGCGCGGCTGTGGGTGCCTTTTTTGTTCCCGATTGTCTTGGTAACCAGCTTCGGGTTACCGCCGGCATGGCGCGCCGCGGCGCTGGCGGCCCAAGCTGCTTTTTATTTAGTGGCGGCTCTCGACCCGTTGATCCCCGAAGGCTGGAAAGCGAAACGCCTGACCAGCGTCGCACGCACCTTCGTCACATTAATGGCCGCCTCGGCTTGCGCCGTGATCATCCTGTTTTCGCCCAGCGCCCGGTTGTGGAGACCTACCCGTCTCGCCTCATTGGAATCCACCCAAACCTGAGATCAATGCGCGAACGGAGGCGCGCTGTGGAGGATCGATTCAAACTGGCGAGCAATTACCTCCCAGGAGTACTTGGTCGAAACCATCTTGCAAGCAGCGGCCGCCAGGCGGCGGCGCTCCTCCTGGTTGGCAAGCAGTTCCACGCACTGTTGGGCAAGCTCGGCGGGTGTGTCCGCTAGGCGGATGTTCTCGGGATGTTGCACCTCGAGTCCCTCGGCTCCGATGGAGGTTGACACCACTGCCGTTCCGGCCGCCATGGATTCGTAGATCTTCAGCCTGGTGCCGCCTCCGATGCGCAGCGGCACGATAGAGATTTTCGCGCCCCACAGATAGGGACGAATATCCGGTACGGTTCCCGTCACCAGGATGCCTGGATCCGCCGCGGCAAAGTCCATAATCTCGCGCGGAGGGGTCCGGCCGACCACCGCGAACCGGCATGCGGGCTGCTGCTTCCGGATCAGAGGAAGCACCTCTTTAACGAAATACGTGACTCCGTCGATATTGGCCAGCCAGTCCATCGAGCCCACGAAGACGATCTCCGCCTGAGGAACGGCATCGGGAGGTGGCGCGAAATACGCCAGATTCACTCCCGTGCCGATCGGAGTCACACGAGTTACACCAAAAAGCGAGCGCATGGCGTCAGCATCGATCTGCGAAACGGCCACGATGTGGCCCGAGGCCAGGCTTACGCGGCGCTCATATTCCAACATTCGCTTCGCCTGGACCTGGAAGTAGAGCTTGCGCAGCGGCGTCGCGGCATGTTCCACATTCCGCCGCCAGATCATGGTTTCCACGTTGTGCTGGAACAGGACGCTGTGTTCCAGGTCGGGGAAATAGGCTGTGGGGGCCAAGTGATCCACCACGGCGCGATCGAATCGTTCTTTCCGGATAAGCTCGACCAGGAATTCGCGCATACCGGGAGGATCGAAGCGGCTGACCGCCACCGGAGTTGGCGAAAACAGCCCGCGTACCAGCTCGGCGTAGAACGCCGGCGAAGACTTCGAGGGCACCGCATACTGGAAAGGGTAGTTGCGCGAACTGTATTCGCCCGCCAGGCGCGGTCCCTCCGGATGCTTCGGGTCCTGGATCGCTACATAGTGGATCTCATGCCACTGGTGCAGCCAGCGCAGCATTTCCAGCGAGCGAATCTGTCCGCCCTTGGTGGTCGGATGCAGGAAGTTGGTGTTGACCCAGAGGATCTTCATGAAGCGGCGAGCGTGCCCGTCTCACTCAGAAGACCATCGGCCCATTGTTCCCGCCGGCCGGTAAGAAACACGTCGCCCCAAATCTGGAGGTTGAGCAGGCGCCAGATTCGGTCGGTGGCGTCGTGCTGGCCCGCGGTATGCCCCTCCAGAAGAGCCCGCAATTGGGCTCGGTCGGAGTAAGCGGCCAGCAGTCCGTTGGGAGCCTCGAGCAGCGTCAGCAGAGGCCGCACTTTCGGATCCATCAGCCACTGCCGCAAAGGCGTGGGGAACCCCATCTTCTTCCGGTAAATGATGGAGCGCGGCAGAAGGTCCTCCACGGCTTTCTTGAAAATGTACTTGGCGCTTCCATCGTGCAGCTTCATCGATTGCGGAACCGATGCGGCAAACTCGACAAAGGTATGGTCGAGGAAAGGAACGCGGCTCTCAATCGAAGTTGCCATACTCATCTGGTCTTGCTTCATCAGAAGCTCCACCAGATAGGTTTTTTGATCGGCATACAGGAGTTGATCGAGAACCGGGCGCTGGGGCTCCGCCTCCCAGTAGCGTCTGTAATTCGCGTAGGGTGAAGGGCCGTCCAGATGGGGAAATAGGCCGCGCTGTTCTGCCTCCGGGAACGCGGAGTAGAAATTGTCCAGATAGAGAGAATCGATGGATTGCTCGCGCCCCAGGAACGTGTGACCCAGCTTGCGCCGCAGGGAAGCGCTCAGAAGCGGCGAGTTGGCGATCTGGCCGCGTACAGCCTGGCGCAGGAATCCCGGCACATGTCCGTAGACCTGGCCCCAGCGCTGGTTCAGCGCATAGAAACGGTAGCGGGCATAGCCGGCAAACAGCTCATCGCTGCCTTCTCCGGTCAGCACGACCTTCACCTGGCTGGATGCGAGCTTGGAGACGAAGTACAGCGAAACGCTGGAGGGCCAGGTGATGGGCTCATCTTCGTGCCACACCAACTGAGGAAGCGCATTGAAGAAGCCGGTCATGCCGACCTGCACTTCGTGATGGTCCGAACCGATATGGGCAGCCACCTGGCGGGCGTATTCCAGCTCACTGTACTGCGCCTCGCTGTAGCCCACCGAGAAAGTCTTGATGGGCGTGTCCACCATCCGCTTCATCAGGCCGGCGATGGCGCTGGAATCAACACCGCCGCTCAGGAACATGCCCAGCGGGACATCGCTCATCAGCCGCATCTGGACGGTTTCCTCCAGGCGGCGGCGGCATTCCCGCACCCAGTCTTGTTCCGTGCGGCTCGCGGGAGAGGCTGGCGGCGCTGGGACATCCCAATACTGTCGGATGTCGAGAGCCGGCTCGGAATCTCCGAACTTCAGTTCCAGCCAGTGACCCGGCATCAGCTTGCGAATTCCCGAAAACAGTGTTTGCTCGCCGCTTAAGTAGCCGAAGGCGAGGTATTCCGGCAGCAAGGACTCTTCCAGCCGCGGCGAGATTTCCGGATGCTCCAGCAGCGCCTTGATCTCCGATGCAAACGCGAACAGGCGGCCGTTCCAAAAATAGTAAAACGGTTTGATGCCGAGGCGGTCGCGCGCGCACCACAGCGTTCGGCGCCGCTTATCCCACAGGGCGAATGCGAACATGCCGCGGAAGCGCTCCAGGCAGGAGGGCCCGAATTCCTCGTAGGCGTGGATGATGGTTTCGGTGTCACAGTGCGTGGCGTAGCGATGGCCGGCCTGTTCCAGCAGCGGCCGGACGTCGGTGTGGTTGAAGATTTCGCCGTTGTAAATGATCCACGCCGTGCCGTCTTCGTTGCTCATGGGCTGATGACCGGCGGCCAGATCGATGATGCTCAAGCGGCGATGGCCCAGGGCGACATGGGCGTCGGTGTAATAGCCGAAGTCGTCCGGCCCCCGATGGCGAATGGCGCAGGTCATGCGTTCGAGTACCGCGGTTGGTTCTCGATCGGCGCCGACCCGTGCAAATCCCGCGATGCCACACATAACGTGTAACTTATTAGTCTACCTTGGCGGAACGCCAGTCCAGGCCGCCACTCGTATACGATTCCGTTACAGAACCGAAGAGTGCGATCTTCTGCAGCTGCGAATCGTCCTGTGGGGCGGGACCGCCCCTTCGGGACTATTGAATCTGCACGTTCACAGAGTTCGCCAGCTGGCCGCTCACGCTCAGGACGATGTTCACGTTACCCCGGCCCCGCAATTGTTGCGGAAGGAGCACGTTGACGATATCCACGTCATCGTAATACAGGGCGGGGCCGGCATAGACAACGGAACCCGGCACGCCCCCGATCGTTACACTCACGGAATCCAGACTCGGACGGAACCGCAATCCGGTTCCATAGAGCGTCAAATAAACTTGATCCGTGGGGGCGCCTAGGTTGATGGGAAGGGCCACGTACTGACCGGTCTGACTATCCACCGTGACTACCGACTCATAATCGTAAGAAGTTCCCTGGACCCGCAGCAGGCCGGCATCCGCCAGCCCGGCTTGGTTCAAGAAGAACAGCCCCGGGGCAGTGGTTTGGACATTCACAGTTCCCGTCGCGCGAACTTGAGTGCCGCTGTATATGGTGACTGTGGCGGTTCCCACGGCCGTTCCCGAGGGAATCGTGAAATTGACATGGGTGGGCGAGGCATAGTTCAGGCCCGCGGCTCGCGTTACGCCGTTGGCATCCCGAACCGTAACCGTAGAGTTCCCAACCTGCGTGGGAACCGGGGATGTCGGTATCGACGCCGTTCCGTCTGCAAGCTGGTTCCCGAACGCCGCAGCCCACGATTCCGGTGCCACCGGGCCGGGCGTCAGGCTGGCGGCCGACACAAGCGACAACCCGCTTGTGACTTGCAGGCTGACGGTCGCGCTGGCTGACACCTGAAAGCTATCCTGGACGGAAAGATTGAGTGTGAATAATCCGGGTGTCACGGGCGTGCCCGTGATCACACCGTTTCCGCTCGCCGTTAAACCTGCCGGCAAGGGCGCCACGGACCAGGTAAACGGCGGGGTTCCACCCACGGTCGACAGCGAATACGAGTAGGGCTGCCCTGCCTGCGCGATGGGGAGGGAAGTAATCGTGATGGCCGGAGGGTTGAATGTGACCGTGAGCACCGTGCTACTTTGATTGCCGGAGGCATCTTGGGCCGTCACCGTGATGCGATTGGAACCGTTTCGAAGTGTAATCCCGTTCGCCGTCCAGTTCGCCGTTCCAACGGCCTGCCCTTGGAGGGCGCGCACGCCGCCTTGGTCTGTTGCCCAGGTGACCTGAGTGGTGTTGGGGGATGCAGTGCCGCCCAGGGAAATCGTATTCTGCGTTGCGGTGAAAGTCGGCTGAGAAGTCGGTGACGTGATCGCGAGGGAGAGCGGATTCGAAACCGTGGCGGCAAGGGTGATGCTGGCGGCTGCGGATTTAGAAGGATCCGCCACGCTGGTGGCGGTGACGACGACGGTCTGCGACGCGTTTATAATGGCTGGCGCCGTGTACAGTCCGTTCGACACACTCCCGACGGAGGGATTGATGGACCAGGTCACGGAAGTGTTCGCGCTTCCCGTCACGGTAGCCGTGAACTGACTCGTTTGCGATGCCGAAAGGGTCGCGCTCAAGGGGCTGAGCGAGAGGCTGACACCTGCATTGGCTGTCAGTTGGACGGAGGCGGATGCCGATTTCGTTGGATCGGCGGTGCTGGTGGCGGTGACGGTGACCGTCTGTGAAGTGCTGATCACCGAGGGTGCAATGTACAGGCCGTTCGAGATGCTGCCCACGGATGGAGAAAGCGACCAAGTGACCGAGTTGCTGCTCAGACCCGTCACGGTCGCCGTGAACTGAACACTCTGGGACCCCGACAGAGTCGCGCTTCCTGGGCTGACCAGTACGAATCCCGGTGGCGGAATCACACTGCTGGTGTTTCCTTCGGTGGCCACGCCTTGCGGACCAACGGCGATCACGTTGTGGGAGGAATCCAGGTATAAGACTTGGTAATAGGCCACGTGTTGCGGCGCAAGGGGGATGATAATCTGGCATCCCGACGTACACGGGAGGGCTGAATAGGAATCGCTGGTTTGGAACTTGAACGGATTGGTCGCGTCGAGTGTGGAGCTGACCGCCACGCACGCCTCGCGGCGGGTAGTGCAGTAGCCCTGGCCGGGACTGCCGAATTCCGAATAGCCAAATTGGACCACCGCGCCGGCGGCCTGCGCGTTGGCCGGGATGGTGACGGTGACGGGAATGAAGGTGGTGCGGTCCACGGTGTCCTGTTGTTCGAACGGCAGCATTTTGAGCATGAGTAAAGGACCAAAGGCCCCGTTCACGACCTGGTTGAAGATCTGCGAAGTACTCCAGGTGAAGTTGGCATCGCCGCTGTAGTCGACCGTGATGTCCTGCGGGCCGATCGTCTCGTA
>Ga0209415_10010267_pt1 | contig 15946 bp, 16 predicted proteins | sample PeaSoiSIISIP2007_FD_187696 | JGI IMG/M metagenome (GOLD analysis project Ga0209415, IMG submission 187696) | Peat soil microbial communities from Weissenstadt, Germany - SII-SIP-2007 (SPAdes) (version 2) | ecosystem: Environmental > Terrestrial > Soil > Wetlands > Peat | place: Germany...
AACACTTATGAGCAAACCCAAGAAAGTGGCCCTGGCCTATTCGGGCGGGCTGGATACGTCTGTCATTATTCCGTGGCTGAAAGAAAATTACGGCTGCGAGGTAGTCGCGGTGTGCGGCGATATCGGGCAGGGCGCCGACGAGCTGACTGGCCTCGAAGAGAAGGCCCGCAAGACCGGCGCTTCCGAAGTCTACATCGAAGACATGCGCGAGGAGTTCGTCTCGCAATACCTATGGAAGCTGGTGCGCTCGGGCGGAGTGTACGAGCACAAGTACCTGCTGGGCACGTCGGTTGCGCGCCCGCTGCTGGCGAAGAAACAGGTGGAAGTGGCCCTGGCCACCGGCTGCGACGCGCTGGCTCACGGCTGCACCGGCAAGGGCAACGACCAGGTGCGCTTCGAGCTGACTTACAAGGCGCTCGCGCCGCAGCTTGTGGTGATCGCTCCGTGGCGCGAGTGGACCATCGTGTCGCGCGAAGACGCCATCGAGTACGCCGCCGCCCACCATGTGCCCATTACGGCCTCGGCCAAGAAGATCTACAGCCGAGACCGCAACATCTGGCACATCTCGCATGAGGGCGGCGCGCTGGAAGATCCCGCCAACGCCGCGCCCGACGAAATCTGGATGCTGACCAAGAGCCCCGCCGAAGCTCCCGACAAGCCCGGCGAGGTCACCATCGCATTCGAGAAGGGGGTGCCGGTTTCCGTAAACGGCAAGCGCATGAAGGCCTTCGAGCTGCTGGAGACGCTCAACGCCATCGGCGCGGAGCACGGCGTGGGCCGCATCGACCTGGTGGAGAACCGCTTCGTGGGAATGAAGTCGCGCGGGTGTTACGAGACACCCGGCGGATCGCTCATCATGTTCGCGGTCCGCGAGTTGGAAGCGCTCACGCTCGACAAGAACACGCTGCACTACAAGCAGCAACGCGCGCTCGAATACGCGGAGATGGTGTACAACGGCCTGTGGTTCACGCCGCTGCGCGAGGCGCTCGACGCGTTCTTCGAAAAGGTCTGCGAGACCACCACGGGCGAAGTGAAGCTGCGGCTCTACAAGGGGAACATCGAGCCGCTCTCGCGCCAGTCGCCGTATTCGCTCTACTCGCTCGATATCGCCAGCTTCACCATGGGCGCCAGCTACGACCAGAAGGACGCGCTGGGCTTCATCAACCTGGTGGGGCTGCCGATCAAGGTGCGCGCCGCCAAGGCGCAAGTGGGACAGGCCTCCAGGCCTGTCTCTTCCACATGAAACTCTGGGGCGGACGGTTTGAAACCGGGCCGTCGGAAGTCTTCGAGCGGTTCTCGGGATCGCTCGATTTCGACCGGCGGCTCATCGATGCGGATATTCGCGGCTCGCAGGCGTTCGCTCGCGCCCTGGAGCACGTGGGCATCTTGACCGCGGACGAGCGCGCGCAGATCGTCGCCGCGTTCCAGCAAATTCGCCAGGAGTCCGCAGCGCCGGGCTTCTATGACGGCGCTACAGATGAGGACGTACACACGCTGGTGATCCGCAAGCTCAAGGAGCGTGCCGGCGCAGTGGCCGACAAGATCCACACCGGGCGCAGCCGCAACGAGCAGGTATCGCTCGACACGCGGCTGTGGCTGCGCGAGGAATGCGGCCGCGCCCGCCAGTTGCTGTGCGGGCTGATGGGCGCGCTGCTGGAGCTGGCCGCGGCATACCCCGGCGCGGTGATTCCGGGCTACACGCACACCCGGCGCGCGCAGGCGGTGCTGTGGCCGCACTACCTGCTGGCGTATTTCGAAATGTTCTCGCGCGATCACGAGCGGCTGGGCGAGGCGCGGCGGCGCGCCAACCTGCTGCCCCTCGGCTCGGGCGCGCTGGCGGGCAGCGGGTTCCCCTTCGACCGCGAGCGGATCGCCGAAGACCTGGGTTTCGAAGGCACCACACGCAACAGCATGGATGTTTCGGGCGATCGCGATTTCGCGCTCGATTTCCTCTACGCCGCGAGCGTGACCATGATCCACCTGAGCCGCCTCGCGGAGGATTGGATCCTCTATTCCAGCGAGGAGTTCGGCTGGATGGAATTGGGCGACGGCGTCACCAGCGGCTCCAGCCTCATGCCGCAGAAGAAAAATCCGGATTCGCTCGAGCTGATTCGCGGCAAGTGCGGGCGGGTGATGGGCTGTCTGACCTCGTTGATGGTCACCATGAAGGGCCTGCCCATGACCTACAATCGCGATATGCAGGAGGACAAGGTACCGCTGTTCGAGGCTGCCGATCAGTTGGCCGGGTCGCTCGAAATGGCGCGCGTGGTGGCCCAGTCGGTGAAGTTGAATCCGGCGCGGCCGGCCGCGGCGGCCGAGGAGAGTTGGGTAGTGGCCACTGACTTGGCGGAAGCGCTGGCGCGCGCCGGCACGCCGTTCCACCAGGCGCATCAACTGGTCGGGCGCTTCGTGCTGGAGAGCGTGCGCGGCGGCCGCAAGCCGGCCGACTGGACCGCCGAAGAGATGCAGCGCTTCGCTCCCGAATTCACCGGAGACTTCGCGGCGCTGCTCGACCCGCGGCGCGGCATGGAGTCGCGGGAAGTCGCTGGCGGCACGGGACCGGACGCCGTGGCCTCGGCACTGGCAGAGGCGCAGAAGCGGTTGAAGGAGATGATGTCCGCTTGAAAGGGATGACGCAATGACCAAGACTTACCGGCAGGGGCAGATCCTGAAGCTGATCCGCGGCAACAAGATCTCGACGCAGGAAGACCTGGCCCACGAACTGGGCAAGATGGGAATCGCCGCCACGCAGGTGACTCTCTCGCGCGATATTCGCGACCTGCGCCTGGTGAAGACGCGGGACGGATACCAGGAGATGGCGCCGGAGGAAACCGGCCCGCAGTTTTCCATGCTGGCCGCCGAGTTCCTGAAAGACGTTTTGCGCGCCCAGAACCTGGTGGTGCTGAAGACGTCGCCCGGGCATGCGAACTCCGTGGCGGTGGCGCTGGACAACGAGGAGTGGCCGCAAGTGGTCGGCACCATCGCGGGCGACGATACCATTCTGGTGATCACCCCCGACACGCCCACCGGCGAAGCCGTGCAGGAAAAACTGCTGGAGCTGCTGGAGCGCTCGTAGGCATGCCGGCATGCAAGCCGTACAAGTGGCTGGCCCGGTATTTCGACGAGGTCTTTGCGTCCGGCCAGGCATGGTCGGTAGCGGCTCGCCGGAAGATTCTGGAACCCATCCTGCCAGGTGTGGCGTCCGCGTGCGATCTCGCGTGCGGCACGGGGACCACCGCGCTCTTGCTGGCGCGCCGGGGAATCCGCATGTTCGGAGTGGATCTCTCGCCCGACATGTGCCGGATCGCTCGCGAGAAGGCGCGGCGCGCCGGTGTGCCGCTGCGGGTGATTCGCGCCGATATGCGGACATTCCGCCTGCCCGAGTCAGTCAACCTGGTGACATGCGAATTCGATGCGTTGAATCACGTGCCACACAAGTCGGACCTTGTGTCGGTGGCTAGAGCTGTGTCGCGGGCATTGCGGCCCGGCGGTTACTTCTATTTCGACTCCAATAATCTCGTGTCGTTCGAGCGTGTGTGGCCGCTTACCTGGTTCATCGAGAGGCCCGGGGTCGCAGTGGTGATGCCCGGCGGATACGATCCGAAGCGCGGCAAGGCTTGGAAAAACGTCGAATGGTTCATTCAGGAGGGCAATCTCTGGCGCCGGCAGCACGAGCACGTCGAGGAGGTTTGTTGGACGGGCGCCGAGATCCGCGCCACGCTGCGGGAAGCAGGTTTCGAGTCAGTCCGCGCCTGGGATGCCGCGCCCTTCTTCGGCAAGAGCGCGATCATGCGGCCCGAGTATCGCACAATTTACTTGGCGCGGAAGGGGGATTGAGATCGATGCATCTCACGATTGAGCTCGACAGAGAAGACGACGGCCGCTGGATCGCCGAAGCCCTCGAACTGCCGGGTGTGATGACGTACGGCGCCACCAGGGAGGAAGCCATCAGCAACACGGAAAAGCTGGCCATTGAAGTCATCGCCGATCGAGTGGGCCATGGCGAGTTGCCCGCCTCCTCACTGAATATCTCTTTTCAGGTGCTGCGTGAGCAACTGGCCGGCGCTAGCCGCCCTGCTCCGTATCGGCTGGCGCATCGATCGAACCACCGGATTGCACAAGCTGCTGCGCAGGGAGGGTTGGTCCGACTACGAGTTCGCGTATCATGACCGCGCCGAGATCGGTCGGGCCATGCTGTCACGCATCGCAAAACACACGGGGCTCAAGCCCGAGGACCTCTAGCTTAACGTACGTCGATCGGCGCGCGCGTCAGATTCGTGCCCGGCGGGCGACGATCTATGCCCCGCGGGACAATCGGGAACTCGCCGGCAGATGGTAACCTCACTCTCCTGTTCGCAGTGGCCCATGCGGAAACTGCCTCCAACCACCAGGAAGAGTTCGTCCCACAACCACAGTCCTCAAGCATTGGGTACGTCGTTGCCCGTTGCTGCTCAGAATGAACAGAGGGCAGAATCAGTGGAGCGGCCTCTTCGGTAGGCCGTTCAAAAAAGGGATCACCTCAGACTCGGCCAAATATTTAGGGAAAAGTACGAACTGGCGTTCCTCTCGATCAACCGCTTCCACCTAGCACATCCGAATCGATCCAAAGCTATCCCCGACTCTGCGTCCATTCACATACGTGACAGTACGTTGGTTTGATGATTCCGCCCGACAATCAACCGTTGCAAGGGTGCCCACCTCATCAGGATGCTTCGCACGAAGCTCTTCAGGGAGGTCAAAGTATAGATAGTGCACCGAAAGCCCGCGGGGGCTTTCCCGTTGGTGAATCCATTGGGGTGTTCCTGGAGAATCAGGTGTGGAGTCAACCTTCTGGTAAACGTCTGCTTTAGGCTGGTATTCCACGCTCATGGGGCCATCCAGCAACAGCAATCTTCCACGAATGTATGGGTGAGGACTGTCCTTGTGCGACACGCGCCCAATGGCGCTGGCTGCTGAGGCGGCGGCAGAGCGGAGCGTGCCATATGTGGGAACCTCACTGGTGAAAACGATGACTTGACTACTGCGGTACTCGTCCACAGCTCTTATTGCTAACAGCGAAAATAGAAAGAATACAGGGACGAACGCTCCAAGAAGGGTAAGAACCAAAAGGACGGGCAGGTGCTTTCGCCGGAGTCTCTGCCTCAGCATACCAGCGGCGCTCCAAACGAACAGGACTGCGACAATCGCAGATCCGAGAATAATCTTCATTTCGAGATCATTACCAACCATATTCCCAATCATGGTATTTAACTCGCTCCATTCTACTCCTGCGCGGCCTGACCGTTTCGGCGTGCGCCACGGAGCGCGCGTCAGATTCGCCGCAGATCCTCCACCGTCATCTCCCCCCGCACATTGCCCGTATTTAACGTCCCGGCCGGCTCGAACAGCAGAATCTCCACCTCCTCCTCCGCCACCGGCCGATGCTCCGTGCCCCGCGGGACAATCAGGAACTCGCCCTCGCGGATAGTCACTTCGCGCTCCTGTCCCTCCTCGCGGTAGCCCATACGAAAACTGCCGCGCACCACCAGGAAAAGCTCATCCTCATGGTCGTGGTGGTGCCACACAAACTCGCCTTGGAATTTGACAAGCTTGACGTGCTGCCCGTTCAGCTCGCCCACGATCTTGGGGCTGAAATGATCGGAAAAAGACCCAAGTTTCTCTGCCAGGTTGACCTTGTTCATAACTCGTTCACGCGGCCTTGCGCTTGGCGGCTTCCGTGATTCGCGGCCCGGCGAGCCCCAGGTAGATCAGCAGCACCACCACCGTCATCCAATGATCCAGCACACTGAACAGGCTGTCCACAGGCACCATCAGCCACCGCGAATACTCGAGCGCGCGCAGCGTTGCGTACATGTGCGCCAGGCTCAGCGGCAGCGCCGGCAGAAGCGCCAGGAAGATGCGCCAGCGGCGGCCTTCGCTTAAATCGCGGCTGCGCTCGAGAACTTCGCTCTCCCGGTCGGCCTCGATGGCCACGATCGTATCCGCAAAGATCAGCTTCACCATGGCCACGATGCCGGGAACGATCAACAGCGCGCTCCACAGCATGATCGTAATCTCGACCTTGAACTTGTTCCACAGTGTCTTGCCCCACTGCCGCCAGCCCCAGCGGAACGCCTCGCCCGCCGGGCAGGGCTTACCGGTGCGCAGGTTCAACACCAGGCCGTAGATCGCGGCGGGCATCACCAGGGCGCTGAAAATCAGGTCGCCAAAATCCATCACGAAATAGGAGAGCACGCCCTCGCTGGGGACATCCAGGACGTAAAGAACGAATGCGAGCGCCAGCTTCGCGGGCAGCAAGATGGCCACCGTGACCCCAGCCAAAAACCCGAGATTGGAAAAGAAGAGGCGCGTGGAACGAAGCAGCAGTCCCCCGATGGAGCCAAAAGGCTCCGTGCGGAAATCGATTTCGAGGTACCCCTTGCGGAAGGCTCGTTCCATCTCAGGCCGGCTGATCGGCAGCGCGCTTCACCCAGCGATACGCTGCCACGGAATTCTTCCAGAAGTATTTCTCCGCCACAGCGCGTCCTTTGCCGGTGAAGTATTCGCGCACGATACTCAGCTCCTTCGCGTAAGGCAGCCACTGGTCGCTGTTCGGCCAATCGCTGCCGTAGAGCACGCGGTCCTCGCCGAAAATACCGAACAGTTCGTCGAGCCTCGAGCGGTAGTAATCGAGAGACTCGGGGATACCGCCATCCACGCGCCGCAGCACCTCGGAGATCTTGACGTATACCTGGGGCCGCTTGCCCAACTCGCGCAGATTGGCCTGGTAGGCATCGCGAGCCGCGCCCGCGGACGGCGGATTCAACTGCGGCAGGTGATCGATCACCACGCGCAGCCCCGGCACGCGATCGGTGACTCGCACCACGGCGTCGATCAGCGCGGGGTTGGGATTGGCGGTGTCGAGCGCGAGCGAGGCCTCGGCCAGTAGCTTCAGGCCGGCCGCAAATTCCGGCTTGGACCACTCAACCGGCAGATCGCGGCCCCACAAATTACCGTAGCGGATGCCGCGGTAGAGCGGGTTGCGGTGGAAGCGCTCCAGTTGTTTGGGAAATTCCGGCTTGCCTGGCTCCAGGTTTCCCACCGTCCCCACAATGAACGTGTCCTTGGCCGCGATGTCAAGCACCCACTGGTTGTCTTCGAGCCACGGGCTGCACTCCACTTCGATGGCGCCCACCACGCCCAACGGCGCGGCGATTTGACGCAGCCGCGCGGGCAGCGCCGAATGGTACAGCACCGCGTTGTCCTTGGAAGGCCACGGCACGCCTTGCGGCCGGGCGATATCGAACAGGTGGATGTGGGTATCGATGATGGGGATGGCGGCCGGCTGCGCATGGGCGCCAGTCAGCGCGGCGCTCGCGGAAACGCCCAGACTCGCGGATACACCCAGAAAGGTTCGGCGATGCACGGAGCTATTGTAGCCCGCTCACCGCTTGTACACCACGCCGCCCTTCATCACGAATGCCACTTTCTGCACCGCGCTGATGTCCCGCAGCGGGTCGCCGGGAACCGCGATGACATCGGCAAGGTAGCCGGGCTTGAGCGCGCCGATCTGTCCCTGCCAGCCCAACACCTTGGCGCCGTTCAGCGTGCCCGCCTGGAGCGCCGCCAGTGGCGACATGCCGAATTGCACCATCAGCACGAACTCGCGCGCCTGCGTGCCGTGCGGGAACGGACCAACGTCGGAGCCCATGGCCACTGGCACGTTGGCCGCGAGCTGCTTGCGAAACTCGCGCTCGTGGTAGCCCATCATCTGCTTTTCGAACCCCTGCTGGGCAGCAGTCGGAGCATGCTCGGCAAAGTACTCGGAAATAGTGAAGGTCGGGACCACGAAGATCGTCTTGTCGCGCATGAGCTGCATGGTCTCGTCGCCGAGCTGGTAGCCATGATCGATCGAGACCACCCCGGCGCGCACCGCATAAAGAGCGCCCGGCTCGCCGGTGGCGTGCACCGCCACGGACTTGCCCACGCGGCGCGCCTCTCTCACGGCCGCGGTCATCTCGGCTTCCGTGTACTGGTAGGGAGTCAGGAAGCGCCCCGCCTCGAACACATCGTGGCCGGTCTGGTAGATCTTGACGAAATCGGAGCCCTCCTTGAACTGCTGGCGGATGACTTCGATCAGCTCGGCGGCGTTGTTGGCGCGGGTGGCGTTGGAAAGCACGCGTTGCTCGGGGTTGAAGTCGTTGGCGTCTTCGTGCCCGCCCAGAATGTCGACGGCGTTGCCGCTGATGCGCAGCCGCGGCCCGGGGAACAGCCCCTGGTTGATGGCGTTGCGCACCGCGGTATCGGCCGACCCGGCGCCTTCGGTGCCCATATCGCGCTCCGCGGTGAAGCCGGCCATCAGGTCGTCGCGGGCAGCCGACACCGCGACGAGGGTGCGCTGCGGCACCGACTCCTGCACCGTCTGGAGATCCTCCGCGCCGGGATGCAGAAACAGGTGCACGTGGGCGTCGATCAGCCCGGGCAGCAGAGTGCGATCGCCCAGGTCGATGATCTCGGCACCCGCGGGATGCGCCACGCTACCGCCCACTTCCTCGAGGCGGTCGCCGCGCACCAGTATTTCGCCCGGCGCCAGCATGCGGCCAGTGTCAATCTCGAGCAATCGCGCGGCGTGTAGAACGATGGGATGGGCCGGGGGCGGCTGCGGCTGCGGCTGCGGCTGCGCCGAGGCCAGGCAGGCACAAGAGAGAAGTATTGCTGCGGAGAGTCTCCAGTGGAGCATGGCTCTACTACTACCACAGGGGTCGGGACCTTGGGGGAGCGCTAAGAAAAGCCGATCCCAAAGCACGAAGTGTACCCGAACAACCTGGAGCATACCTCGGAGGGCCATTAGTGAACCGCAACACGCACTGGGACGGATCGACTCCGCTTTTAGGATCTGTCGGGCCGGTTCTCACTCCGTGCCGAGAAGTCTGTGACCAACTGAAACTGAGCCAACCTGGCGCATTCCATGCCTTGCGATCCTGCGGTTCGGTTCTCGGGCGCAACCCCTGAGATCAGGCGTTTGATTCCTTCGCTCAGGAAGACCGCAGTCTGTGCCCGAACCCAGTCTGTATAGGCATTTCCCGTTTCGACCTCCGCCCGTGCCTGAAGAAAGCATTTGGTGGGGCAATTGACGAAGGCATTCAAAAGGTCGGTAGTAACCATATCCAAGAGCCTACAACGCGCTTCATCCAAGTGCAGGCGCGCTGAGCATATTGATGATGATATCGGGAGCAACGGCCCAGAAGACTGGCCGCAGGGCCGTCGCACCTGTCCCAACGAACCCGTGAGCCCCTAAGCCCCAACCTGATGGGCCACTGAGATCGCGTGTTTCAACCGGTCCCAGTTGGTGTCGGCCTCGACGGTGCAGTCGGCACCGAGGATGAACTGACGTGGGGAGTTCTTCACGACCTGCCGGATTTCAGCTTCAACCTGCGCGGGCGTTCCCGTACTGATAATGCCGTGGCGGTCCATGCCCCCCATAAAGGGCCGCTTAAACAGCTTCGTGATTTCTTGCCCGGAAATCTGCCGGTCGGAGAGCTTCACGTTGCAGTTGACGACGTGGCCGGGGTAGTCGTAAACGGCGTCGTAGTTGGCGTAGGGCGCCACGTAATCGCAGACGTGGAGGATGTTGAACGGGCAGGCGGTCGCGATTTCCTTCATCGACACAAGGTCGAAGGGCTTCACATATTTGCTGAAGATGGCGGGGTTGCTGAAGCGCCTCGCTTCGGAGCCTTGGGTGGAGGTGTAGAACCCGTCGACGCCTTCTTTGATGCAGGCGCGCACAAACAGGAGTTGGCTTTCGGTCAGGATTTCGAGGCCCTTCTTAACCGCTTCCGGGTTCTCCTCCAGGTGCTGCAGAAGCACGGGCGCGGTGGCGCAGTGGCCGGCGCACATGAACGGTGAATAGAGCGTCATCAAGATGAGCGAATTCTTCTTCTCGGCCTGGACCAGTTCCCGGACAGTTTCGAGGAGCGGTTCGTAGAAGTCGAGCCCGGCCAGCTTGAGCTTCGACCAGTCGGCTGGTTTCTGTAGGAAGTCCTGGCGCGAATATGTTTGCTCGAACTGGATCTTGAGGAAATCCATGTCGGTGTGGCGGAAAAACTCCAGGTGGCGTTTCGCGGCGGCAGAACCAGCCTTGTAATCGTTGTCGAAGTGGAGGAAGAAAGCGGCGGGGGTGTAGTTGGGGGTGTTCTGGCCGGCGAGCCACCCGAGCATGCGTTCACGTTTGTTGACTGCGGCGGGAGCGGCGAAGGAGGTTCGGATCATGCCCGCGGCAGCGGAAAGATTGAGGAACGTACGGCGGTTCATGTATGTAGGATACAGGGCGCCGGGGGCACGCGGAGGCACCTGCGGACGGTGACCCTCGCGCTCGACGAGGTTCCCGCACCCATCAGGCTGTCTCCAAACGCCCCATACTGGAACAAGTAGCCAGATGCCTCCTGCGTCCGGCGAACAGATCCGGTTTATGGTTTACCCCATGCAGGCGTGGGGGCCGCGCGACGGGCGCGGAGGCGACGGTCGAACTCGGATCCTCTTACTCGGAGTCCGGCAGGTCCGGGATCAGCCCCCTCCGGCGCGCATCCGCCTGGACTTCCGGCGGCAGCGCGCGGGCGTCCACGATAACACCATTGAATTCCACCATCCAGGCTATCGGGTTGTTCGCCAGCAGCTTTCGACGCGAGAATTCCGGATCGAAATGTTGCACCTTCAAAAGCTCCCGGACCTGCTTTGCTTTGTTGCTGAGCGTGCTCTTGGAGACGCCGGTGAGCTCGCTAAGCTGATCGCCTGTCATGAAGATATCCTGGGCTCGATCGAACAGGAAATTAATGCCGCCGATGACGTAGAGCGCCGTAGCGGCCCAGATCCGCAGGTCCCCGCGCGCTAGGGGTGAGGGGCGTTTGCGCGCCAGCTTGGCTATTAGCTTGCGGCACAACTGCCCGTATTCGGCATCCAGATGCTCAGCACTGAATGCATCCGTGAGTTTGAAGATCTCCTCGCAATCGTCACGCAGTGACTCTGGAATTTGAAGCAGCTTAGCTGGCATGTCGATGCGCCTCCGGCAACATCATATCGCGAATAGTTGGCCCGCCGCTTCGCCGATCACTCCCGACTTGCAGGCCACCGTTTGGTATTGGCGCCCGCACGCGGTCCCGCCCCTGAGCGTGAACCCGGTATCTCAGAAAGTGCGTTCGTACGGCACCCCCAAAACGCCCACGACCCGGTCAGCATTCCACTCGGCCGGTTTGTCGGCAAACCGCTAATTCAGCGGCGAATCGCCCAGTGAGATTTCGGCCTGCCTGGAGTGCAGCTATGCAGGGTTGTAGAACTGGAGTCTGCGGGATGGATGGAGAACGCACGACGGGCTTCCGGGAAAGTCGCACATAAATGTGCGATAATGGAACTTGACAGGCAATGAGTTCCTCCGGCGGTTGAAGAAACTCGCCCGGGGTACCGGCCTCGGTCTCGTTCGATCCGAAGCACCACAAGGGCAGTCACGGGCGCGTTTTTTATGGTACGGCCTGCACGACTCTGAAGGATCGCAAGAAGGAGTTAGGAAGCAATGATCGCAATCAGTTACCCCGCAACCTTTCGGACGGACGAAGATGGCCGCCCGGTTGTCCGGTTTCCGGACTTGCGGGAAGCGATGACCGATGGCAAAGACACCCCCGAAGCTTTAGAAGAGGCCCGGGACTGCCTTGGCAGCGCGCTGGCTTTCCGTCTCGCCGGTAAAGAGCCGATCCCGTACCCTTCCAAGGCCAAGCGCGGCCAGCGCATGGTGCCCGTGCCCCTGTGGATCGCTCCCAAGATCGCCCTCTACTGGGCCATGCAGGAGCGCCGCGTCAACCAAAGCCACCTGGCGCGCAAACTGGGAGTCCGTGAGACGGTCATCCGGCGGATGCTGGATCCCGACCATGCCACCAGGCCCGAGAAGATCCAGGCCGCACTGGAAGTGCTCGGCAAACGCTTCCTGGTCGCGATCGAAGACGCCGCTTAGACACAACGACCTCACCCGCACAGCGCCTGCTCGAAGTCCGCCAGCAGGTCGCGCCAGTCTTCGATTCCCACCGACACCCGCACCAGGCCGTCCGTCACGCCCGATTCCGCCAGTTCCTCCGCGCTCATCCCCGAATGCGTGGTGCTCTTCGGATGGCAGGTCAGCGTCTCCACGCTGCCCAGCGACACGGCATTCCGGGCGATGCGCACCTTCCTCAGAAATTCGAACGCAGCCTCCTTGCCGCCCTGGAACTCGAGCGAAAGAATGCCGCCCGGGTAGGCGCACTGCTTCTCGAAGATGCGCTTCTGCTCCAGGTCCTCGAACAGCGTCGGATAGATCACCCGGCTGAATTGCTTGTGGCCCACCAGCGCCTCGGCCAGCCGTTGCGCGTTCTTGCTCTGCCGGTTCATGCGCAGCGCCACCGTGGGCAGCCGCCCGTCGAGCATCCAACACTCGTCCGGCTGCAGGATGTTGCCGAACATGCTCCGCCGGCTGCGCAGCTTGCGGATCGCCTCGGAGCTTTTGGTGATCGCCACCCCCGCCACCATATCGCTGAAGCCCGAAAGGTACTTAGTGGCCGAGTACAGCGTGATATCGGCCCCCAGCAACAGGGGATGCTGGAAGGTCGGCCCGAGGAAAGTGTTGTCCACCATCACCACCGGCTTGTCGGGATGGCGCGAGGCGGCCTGAGCGGCGCGCTCGATGTCCGTCATGATCAGGGTCGGGTTCGCCGGCGTCTCCAGGTACACGATGCAGCAGTTCCTGGCGGACGCGATGGCGGCGTCGATGGCCGCGGAGTCTCCCGACCGCACCGGGATGCCGCGCACGCCGAACGGCTCCAGGAACGTGTGGATCAGGCCCGTGGTGCCGCCGTACAAAGGCGTAGTGTAGACGATCATGGAGTCGGGCCGCGCGTACGCGAAGAAAGCGGTCATGATCGCCGCCATGCCCGAGTTGAAGACCGCGGCCTCGCGGCCTCCCGCTTCGAGCGGCACGATCTGGTCTTCCAGAATCTCCGCGTTGGGGTGCGAGAAGCGCGAATAGATCAGGTCGGCGCGCTCGCCGGGTGCCGGCTGTATTTTTCCCGTGGTGATGGCAAACGCGCGCTCCGCAGCTTCCGGGCTGGCGAAGACGTAAGTCGAACTGCGAAACACCGCCGGACGCGCCGATCCGAACGACAGGCTGGGGTCGAACCCCCGGGTGAGAACCGCGGTCCGCGGCCGCACATCGTGGCCGTGTGTCTGGTCTGCCATAGAACCTCCACCCCGAGTGTAGCCGGTTCTTGGTGGGGCAGGCGGTTTCGCCTGCCGCGTTTCAACCAGGCCGCTACAGTGGTATGACCGTCGGCAGTGCGTGCGAGAGTTCCAGCACCGCCGTAACCTGCCCGGAGGAATTGAAAATCTCCTCGGTCGGCACTACCGAGCAGATCGTAGTGGGCGCCCTGATACCGGCAGTTGGGCTGTTGAACGCCGTGCGAACGGTCCCGCGAATCTCTTGCAGCGTAACGACCGTGCCGGCCAGGTCAAAGTGGACCGCCTGGCCCTGCGTCACCGGGAGCGTCGTGCTCCCCAAGGAGCTGCCTTTGTCGTCATAGAAATCGAACGTGACCTGACACCCACCCGCGACGATGGGACCACCCGTGGGGATGGCGAAAGCATTCAGCCGGGCGGTTTCACCGGCGGCCAGGCCCACCATTCCGAAGGTCGACAATTGCTGGCTAATGCTGACGGGAATCGAGGGCTGTGCGCCCAGACGGAACGCGGCAAACACCGCACAGAGGGCCATTACCGGTACGACAATCGCAAGAAGAGGCTTCATTACGGAATCTCCTGGTATGGTTGAACACCGGAGTCCGTGGGATGTCGCGCGCGGCCACGGTCTAAACTTAAGAGAGCATTCATGAGAAGCAAGAGGATAGGTGTATTTGGCTGGGGTGTCGTCGCGCCCCGCTCTCCCGATATTGAGACCTTCCGTACGAATCTCGCCTGCGCCGAAACCTGGCTCGCGCCCTTCAACGGATTCGGCCCCGACAACTTCCTGGTCGGCACTCCCGAGTTTTCACTCGACCGCTACCAAGGCTGGATCGCGGAACGTTTTCCGCCGCGCCGCTTCCAACAGCTCAAGGAGAAGATGGATTGCCCGTCGCTCTACGCCATCGGAGCCTTCATCCAGTCGCTGCGCCAGAATCCCGGAATCGAAGGCGTGCTGCAGCGGCTCGGCCCCCTCTGCCACGTCTACATCGGGACCGGCGTGGGCAACGTCGCCACCATGTACGACGAGAGCGTTCGCCTGTACAAATCGCAGCGCCGGTGGAACCGCTTCTGGGCGCGGCCGGCGAACAACTCGGAGCTGCGCGCCTGGCGCGAATCGCCCGGCAACGGCCACGGCCCGATGCCCGCCGAGCCGGCGGCGGGCTCCGGCGATGACGCAGCGGATGCCTGGGACCAGTACTGGATCAACCGGTCGCCCGAGTTGAAGAGCTACCTCGATGAGCTGGCGCAAATCGAGTCACTGGCCGTCGAAGGCGACATCGAGACCGCCAAGCTGCGCGTTCTTCGCGAGAAGGAGCGGCTCTACGCCAGGCTCCAACAGAAGTGGGGTGCGCCCGATCCGCCGTGGAAGGTCTCGGCCAACGTGATCTGGAACATCCACAATACGCCCGCCGCCCAAGTGTCCATGATGGGACGGATCACCGGGATGACCTTCGCCCCGGTGGCCGCCTGCTCGTCGTTCGGCGTGGCCCTGCGCCTGGCGATTCGCGCCATACAAGCCGGCGACGCGGCCGCGGTGGTGGTGGGAGCCACCGACCCGCCGCCCCATCCGCTGATCGTCGGTTCGTTCCACTCGGCGCGCGTGCTCTCGGCCAACGGCTCGGTCTCCGCGCCACTGACTCGCCTGCAAGGCACGCACATCGCGGGCGGCGCGGCGGTGTGGATCGTGGCCGATTACGATCGCATGCGCTCGCTGGGATTCGCGCCCCTCGGCATGGAGTTGCTCGCAGTGGGAGTCAGCTCCGATGCGCACCACATCATCACCCCCAGCGAAGAGGGCCCCAAGCTGGCGATCCACCAGGCGCTCGCCGAGGCCGGAATCGGCGCCGGCGAGATCGCCAGTTGGGATCTGCATGCCACCGCCACTCCGGGCGACTTCAGTGAAGTGGCCACGTTGGCCTCGCTGCTGCCCCGGTCGGTGGTGGCCACCGCGCGCAAGGGGACATTCGGCCACGGCATGTCGGTCGGCGGCGCTTGGGAATTGACCGCGCAATACCTGGGATACCAGGAGGGCGTGCTCTTCCCTACCCCGTTCCGCTCGGGCGAGCTGAATCCGGCGATCGCGGAGCTGCACGGGCGTTACGTCTTCGACACAGCGTGCGAGGCGCCGGCGGGAGCCGCCGGGAAGCTCTCGATGGGGATCGGCGGCGTGAATGCGTGTGTGATCTCGCGTCCCTGGTAGCCTGAGCGTGGTAATCTGGGCTTGCTGTGCCCCAGCTTCCGCAGCCGCCGCCTCCCGCCTGCGCCCAGTGCCTCACTACCATGCAGTTGGCAACTCCGGGTTCGCTTCCGCAGGTGTCCCCCTCGCAGATGCTGCGTTCGGGCGATGGCAAGATGCGCATCGATTTCGGCAACACTTCGATGATCACGGACCCGGCGGCGATGAAGACCATCCTGCTCGACCACATCAAGAAGGAGGCCCTCACGGTTCCCCTGCCACAGGGCCCGCAATTGACGCCGCCCGGTCTCCCGGCCTTTCCCAATTCTCCGGTTCCTCCGCAAGCGCTGTCACTCGGCAAGGCGTTGATCGACGGCCACGAGGTGGAAGGCATGCAGTATACCTTCCAACCGCCGGCCCTGCCCAAGCCTCCCGCGATGCCGCAGGCGCCTGCGATGCCGACCACGGCCGAGGTCTGGACCAGCGTCAAGACGAAGCTGCCCGTGCTCATCAAAATCACCGGACCCTTCGGCCAACAGA
>Ga0209415_10010269_pt1 | contig 15944 bp, 10 predicted proteins | sample PeaSoiSIISIP2007_FD_187696 | JGI IMG/M metagenome (GOLD analysis project Ga0209415, IMG submission 187696) | Peat soil microbial communities from Weissenstadt, Germany - SII-SIP-2007 (SPAdes) (version 2) | ecosystem: Environmental > Terrestrial > Soil > Wetlands > Peat | place: Germany...
CGACTTCGACCCCAGCCGCTACGAGACCACGCAGGTCTTCTATAAAAGCAAAGACGGCACGCGCGTGCCCATGTTCCTGACGTACAAGAAAGGACTGAAGCTGGACGGGCAGAATCCGACTCTGCTCTACGCTTACGGCGGATTCGATATCTCGCTGACGCCGGAGTTTCACGTGCCGAATCTGGTGTGGCTGGAAATGGGCGGAATTTATGCGCAGCCCAACTTGCGGGGCGGCGGCGAGTACGGCGAGGAGTGGCACATGGCCGGGACCAAGCTGCATAAGCAGAATGTGTTCGACGATTTCATCGCGGCGGCGGAATGGCTCATCGCCAACAAGTACACTTCCACTTCTAAGCTGGCGATCTCGGGACGGAGCAACGGCGGGCTGCTGGTTGGCGCGTGCGAGACCCAGCGTCCTGACCTTTTCGGCGCGACTCTACCGGGGGTTGGCGTGATGGATATGCTGCGGTTTCACAAGTTCACGATTGGGTGGGCGTGGACTTCGGATTACGGCTCTTCTGATAATCCGGAGGAGTTCAAGGCAATCTATGCTTACTCGCCGCTGCACAACATCAAGCCAGGGACGAAATATCCGCCTACGTTTATTGTTACCGCCGACCATGACGACCGGGTGGTGCCGGGACACAGCTTCAAGTTCGCGGCCACCATGCAGGCGGATCAGGCGGGGACGGCTCCGGTGCTGATTCGCATTGAGACCAAGGCTGGGCATGGGGCGGGGAAACCGATTTCGAAGCAGATTGATGAAGTGGGAGACGAGTGGGCATTTCTGGTGAGGAATCTGGGGATGAAGGTGGGGTGGTGAGGTAGAACTCGTCGGGAGCTGATTGGCGACTTGCAGCGGGCGGGGACGCCCGCTGGACAGCCGCCGGGACGGCGGCGCTACTTTGCCAGAGTTTTCCCACATTGGTGCCGTTTGAGGTGCCCTGACTGCTTCGTCTCGACATGCAGATCTGGCTGCAAAGTGATGGTTGCGGCCACTATTACCAGGATGGTTCGCCGTGCTCTAGCTTGCTGGGTTTTCCACTTTGACGTTCACCACGCCGGGCGTGCAGGCTCTGATGGAGGGTTGGGAAGGCCTTCATCCCACCTGTTAATTATCTTGATTCGTCACGATGCGGATTCCTCGGCGGGCAGAAAGAAAGGGCGACCTAAAGGTCGCCCGGCCTCAGGGGCTAAAGCCCCTTCTTTATGTTTGGCTCTTACTGCGCGGCTGAAGCCGCGCCCTTTCAAATCTGGACCGTGGTCAGGACGTTTCCCCAGCCGCTAAATCATTGCCCTTCCCATCCCTGCGCTATCCCGAGGCCGTGCCCTTAGCGCCCTGCGGCGGCGGCTTTGGCGGCGGGCATCATGCCGGCGATGTTCATGCCTTCGATCCTGGTGATGACCGTTTCCAGGCTGGCGCCGGTGTCGGTACAGGCGTCGACGTAGGGGTGGCGGCTGCCATCGGCGTGCATGACCAGCACGCTGGTTTCGGGCAGCGTCTTCTTCACCATGTAGGGCAGGTGATGGCGGTCATTGCGGCTGAGGGTTGGGCCCAGCACGACCAGGTCAAACGGTCCCTTGCGGAGAGCTTCTTCCACTGATTTGCGGCCGGCGGCCTGTTGCACGGTGTGTCCGGCCTTTTCGAAAGAGGCTGCTTGCCCGGCCAGGACTTCGGAGTCGCCCTCGCCGTAAAGAATTTTCAACTTTGCTGCCTTCGCCATAAAGTAGTTTCCCTCGCGTTCCCGTGTCCTCGGGAATCTCAGTTCACGGTAACAACGGCGGGGGTGGGAGAGAACGTCACCAAAGACCAGCGCCCCTTCGGCTACACTCAGGGCAGGCTCCTTCGGACGCGCTCAAGGCAACTTCCCCACTTCTCGCACAGGACGCGAGAAATGGGGCACCCAGGGGGTACTTGGTGAGCAAAGCTAGGGGAGAAGGAACGCGATATGGAAGCGAGCCAAACGCGCGATTATTGCGTCGCAAAAAGCGCGACGCTTCGCGCGGCTCGCCCAGATCCCTCGCTGCGCAAAAAACGCTTGCTCGGGATGACAATCGAAGCTTATCCGCCCCGGCTTTAAATTCCCTTCCCCCTTTGCACTTCCGGCGCTACACTTCTGCGCGGAGGGTTTGCGCATGTTCGCCCCTATCGTCTCCCGAGCTGTCCTTATAACTCTTTTGTACTCGCCGTTTCTCTTCGCGCAGAGTGGGAACGCGCCGACGTCAACGACCACCTGCTACCTGGATGACGGGCGGCAGCTTTACGTTCGCTACAATCCCGTTTCGGCGAAGAGCGACAAGATTGTGAACGGCAAGCCCTGGGCTCCGGGCGGCCAGCCGATGACGTTGTTTACCGAGGCTCCGCTGACGGTTGGTACTTCGTCGATTCCTATCGGGGCGTACTCGGTTTATCCGATTCCGGCCAAAGATCGCTGGACTTTGGCGATCAACAAGAACGTCACGGCAGGCGCGGCTTACGACGAAAAAAACGATCTGGCGCGGGTGCAAATGGAAACCGACCAGGTGCCGCAGGCGGCCGACGCGCTGGAGGTGGCATTCGCGCATGTGGGGCCGCGGTGCACGCTCCGGATTTATATTGGGAAGAGCGCGTCGTTTGCGGATTTTACGGCGAAGTAGGAGGGGCAAGAACTCCCGGGCGCAGTGGTGGTGATAGGGGTTCCTCGCTTCGCTCGGAATGACAAACCTCTTAAGATGATGCGCTCCCTGCTTCCATTCGTTCTTGCCGGTTTTGCTTTCGCACAATCCACGCCGCGGGCTCAGCTTTCGCATACTCCGGAGGGGCTGCGCGGGGTGAGCGCGGTTTCGCGGAGAATTGCGTGGGCTTCGGGAACGCACGGGACTTATCTGCGCACGATTGATGCTGGGGCGCACTGGGATTCCGCGCAGGTGCCGGGAGCGGAGGAGCTTGATTTCCGCGGGGTGGTAGCGTTTTCGGCGGACGAAGCGTTTCTCATGTCGGCGGGGCCGGGCGAGCAGTCGCGGATTTACCACACTTCCGATGGCGGCGGGCATTGGGCGCTGCAATTCAGGAACACGAATTCTAAGGGATTTTTTGATTCCATGGCGTTCTGGGATTCGACGCACGGAATCGTTCTGGGCGATCCCATTCCAGATGATGCGGGGAAGCTGCGATTCGAGGTTCTGCTTACGGACGACGGGCAGATCTGGCGGCCGGTTCCGGCCAGCCAGTTGCCGCCGGCGCTCGACGGGGAAGGCGCGTTTGCGGCCTCGAACAGCTGCATCGCGATTCTGCCGGCGCGAGCTGAGAGAGAGCCGGCGGCTCGCGATCCCTTCAAACCGGAGAAGACCGCGAAGCGTCAGAGCATTCGGGTGACCGGACCGCTTGACCCGAACATCTGGTTCGCTACGGGCGGGCCTGCGGCTCGCGTGTTTCATTCTGTCGACCGGGGGCTGAGCTGGAAAGTGGTGGAGACTCCAATTCTTCATGGGCCGGCTTCGGCGGGAATTTTCTCCATCGCGTTTCGCGATGCGCTGCACGGCATGATTGCCGGGGGCGACTACCAACATCCAAACCAAGACGGCCCGAATCTGGCGTCGACTTCGGACGGCGGGAAGACGTGGGAATTGTCGCCGCTGAAGCCGCTGGCTTACTTCTCGGCGCTGGCTTATGACAGCAATGACCGGGGCGTGGAGCGCGTGTTCATTGTGGGAGCTGACTTTGTGTTTGATTTTCGCCCGCCGAATGATCCGCAGCGGGTGAGTTCTCCGAAAAAGCCGGGGCTCAAGTTTAATGCCGTGAGCGCGGTGCCGCATGGCGGGGCACTGGTGGTGGGGCCGGGCGGGACGATTATTAGTCTGCCGTGAGTGGGTAAAGGCTCTTGCCACGGAGGCGCGAGAAAAGCTTTCGAATCAAATCCCTAAGAGCCTTGCTCGTGGGTCTTTCAAGAAATTGGGTTCTTCTGTGTCTCTGTGACTCCGTGGTGAAGCTCTTATCACGGATGGACGCGCCGGGCTTCGCCCAGGCTTGGACGGCCGAGGCGGCCGTCGCCACATGGGCTGTGGTGACTAAAGGGCTATGCCGCAGCTTGGACTTCCTGTTCTTTGCATTCCTGGCGTAATCAGGGAAGATTACTAGTTAGTTAGAAAGCGTTTAGCACTCCCCCAGATTGAGAACCTCGTGAAGAGACATTTTCTTGCCATCTTGTTATTTGTGTGCGCGGCGGTGGTCGCGTTCGCGCAAACGCAAACCTCGGCTCCGGCTGCGACGGCTCCCGCGGCGTCTGGTGCCGCTGCTCCGGCAGCCGGCGCGCCAGCGACAACTGCGGCCCCCGCCACAGTTGCCCCTGTTTCCCGCACCACCAAGGCCGTCCATTATCGCTTGCAGGGGGGAAGCGCCAAGGTGGATTTCCAGGGAACGGATTTGCTGCAGCGCGCCTCGGGCGAGGCCCGGGTGGAAGGCAAGAAAACTAATTTTCAGATTGAAGCCAAGTTTCAGAATGTGGAAGACGCGACCAAGTTCGGGCTGGAATATCTGACGTATGTTTTGTGGGCGGTGTCGCCGCAGGGGCGTCCGGTGAATCTGGGCGAAGTCACGCTGGAACACGGCAACGCTCACGTTAAGGCTTTTACCGACTTGCAGGCGTTTGGATTGATTGTGACCGCCGAGCCGTATTTCGCGGTTACGCAGCCGGGGAACATGGTGGTGATGGAAAGCTCGTCGGGGAGCGGAGGCGGCAGTGAAGCCATCGAGGCCAGGTATGAACTCGCGCCGCGCGGGACGTATTCCTCGACCAACACACATATTCAGGACGCGATTTTCGGCATTGATTCGAAGACTCCGCTGGAACTGTTTGAAGCGCGCAATGCTTTGCGGATCGCGCACAACGCAGCGGCCGACAAGTACGCGGCGTTCATTTTTTCGAAGGCCGGGCAGCAGCTGATGCACGCGGAGGAAGTCTACCGGGGGAAACAGAACCGGGCGGCCATTGAAGCGGCTGCCAAGGAAGCTACGGAGACGGCCGAAGAAGCGCGAATGATGGCGGTGAAGAAAAAGGCGGAAGACGAAGCGGCCGGTGAGGCTGCTGCCCGCGAAGCGAAGGCGCGCGCCGATGCTGCAGCGGAAGCCCAGCGCCGGGCGGATGCCGAGATGGCTCGTTCGCAGGCAGAAGAAGCGCGTGCCCAGGCGGAACAAGCCAAGGCCGAAGCCGAGAAGATGAAGCAGGAAGCTCTGGCTGCGGCTCAGGAAGCGCAGGCGGCCAGAGAAGCAGCCGAGAAGGCCAAGGCCGAAGCTGTGGCCCAGCAGCAGGCTCTGTCGGTTGAAGCGGATAAAGCGAAAGCGTCGGCCGCGCAGTCGGAGAATCTGCGGCAGCAGGCGGAAAATCTGCGACAGCAGGCGGAGAAAGAAAAGCAGGAATTACGCGCGCGGCTCTTGCAACAGCTCAATAGCGTGCTGGCTACGCGCGATAGCGCGCGCGGGCTGATTGCCAATATGTCAGACGTGCTGTTCCGCAGCGGGAGCGTTGAGCTGCTGCCGGCGGCGCGGGAGCGGCTGGCCAGAGTTTCCGGGATTGTGCTGGCTTATCCGAGCTTGCATATTTCGATCGAGGGCCACACCGACAGCGTGGGCAGCGACGAATACAATCAGGATCTTTCCGAGCGGCGCGCGCAGTCGGTGCGCGAGTACTTCGTGCGGGGAGGGATTCCCGCCGCGACCGTGGATGCGCGCGGGTTTGGCAAGGCCGAGCCGGTTGCGTCCAATGACACGGCGGAGGGGCGGCAGCAAAACCGGCGGGTGGAGCTGGTGCTTTCTGGGGATGCCATTGGGAATGGGGCGGAGGTTACGCCGGCGGCTTATACCACCACGCATCCGTAAGACTCTGCGCTACAAGCCGCCTTGCTTGGCCTGCTGCAGGAGATACTCCGACGCCCTCCAGGAAAGCGCCATGATGGACAGCGTTGGATTCTTGTCAGGACTGGTCACGAAGGCGGCAGCATCGGTGACGAACAAATTCTTCACATCATGCGCCTGGCAATATTTGTTCAGCGCAGAGGTATTAGGATTATTTCCCATCCGCACCGTGCCTGATTCGTGGATTGCGGTTCCTCCATCGTACAGGCCATAGGCACCTGGGCCATCGGTGGTGACGTCGGTTGAGTAAGTGCCACCCGCGGCTTCGACGATGGCGCGGAAAGTTTGCTGCATATCCTTCGCCATTTTCATTTCGTTCTGGCCCGCCTGCCAATGAAAACGCAACACCGGGATGCCCCACTCGTCCACCGCGTTGGGATCGATTTCGCAGTAGGTATGTTCGTTGGGAATCATCTCGCCCAGGGCCTCCATTCCGATTGAAGTTCCGTATGAGCTGCGGCAGCTTTGCTTTAACGAAGGTCCATAGCCTTCGACGCGGTCACACACGTCATCGAATTGCTGGACCACGGGCATGAATCGTCCACCACCGGGCTCAATGTGATAACCGCGAAGGAAGTCGTTCTTGCGATCAAACTTCCACCAGGGCATGTAGACGTGGGGCAGAAAATTTCCGCCGCTGCCGTCGTGGTTGTGGGGCGGCATTTTCTCCAACTGAGGAAAATCGCCAGAACCCCAGCTTCCAACGCTATCCATCAGGTTGCGTCCCACCACTCCCGAGGAGTTGGCGAGTCCGTCGGGAAACAATGTGGAACGGGAATTCAGCAGCAAGCGCGCCGATTCACACGTACTGGCCGCCACCACGAAACTGCGGGCATACACTCGCTTCTCGGTTCTTGTGCTTCGATCAATGTAGGAAACCGCCTCGGCCTTGCCGTCCTTGCCGACGATGATTTCACGGGCCATGGCATTGGTGATGAGAGTCAAACGGCCGCTAGCCAGCGCAGGTGGAATCAGCACCTGGCTAGAGCTGAAATTCGAGGCAGACTTGCATCCACGAGTGCACTGGCCGCAGTAGTGGCACGCGGGGCGTCCATTGAGCGGCTGGGTGAGGATGGCCATGCGCGCCGGCACGCAAAGAATGTTGAGCTTGTCACAGGCCTTTTTGAGGATGGTCTCGGTGCAGCGGGGCTTGGGCGGCGGCTGGAAGATGCCGTCGGGTGAGCTGGGAATGTTCTCCCTGGTCCCGAAGACGCCGATATAGGACTCGACCTTGTCGTAATAAGGCGCCAGCTCTTCGTAGGTAATCGGCCAATCGTCGCCCATGCCGTCAGCGGAACGCGGCTTGAAGTTCTCGGGCGAAAAGCGCAGGGCGACTCTGCCCCAATGGTTGGTTCGGCCGCCGACAATGCGCGACCGAAACCAGCGGAACGTGGATCCCGGCGCCGAGACGTAGGGTTCGCCTTCAATTTCCCAGGCGCCGTTAGGCGCCATAAATTCGTCGGCTTCCTCGCCTCGCAGTTTTCCACCGACGCCCCCGCCGCGATGAGGAAGGTCGTAGGGCCAGACATGTTCTTTGAAATCCCTTGCCGGATCGAGCGGCGGCCCGGCTTCCAGCATCACGACGCTAACCCCACCTTCGGTCAGGACTTTGGCTGCGGCGCCCCCGGCCGCACCCGATCCGATGATGCAAACGTCGTAGAGTTTGGGCGAGCGAATCGGATGCAGCATCGGCGATCTCCTGGCAGACGAGCTTCCTTGGCAGAGGCCTGCCGATTATATCGTGGGGAATAAGCCCGAAAGGCCATACGCTTAAGTTAGCGCCCGCGCCGAAAACGCCCCTTGTCCCGGCCCTCGAAAAGCTTTAGTCTTAGGAAACCGGCATTTGTATGTTTAACCCTCATCCCAATCTGAGCGACAACGTTAACGGGAGCATCATTCAGTCGGAGATTGAGGGTGGTGTGTTCCTGCACGATCTGCCTCCGTCGACCGTTCTGGAAATCCAGACCATGCATCACTGCTACCGGGCTGTGCTTCTCGGGGGGAGCGAGGCTCTGATTTCCGGGCATCCCGAATTCTGTCCGGAGCCGGTGCAAGTGGCGATTGCGGGCTCGACCTGGGGCGGTTCCATGCTGAAGCTGCAGTTTGTGGGGCGGGGCATGCATCTGGAGTTTCATCATCCCCAGTACCCCACGCCGATCGTCACCTCGGCAATTCAGGACATCCGCGACTACCAGCAGGTACCTGCCATGCAGGTAGAGACCTGGCCCACCAATACCGGCATCGCCTGATCTGAGCGGTCGCGTCAGTGGCGCACTCGGTCTCTAACCACAGTTCCAATCAGCCCGAGATCCCCTTCGACTTCGCTCAGGGCAGGCTCTCGCTCCGCCTGAAGAACGGCTGCGCTCGGGATGACAGCGGCCAGTGTTTTGCAGGACGGGACGCGAGCTGCGCCACTGCCCCGAACCTGCTCCTTTATTGACTTACTGCTGCTCACCCACTAACATTCGGGCCATCGGCCCGCAAGCCGCCGTACGATCCTTCGAACGATCCTTTAAGGCACGAGGCAACCCAGCGTTGAGCTTGAAGATCTCCATCCGCGAATCGCATCACGTTACCATCGTCGATATTAGTGGCCGCATCATTTTCGGAGATGAGACCACCATGCTGCGCGATGCCGTCGCCGGCCTGGTGCGTGACGGGAAAAAGAAGATACTGCTCAATCTCGCCGAAGTAGCCTACATCGACAGCTCCGGCGTGGGTGAGCTGGTGAGCAGCTTTATCTCGGTCCGCAAGAGCGGCGGCGAACTCAAACTGGTGAACCTGACCCAAAAGGTGCACGACGTTCTCCACGTCGCCAAGCTCTACACCGTCTTCGATATCAAGGAAGACGAGTTCACAGCCGTGAAATCGTTCGACTACTTCTTCGCCAAGTAACGGCGTGTTGTGTGACTCGCCAAGACAGCGTCCTAAATCGCAGAGAGCGCCGAGCCACGCCGCACAGTGCGCCGAGGAAATTTCCACCGAGAACGGACTGATCCGTTGTGGCCTTCCTGGCCCAGCGCTTGTCCCATGGATTCCCCTGCGCACACGAAGGTTGCGCGTCTTCGGTCGTGACTTAGAGGTAGTAAGCCGTTGACATGGGGCTTACCAAGTAGGAAACTCTAAGCGGAGCCGAGGCTGTTCTCTGTGCCGTGGTCCCACGTAGTTTGCTCCCCCTTGAGATTCAGAGTCCCGGGCGTGTTCCCTCAGAGCCGGATCAAGCTGGACGGCTATCCTAGCGGTAGTTCCTTGCCCTAGAGCCAGCGGTATTGGGCCGATTCCTGGGAAGACCGCCGAAGCGTTCTAGGAGAGCATGCTTTCTACTTCGGAACCTGCAAAAGAGCCGTCGGCCCCGGACTCGCGCTTCTGGGCCGGGTCACCGCCGCTGCTGTACGCGGTGGTGGCAGCCCATGTGGTTTTGCTCGCCTTGACGTCGGCGGGCAAGTGGGGCGACGCGGGTTCCTCGTTCATGCAGCTGATCGCGGGCACTCTGGCAGCCACCGCCTGCTGGCAAGCCAGCCGCCGATCGCGTTATTTCGCCACCATTTTCTGGCGCCTGTCCGCCGCCACGTTCGGGTTGTGGACCGGCGGCGTGCTGCTGAACACGGTTCAGAACGTCCGGTCGGCCACCCCGGACGAGGGCCAGATCGGCATTTTCCTCATCATTTTTCTTTCCACGGCGCCCATGTTTATCGGCTCGGTGCTGAGCGGAACGGCGGACGAAGAATCCAAAATCCACTGGGATCTCATCCTCGACGCGACCCAAGTTCTGGTTCTGGTTCTCGCGATCCATCTGATGCTGGTCGACATTCCTTCGATGACTTTGGGGGAGCGCAGCACCACGCAGGTGGCGTTACGACTACAAGATTACTGGCGCGTTGCCCTCGCCATCGCCTTGGCCGGCAGGGCGCTGCTCGACCACTCGCCCGCTACCCGAAGGCTGATCAAGCCCATTGCCATCGCCATGAGCCTGTTCGCCGTGGGCAGCTGGATTGGAAACGACCTGGAGGCTTTCAGCGGCTGGAAGGGCGCACGCTGGTTCGACCTGGCATGGACCATTCCATTTGTTATGGTCGCTTTCTCGGCGGCGTCCTGGCGGCAGTCGCCCGTTAGTCCCGCCTGGGACCGCAAGCCCACGAAAGTGGAGACCGTTTTCCTGTTTTATTTGCCGTCCGTTGCCATGCCGGTGCTGCTGCTGTCGATGTACCACGAGATTCAGTTTGAGCAGATTCTGGTCGGCCTGGGCGCGATGATGTTGTCGATTTTCTGCTTCAGCCTGCGGCTGTTCATCACCCAAAAACAGCAAAGGCGAACCGTGGACGCGCTGCGGGCTTCCGAATCCCGCTATCGCAAGTTGTTTGAGCGCAACCTGGCGGGCATTTACGTGAGCACCGTGGATGGCCAGATTCTCGATTGCAACCAGGCTTTCTGCGATATTTTCGGGTACACCCGCGAGGAGATTCTGCAGCAGCCTGCCTCCGTCCTCTACGAAGGCGGCGTCCAGGAACGCGACGCCCTGCTGGCCGAGATCCAGCGGCAAGGCCCCAAACGTGGCGTCGAGCACTCCTACGTGCGAAAGGATGGCCGCAAGGTCTGGACCATCGAAAACTATTCCGTCACCACCGACGAGAATGGCCGGCGGCTGGTCGAAGGGGCGATGCTCGATGTCACTCAGCGCCGCTCCCTGGAACACCAGTTGCAGCAGGCCCAGAAAATGGAGTCGATTGGATTGCTTGCCGGGGGGATTGCTCACGACTTCAATAACCTGCTGACGGTGATGCACGGCTACAGCGATCTGCAACTGGAAAAGACGGCGCCTTCCGATCCCATCCACGTTTACGCCGAGCAGATCAACTCCGCAGCGGATCGGGCCGCGGCGCTCACCCGGCAACTGCTGGCTTTCAGCCGCCAGCAAGTGATGCAGGCCCGGGTGGTCAGTCTCAACAGTCTTCTCCGCGATTTCGAGAAACTTCTGCGCCGCCTGATTGGGGAAGACATTGAAATGCGCACGGTCTTCGCTGCCGACCTGGGCAACGTGAAAGTCGATCCCGGCCAGATGGAACAGGTCATCATGAACCTGGTCACCAACGCCCGCGACGCGATGCCGGAAGGCGGAACGCTCACTCTGGAAACTTCCAACATCACGCTCGACGGTCTCTTTCTGGAGCGCCATCCGTATGTAGAACCCGGCCCGTATGTTCGCCTCGCGGTCAGCGATACCGGTACGGGCATGGACGCCGAAACCCGTGAGCGGGTATTCGATCCCTTCTTCACTACCAAGGAATTCGGCAAAGGCACCGGCCTGGGGCTTTCCACCAGCTACGGGATCGTCAAACAGAGCCAAGGATACATCGAGGTCTACAGCGAAGTTGGCCACGGCTCAACATTTGTGGTTTATCTGCGGCGGCTCGGTCCCGGAGCCACGCCACTGCCAACGGAAAAAGCGCTACCGGCGCGGCGCGGCGACGAAACTATTCTGCTGGTCGAGGACGACCGGCAGGTGCGCTCGCTGGCCCAGTCGATTCTGGAGTCTTACGGATATACCGTGTTGGCGGTGGAGGATCCCAGCCACACGGAAGCTGTTTGCGAACAGCATTCCAGTTCCATTAAGCTGCTGCTCGCCGACATGATCCTGCCTAAAATGAATGGCCGCGAAGTGGCCCGACGGGTGGCTTCCCGCATCCCGTCGATCCGCGTGCTTTACATGTCCGGATTTCCCACGCATACCGTGGTCAACCAGGGAATTCTGGAAGACGGGATCTACTTCCTGCAAAAGCCGTTCACGGCTGTGGCCCTGGCCAGTAAGATTCGCGAAGTCCTCGATCATTCCGACGGCGCACACGCCTAGGCAGCCGGAGATTCCTGCGGCAACCTATTGTGGGAAGACTCGGTGACGGGCCACGCTCGCGCTTACAGTCAGGGAGAAACTCAGAACAGACTTCGCCCTGGGAAATGCGAATCAGGAATTCGACCAGGCAGGAAAGAACTTACTTGAAGTCGAGAACAACTTCCTCTTCGGTTTGGGCCGGAGCGGGAGCATACTTCCAGGCCTTAACGGCCTTCACTGCATTTTCCACCAGGATGGGATTTCCGCCTCGAACTTCAACCGCCACCACGCTTCCGTTCGGGAGCACGATCGCCGTGAGCCGGACCAGGCCTTCAATGTGCATGCTTTTCAGGGTCGGCGGATAGACCGGCTTCACTTCCGATACTACCTTGCGGGTCGACTTGGAAGTGTTTTTTTGCGCCAGCAAAGCGGGGACCCAGGCAACGGCCACGCAAAGCACGATCGCAAGAGTCGAAGACATCAGACTCTTCCGATAACTTCCCTCGGCCTGACGATCAAAGCGCTGCTTCGACAAGGATAGACCTATGCACGCCCGGACAGATTGAACCACGAGCCCTAACGTTATGCCATGAAAGGCCTGCCGGTAAGATTACCGGAGTGCCGTGCACGTTACCGAAGTGTCTGTGATGCCTTTCGGCGATGAATCAGCTCGTGCAGCCTTAGCAAGAAACTACGAAAATTGGCGGACACCTCAACCCTTGCAACTTGGAATCACAAGGGGGAATGATCCTGATTAGTAACGATGGCACTCTGCGAATGCCCCACTCTCGACGCGGCTGGAGCTTCTACAGGCGCTAAAGCGCGCGAGGATCTGCCCCGCATGAGCTCTTTCTCCCACTTTTACTGTTTTGATTCGCGGCCGGGATCGGGAACCAGCAACAACTCACCGCAGCTTTTCGTACTCGGCTTTGGCTTCCTTGAGGATGGGGACATCCGGATCAGCGTCTTTCCAGAGCGCCAGGAAATCCTGATAGGCGGCTTTCGCTTTGGCCGTGTCGCCGGTCATGGCGTAGGCACGGCCCAGGCCCAGCGTGGCCAGGGGATGCTCGACAAAGGCGGCATCAATCCCGGGGTGATCGACGATCTTCTGGAATTCCGCCGCGGCCTCAGCCCCACGCTTCGCCTGAAGGAAAGCCTGGCCGCGAACGTAGATGGGCAACAGTCCCTCAGCAACGCCCAATTCGTAGGGAATGGCAGCCTGCAGGGCCTTGATGGCCGGGTCCGGCGCTTTGCGGCCCAGCTCGATTAAAGCGCGCACGCAGGGAATACTCACCTGGTGCAGAAGCGTATCGGCGGGAAAGCGGTGGTCTAACTCATCGGTGATGGCCTGCGCGTGGGTGGCGTCTCCGCTCATGGCCAGCGCCGCGGCCACGCTCTCCAGGTTCCGGCGGGATCGTGCCAGAGCCGCGCTCGCCGCCGCCAGCTCCCGGGCCTTCGCAGTATTCCCCACCTCTGCCTGGATCAAAGCGGACCGCGCCAGAATATCCGACGTAGTGCCCTTGAAACCGGCGCGGTCCGAAACCTGGGTGGACCGCTGCATCAAGTCGGCGGCTTTCTTCATCTGTCCCCGCGACGCGGCGGCGAAGGTTGCGGCGTTGAGCACGAAGTATTCGCTGGGCTTCCCTTCCAACGACTTCATCTCGCGCTGCATCCCGTCGGCGTCGTGGTTGAGGAAGGCCACGTCGAACAGCAGGGCATGGATGAAGGGATTGTCCGCCTTGACATCGATTGACCGCTGCAGCACCGCCCGCGCCTCTTCCAGCCGGTTCATCGCCATGTAGCTCACCGCGGCGTGCACGTAGCCAAACGGCGCCACCGGCTCGATGCGCTTGCACTCGTTGGCCATCTCCAGGGCCTTCTCAAACTGACCGTAAAAAGCGTCGTCCACGACGGCCAGGTTGCCGAAGTTTGTGGAGTCGTTGGGATACGCCTTGGCGCCCAGCTCCAGCGTTTCGCGTTCCTTCTCGAGGTCTCCGATGGCCGAATAATAGTGTCCGGCGACGTAGTAGCCCTCGCGCTCGCTCACGCGCGAGCGCAGGTCGAACGCCTTCTTGGCAACTTCCACTGATCGATCTTCTTCCCCTACGTTGCTGTAAATAGCCGCCAGGCGCGCGTAGGCCAAAGCGAAATTCGGGTCGAGCTCGGTGGCATGCACGAACATGGGCATGGACTCGGCTTCGCCGCCGCTGTTGCGCAGTTCGTCGGCCGCGGCGTAGGTTTTCAAGGCTTCGAGCGACGAGGTGGTGGCCTCAGTGACCGGCGTGTCGAATTTCTGAATGGACGCCAGGGACTCGCCCAGCTTTCCGCGCAGGCTCGACGCCGCCTTGCCCACCGCCGTCAGCACCGCCTCTTTACTCTCTGCGGTGACTTGCTCACGGGCCAGCGAATCGCCGGTGCGGCAGTTCACGGCATCGAGAGCAACTACATATTGGCTGCCCAGCGTCGCAATCGAGCCGCCCAGCATGGCCTTGATATTTTCGCGCTCGCAGATTTCCCGGGCCACGCTGCCGGTGACGCGCTCCTCGGCGCCACGTCCCATGAACTGCAGCGCTTTGCGGATGGTGCGATCGGGAACGATGTTCAGATAAGGCGATTGCTCGAGCTGCACGGCAAGGGCTTGCTTGAGCGTTCCGTCGAACACCGGGTCGCCGGTGGTGTTCACGAAATCCTGCAGCAGGATGGAATCTTTCTGCGTGAGCTTCTGCCCGGAATGTGACTTCCAGTAAACTCCGCCCGCAACCAGCGCCGCCAAGACAAGTCCTGCAGCTACGAAAAGCCATGTGGGGACAGCCGCCCTCGGCTGTCCCGCCGAGCGCAGCTCGGCGCTTTCTTGTGGCAGTACACTCGCTGGCGCCTGAGCCGACAGTTGCGAGGAACCAGCAGCCATCCGGCCGGAACTCTGGGCGGCAGAAGCCGGAGCTGCCGATGGCGAAGAACCCGCGATTCTGGCTTCGACGGGTTCCTCCACGACGATCCTCTTCCCCGAATCCGTGTCCCGCTTGAGCCGTTGCAGCTCGGCGCGCATTTCCGAGGCATGCTGGTAACGAAGGTCGCGATCTTTCTCCAGCGCACGGCTGATGATGCGCTCCAGTTCGGCGGGAACATCGGGATTCAATCGCGCCGGTGACGCCGGCGCGCGTTCGAGAATGGCGTTGAAGATCATCGCCGAAGTGTCGCCACGAAACGGCAGTGCGCCCGTGGCCATTTCGTAAAGCACAGCGCCGAACGAAAACAGATCGCTGCGCGCGTCGAGTTCTTTGCCCTTGGTCTGTTCCGGAGACATGTAGGCGACGGTGCCCAGTGTCGTCCCTGGGCTAGTCAAGTGCTGCTCGTCCATGGTGGGCAGGGACGAACCCACTTCGTTGCCGGCTCGCCCCGTTGCACCTGAGACCTTGGCTAACCCGAAGTCCAGAATCTTGGCGTGGCCGCGCTTGGTGACGAAGATGTTGGCGGGCTTGATGTCGCGATGCACGATGCCTTCCGCGTGCGCGGCATCGAGCGCGTCCGCGATCTGAATGCTCAGCGCCAGCAACTTCTCCAGTTCCATAGGACGGCTGCCGATCAGGTGCTTCAGCGTGGCCCCGTCCAGAAACTCCATGGCGATGAAGGTCTGACCGCTCTGCTCGTCGATTTCGTAGATGGTGCAGATGTTGGGATGGTTCAGCGCCGACGCGGCCTGGGCCTCCCGCTGAAAGCGGCTCAACGCTTGCGCGTTCTTGGCGACTTCGTCGGGCAGGAATTTCAAGGCGACGAAGCGGTGGAGTTTGATGTCCTCGGCCTTGTAGACCACACCCATCCCGCCGCCGCCAAGAACTTCCAGGATGCGGTAGTGCGAAATGTTCTGACCGATCATGAGCGGCGCGCAGGGAGCGAAAGAGCGACCCCACATGGTAGGGGCGGTCACTTGCTAAGTCAAACCACATTCAAGCGAGGAGTGAGGGTTCCATGCTACTGGATCTCCCTAGCGACACGGAAATAACGGAATAAACCCAGTTGCCCAGTCGCACTGGGATGCGACTTGTTGCCGTGCGCTGCCTAGGCGTCGTGCATCTCTCCCTGTTTCCCGAAGGCTCCCACAGCTTTTCACGGTTTTACACAACTTTTCGTAGGAGTCTCTGAAGATTGGTGTGCGCTAAAGATTTGGTCTGCCCTACGATCGTGTGGCCTTCAAGGGAATAATTAGCTCGGGGCATGAATGAGCACAGC
>Ga0209415_10010271_pt1 | contig 15943 bp, 12 predicted proteins | sample PeaSoiSIISIP2007_FD_187696 | JGI IMG/M metagenome (GOLD analysis project Ga0209415, IMG submission 187696) | Peat soil microbial communities from Weissenstadt, Germany - SII-SIP-2007 (SPAdes) (version 2) | ecosystem: Environmental > Terrestrial > Soil > Wetlands > Peat | place: Germany...
CGACGCCGCGCAGACCGACGCCGCGCAGACCGACGCCGCGCAGACCGACGCCGCGCAGGCGGAGGCCGGGTCAGCGGAGGCGCCATCGGCGGACTCCTCGTCGGCGGAGGAAACCGGGTCGGCGGAGGCGCCGCAGACGTCAGCCTGAGTCAGGCGGGGGCCAGGGCCGTATATTCGCGCCGGTAGCTCCGGTCGCGCGACGGCGGGCCCGGCGTATCGAGTTCCTCCGCGTAGCGTCGGCCCGCCCATACCGCGCCGGCGATCGTGGTCGGAGCCCAGGCGTCGCCCACACAGGTAACCGACCGGACGCCGCGGGCCGGCCACTCGGCCCGCCGCTCCTCCAACGACAGGAGCAGACCGTCGCGGGGAATCCGGGCGGTCACCAGCAGCACGGCATCGGCGGGCACGCTGGTTTCCGCGCCGGTGAACGCGCATGCCGTCCGCGCTTCACCCGTCCCGACGGCGACGAGTACCCGGCTGGTGTCGACGATGATGCCCGCCGTGCGTACCCGCCGCTGGATGTCGCCGATCTCCAGGGTGTGAGCGGTCCACGAGGACACGAGCGGGGCCGGAGTAACCAGCCGGACCTCGTGTCCGACCTTGGCGAGCAACTCGGCCAGCACCTCGCCGAGGTAATAATGATCATCGTCGAAGACCAGTATCCGCCGCGGCGCGGCACCGCTCCGGCACAGCGGATGATCACCGGTCAGCACGTCGTCGGGCGTCAGGACACTGGCCTCATCGGCCAGCGGAATCGCACTGGTGTGCCACCGCCCGACGCCGTCCTTGCGCCACCGCGCGCCGGTCGCCACCAGGATGTCGGTAAAGCCGTGGCCGAGGGCGTCATCCGGCGTGATCTCGCTCTGCAGGCTGATGTCCACATTGCGGTAGTGGCGCTGGAGCTGTCCGATCCGGTAATCGGCGACGCGGCGCCAGGCGGCCAATCCGGGGAGGCCTGCCTCACGTGGCACCCGTCCGCCAAGCTCGCGGGTGGCCTCGGCCAGCATCACGGGGTAGCCGCGCTGGCCAAGTGCGCGGGCGGCCTCCAGGCCGGCCGGCCCGGCCCCCACGATCAGGACGGTGCCCTCCGATTCCCTCGGCCTGATCCGCTCAGGATGCCAGCCCCGGCGCCACTCCTCCCCCATGGCCGGGTTCTGCGTACAGCGGATCGGAGACATGGTCATGTCACCGGAGATACAGATGTTGCAGCCGATGCACTCGCGTATGTCATCGATACGTCCCGCCTCGATCTTGGCGGGCAGGAACGGATCGGCAATGGATGGCCGGGCCGCGCCGATCATGTCCAGGACGCCGGCCCGGACCTGGCGGGCCATGGTGTCTGGCGACGTGAAACGGCCCACCCCCACCACCGGCTTAGCCGACAGTTGCTTGAGACCGGCGATCAGCGGCTCACGCCCGGCCTCCGTCGCGAAGCGCGACGTGGCCGAGTCCAGCTCCCAGGTGCCGAGCACGAGATCCCAGACGTCAGGCAGATAATCCAGCAGCGAGATGACCTCGGCCGCCTCCGCCGGCGTGATACCGGCGTCGCCGAGTCCCTCGTCGACGGTCAGACGGCACGCCACCGCGGCGCGGCCCGCGCATTCCTCGCGCGTGTCTTCCAGGATCTCGGCCAGCAGCCGCGCCCGGTTGGCGACCGAGCCGCCGTAGGCGTCGGTGCGCTGGTTGTACCGGCGGGACAGGAAGTGGTGCAGGATGCTCAGGTTGTGGCCGCTGTAGACGTAGATGACGTCGTAGCCGGCGGTCAGGGCCCGGCGGACGGCCAGGCGGTGCCAGCGCCGCAGGTCGGCGAGGTCAGAAGCGGACATCATCCGGGCCTGAACCGGGTCGTTGGACCAGGTCACGACGGGCAGGTGGGCCGGTCCCAGGGGAGGTTCCCGGCTCGACAGGTTCGGCGCGTTCATGCCGTTGTGCGCGAGCTCGATCCCGGCCAGGGCCCCGCCGGCGTGGATCGCGTCGGCGATCCTGGTCAGCGCGGGCAGGTCACCGTCATCCCACAGACGCAGCTCGATAAAGGGCGTGATGTCCGAACTGGGGTGTATCTCCACCTGCTCGGTGCAGACCACGGCCCAGCCGCCCTCGGCCTTGACGTTGCGCATGGCCGCCTGAGCGGTTGGATCCCGGTATCCCATGCCGTTGCAGTGCGGGACCTGGAAGAACCGGTTCCTGGCGCGGACCGGGCCCAGCTGCACCGGCTCGAACAGGATATCGTAACGGCTATCGCGCGCGACGGCACCGGCCGCCGGGATCGTGTTGGTCACGCGTAGGTCTCCGGCTACCGGACCCGGCCTTCGGTCTCCCGCCGGAGGTGGAAGAACTGCGGCCGGAGCACGACGCGGGCGACGAGCATGAGGACGATCCCGACGCCGACGATCCCGACCAGCGACCAGATCTGCGCCGACGGGGCGGCCATAATCGACTTGACCAGGATCCAGCCGAGGAACCCGGCGGCGGCCAGGGGCAGCACGCCGAGGATCACCGCGTCCAGGACATTGCTGAAGACACGGCGCCAGTAGTAGGTGATGGCGGTGAGCGCGGTGAGGATGTAGAAGGCGGCGTAGAGCAAGCTGGTCACGTCGATCAGGTCGTTGAAGGCGTTGGCCAGCGAGGTGGCGAGCAGGTAGGCCCAGGTGAGTCCGAGCAGGGTCAGGCCGACCAGGAGGCTCGCGGCGACCGGGGTGGAAAACCGGCGGTTGACGTTGCCGAGGAACGGCGGCAGCACCCGGTGGCTGGCCATGCCGTAGATGACCCGGGCGCCGAGCACGATGCCGACGCCGGTGGTGGCGATCACCGACAGGGCCAGGCCGAGCGCCATGACCTTGGCCCAGCCGCCGCCGCCCAGTGCCTGGGCCACGTAGACCAGAGCGGAGGCGGAGTTGGCCTGGAGCTTGGCGGGCGACACCGCGCCCTGCAGGCCCACCTGCGTCAGGGTATAGATGATGGCCAGGAAGGCGACCGCCATCATGGCCGCCTTGCCCGGGTTGACCCGCCGGTGCCTGACTTCCTCGTTGACGTAGACGGTGCCGTCCCAGCCGGTATATGCGAACAGCGCGACCAGGAAGCCCGCGGAGAGGCTGCCGTGACCGCCGATCCCGCTGAGGCTGAACCAGCCCTTGGAGATGGGGAAGGTCCCGTGCCGGTGACTGATGACCGCCACCAGGCCGAAGAGGCCGAAGCCGATGAGGATCGCGTACTCGATCAGCGCCATGCCGACCTGGGTACGGGCGGTGATGCGGATGCCGATGATCGCGATCACGAGCATGACGAGGATCACGGCCGTGTCGATGGCCAGGTTGGGCGGGACGGCGGACGAGGTGGAGCCGAAGACGGCGAGCACCGATGGCCCGAGGACCACCGTGGTGCTGACCGTCCCGATGATGCCGCCCATGATCATGAGCCAGCCGACCAGGAAGCCGACGTACGGGTTGATCACGCGGCCGACCCATTCGAAGGCTGCGCCGCAGTTGGCGTTCCACAGATTCAGGCGCCGGTAGCAGTTGGCGATCACGATCATCGGCAGCGCCATGAGGATAAGGGCTGGCCCGCTGGCGTACGCGGTCGCCGCGGCGAGTCCAGCCAGGATCAGCCCGGCGGAGGCGGCAGGAGCCGCCGTGGCCATGCCGATGACAGTGTCCTGTGCCACCCCGATCGCATTGGGCTCGAGCTTGGCCTCGGGAACGGATCCGGTTCGCGCGAAACCGGCCGGGGATTCGACCGTCATCCGGGTCTCCTATCCTGCTGCCGACGCTCGAGTGGCAGCCGGCAGCGGCAAATCTCGTTCAGCGGCCTCAGGAGCCACAGACGGCCACCTGCGTGATAGTAGCGGCCGATTCGGGCAGATGTGGACAAGAGGCAGAAAAATTCCGGTCCGCGGGCATGGCCAGGGTGACCGCATCAGGCCTCTCCCATGTTCAGCAGGCTCTGGTGGACGGTCCGCGTCAGCGGATCCCCGTAGGGCAGGACCCGCTCGCAGCGCGCCGCCGTATCGTGAAGCAGCGCCACCGCGTCTCCCACCCGGCCCACCCGGTAGTACAGGTGCGCCAGGTTCACGCGGCGGGTCAGCGTGTCGGCGTGTTCGGGACCGAGGATTCGCTCCGAATCCGCGCAACACCGCTCGGCGAGCTGCATCGCGGCCGGCATCCGTCCGACCATCTCATAGGCGGTGGACAGGCTCGCGGCGGTCGCGATCGTATCCAGATGAGCGCGGCCCAGCACCTTCTCACGATCGGACAGCACCCGCTTGTAGTGCGAGATGGCGTCCTTTACCTGGCCTTCGGCCAGGTAAGCCGCGGCGAGCCGGTCCCGGGTGGCCATGGTCTGCGGATCGCGCGGCCCCTGGAGCCGCTCGCGGTCGGCCAGGCTGTGCGCCAGCAGTCGGGCCGCCGCCGCGTAATCACCTGCGGCCTGGTAGGCGGTGGCAAGTTCATCCCTGGCGCTGAGCGTTTCCGGATATCCGTCGCCACGGAACTGCTCGTACTCGCCGACGGCGCGATGCATGACGGTCACCGCGTCCGCGGGCTCGCCGGCCATGATGAGGGCCCGCCCCAGGCTGACGCGTGCGGCCAGGATGCCCGGGTGGCCGGGGGTGAGCTCACGGGTCCGATCGGCCAGCACTCGCTGGTACCACTGAACCGCTTCCGCCGCGTTCCCGGCCGCCAGGTACGCGGCGGCCAGCTGGTCGGCTACCGCGAGCGTGTCCGGATGGCCCGGGGCCAGCTTGGCGTCGCAGCGCGCGGCGAGATCCGACCAGAAGTCAGCGGCGGGCCCGACCAGGCGGGCCTCGTCCAGGCTGCGGCCCACCCGCAGCAGCAGCGGAGGGCACCCCTCGGCCCACAGCGCATCGAAGGCCGAGTCCTGCAGGCTGGCCACGTTCGCCCGCAGGCTGGCCGCCGCCCACGGCTGCGGCTCCCCGGCGGGCCACACTTCGAGCAGCGCGCTCGCGGCCGCCCGCGCCGCGGGCTCCTGGAACTCGGCGGGTGCCGCCATCCTGATCGCGGCCTGGAGGGGCGAGCTCATCAGGACGGTCGGCGGCGTGACATCCCGGTTGATGCTGATCAAGCCGGCTCGCTCGAGCACCAGCAGCACGTCCCACACCTGCCTCGGGCTAGCGGGGCCCATGGGGGCGCCGCCCAGGTAGGCGATCAGGGCCTGCGCGCCGAAGACGACTCCCGGAATGCCGTGACCGTCGAGAAGCGCCAGGAAGACCAGCATCAGCCGGACCGACGGGCCCGGCAGCAGCGATTCCGCCCGCTCCAGGCACAGGACCCAGGTCACCGTGGCGGTCGACGGGATCTCCTCGGCGCCGGCCCATATCTCGTCCCGCCGCTGGAGGAACAGATCGCGGTAGTCCCGGCAGGTCAGGTTGGAGCTCGCCACGACCGCGGAAGCCTGGCCGAGCGCCAGCGGCTCGCGGCCGAGCGTCTCGGCGAGGTCGATGGCCCCCTGGCGCTGGACCGGGTTCGCGCTGAGCCGTTCGGACAGGCCGTTCAGCGCCTCGCGGGTGCTGAACAACCCGACCGGGATGACCCGCGTCCCGGGACGGCCGACTAGGGGCTGCGGGCTGGTGATCAGCAGCCGGCCCGCCGGCCCGTCTGGCCATAGTCCGCTCAGGTCCACGGCCTCCGGCAGGTCGTCCAGGACCACGAGCCAGGGCTGCCTGGTCTCGCCCAGCCAGCTGACGAAGCGGATCGCGACCGAGTCGGCCGGGCCGGTGGGCTCGAGGCCGGTGGCCGCCACCGACGCCTGCACGAACCCGGACAGGACCGCCGCCCGGTCGGTGGCCGAGATCCAGACCAGCCCGTCGATGATGCGTGATCGCCACAATGACTCCGCCATCAGCACGGCGATCTGGGTCTTGCCGCACGCGCCTGGCCAGTTCGGCAGGCCCTCGGGGGCGGCCGGGTCCGGAACGAGCGCCACGGCAGAACCCGGGACGAGGACGTCCGCGAGGCCGCCGACGGTGTCGGGACGGTCGGTGAACCCCTCGGTCAGGGGAGGCACCTCGCCGATCCGGAACCGCCCAGCTGGCTCAGCTGGCATTCCCACTGGGCATCACCGCCCACCCACCCCCATCGAGGCTGCCCTCCCGCAACCTTCTCTGAATATGTAAATAACACGCGAAGGTTCGGACCCGGAGAGCTTTGCAGATATCGGGATCTTTACTGACATTGCGCTTTCTGCACGTGCACCTGCCGATCGACTCGGCCCGCGGGCGGGCGACGGATATGGCACCGGAGGAGAAGGTCAGGCCATTAGGCCTCGCCCGCGATGCTCGCCAGGCTCTGGTGCACGGTCTGCGTCAGCGGATCCCCGTAGGGCAGGACCCGGTCGCAGCGCGCGAGCGTGTCCCGGAGCAGCGTCTCCGCGTCGCCGACCCGGCCCACGGCGTAGTACAGGTGCGCCAGCTGCGCGCGCCGGGCCAGCGTGTCGGCATGGTCGGCGCCCAGGACCTGCTCGGACTCCGCGCACGCCTGCTCGGACAGCTGCACCGCCAACGGCATCCGGCCCGCTGCGTGGCAGGCACCGGCCAGGCTGGCCCTGGTCGCGATGGTATCCGGGTGGTCACGGCCGAGCATCTCCGCGCGGTCGGCCAGCACCCGCTTGTAGGCGGAAATGGCCTGCTTGGCTTTGCCCGCGGCCAGGAGGGCCGAGGCGAGCTGGTCGCGGGTGGCCATGGTGTGCACGTCGCGGGCACCCTGGAACCGCTCGCGCTCGGCCAGCGTCTGCGTCAGCAGCCTGATCGCCGCCGCGACGTCACCGGCGGCCTCGAGCGCGCGAGCGAGCTCGTCCCTGACCGCCAGGGTGTCCGGATGAGCCGGGCCGCGGAACTGCTCGGATTCGGTCACCGCCCGGCGCAGGACGGTCACCGCGTCCGCGGCCTTCCCGGCCACGACCAGGGCGTCGGCCAGGCTGGCCCGGGCCGCGATGATGCCCGGGTGCCCGGGGGCGAGATCCAGGCTCCGTTCGGCCAGGACCCGCTCGGACCACGCGACCGCCTCGGCCCCGTAGCCCGCAACCAGGTACGCGCCGGCCAGCTGGGAGGCCACGACCAGGGCGTCCGGATGGCCGGGGGGCAGCTTGTTGTCGCAGCCGACGGCCAGCTCGCGCCAGTACTCCACGGCCGGCCCGGCCAGGCGGGCGGTGTCGAGGCTCCGCCCGGCGCGCAGCAGCAGCGGATGACATCCGTCGGTCCACAGGATGTCCGTGGCCGCGCCCTGCAGGCTGCCCGCGTTCGCGCGCAGCACGGCGGCCGTCCACGGGTGCGGCTCGTCGACGGGCCACGCCTCCAGGAGCGCGTTCGCCGCCGCCCGGGCCGCCCGGTCACGGAACGCCGTTGGTGCCGCCATCCGGACCGCCGCCTGGACCACCGGGCTCATCAGGATGGCCGGGGGCGCCTCGGACCGGTCGATGCTGATCAGTCCGGCCCGCTCGATGATCAGCAGCGCATCCCAGGCGGGCTTGGGGTCGACGGGCGTGCCGAACCCGACCACGGGACCGCCCAGGTAGACGCTTACCGACTGGGTGCTGAAGATCGCGCCGGGGATCCCGTGGCCGTCCAGCAGGGCGATGAGGACCAGCATGAGCCGGACCGACTGGCCACGCAGCAGCTGTTCGGCCTGACCGAGGGACAGCGTCCAGGTAACCGAGGCGGCGGACGGAACCTCGCCCGCCGCCACCCCGATCTGCTGCCGCCTGCGGACGAAGTAGTCCCGGTAGTCCCGGCAGGCCAGCGTCGAGTTGGCGATCACCGCGGCGGCCTGGGCCAGGGCCAGCGGCTCACGGCCGAGCGCATCGATGAGGTCGATGGCGCCCTGGCGCTGAGCCGGGTCGACGCTGAGCCGTTCGGTCAGGCAGCCGAGGGCTTCACGGATGCTGAAGAATCCGACCGGGAACACCCGCGTCCGGCGCCGGCTGGCCGCGATGGCCGACTGCGAGCTGGTGATGAGGAGCCGGCCCGCCGGTCCTTCCGGCCAGAGCCCGTCGAGTTCGTCCACGTTCGGCAGGTCGTCGAGCACGACCAGCCACGGCTGGGCCGTCTCGGCGAGCCAGCTGACGAAGCGGGCCGCGACCGACTCGGCCGTGCCCGTCGGCTCGATGCCCGTGGCCGCCACCCAGGCCTCGACGTATCCCGACAGCACCGCCGACCGGCTGGTGGCGGAGATCCAGACCACCATGTCGACGGCGCCCGATCGCCACAGCGTCTCGGCGAGCATGACCGCGATCTGGGTCTTGCCGGACGCACCCAGCCAGTTCTGCTTGCCCTCGGCGAACTCCGAGCCCGGCACGAGCGCGATCGTCGACCCCGGGACGAGAGCGTCCAGGATGCCGCGAGCGGTATCGGGCCGGTCGCTGAATCCCTCGGCGAGCGGAGGCACAGTACCCACCCGGAACCGTACTGATTGCTCAGCCGGTATTCCTCCTGAGGGCACAGCCCGCACTCCCATCTATTCCGTTGAGTCCAAACCTCCTCGGAACGCTCAACCGGTAACACGGGGAGGTTCAGGCACGGGGAGCCTTTTCCGCATCGGGGATCTTGCTGACATCACCATTATGCACGTGCAGACGGGTCAGGGTCATGTGCATCTTACGGGTCATTCCCGCGGGTTGCCCAGAGGCGAATTCAGGGTCACTGATCTGCGGTAACGCTAATGTGACCGGCCGAGCGCGCAGGGTTTGCGGCGGCACGCGGCACGATCCGTTCGGTATAAAAATTACCCATCGCCGTGGGACGGCGGCCTGCGGCGCGGTGACCTGCGCTACTGGGGCCGGCTGGGGTCGGCGACGGAGGCCAGCAGGGCCGCCCGGGCCTGGGGTGGTGGACTGGTTCTTGACCAAGCTGCCGAACTGGCTGGGCGGCGGCGCGCACTGGGCCGGCTTTTCCTGGACGAACGCCGCGCTGCCGGCTTACGCGCTGGCGACCGCCGTGGTGGTCTGGACAGGCTTCCCGTTCATCGCGGTCAGCGTGCTGGCCGGGCTGCGGACCATACCGGCCGAGCTGTTCGAGTCCGCCCGGGTGGACGGCTGCGGGCCGTGGCAGATCTTCTGGCGGGTCACCTACCCGCTGCTGCGGCCGATCTTCCAGGTGCTGTTCCTGCTGTCGGTCATCTGGGACTTCGGCGTGTTCACGCAGGTGTTCATCATCATCGGGGAACTCGGCCAGCGGGACGAGTACAACCTCGGCATCTACGAGTACGCCACCGCCTTCACGCTGCCGCCGGCCTACGGCCTGGCGTCCGCGCTGGTCTTCATCCTCACGATCATCCTGCTGATCATCACGGTCGGCTATGTGCGGGCATCGGTCCGGGAGGGAGCGCTCCGTTGAGGCGTGGGCTGAGACGGCGGGCCCGGCGGGCCGGGCTGAACCTGCTCGGGCTGCTGGTGGCGCTGATCACGCTGTTCCCCATCTTCTGGATGGTGTCGACGGCGTTCAAGCCGGCCACCGAGTGGTACTCGCTGACCCCGCATCCGCTCCCGGCGCATCCGACCCTGGCGAACTTCCGCGCCGTGATCGACGGCAGCGTCATCGGGCTGCCGTACTGGAACTTCCTGAAGAACAGCCTGTTCGTGACCGTGGTGTCGGTTGTCGCGTCCTCCTTGATCGCGCTGCTGGCCGCCGTCGCGCTGGCCAGGTTCCGGTTCAGGTTCCGCACCACGTACCTGATCATGCTGCCGATCGTGCAGATGCTGCCGCAGCAGGCGCTGGTTATCGCTCTGGCAGCCGCCGGAAGGCACCTCGTATCTGGCCACGTACGGCGCGTCCCGGGCCAGCGCTCAGGCCGCCGCCGAGCTGCTCGGGCTGGTCCCGTCCCGCACTGGCGCGCCGCGGCGCGGGGACGCGGGCGGGTCAGCTGGGGGGCTGCGGAGGCGCCGGGGGCAGTGACGGGACGAGGTCGGTCAACAGGTTCTTGTTGAAGACCATGATGGTGTAGCGGCTGAAGTAGTAGATGTGCTGCGGCTTCCCGAACGAGACCCGCACCTCCCAGAGCGCGATCGGGTCGATCGGGATGGGCGGGTTGATCAGCACGACGAAGTTCGCGTAGTGGAGGGTGGGGTCGTACCAGGATTTGTCGAACTCGTAGGGGCCGCCCGCGACGTAGTTGCCTTCCCAGCTCACCGGGCGCACGTTGACGGTCTCGCCGCTGGCCAGCGTCGTGGTGTTGGATATCCCGTAGCTGCTCAGGCCGTAGGTCAGATGGTTTGCGGCCAGCCAGTCCGCGAGGTTCTGGGTGACGGCCGGGATGCTGGGCTGCGTGACCGTGTAGCCGAGCGCCGCCAGGTAGCAGGCCAGGGCCACGCTCAGGGCCGGCACCAGCCGGGCCTTCCTCAGCCGGCCGCCCAGCATCCGGGCGGCCAGTACCGCACCCATCGGCAGGACGGGCGCCACCTCGCGCGCGCTCCAGTAGGTGGTGGGCGTGGTGCTCAGCATGTAGGCGGCCAAGTTGACCAGGATGCCCACGGCCAGAATCTGGGCGATGCGGTCCTCGCAGCTGAAGAACCGCCGGATGACCAGCCACAGGCCCCACACGGCCAGGGCCAGGCCGACCAGGTGCAGCAGCGCGATGGCCGCGTTCAGCCCGATCGACGTCATGCCGAACACGTCGGCCCCGTACAGCCCGCAGATGCTCTGCACGAGCAGCCACAGGTGCGAGGACATGTCGGTGATCGGGGCCACGCCCCCCGGGACGGGCAGCACGGTGTAGCCGCCGTGCGCGGAGATCTCCCTGACCGCGATCCGGGAGATCTCCGCCGCCGCGGCCGCCGCCACCACGAGCGACACGTCGAACCACCCGCTGCGCCACCCCTCGCGGCGCTGGACCAGGATCTGGTAGGCGCGCACGGCGGAGACCGCGGCCAGCGGGGCCACGCCGATGAGCAGGATCAGCTGGTCGCCGATCGCGCCCCAGGCCAGCATCAAGGCGATTATGGGCGGCACGTACCAGCTTCTGGGGGCACGATCAAGGACCAGCCAGGTCAGCAGCAGCGGCACCGAGGTGCCGATGTGGTCGGGCTGGAAGACCAGGATGAACACGCCCGCGCCAAGCTGCGGCGCGACCATGATCCCGGCGGCGATGAGCATACGCACCATGCCCTCGCGGCCCTTGGCCTGGCCCCGGCCCAGCAGCCCGCCGGTCAGCACCACCAGCGTGTAGGTGATCGCGGCCGAGGCGTGCAGCACGTCGGCGTTCAGCCCGCGGACCCACTCCACGATCATGTACTCGGGCAGCTCGGTGGTGTAGAACGACACGTCGGTGACCGTCCAGCCGCGCAGCATCGGGTTACCGTGCAGCATGGCCCAGGCCTGCACCGCGATGGAGGCGCCGTCGGAGGTGACCTCCTCGGTCCGCGACACGGCCAGGTAGCACAGGTACAGGACGACACCCGCGGCGGCCAGGCCGACCGGCCAGGCCACCAGGATCACCCGCCTGAGCCAGGGCCCGCTGAGCCGGGGCCACTTGAACCGCGGCCGGCCGATCTGCTTCAGCAGGCGGCGGTGCCCGTTGCTCCCGTTAGCGTCGGCGCCGTCGACACTCTCGACGGGTTTGGCGGACGCGGCGGCCAGCGGGCTCATGGTGCGAGCACGAGCCCGGGCGATGGCGAGCGGCATGGTACCCGGCTCGTCCTCCGGTGGCGTGTGCATACTCCCCCAGGCCGATTGGTCGCGTTTCCCGGAGTGAGCCTAATACGGCGCGGGGACTCGGCGTGGCGTAGGGCGGGAACGCCAATGCCAGAAAATCAGTGGGGAACGTGCATAATGGCGGTCATGCGACTGTCAGCCCGGGCCGACTACGCACTGCGTGCCGTCATCGAACTCGCCGCGGCCGGCCCCGGTCACGTCACCGCCGATCAGCTCGCCCACGCGCAGCAGATCCCGGGGAAGTTCCTGGAGACGATCTTGACCCAGCTCCGGCGGGCCGGGCTCATCCGCAGCCAGCGCGGACCGGACGGCGGCTTCTGGCTGGCCCGCCCGGCGTCTGAGATCTCGCTGGCCGACATCATCAGGGTCATCGACGGCCAACTGCTGGGCGTGCGGGGCGAGCGCCCGGAGAACATCACCTATCCGGGAGTAGCCGAACCCCTGCAGCAGGTCTGGATCGCGCTGCGAGCCAACGAACGGGCCGTCCTCGAGCAGGTCACCCTGGCTAACATCGTGTCGGGCAACCTGCCCGACATGGTGCGCCATCTCACGGAGAACCCGCGCGCCTGGGTCTGAGGCACCGCGGCCCGGGCGAAGCTCTGCGGTCAGACCGGCACCATGTCCGTGACGTCGTGCACGTGCCCGGAGGCGGTGCCGAAGCCCGGCTCGGAGTCCGCGAACTCCAGCGTCTCGGCATCCGGATCGATGGTGCTGATCGAGACGAAGCCCGCCGCCGACGGCAGGCCGGGCCGCGCGTCGGCCGGTACCCGCAGGCCGGGCTCCCTCGGCATCTCCAGCACGGGCTCGTGCTGCAGTTCCGCGAGGGCGAAGTTATCCGAGACCTCACGGAAGACCTGAGAGAGCGGAGTACCCAAGGCGCCGCAGATCGCAGCGAGCAGCTCGGATGAGGCTTCCTTCTGGCCGCGCTCAACCTCGGACAAGTAGCCGAGGGAAACACGCGCTGAGGCGGAGACCTCGCGCAGCGTACGACCCTGCCGCAGGCGCAGCCGGCGCAGCACGTCACCTAGCAGCTGACGGAGCAGAACCATAGTCGCACTCCTTTCCAAGGCCGGACCGCCGACACTCTCACCGTACCTGGCACTACGGCTAGTTTGCGAGATCCGGCCACCCCGTGTTCGCTGCCAACGTAACGCTGTAATCAGTCCGTATCTTCCCGGAGCCTGCCGAGCAGCAAGCCGAGGGCGTGCTCCACGGTCAGTCTGCGGATGCGGTGCCTGCCGCCGGTCAGGACGATGGTGCGCACCACCGTATCGTCCGCGGCGCTGACGGCGATGTGCGCCGTGCCCACCGGCTGCCCGTCCGCGGGCTCGGGGCCCGCCACCCCGGTGGTGGCCACCCCGTAGGTCGCGCCGAGCCGGCTTCTGACCCCGGCCGCCATGGCCGCGGCCACCGGCGCGCAGACCGCGCCGTGCCGGGCCAGCATGTCCCGGTCCACGCCGAGCAGGGACGCCTTGAGCTCGGTGACGTAGGTGACGACCCCGCCGCGGAACGACGCCGACGCACCCGGTATGTCGGTGAGCGCGGCGGCGACCAGGCCGCCGGTCAGCGATTCGGCGACGGCGACGGTATGACCGCCCGCCTCCAGCCGGGCCAGGATCTGCCCGGCCAGCTCGTACGCGTCTTCACCAGCGGATGCCGGGTGGCCGGCTGGCTCCCCCGGGTGCGGCGCCTGCGACCCCAAGGACCCCACGACCACGATCTTGCCTCCCAACCTCCAGGATCGCGTCGGCGACCAGGTCCACTCCGTCCGACCCGGTCACCACCGCGCGGACCAGGTCGCCGGGAGCGAGCGGAACCGCGGACCGGACCGTGGTCACCCCGTCGACTTCGGGCGCCTGATGGGCGGCCCGGCCGGTGAAGGTCCCGCCCTGGCCGGACTCTTCGGCGGGGACGGACTCCTCGATCAGGACGTCGAGCGTCTCCCCCAGCCGGTCGGCGGCCCGCTGGGCCATCAGCTCTTCGGCCAGGTCGGCGAGTTCGTCTACCCGGCGGGCGATTTCCGCGTCGTCCAGCTTGCCGGGCCGGGACGCGGCCTCGGTGCCGTCCTCGTCGGAGTAGCCGAAGATCCCGATGGCGTCCAGCCCGGCCCGGCCGAGGAAGAGCTCGAGCTCGGCCAGATCGGCCGGAGTCTCGCCGGGGAAGCCGACGATGAAGTTGGACCGGACGCCGGCCCCGGGGCTGATCTCCCGGATCTGGTCGAGCAGGGCCCAGAAGCGCTCGCGGTCACCGAACCGCCGCATGGCCCGCAGCACCGGCCCGCTCGCGTGCTGGAACGACAGGTCGAAGTAGTCGGCCACCCCCGGCGTCGACGCGATGACCTCGATCAGGCCCGGGCGCAGCTCGGCGGGCTGCAGGTAGCTGATCCTGACCCGCCTGATGCCCTCGGTGGCGGCCAGGTCGGGAAGGACCTCCTCGAGCAGCCGCAGGTTGCCCAGGTCCTTGCCGTAGGACGTGGAGTTTTCGCTCACCAGTACCAGTTCGCGCACGCCCTGGCTGGCCAGCCAGCGGGCCTCGGCCAGGATCTCCGGCGGGCGCCGGGACACGAACGCGCCACGAAAGGACGGGATGGCACAGAACGAGCAGCGCCGGTCGCAGCCCGAGGCGATCTTCAGCGGCGCCACCACGCCCGCGGACAGCCGGCGCCGGAATACCCCCCCGGCCGGACCGGTCCATGGCGCAGCAGGGCCGGGGGGCTCGGCGGGGTGGGGCTGGCGGTCGGCTGGGGTGATGGGCAGCAAGGTGCGGCGGTCCCGCGCGGTGTGCGGGGGACGGCGGCGGCCGGCCAGCACGTCGTCCAGGCGCGCGCCGATATCGGTGTAGTCGTCGAAGCTGAGGATCTGTGCCTCGGGCAGTTCGTCCGCGAGCTCGGCGCCGTAGCGCTCGGCCAGGCAGCCCACCGCGGCGACCTTCACGCCGGACTCGGCCGCGGACAGCAGCTCGGCGATGGATTCCTGCTTAGCCGCCTGGATGAAGCCGCACGTGTTCACGAGCACCACGCTGGCCTCATCGGCCGAGGTCAGCTCCCAGCCGGACGCGGTCAGCCGCGCCGCGAGTTCCTCGGAATCGACCTCGTTGCGGGCGCAGCCCAGGGTGACCAGGCTGACCGACCGCGGGGTCCGCGGCCCGGAGGCGGCGGGGGGCCGGAGAGATCCGGAAGGAGAAGACACACCGAGAGCCTACGCGGTGAGCGGGGCAGGCCGGCTAACCCGACTGGGCGCCAGACGAGGGGCTCTGGGAGGCGCCGCCCTGCGGGCGGTAGTTCAGCGTCACCGGCAGCACGGTGTTGATGGACTGGCGCTGGCCGTCCACGGTGAGCGTGATCCCGCCGGGGTTGCCCAGCCGCAGGCTCACCGCCTGCTTCTCCGTCCAGGTCATCGAACTGCCCGCCGGGACGACCCCCATATAGATCTGCGAGCCGTCGCTGGTCCGGGTGAGCAGGACCCAGCAGTCCTCCACGGCGTCGACCTTGATCACCACGTCCGAGGGTGCCGCGGACGGGGTGGGCGAGACCTTGGCCGACGGCGTCGGATGGGCACTGGGCGTGGTGCTGCCGGTGGCGGCCGCCCCGGCGAGATGGTTCCCCTTGTGGTCGTGCGAGGAGACCAGGCGGTAGGCGGCGAAGCCGATGACGGCGAGCAGCACCACGACCACGATCATGGCCAGGCTGGGCGAGCGCCGCTCGCGGATCTTGATCGGCTTGGAGTGCTCGAACACCTCGGCCGCCCGCAGCGGGTGCAGCGGCCCGTGGTCGGCGTCGTACTCGCTGATCAGCGGGACCGGGTCGGTGCCAACGGCCCCGGCGATGCTGCGGATGTGCCCGCGCGCGTAGAAATCGCCGCCGCACGCGGAGAAGTCACCCTGCTCGATGTCCCGGATGATCGACTCCCTGATCCGGGTCTGCTGGCTGACCTGAGAAATAGTGAGACCGGCCTGACGGCGCGCGTCGGCCAGGGATTCGCCGATGCTCACGCTGCGCCTCCACGTGCTTTCGGTCGCGATTTTCCCACTCCTTGGGGCGAGGGCCATCACCAAGTGTAGACAGCAAAGACTGCCAGATCGGCGCGGCCGCTGCGGCCAGTTCCGGGTCTACCCGCCCCGCAGCGAGATGAGCGTCTCGTCCAGATCGTCCGGCCGGACCAGTACGTCGCGGGCCTTGGAGCCCTCGCTCGGGCCCACGATGCCCCGGCTCTCCAGCAGGTCCATCAGCCGCCCGGCCTTGGCGAAGCCGACCCGCAGCTTGCGCTGCAGCATCGACGTCGACCCGAACTG
>Ga0209415_10010272_pt1 | contig 15942 bp, 11 predicted proteins | sample PeaSoiSIISIP2007_FD_187696 | JGI IMG/M metagenome (GOLD analysis project Ga0209415, IMG submission 187696) | Peat soil microbial communities from Weissenstadt, Germany - SII-SIP-2007 (SPAdes) (version 2) | ecosystem: Environmental > Terrestrial > Soil > Wetlands > Peat | place: Germany...
TATCCATCCCCCAACAACTGGAACCCCGACCAGTAGAACGGATGCCGGAACTCCGCACTCCGCAACAACTCGAGCGCCGCCCCGCGCAATGCCGCCGCTTTCCCCTTGAGCGGCGCGCTGCCCGATAGCCCGCGCCGCAGCGCCCCGTGGAACGCGAGCATCAACTGAGTCGTACTGGCCGAGTCCACCTTCCACTGACTGACTAACACCGAGGGCGTTCCCGCCATCATCATCGCCCAGCTCAAACCGATGACGCCTTCGCCATTTCGCACCTCGCCGCGCGCCGTCTCGCAGGCCGAGAGCACCGCCAACTCGGCGTGCAGATCCAGGTCCAGAATCTCCCGGGCTTCCAGCATGCCGTCTTCGCCCGACGCCTGGTCCGCACCCAACTGCAGATAGGAGAACATCGGGTTGGTCCCGTTCAGCAATCCGTGTGTCGCCAGGTGCAGAATGCGATATTGCGGCGCATCCTTCTTCCATTTGGCCTCGGTGGCCGCGGCGCCCGTGAAAACGGCCGATCCGTGCCCGTAGAGCCGGCCCAGTTCGCGCACTTCTTCCGCCGCGCGCGGCAAGCCCTTATCGGGAGGTCCCATGGCCAGCAGCGTCAAGCCCGGCGCAGCCGTGGCGTGATCGAGGCCGGCGCCCGCCCGCACCGCCGCCAGGAATGGCGCATAAAACACGGCATTCTGCTCGATCAGGTGCTTGCCGCCCGGTGTCACCAGGGTCTGAAAGGGAAGGCTCCACAGAGGCCCGTCGGGGATGATCCCCACCAGCGGGTATTTCTGCAAGCTGTCTTCCACCGGCGCCAGCAGCTCACCGTACAACCGCTGCGCGGCCGCCCGATAACCCAGGTCGCGGGTGGCAATCTGCTGCCGCAACTCCTCGACTTGAGCCTGGAGCGCCGCCGGCTTCACTGCCAGCCGATGCGCCGAAATCACCGGCCGGCCCGGCGCGCCGCGGCGCACAGCCAGCAAGTATACGGCATCGTCCGTCACCGCGAATTCCAACAGCAGCGTCTGGGCGTCGGGCAGCAGCGCATCCGTCTCGGCCAGCGTCAACGGCGGAGCCTCGCCGCGCCGCACCTTCAATTCCGGATGCGCCGCGTACAGGCTGGACCGGAATGACTCCAAATCGCCAGCCGCCTTCTCAAACGCCGCGGCCGTTTTGGGATCGGGCGTGGATTGCCGCGTCATCGCCCGGTTCCAACGCGCCGCCGACTGCGCCAACATCTGTTCCTGCTGCTTTTCGGCATCCGACATCGCGTGGGTGATTTGCACGCGTCCCTGCGCCAATGCCTCCGCGAGCCGCCGCGCCTTGGCACGCTCCGCGAGGCTCAAGGCGTCGGCCAGCTCGTTTTGCCGGACCTTGATGGCCATCAGCTCCTGGTAGGGCACGATCGCGAAGGAGGAAAAACCGAGCCCCTCCTGCTCGCCGCCCGCGATCTGGCTGTGCCACGATTCCACCGACCCGATCGCTTCCCGCAGCGCCGCTTCAGCCTCCGGCAGCTTATCCAGCCGGCGGTACGCGACTCCTTCGGCTGTCAGGAACCGCCACGCCACACTCTGTGACCCGAGTTGCCGCACTAAGTCGAGCCCTTCCCGCGCCGTTCCGAGCGCTTCCTCGTAGCGGCCCAGCAAGATCAGCGTCGACGCGATCGATTCCAGCGCCGCCGCCCGCCGTTCCGGAATCCGGTGCTCCCGGCAGGTGGACTCGTACACGCGGTAGTCCTCCAGCGCCTTGGCATAATTCCCCTGCATGCGCCAGAGATTTCCGCGCTGGCCCAGCAGGATGGCTTCCAGGACCGGATCGCCGCCCGGCTCCCGCATCAGGCCGAGCCCACGATCGATCGCGGACATCGCGTCCGCATACCTTCCCTTCCTGCCGTACAGCAATGCCAGCACGTTCAGCGCGCGGGCCGTGCTGCGCTTGTCCGACTGCGGCAACTGGGGATCGTTCATCCGCCGCACGGCATAGGAAAGCGCCACGTTGTAGTCGCCCTGCTCGCTGTAGAGCACGGCTAAATTGGTCAGCACGTGGCCGATCGCATCGCCGTTGTGTGCGGCCTCGGACAGCCTGAGAGACTCCTGGTACAGTTCCGCGGCGCGGCGGTGCTCACCGGTCTCGAGATCCAGATTCCCCACGACCGTCAAGGCCCCGGCGACATCCACCGGGTCGTTCAATTCGCGAAATAGACTCAGGCTGGTCTCGGCGGCCGCGAACGCCTCCCGGGTTTGGCCGAGCCAGTTCGTCGCATTGGAGACGCCGCGCCATGACTCGGCTTCCAATTCCTTGTGGCCGTTGGCTGAAGAGACATCCACTGCCTTGCGGTAGGATTCCAGGGCCGCCGTTACGTCCTGCAACTGGAACAAAACGGCTCCAATGGTCCGGTAGCATTTCGCTACCTGTAGCGTATCGCCCAGTTGTTCGGCAATCGGCAGGATTTCACGGGCCGTTTGGAGGATCGCGGGATAGTCGAGACGGGCGACAGCCTCTTTATTTCGTTTCAGCGCCGCCGCCAGATCCTCGGGACGGGGCTGTGCCGCGAGCGCGAACGTAAGCAGCGGAGCGAACGCGAACCATCTCCCGATGCGCGGCATGTCTCGGTTGAGTATATACCGTGGCGCGCGCCTGCTGCTTTCCAGAAACTCCTGGACAACCCACCGATTCCGAATGCCTTGTGGTGCAGGCTGGCAGCCTGCTGGCCGACTGGCAGTCGGCCACGCTTCGAGCCCGAAAGTTTCTGCCGCCAGGGACGCTCGTGTCGACGCTTGCCTGTGGGGCGGACGCTCTTGCGCCCCCCTTTTCAGACGCGCCCTGCCTACCGGTTCAGCGCCTCGCCCGTCTGTCCCGCCGCCGTTTTGGACAGCGCCGGTACCTTCGTGTCCGGCCCCAGCGGCGGCCGGCGCTTGTGCCAATCGGTGGCCTCCTGATAGGCGTGCGCCAGCGCCAGAACATTCACTTCTCCCAGGTTCGGTCCGCTGATTTGCAGGCCCACCGGCATCCCGGTTTTGGAGAAGCCGCAGGGCACCGTGATGGTCGGCAGCCCGTAGTCGTCCAGCGCGCGCGTGTTGCCGGGCTCCGGCGTGCGCGGCCGGACGTTGGCGGCACGCAGCAGTTCGTCTTCGATCGTCCACGGCAGGCGGCGGATCGTCGGCGTGATCAGCAGGTCCACCTCCTGCTTGCGGAAGACGTCGTCGTTCACGTTGCGCCGCACCAATCGCAGCTTGCGCCATTGGGTGATGTAATCCACCGCCCGCGTCCCGGTGTTCGGACCGCCGCCGCCCGCAGCCGGCTCCGCCGCTCCCGCAAAAGCGCTGCCCAGCGCTTCGCGATAGACCGCGCCCTCGCTGCCCGCGCCCGTACCGAGAATCGAGGGCAGTTGGATCTCGCGCGCCCCCTGGGTCATTTTCTTCAGCAAGGCCAAGGCGTCCTCCAACGCATGCCCCACCTCGTCGTCCAACCAATCGTAAAACTGTGGGGGAATGCCCAGCCGGAACTGCGCGACCGGCGCGCCGATGGCGGACGAGTAGTCCGGTACCGGGTAATCGATGCTCTGCAGGTCCAGGCGATCGTAGCCCGCGATTGCCTGCAGCACCAGCGCCGCGTCCTCCACGGTGCGCGCGATGGGGCCGCAGTGATCCAGCGACCACGTCAAGGGCACGATGCCGCGAATGCTCACCCTTCCGTACGTGGGCTTGAATCCGGTCACCCCGCACATCGCCGCGGGCGTGCGGATCGAGCCGCCGGTGTCCGTTCCCAGGGCTGCGTAGCAATCGTCCGTGGCTACCGCCGCCGCCGAGCCGCCGGATGAGCCCCCCGCGATCGTCTCCACGTTCCACGGATTGCGCACCGGGCCGAAATAGCTCACCGCCGAAGTCGCACCCTGGGCGAAGATGTGCATGTTGCACTTGCCGATCAGGATGGCGCCCGCGGCTTTGAGCCGGCGCGCGACTTCGGCGTCCTCGGTGGGCACATTGCCTTCCAGCGTCTTGCTGCCGGCGGTGGTGCGCACGCCGGCCGTATCGATATTGTCCTTCAGGCCGATGGGGATTCCGTGCAAGGGGCTGCGGAAACGTCCCGCGGCCTGCTCCTTTTCCAGCTCCCGGGCCTGTGCCAGCGCGGCCTCGCGCATCACCGTAATCCAGGCGTTGGTCTTCGGATTATCGGTCTTGATGCGATCCAGGCACGCTGCGGTCAGTGCAACCGGGGAGACCTTGCGGGCGCGAATCCCGCTGGACGCCTGTTTCAGCGTGAGGCCCGAGAGAGCGTCGGAGGTTTCCGGCATGAATCCTTTTACCAGCGCCGGCAGCGGCTTGTCAAATGGGAAGCCGGCGCGCTGAATCTTTATGTAGTGTTCATGCTGGCGTAACCGAGCCGATGCAAATATCCAGGCTTGCCGCCGTGCGCAGCCTATATCTCCATCTCTGCTATCTGATTTGTGCCGCGTCGGCCTGCGCCGAGCCCACCGCTGCCGAAAAGCTGATCGAAGCGGGCCACTGGAAACAGGCGCGTTCGCTCGTCGAGTCGCGGATTCGCGAGGCTCCCGGCGACCCGTTGGCGAACTTTCTTCTTTCCCAGATCCGCAACGCCTTCGGCCATCGTTCCACACCCCTTCCCCTCGCCGAGAAAGCCGTCTCGCTCGACGGCCGCACCGCCAGGTATCATCGCCAACTGGCCGAAGTGCAGGGCGTCATGGCGCAGCACGCCAACGCCTTTCAGCAGTTGCTGCTGGCCAGGCGCTTCCGCAAAGAGATCGATGCCGCGCTGGCGCTCGATCCGCGGGACCTGCAGGCGTGGCGCGACCTTCTGGAGTTCTATCTGCTGGCGCCCGGGATCGCGGGCGGCGATCGGCGGAAAGCTGCCGCGATTCGCCGGGCGCATCGCGGAAATCGATGCCGCCGAAGGCTTCCTGGCCTAGGCGCGGGTGGCCGCGTTTCACAATCCAAACGGCGAAACCGAGGCCCTGCTCCTCAAGGCCGCGGCGGTGCAGCCGCCCAGCTATCGGGCGCGCATCGCGCTGGCACAGTTCTATCTCGATGCCAGTCTTCTCGATTCCAGCCTTCTCGATTCCAGCCGGGGGAACGCAAATTCCGCGGAGGCGCAGGCCAAACAGGCAGTCCAACTGAGCCCCGGCCGTATCGAAGCTTATGCCGTTCTGGCCCAGGTGTATGCCCGCCGAGGCGCCTGGAACGAGCTGGAATCCACGCTGGCCGATGCCGTGCACGAAGTACCGGATGACATGGTCCCGTACTGCCGCGCGGCGGAGCGCCTGATCGCCGGTGGACACGATCCGGAGCGGGCCGAGCACTACCTCCGCATCTACCTCGGTCAGGCGCCTGAAGGGAATGAACCAACGGCGGCCGACGCACAGCGGCTGATCGGTCGAATTCACCGAAGCTTCTCCGAACTGTAACCGTACTGCGCAGCACCGGGTATTACAAATTGATAAAGATGCCAAAAATCGCTCTCATTTACATCGATGCCGGCGGAGGCCACCGCGCAGCGGCCAACGCTCTGTGCGAGGTGATCCAGCAGCAGCAGCGCCCGTGGAACATGCAAATGCTGTCCATTCAGGACCTGCTGGATTCCATCGATTTCATCCGCAAGTCTACCGGCATCCCGTTCCAGGACATCTACAACATCATGCTGCGCAATGGCTGGACGCTCGGCTCGGCGCAACTGATCTCGCTGATGCACCTCGTGATCCGGCTTTCTCACGCCTCCCAGGTCAGAGTGCTGGAGCACTTCTTTTCGCAGGATCAGCCCGACTTGGTAGTGTCGATGATCCCGCACTGCAACCGCGCTCTAAAAGAGGCGCTGGACCGCGCCTGGCCGGGTACCCCGTTCGTCACCTTGCTCACCGATATTGCCGACTATCCGCCGCACTTCTGGATTGAGCGCCAGGATCAGTACGTCATCTGCGGGTCGGAGCGCGCCGCGCGCCAGGCGCTCGACCTTCGCATCCCCGAGCATCGCGTCCTGCGGACCTCCGGCATGATCCTCAACCCCGCCTTTTACGCGCCGTCGGAGCTCGACCGCAGTGCCCAGCGCGAGCGCCTCGGGCTTCGTCCCGATCTGCCCACCGGGCTGCTATTGTTCGGCGGCCACGGTTCGGTGGAGATGGTGCGGATCGCCCGGGAGCTGAACCGCGCCGATACCGGAATCCAGTTGATCCTGCTCTGCGGCAAGAACACGGCGGTCGCCGAGGAGTTGCGCGCCATGGAGAAACGCATCCCCATGTTCATCGAGGGCTTCACGCGCGAGATCCCCTACTACATGGAGCTCGCCGATTTCTTCATCGGCAAACCGGGACCGGGCAGTATCAGCGAGGCTCTGGCCAAGCGCCTTCCGGTGATCGTGCAGCGCAACGCCTGGACCATGGCTCACGAGCTGTACAATGCCGACTGGGTCGAGGAACAGGGAGTCGGACTGGCGGTCCGCAACCTCTCCACCGGGATCGCCGAAGCGGTCCGAACACTGCTCGCACCCGAAAACTACGACCGGTTCCGCCGGAGGGCCGCGGAGATGCGCAATTACGCGGTCTATGAGATCCCCGATCTGCTGGAGGGCATCCTGGCGAATCCGGGCGGCCGCACGCGTCTCCTGGCGAGTTGACCTGTCAGCGCGTGGCTGCCAGGCCCGGAATGCGATTTCCCCGCACATGGGCCGGCACCCATAATCCATTCGAAGTTGTCGAGCAGCGGCCAGTGGATGCAGCGCCGCACGGTCTCGAACGAGCGGGGTCAGCGGTCCCACTGGCGAGCGCCAGGGCACCCGCGACGTCCAGCTTGGGAATCTCCGTTTCAAACCCCCACCACCCGCCCATCGAACTCTGCCCCCACTGCAACTCGAAGGGCAGCATCCAGGATCGTTGCCATTTCCAGCCGAGGCAGCCGCGCAAATGACCGCCCTACGCAACCGTCGCGGCGCACGCCAGCCCCCAACCCCCAGCCCCCAACCCCCAACCCCCAACCCCCAACCCCCAACCCCCGCCCTCGCGCTACCATCTACAGATGATCCGCTTGCTCGCCCTGTTGTCTCTCGCCGCGCTGTCGCTCGCCCAGGATCCCATCGCCCCGCACTCCGCCTTCGAACCGCCCGCCGCCAAAGCCGCCGCATCCCTGGCGGCCAGCACCAAGGACTCGCCGCGCGACCTCCTCACCACCGGCGAGAAGTCCGATTGGAACGAAACCGCCCCCTACGCCGAGGCGGTCGAAATCTCTCACCGCCTGGAGCGTGCCTCCCGCTTCGTCAAGGTGCTCGACATCGGCGCCACCCCCGAAGGCCGCACTCTCATCGCCCTCGTGGTGTCCAAGGATCGCGCCTTCACCCCGGAGGCCGCCGCCAAAACCGGCAAAGTGATCGTCATGATCCAGAGCGGCATCCACGCCGGCGAGATCGAAGGCAAAGACACCGTCCTCATGCTGGTCCGCGACATGACGGTCAGCAAGCGCTTCGCCGCCTGGCTGGACCACGTGATCTTCGTCATCGTCCCGGTCTTCAACGTGGATGGCCACGAGTACTTCAGCCCCTTCCACCGCCCCAGCCAGAATGGCCCGAAATCCACCGGCCTCCGCGCCAATGCGCAGCGCCTCAACCTGAATCGCGATTACATCAAGGCGGACACTCCCGAGATGCGCGCCTGGCTCCGCGTCTTCAATACCTGGATGCCCGATTTCCACATCGACAACCACGTCACCGACGGCGCCGACTTCCAGTACGACGTCACCTGGGACATGGCACGCAATCAGGACCTCGCCGAGCCCGCCGGCGCCTGGGTGCGCGAGCGCTTCGTGCCCGAGCTTGACAAGCGCATGGCCTCCGACGGCCACATGGTGGCGCCCTACGGAGCCCTGCGCAATGTGAATGGCCGCCGCGAGTTTTTCATGGAGGTCTTTTCGCCCCGCTACTCGCACCTCTATTGCGCCGTGCAGAACCGCCCGTCGCTGCTGGTGGAAAGCCACAGCCTGAAGGCCGCCAAGACGCGCGCGTGGGCGCATTACGACATCATGCGGCACGCCATCGAGACCATCCTGCTCGACCCCGAAGCGTTGCGCAAGGCCGTGCGCGAAGCCGACCGCGAAATGGCCTCGCGCGCCGGCGACCGCGAGGCCGCGCCTGTCTACCTGGCCGGCAAGGTCAGCGACCAGAGCCGTCCGCTCGTCTACCACACGCTGCAGTCCGGGCCGGTCCGCAGCGAGGTCACCGGTGCCGCCGTCACCCGCTACCTCCCCGAGCCGGACGATCTCGCTACCGTAATCCACGACCGCATCGATACCACCACCGAGGCCCAGATACCTCTGGGCTACCTGATTCCCGCGGCGTGGAAGGAAGTGGCCGATCTGCTGGCGCTCCACGGGGTCGAGATGGAGCGCACCGCGAAGCCCCTCGAACGCGAGTTCGAAACGTACCGCTTCTCGAAGGTCGGCTGCGCGAACGCTCCGCAGGAGGGCCACATCGCGGTCACCTTCGACGTGAAACCGGTGAAAGAGAAGATCGCGCTTCCGGCCGGTTCGTACTGGGTCCCCATGAAGCAGCGGCGCGCGCGCCTGATTCTCTCCATGCTGGAACCGCAGGCGCCCGACTCGCTGGCGCGCTGGGGATTGATGTACCCGGTGTTCGAGGGCGGAGGCCGCGGCGGCGGTGTCGGCGAATACCTGTCGGAGCCGATCGCGCGCCGCATGATGGCCGATTCACCCGAGCTGCGCAAGCAGTTTGAGGAGAAGCTGGCCGCCGATCCGCAATTTGCCGCCGACCGCACCGCCCGCCTGCAATGGTGGTTCGAGCGCTCGCCGTACGAGCCTTCGGACAGCGGCCGCTATCCCATTGTGCGGGTCTGGCAGAAAGATTGGTAGGACAGACGATCGCTTTTTGTCGTCTGTTTCCATCCGGTAGCGGACCAAAGCCGATGAAAAACGTGGCGCGGGCACTCGTGCCTGCCGCGCCGAGACTCGTCTCGGCGCTTCTTCGAGCCGACCCTAAGGCCGGATGTTTTTCGAGAGTGTCACTTGCCTGGGTTGCGCGCTCACCACCGCCGCGCCTCTCGCCGCGCCTCGGCGCGCTCCCGCCGCTCTTCGGCACGTTCCCGCACGCTCTCGCGGCGCGCTTCCATCGTCGCCCGTCGCGCTTCGCGCATGTCCTCCAGGCGTTGCCGCCGATCCTCCATCCGCGCCCGGCGACCCTCCCGCAGGGCTTCGATCCGGTCGCGGCGAGCCTCCGCCCGCGCCATCCGCGCGTCCCAGTTGTACCAATCGGAGCTCGCCATCACCGGGACCAGCAGCAGCAAGGTTAACAACAGTACTTTCATCTGGAAATTCCTCTTCCACTAATACTCCGATCCATGGAATTGGTTACGCCGCAAACCGACCTTTTTAGCGACCTTCAGCCGCCGGACTGAAACCGGTGCAACTCCAGGTAGAACCACCCGATCCCCGCCAGCCCCAGCATCAGGTCCGGCGTTTCGTCCCCGCCGGGAACCCCGCACGGCCACGGAATGCGCCCGCTTTCGTACCGCTCGATGCCTCGCTCGCCTACGCGCCGGGCCTGGGCCACATACTCCGCATTCCCCAAAATCTTCCCGGCCCAAAGCAGCAGGCCGGCGTTCCCCGCCTGCCCGTGGCACAGGCTGTAATTGGCTTCCGGCGTAGCGTCCAGCCAGCGCGACGTGGCGCCGAACGCGATCGCCGCTTCGTCGCGCAACCGGTCCTCTCCCAGGATCTGCCAGGCGCGCAGCCGCGCGAGTCCGATGCCCGGCGCGCCGTGGCACCACATCAGCGCGCCCGCGGGCTTTGCCGGATTCCGAAAGTCGGGCCAGTTCTGTTGCGCCGCGTCGAAGTGGCCGCTCTCCCAGCGGAAGGCTTCGAGCGCGGCCTCGCGAAACTCCGCTTCCCCAGTCACTCCGAAAACCTCCAAGAGGGCCCATCCGATCCCCGCCGCGCCGTGCGCAAAGCCGGTCAGAGCCATGGTTCCTCCATCCATGGTCTTCCACGACCACCCTGCGTCGCTGCGGTCCGCGCACTTCACCAGCCACCGTGCATGATCCGCCGCCCGCTCCAGCAACCATCCTTCGCCGCTCTTTCCGTGCAGGAACAGCAGCGCTCCGATCGCCCCCGCGCTTCCATTGATGATGTCCAGCCGCGATTCGTCCGTAGGCATCTCGCGCGCCAGCCGCAGAGCCACCGCCGGCGAATCCACCTGCGCGGCCACGCAAGCGATCCCCGCCAATCCGTCGAAAAACCCGAAGCGGCGTCCCGCGCGCAAGTCGTCTTCCCGCGATAGAGCCTGCCGCAGCGCTCCCTCGGCCGTCATCCGGAAGACCTTCTCGCCGGTCGCCTCGAATAGTCGGAGCAGAAACAACGCGATCCCGCTGGTGCCGCTGTATACGTCGGGCGTCAGGGCGCGGTGCACGATCGTCGCGGCCCCTTCCGTATAGCCGCCGATCCAATTGCAGCGTCCGCCCGCCCATATGGCGTCGCGGCAGATGCGTGCGCCCAGGCGGTCGGCGGTCTCCAGAAATTTCGCGCTCATGGCCACCCGTACTCGTCGCGCGATCCGGGGTTCAGGTAGGGCCGATCCGGATCGATGCCGCACTCGCGGAACTCGCGGTCCAGCGCCGCCAACAGGCCGGTCTCGCCCGTGAGCCCCAGTTCCCGAGCCTTCCACAGCGCCTGCGCCACCATGCGGCTGCGCGTCTTGCCGAAACTCTCGCCGGGGTTCTCGGCCATCGCCAGTCCGCGGGCCAGCCGCTTGGTGTAAAGCGGCGTGTCGTCGGCCAGGTGCGCGGCAATCTCCCGATGGACGCCCGCGAGAATCATGGCGGCCACCCGGTAGTAGCGCCGGTTCAGATACACCACCGCGGCGTCGCGCCGGAAATATGCCGTGCGCGCATGCGGGAGTTTCATCTGGTACGGGATCTGAAAGCGCCCCAGCGCGCGCGTAATCAGGCCGACCAGCAGGGGCGCGCCCTCGGCCGTGATGTTCCAATAGAATCGGAGTATGCGCGGACTCTCGTCGTCTTCCCCGATCGCCTCGCCGAAGATGTGATAGTAGCCGGCTTGGAGCGTGGTGGAGTCCTTCGGCAGGCAGATCGCGATGCGCTGATCTTTCCCGGTGCTGAACGGTGAGTCGAGATTGAGGTAGTGTCCCGGCTCGAAGCGCCGCACATCTCCACCCTTCCGGGCAACCACCCGCCCGGCCTCCAGCACCTGCTCCACGCGCCATCCGAACTCGCGGCAGGGGTTGCCGGCGTGCGCCGCGCGCAGCAGGGGCGTGAGGTCCTCACGTAGCACAGGCCTCCAGGCCTGTGTTGCCCGTTCAGCCGGCTCGTGCGCAGCTTCCGAGAAATCCCTTACGTAGCAATTCCAGTAGACAAACTCCGTCAGATCGTCCTGGGTTGCCGCCCCGGCGGCCGCCAGGATGCCCGCCAGATCCTGGCCGGTCAGCACCCCAGCAGCCCCCGCGCAGCCGCCCCGCGGTCCGCCAGAATGTTCCGGCTGAGCTGCGCCATGCGGACCGCGCGCGCCGAGATCCGCTCGGCATCTTGCAGGCTCTGGTACGCGCTCTGAATCAGCCAAGCCGCCGCGTATCCCACCGCGCGGTCGAGCATCCCGGGGCCATCCCCGCCCGCCTGCGCCACATAGCTCTGCCAGAACGCGCGGATCGCCGGTTGGATCTGCTCCAGCGGCCGCCGTGCCTGGCGCACCACCTCCGCCAGCGGCAAGCCGGGCGCCGCCGGCATCGATCGCAGCCACCCGTTCAGATACTCCTGAAATATCGCGCCCGCATCCCAGCACGGATCGCCGAAATCGGCCATCTCCCAATCGATGAAGTAGAGAGTCGCGCCATTCAGAATCGAGTGCGCCAGCTTCATGTCGCCGTTGATGAACGTCTCCCGCCGCCACAGCCCGCGCAATTCCTCTAAGCTTTGCCCAAACCCCGGGTCTCCCTTGACAATCTCCAGCAGCTCGATCGCTCCCTTGCTGGGATCGTCGAGCGTCTCCGCGCTGGTCTCGTGCCACGCCAGCACCCACGGGGTTGCCTCGCGATAGTCTCGCCGCAGTTCTTCCCGCGCGCTTTCCGGCAACGCCGTGTGGAATCGGCCGAGGGTCTCTCCCAGCAGTTGCGCGGTCTCCACGGGGAACCCGCCGATGCGGCGATGATACCGGTCAAGATCCTCGCACTTATCCGGCACGTCCAGGATCAGTATCTGGTTCTCGGCGTCGTACCCGGAGCAGGTCGACAGAAAACGCGCCAGGGGGGCGAAGCCCGGATGATTGCGCGCCAGCCAATACCAGTGGGCTTCCGCTTCGAACGTGCGGACGTTCGATTGCCGCCAGTCTCCTACCTGCTTGACCACATACCCCGGCCGCGTCCGAAAACTGACCCGGAAAGCCTGGTTGCGGCGCGACAAGTCGGCCACGCGGAAGTCGCCGTCCACCACCGTTTCGGCGCTGGCGAGACCCCGCTCGCGGAGATAGTGAAACAGGCTGCCGGCCGTCAGGACCACTTAGGCTGATCGAACCAGCTCGCATGCTTCGGCGGCTCGTAGGTCTTCCTCTGATGGCAATGGTGCTCGTGCGTCTTGCACTGCGGATGGTGCGTATGGCACTCGACCTTGGTGTCACACTGCGGAGCTTCGGTGACGCAGGGGTTCTCCACCGTGACCTTATCCGTGCAGCAATTCGAGCAGCTCGGATTAGGGTTGCTGTCATCGGACTTGCCGTTGGCCTCGATCTCCAGTGGGCCATCCTCCTCCAGCACCGCACCCCGATAGTTGCGTTGAATCTCGCCGCCCAAAAAAGCCGCCAGAAAGTCGTGGTTCATTCCGTCTGTACGCGAGCCAGTATCGCTGTTCGCCATTCCGTCTCCTTCCCTTCGACCGGCCGCCTAGCATATCAGAAACGTACCGCAGAAGACAATTCCGAAATGTTCCGAAATGTTCCAGAAAAGGATGCGAGCGAAGCGAGCCACCACCCCCAATCCACTCGTGTTTGGCGAGCCCAACCCCCAACCCCCAACCCCCAACCCCCAACCCCCAACCCCTAACCCCCAACCCCCGGTGTTCACTCCCGCAACATCCAGACATTCCCCGTGCGCTCTTCCAGGCTGAACACCAGCTTGTCGCGAGCCACCGCCAGGTGGCGCATATTGCTCTTCATGCGCCGGGAGCCATGCAAATGCAGGACGGCGAACGGCTCGCCGGCCGGCCGCCCGGTCCGCGCATCGAACCTCTGCGCATAAATACAGGCGGGTCCGTCCCGATCCGAAGTGAAATAGAGGAGGTTCCCATCGGGCGACCAGCATGGCCAGCCGTCGCGATGGGCGCCGTCCGTCAGGGGAATCCAGTTGTCCGCGGTCTGGGCGTCACCAGGCGGAAACGGTGACACCAGCACCTGCTGCGGATTCTCGGCCGAAGCCGCGATCCAACGCCCGTCCGGCGAGAACGCACGCAAATAAACTCTCCCCTTGTGTGGCAGCAGCGTCCTTCGGCCCGACGCGATGTCCAGCACGCCGGCGAGATTCCGGGGCGAGTAGTCCGTGAACACGATCTTGCCGCCGTCTCCCGACCAGCCGTTGACCGATCCGCAATCCTGGCAAATGCTCCGGCTCGCGCCGCCCTGAAAGGGCATCGAGAAGATCGTTCGGTTATCCCTGTTGTTCCATGCCACCGTGGATCCGTCCGGGCTGATGTAGGGGTTGGATCCTGGCTTAACCAGCAACGCCTCTTTGCCGGTGCTGAGATCAGTCGTCCAGATTCCTCCTTCCCCCAGGCGTGTGGACAGGAAGGCGAGCCTGCTGCCGTCCCTCGAAATCGATGGCGCGAAATCATCGGCGATATCGCGGGTCAATCGTACAAGGGATCCCGTGACCTTTCCCTCGGCGCTGACCGGCGCCGTGTAGACATCCACGTTGCTGGCCATGCTGGCGAAGACCAGCGAGCCATCGGTGGACACCGAAGGTGAGTCCTCCGTGGTGAGTCCCAGGGTGAGGCGGTGCGGAGGGCTCGGGATTTTCCAGGTCTTTGCCGGCAGGAGAACCTCGAGTATATGCGCATCCTCCGCGCCTTTTACGAACTTGTTGGAGCTGAAAACGACGCGATCGCCGTGCCAGGCGTACGGATACCAATTCTTGATCGCCTCTTCGGAACCCGCCGGCGGCTGGACCTTTTCCGCCTTTCCTTCCGGGATCGGCGTTACCCACCAGCCCTGTGAGTCGTCCTTGCCCGCGCCCAAGAACAGCAGGTACTTTCCATCGGGAGACCAGACCGGCCACGCCGCCATGGTGAATTCAGGCTGCACCTGGCGGGCGGGACCTCCCGCGGCATCCATCACGTGAAGCTTCGAAATGCCGCCCAGCGGGGATCCCGTCCAAAAGGCGATCGATTTTCCGTCCGGCGAGAAGCGCGGGCGGTGACCGGCCTCGGCGATCTTCCGCGCGTCGCCTCCCAGCGTGGACACCAGGTAGATTCCGCCGCCCTCCCGTTCCGAGCGGAAGACCATGCGCGTGCCATCGGGCGAGAAGTCAGGTTCAGTATTGTCCCCCGGACCGCGCGTAATGCGGATCGGCTCTCCTCCGCCGATCTGCAGCAGCCAGATGTCCAGGTTGCCATCCCCGCTGCGGTCCGACGCATAGGCCAGCAATTTGCCGTCGAGCGAAATCGCCGGGTCGGTGCTCAAACCGGAATCGCTGGTCAGCCGCGTCAGCTTCGGTTCCGGTACCGGAGTCCGGCCCTTGGGCCACCACCACACTGCCGCCGCCAGCGCCACTGCCACGACTCCCGCCGCCACCCATCGCCAATGCTTCTTGGCTGCGGGCGGAGCCACCGCCACAGGCTGGGCCGAAAGCGACGTGGGGTGCTCCAGGATATCCTCCAGCGCCAGCTTGACGTCACGCATGGTCTGGTAACGCTTGGTCGGCTCCTTGCGCAGGCAGCGCAGGATGATCCTCTCGATCTCCGGCGGCAGATCCGGCGCCAGCAGGCAAGGAGGATGCGGCTCGTCCCGCAGAATCGCCGCCATCACCGCCGCGCTGGCGTCCCCCCGGAACGGCAGTTCCCCCGTCACCATCTGGTACATCATGATGCCCAGCGCGAAGATGTCGGAGCGCGCGTCGAGTTTCCTCCCCAGGGCCTGCTCCGGCGACATGTACGTGGGGGTCCCCACCGAAAGGCCCGCGCCCGTCCCCAGCCCGCTGCTGGTTCTGGTCTCCTCCAGGTCCGGATCGGTCCCCGAGCTGGTCGGCTCGTCCTCTCCCATGAGTTTGGCGAGGCCGAAGTCCAGCACCTTGGTCTGGTCGCGGTCGGTGATCATGACGTTGCCCGGTTTCAGGTCGCGGTGCAGGATGCCCGCGCTGTGCGCCGCGTCCAGCGCATCGGCCACCTGCGCGGCGTAACGCACCCCTTCCCGCCACCTCAGCCGCTTCTTGAGCAGCAGGCGGTTCAAAGGCAGGCCGGGAACGAACTCCATGGCGATGAAGTCCACTCCCGCGTCCGTTCCGATGTCGTAAATGTGAATGATGTTGGGGTGGTTGAGCGCCGACGCCGACTTGGCTTCCAGGATGAAGCGCTGCTTCTGCATGGGGTTGGCCACGCACTCGGGCCGCAGGATCTTCAACGCGATGGGGCGGTCCAGGTGCGTGTCCTGGGCTTTGAACACGATTCCCATACCGCCCTCGCCCAGCTTCTCCTGAATGACGAAGTGGTCGATGCGCTGGTTGAGAAACGATTTTCCGCGGTCGGACGAGCCAAAGGGGGATCCGGCATCCCTCGTTGGATCTGGCACTTGCGCTCCTTTTCCCCATCTTCACATTGAAACCGCCGAAGCCACAAGTTCTAGTACCTCCGCGCCGGTGGGGCAGGCGCTTTCGTCCAATGCCGCTTACTTTAAGCAGTAAAGCTCTTTGGGAGCGTCGGCGAGTTGGCGGTTATCTTTTCGAGAAGCGACG
>Ga0209415_10010273_pt1 | contig 15940 bp, 13 predicted proteins | sample PeaSoiSIISIP2007_FD_187696 | JGI IMG/M metagenome (GOLD analysis project Ga0209415, IMG submission 187696) | Peat soil microbial communities from Weissenstadt, Germany - SII-SIP-2007 (SPAdes) (version 2) | ecosystem: Environmental > Terrestrial > Soil > Wetlands > Peat | place: Germany...
CCACGGTCTCCAGTTTGGGGCCCACCTTCGGACGCGGCGCAATGACCAATGGCTGGATCGACATCAAGAACACCGACTTGATGCTGATCATGGGCGGCAATCCAGCCGAAAACCATCCCTGCGGCTTCAAGTGGCCGATCGAGGCTAAACTCCACCGCAATGCCAAGATGATCGTAGTCGATCCGCGGCTGACGCGTACTGCCGCCACCGCCGATCTCTTCCTTCAGATTCGCGCCGGAAGCGACATTGCCTTCCTCGGCGGCCTGATCAACTATGCCATCGAGAACAACCGCATCGCGCACGAATACCTGGTCAACTACACCAATGCCGCCTTCATTATTAAAGACGGATTCAAGCTGCCCGAAGACGGCCTGTACTCGGGGTTCGATCCAGAGAAGAAGACTTACGACAAATCGACCTGGAACTACGAAGAGGGCGGGGACCTTGCCGGCAAACCCGTAACCGGCTCGCCTCACGAGAAACCGGCCGTTTCGAAACCCGGTGCTCCTCCACCCGCTGCCGTGCTTCCTCCGAAGACTGCCTTCGATCTCTCCCTGCAACATCCGCGCTGCGTGTATCAGTTGCTGAAGAAGCAGTACGAACGCTACACGCCGGAGATGGTCGAGCGCATTACCGGAATTCCGAAGGATCAATTTCTGAAAGCTGCCGACCTGTTCACCTCCATCCGCAAAGATGGCGACACTAAAAAGGTTGCCACCATCATTTACGCGGTGGGCTGGACGCAGCACAGCTTCGGCACGCAGATCATCCGCACCGCCTGCATGCTGCAACTGCTGATGGGCAACGTGGGTCGCGCGGGAGGCGGCGTGAACGCGTTGCGTGGCCACTCCAATATTCAAGGCGCCACCGATATGGCGGGCATCTTCGACATCCTTCCCGGCTACCTCAAGATGCCGAACCCGGCGGATGTCGATCTTGCCGCTTACCTGAAACGCATCACGCCAACGCAAGCCAAGCCCGACCCCTGGGATTCGTTCAACTACTGGTCGAACACGCCCAAGTTCGCCGTCTCGTTGCTCAAAGCGATGTATGGGCCCGCGGCCACGAAAGAGAACGACTGGGCCTTCCACCATTTGCCCAAGATCGACCGGAATTACTCGTGGGTGAATATCTGGAACGACATGTACGACGGCAAAGTCAAGGGCTTGTTCGCCTTCGGCATGAACGGCGTCATGATTGGTCCCGACTCGCAGAAAAACATTAATGCGCTGAAAAAGGCCGATTGGCTGGTGGTCTGCGAGATCTATCCTGACGAAACCAGCGAATTCTGGCGTGCTCCCGGTATCACACCTGAGGAGTTGAAGAAGATCAATACGACGGTCTATCGCCTGCCGGGCGCGGGTTTTGCAGAGAAGGACGGGACGTTCGTCAACTCCGCGCGCTGGCTGCAGTGGAAGAACGTGGCTCTCCCGCCTCCGGGCCAAGCTCGCCTCGACCAGGAAATTCTGGCGACCATCTTCCTGAAGGTCCGCGAACTTTATCAGAAGGAGGGCGGAAAGTTCCCCGATCCCATTTTGCACGCATCGTTCGCGTATACGAACCCCTATAACCCGTCGCTGGCCGAGGTTGCGAAAGAGATCAACGGCAAAGCTCTGGCTGACATCACCGATCCCAAGACCAAAGTCACCATCAAGGCGGGGCAGCAACTCCCTGGATTTGCCTGGCTGAAAGACGACGGCACAACGCTCGCAGGAAACTGGCTCTATTGCGGATCATGGACCGAAGCTGGCGCCCTGATGCAGCGGCGTGGAACCGATGATCCCTCGGGTCTGGGCATTTATCCGAATTGGGGCTGGTCGTGGCCTATGAATCGCCGCGTTCTTTATAACCGCGCATCCTGCGACCTTGAGGGTAAGCCTTGGGATGTTTCTCGGCGGCAGGTCTGGTGGGATGAAGCGAAAAAGAGTTGGGTGGGCAACGATGTGCCCGATTTCAAGGGTGACTCTGCTCCAAAAGATCACATGGGCCCGTTCATCATGAATCCCGAAGGCGTGGGCCGGTTATTCGTTCCCCTCGGTCCGATGAACGATGGCCCGTTCCCCGAATACTACGAGCCCATCGAGAGTCCCATCACGAATCCGCTCCACCCCAGCCAATCCACGAATCCCGTGGTGAAAAAGTACAAGACTGCTTTCGATAAGTACGGCACCGTAGCGGATGGATTCAACGTCATTTGCACCACCTATCGCCTGACCGAGCACTATCACTACTGGACGAAAAACAATCCGATGAACGTCCAGCTCGTGCCCGAGCCTTTTGTGGAGATTCCCGTCGAATTGGCCGACCAGATGGGCATTCGAGGCGGCGAGAAAGTCAAAGTCACCAGTGCGCGCAGCCATTACATCGCGAAGGCCATGGTGACTCGCCGTATTCGCCCGATGAAGATTGACGGCAAGGAGATGTTCCAGATCGGAATCCCCATCCACTGGGGCTTCCGCGGCATTGCGGAGGACGAGGGCAAGACCTCGAAAACATTGGCCAACGAACTCACGCCGACGGTGATTGATCCAAATGCATTCACTCCGGAATTTAAAGGCTTCCTGGTAAAGATAGAGAAGGCCTAGAAGGGAGGGACGAGATGGCAGACCGCAAGACCTTACAAACCGAAATGATCTCGGCCCATCCCGGGTCCGTTCCCGGCAACGGTGTGCAGCGCGATCTGGAAGTCTGCAAACTGGTGGACACCACCATTTGCATCGGCTGCAAGGCCTGCGAAGTAGCGTGTGTCGAGTGGAATGACCTGCCGTTTTCTCCCACGACGTTCGACAACACCTACCAGACCATGCGGGAAACGCGCTGGAACTTCTGGAATCTGATCAAGTTCAACGAACACCCGCAAGCGGATGGAACAGTCCAGTGGCTGATGCGCAAGGAGCAGTGCATGCACTGCGCCGATCCGGGATGTTTGGCCGCGTGTCCGGCCGACGGCGCCATCGTGAAGTATGCCAACGGCATCGTGGACTTCAACCAGGAGAACTGCATCGGCTGTGAGTTCTGCGTCTCCGGATGCCCCTTCGATATTCCGAAGTTCAATCCCTTGACCAAGCGAGTCTACAAGTGCTCGCTCTGTTCCGATCGCGTGGGCGCGGGGCTGGAACCGGCCTGCATCAAGGCCTGCCCGACCGGTTGCCTGAAATTCGGCACCAAGGACGATATGAAGTTCATCGCCGAGGAGCGCGCCGAGCAACTGCGCGACAAGTTCGGCCTCGACAAAGCTGGCGTCTATGATCCGCAATCCGTCGGCGGCACTCATGTCATCTACGTGCTCCACGACGCCACCGACCCCGAGCGCTATGGCGGGTTGCCCAAGAATCCGCAAATCCCCTGGAGCTATACCGTGTGGAAGTGGCTGTTTAAGCCTGTGCTGGGGACGGTCGCCTTGTTTGGGATGGTAGGCGTTTTCCTGCATTACGTGGCCGTGGGCCCGCGCCGAGTACAGCCCGAGCCACCGAGTGACGAGCAAACGAGGAAGGAGGGCGGGAATGGCCAGCGCGGTTGAGCGGTTCGACGACAAGGTTCGCGGGAGCTTCGAGTCGGTAGGCCAGACCACGGTCTACCGAGGAGAGTTGCTCCGCCACCCCGTGTACACGCGCGTTCTTCACTGGATGGTGGCGCTGTTCTTCTTTCTCGCTCTGTTCACTGGCTTCAGCATCTACCTGCCCTGGCTGTTTCGCTGGTTTACGCCCATCTTCGGAGGAGGCCAACTCTGTCGCACCATGCATCCCTGGTTCGGCGTTGGCTTTGTTTTCTTCTTCGCCTTACAGACGTTGAACTGGATCCAGCCGATGATCTGGACCGCAGCCGATTCCAACTGGATGCGGAACATCCACAAGATCGTCGGCGGCAAAGAAAAATCGGAGTCTCCGGATACCGGATTCTTCAATGCCGGCCAGAAAGTTCAATTCTGGGAGATTGTGATCGGATGCGTGGTGTACCTGATCACGGGCATTATGCTGTGGGCAGGCGCCCGGACATTTGGAAGAATTCCGGTCGCCATCAGCTACGTGCTGCACGATATCTCCGCGCTCATCATGCTGGGCGGAATCTTCATCCACGTTTATGAAAGCACTTTCGGCCAGCCTGGCACTTTTCAAGCGATGACCCGCGGCGCGGTCAGCGAGGCGTGGGCCTGGACCTTTCATCCTGCCTGGTACAAGAAGGTTACTGGACGCGATGCCCGGCAAGCCTGCGAAGAAGAGCGCCCGCGTAAGGCAGGAAAGTAGCGGACGGAATCCCACCTTCCTTTCTCATGCAATGCTTCTTACGCGTGTGCGGATTTTCCCGAACTCATAAGTTCCCAGACCGCGCTGGGACGCCATCTTCAAATAGGGCAGGGAAGAAACTTCTAAATTCCAGTAAGCCTTCGCCACGTAAGCGTCGAGCGCCACCGGATCGGTTCCGGCCACCAGCGTCTTCTTGAGCACGACATCGTCAAGGCTGCCTCCGATGGGGCCATTCCGTATCAGCACGCGATAGCAATCAATGATGGTAAGAGTAGGACGAATGAAATCAGCGAGATCCACCAGGCTTTCGTGGATTTTCTGGTGCAACTGATGGCGCGGTCCACCCAGGATGCCGTACCAGTTCTTCATTCCCAGAGTCGTGCCGGTCAGGCTGTGGTGTTTGGCGATGGGGACGTTGATGATCTTGTCGGCATTCAGGAAGGGATCGAAAACCGCCCACTCCCGCAGTACCTCTCCCTGCAAGTCCACATCTTTGAATCTGTTGGGTTCGGGCAGGATCACTTCGGCGCCGGCACTCTGCGCGGCGTCGGCAATACCCGACCTCTGAAAACACCGGCGCGGGTCATTGCAGCTCACGTCGGTCACAATTACCCGCTTCGCCCCAGCATTCCAGCACTGTCGGACGATCTCTGCGACGATCTTTGGATTCGTGTTGGCGGCTTGTTCTGGAGTACGGTCCCAGCCGATATTCGGCTTCACCAGCACGACGTCGGCGCGAGAGACGAAGCGACGGATGCCTCCGAGTTCTTCAATGGCAATTCTGGCAAGCTGTTCGGGATCATCTCCCTGGATAACCGCCATCTCGGGCAAGGCCGCATCAGCCGCTACCGTGTGGCTGCGCTTTGCATTCATTGCCAGCGCGTGCACTGGCCGTTCGCTATGCTCGCTAAGCCAGAATCCGAGGCCGGCGGTTCCGGCAGCAACCCCTCCGACGCGCAGCAGTTTGATTAAGGCTTCACGGCGGTTGAATCTGGTGCCTTCGGTCGGCGGCATATCGGTATTGACCTCTTTGCTTTTGCCCGACAACTAAATTCTAATCTCGTTCTGGTGGCAGAGCTATGCAATCCGTCACGATGCCGTGGGCGAAGCAACCGACATCCTCCGTAAGGGCGGCTCTGGCGCTGATCGGATTCAGCGCCATCATCGGCCAGATCGTTCTCATGCGGGAGCTCATCGTCGTCTTCAACGGCAACGAGATTTCGCTGGGAATCATGCTGGCCACCTGGCTCTTCTGGACCGCCGCCGGCAGCAGCTTGAGCAGCCGTTTTGTGCTGGGCGCGAACAACGCTCGGCGGGCGGTCGCCGTGCTCGAATGTTTGTTGGGCGTCAGCCTGCTGCCGACGATCTGGGCGTTACGCGCCTCCAGATCATTTTTTCAGACCGTGCCAGGCGAACTGATTGGTCCAGTGCCGATGCTGCTTACATCCCTAGCATGTCTGAGCCTGTTCTGCTTGGTCGCAGGAGCGCTTTTCGTGGTTGCGACCCGGATGTACGAGCAGGAGTGCGCCGGCTCCGCTCGCGCCGCAACCAGGTCGGCGTACTTGCTGGAGGCCGCTGGTTCAGCCTTCGGAGGCATCCTGGCCAGCATTGTGTTGCTGCGCTTTCTTGCTTCTTTTCAGATCGCAACCGTTGTCGCCCTGCTAAACCTGTCTATGGCAGGCGTCTTGTTATTCCACACGAGCCGCAAGCGGGCTGGAGCCGTCACTGTCGCGGTGGCGCTTCTAGCAGTTCCTCTCCTTGTATATGTAGCACCGGCGTTGGAGCGGTCCGCGCAGGCGCACCTTTGGCGTGGATTCCACCTAGTGGGATCGCGCGACTCGATTTACGGCAACTTGGCGGCTATCGAGACGGGCAACATCCGCAGCATTTACGACAACGGTGTGATCCTTGCTAGCGCGCCCGACGAGAACGCTGCCGAAGAGGCGGTTCACTACGCGCTGCTCGAGCACCCCGCGCCGAGGCATATTTTGATGATCGGCGGCGGCGTGAATGGCAGCATCGCCCAGGCGCTGAAACATCCCACCGTAGAGCGAATCGACTACGTTGAGCTGGATCCCACACTCATCGACATGGCGCGTCAGTTCTTTCCCGTGCAGTCCACTCCGCTTGTCTCGGATCCCCGTGTGCACGTGCACTACGCGGATGGCCGGTACTTTCTTAGAAACTATCTCAAGACGGCGGCCGACGAATTCGACGTCATCATTCTGAATGTGCCCGATCCGCAGACCGCGCAGCTGAACCGGTTCTACACGGCCGAGTTCTTCCGTTCCGCTCGCGATCACCTCGCGCCCAGCGGATTGCTCGCCTTGCAACTGCGCTCGTCGGAGGATTACATCAGCCCTGACCTGGCGGAATTCCTGCGCTGCATTCACCACACACTGCGCGAAGTGTTCCCTTACGTTGTCGCGATCCCTGGCGAAACCATTCACTTCTTCGCTGCCACGCAACCCGATGTACTGACGGACAATCCCCAAACGCTGCTGGCAAGATTGCAGGTGAGGAATCTGAAGACACTGTATGTTCGGGAATACTTTATCCCCTTCCGCATGATGCCCGATCGCATGGAGCAGATTCGCGGGCAACTGCAGCCGCTGCCTTCAACGCCAGTCAATCGCGATTTCGAGCCGATCGCCTACTACTTCGACGTTGTGCTATGGAGCGCGCAGTTCAAGTTAGGCTATTCCCGCTGGTTTCAGAGCGCTGCGCATGTCCCCTTCACCCGCGTCATCGATGTTGTCCTGGTTATCACATGGTTTGTGGCGGTTCTTCTGGCGCTGGTGCCCAGTCGCGAGAAACGTGCCAGTTCCGCCGCAGCGTACTGCATGGCTGCGACTGGATTCACCCTGATGGCTCTGCAGATTTTCCTGCTGCTCGCATTCCAATCGGTCTATGGTTACATTTATCACCAACTCGCAATCCTCATCGCCATGTGCATGGCAGGCATTGCCTTAGGAAGCTGGCTTGGCATCCGCCGCATTCGTACCAGCGATCATCCGCCCGACCGCACCATGGCAAGCACCCAGTTATTGCTCGGCCTCTCCGGTCCCGCGCTGATATTTGTGGTCAGCCTGCTGTCAAAGATTTCCGGGATAGCGGCAACTTGGCTGGCGGCACAGTTTGTTTTCCCCGCGCTAGCTGCCCTCTGCGGAATGCTTGGCGGCTATCAATTTCCGATCGCGACGGAAATCTACCTCCATAACGATGCCAGCAGCGGTCCATCAAGGCTGGGCACACTCTATGCCATCGATCTGCTGGGCGGATGCGCAGGCGCGCTCCTGTTGAGCAGCTACCTCATCCCGGTCTTCGGATTCTGGAAAACGGCATGGCTCAGTGCGGCGGTAAACCTGGCGCCGTTGCTCCTGGCCGCGCGGGTAAGCCTGGAGGCAAAGAACTTTCGGGCGTAAGCTCTTGCGGCCTCTTTTCGCCGAATACCACCGCGGTAAACATGAAGATGTCCGTGTTCTCATCCTTCCAGCAGCCGGAGGGCATGCCCGCTTTGGCGCAGGTTTCTTCCAGAAAGGTCCGCCGATCCCATTTTTCGTCCACTGGAACCTGCGGCAGCAAAATTCCCTCGGACACGCCGTTCTTCATCAGCAAACCGTGTTGGCCAACCTTGATCTGCCGAATGTCCAGCACGCGCCGAAAAGGCGACAGCACGGAGACTTCATAATCGATTTGCGACAACTCCGAGGCTGCTACCGGCTGGAATCGGGTATCGCGCAGGGCAGCCAGCGTAGCCGTGTCTCGCACAGTCATGTAGAGAGGCTTCGCCGCAGATGTATAGCCGATGCATCCTCGCAGCTCTCCCGATTTGCGCAGAGTTACAAACGCGCCCCGCTCGTCATTCAGCACCTCACTTGCACTCGCGGTTGGTTCATACGGCTTTCTCTCCCGCACCGCGTATTCCACCGACTTACGAGCTAGTGCGAGCAATTCGCTTTTCTCGTGACCAGTTAGCGAGAATTGCGGTTCCACCGTTTTTCCGCTTGGAGCTTTCAAAAAGACGTCCGCGCTGTATCCAACCACGCGCGAGTGATCCCCGGTTGTGTCGCCTGAATTGGCGTACTTGAGCACTACAGCCTGGTTCGCTCCCATGCGCTCGGCAGCAATCATGGCGGCTACGATAGGAGCGCCGCCGCAGGCTTCCCATATCCGCGCTTCGAAGTTTCGCGACATGCTGAAGTAGTCCCAAGCCTGCAGCGCATTCAGCGTTTTATGGTCGATCTTCACCGCGTCGTCGTAGGGATGATAGTGCGACAGATCGGAACTGGCCAAGATTAACGTGTCTTTATAGTTATCATTGCCCTGGATCATCTTCGCCAGAGCCACACCCAGCGCACGGCTGCTTTCATAACTCTGGTCTCCCATGATGACGGGCACAAGTTCGAAATCACCCAGCACCCGTTGCAGCCACGGCAACTCCACCTCGAGCGCATGTTCAGCGCCCGCCGGCGTGGGAGTGTGCCCCTGGCTGGAAAGGCGCATGGTCGGGCTCATACTAGCCAGCTGTTTTGCAAACGCCTTATCGACCGGGACTGTCCCCAACGGCGTCGCGTAAGCGTCGCCGTCGAAAACCGAAGTGAAATCAAAGGCTTCGAAATGCGACGGTGCAATTACGACCACGCGTGAAAACCGGCGCCCTTTCAGCGCCGCATAAGTATAGGCAGCGACGAGGCCGGAGAACTGATACCCGGCATGTGGCGCAACCACCGCCAGAATCGGGTCGGTGATCGGCGGCTGCGACGAAGCGGCATGCGCCAGCATGTCATCAATCATCGCCGAAAGTGCCTTTGGGTCTGCCGGATAGAAGCCGCCAGCGACGCCGGCTTGTCTCACGCTAAGCGGATCGGCAGCACGGACCTGCCACACCGCCGCAATCGCCAGGATCGCGATGAAGATCGCGATGAAAAGAGCCGCGAGCCTATACATTTTGGGACGCATCTTGACATTCATATGCGAAAACTCCTTTCGCGCTGTCATGCGTGCCAAACGCCAGGGATCGGCTGCCCGCAGAATGGGCAACTGCCCTTGCGGATCAACACCTGACTCGCCGTGAATCCTACGCGTTCCACCAGCATGTGGCGGCACTTCGGGCAATAAGTATTTTGCGCAGGATGTCCCGGCACATTGCCGATATACACGTAGTGTAGTCCCTCGGCGTCGGCAATCGCCTTGGCCCGCTCCAGCGTCGGCACCGGCGTTATCGGCAGGTTCTTCAACAGATATTCCGGATGAAATTGCGTGAAATGGATCGGCACATCCACGCCCAGGTTGGTCTTGATCCAGTTTGCCAAGCCGCGGAATTCGGCATCGCTGTCGTTCATCCCCGGCACCACGAGGTACACGATCTCGGTCCACTTGTTCATCTTTCGCAGCGTGACCAGCGAAGCCAGCACCGGCTTCAACTCCGCCACGACGACATCCTTGTAGTAGGACTCCGTGAACGCTTTCAGATCGATCTTGACCGCATCCATCTTTCCGTAAGCCGTCTTCAGCGACTCCTCTTGCATGTAGCCATTCGATACGACCACGCTGCGCACGCCGGCTTCGTGCCCGGCATCGGCCGCATCCATCAGGTACTCGCTGAAAATCACCGGCTCGCTGTAGGTGTAGGCAATCGTCGGGCAGCCGCGTTGTTTGGCCAGTTCGGCGAGTAGTTTCGGGGGCGCGTACTCGGCAGGCACCTGCTCCGGACGCACCTGGGAGATGTCCCAATTCTGGCAAAATTTGCAGTTGACGTTACACCCGGCCGTGGCCACCGAGAAAGCAAGCGTCCCCGGCAGGTAGTGGAACAGCGGCTTCTTCTCGATGGGATCAATGTGCGCGGCGCACACCCGCGAATGCACCAGCGTGTAATAGGTTCCTGCGCGATTCTCGCGCACGCCACAATAGCCGCGTTCCCGGTCCCCCACTGTGCATTCCCGTGGACACAGCTTGCATTTGATCTTCTTATTGTTGGGGACCTTCTCGTAGAACCTCGCTTCGACGGTGAACTGCGAATCACCCTGCTTCTGCGGACCAGCCCACGCGGGGATGGCGGCAGGGAACTGGGCAAGCTCGCAGACGCTGAAAGCTGCTCCTGAAGCCAGCGCGCATTGCATGAACGACCGGCGATCGAGTTCACCCGCCATGTTCCACCCTCAATCACTGGCAGTAGCACCGCCGTCCCGGCCTACTCGCTACTACGCCTCGACCATCGCGATCCTCTTTGGATCGTTCGCGCCCAGCCGATGCTGGGCATCAGCGGCGGTCGCGATGTAGTTTGGTGCTCTCTTATCGCCTTCCAGCGTCTTCAATCCTTTTTCGGCTCGTTTGCGCTCAATGACTTGCCAGCCCGTGTAATCGAGCGCGACGGGATCCTGCGAAACAATCAGGCCATTGTTCTTCCAACTATATTCCGGCTTGTATCCCGGTCCACCTTCGAAGCAGGCCGTGCTTGCGTCGCAGATGGTCAATCGCATCTTCGACCTGATTTCCGGCAGCATGTTCAAGTCTGCGATGTATGGATTGCAGCCGTTGGGATGGTACTTGTTCGGGTTATGAATGACGCCATACATGTTTTTCAGAGCGATGGTAACGCCTGCGCCGTCATGGTCTTTCAGCACCGGGACATTGATTAGAACGTTGCAGCGTTGTGTCAGAATCTTCGACAAGCGGCTGCCCACGCTGCCAAACGTGGACAACTCCGGTTCGTAATCGACGCGATCCGTACCGAAGCACTGCACCCGGTTTCCGCCCGCCACCACATGGAATCCAACGTGTTCCATTTCGTCGCTGTCACGGTCCCAGACCACGATATCGCTCGCCTTGATTCCTGCCTCCTGCAAGCGCTCGCAAATCGCTTCGACCAGTTGAACGTTGCTGGAGAGTCCGCGCCCTCCGAGCGCATTCACCTTCAATCCCACCATCTCACCCGGATGGACCAGTTTCTTCCACGGCTCGATTGGATTATCGCGGTCGAACAGAGCCTGCATGGCGCGATCCAGAAGGGTCAGCATCCGTCCCGAATCGACCGTCGTGCCCGTGCCGCGCAGCATGGCATCGCGGGCGACCACCACCCTGGATTTCGCAAGCGCTGCTCCTTCTTCCGCTGCCGCGAGCAGTCCTATCCGGCCGCTGGCGCCGAGAACGGCAACGCCGGTGAGGCACTTCTTAAGAAAATCCCGCCGATCGGCGCCGCACCGTGATCTCATGATCAAACTACCTATACCGCAATCCCAAAGATTCTTCAGTGACGTATGACACTTTCTAACAATCGTTACCGGCCAAACCGCAGCTCGATCCCCTGCCCGAGTTGCGAAAGTGCCTGCTGCGTTTCCGCCGATTCCTCAAAGGCAACGATTCGCACCAGGAAACGTCCCTTGCGGAACATCAGGCTTTGGCTCGACAAGCGCGCCGCGTCTCCCAGTTGAATCGGCTTCACATCGACCGGCGGCTCCCCTCTGAAAATCGTCTCTGCGCCCTCCGCGTTCGCCATGGTGTAGATGTCCACGGCCGCGTCGATCTTGTTCTGGAACTTGTAGTCCGCCGTAGATACTCTCTGCGCACCGGCCTTCAAGTACCGTTCGGCCTCGCCGTCGATGTACTTCCACAGGTCGGCGGCCTCGAAAGTCCGTATCTCTCCAGTCGTAGCCCAGCCCGCAACCTGATTGGACGCAGGGAAAAATGATCCGGCGGTTCCCGCCTGACGTTTGCAACCGGCCTCCAGAAGCAGCGCGATGAGCATGACCAGCAGCACTCCGCGGGTTTTCACCTCGGCTTCTCCTTCCCCCGATTCAGAAGTATCTGGTTGGTGCGCGAGCGGCTCTCGCCGACGCTGGTCACGTAAACGGCTGGCCGATCCTGAACCGGGCAGGCATATTCGCATGCTCCGCAACCCACGCAGCGATGAGGATCAATCAGCGGTTGTTTTACCTGCATCAGATGGCCCTCTGCATCCGCGACTGCTGCGGGTTGCAGATAGATGGCCTTGGGCGATGTCGGACACCACTCCTCGCAGACAATGCACGGTGTTGCCATGGCCCAGGGCAAACATCGCCCGCGATCAAAGAACGCTGTCCCCAGACTGATGGGCTTGGAGTCACCGGCGACACGCCCCTCCCAGCCCTTTTCTTTCGCCGTGATCTCCCAGATGGCGCCGGTAGGACAAACCTGGGAGCACAGCACACAACTCGACTCGCAGTAGCCAATCCGCGGCACCATGACCGGTGTCCACAGACCTTCTAACCCCGCTTCGGTCAGCGCGGGATGCAGCGCGTTGTTGGGGCAGACCTTCATGCACTCACCGCACCGTATGCAACGTGCCAGGAAATACTCTTCGTCCAGCGCACCCGGGGGACGCAGCAACCGCTCATGGCGCTCGACGGCGAATCCGGGCGTGCTCCGCAATAGGGGAACGACGACTGCTCCCGCCGCTAATCCGGTAAGCACCTTGCGTCTTTGCAAGTTCGTACCGATGGACTTTTGCGCGGGAAAGAACTTGAACTGCAGGCCATGCTCCGGACACCCATCAACACAGTTCAAACAAAGATGACACTCCGGTTGATGCCACGGAACTCCGCCGATCGGATCGTCGCCGCCCTGGCAGCGCAGCAGACACCGATTGCAGTCTTCGCAGCGTTCCGTGCTCTTGACCAGTCCAAGAATCGACAAGCGGGATGCGATTCCGAGCAGCGCACCCAGCGGGCAAAGTGCCCGGCACCAGAAGCGGGTCATGCGAAAATTCAGCGCCACAAGAAATATAAAGATGACGCCAAGCCAAATCCCTTGCCGGAAGTACGGCTGTTTGAAACCAAGCAGCAGAGCTCCGAAAAGGAAGTGGAACCCGCTGCCCACCATCTGCACCACTGCAAATCTGCTGTGTTCCATGGCGTGCAGCATGGCGTTCAGTGCGTAGTCCGTCGCGGGCAATATGGAGAGGCCGAGTGAGCGCACCAGCAACGAGAAAGGATCGAGCCATCCGACAACACCTGTCCCCAATACGGCGGCAATTAGGGCCGCGACTAAGAGGTAGTACTTCGTTGTCTGCCAGCGCTTGTAGCGGTTCGATTCAATCAGTTGTTTTCCACGTTTGCGCTCGGACCTCAGGCTGCTGAAGAAGTGGTGAATCGAGCCCAGAGGGCAAATCCATCCACAGAAGAAGCGTCCGAGCAACATCGTCGGAATCAGAATGACCAGACTCCACAATAGGCCGTGATACAGGGCGCGGCTGGAGAGCGCATTCGACAGCGCTACCAGTGGATCAAATTGGAAAAACAACTGCACCGGATAGGGAAGCCGGATCCCGCTCCCGCCGGCGTGCAGCGATCCGCGAAACTCCGTGCGCAGCAAAAGGAACAGGAACAGCGAGAAGAAGACAATCTGCGAAAGCCAGCGCCATCTTGTCGGCTTAAGACGCAACACATACTCCTCGCATCTCCACGCAGGGGAGGGGCGCAGCGCACACCAAACCTTCGGCGCGTTCTGAGCGCACGACGCTGCACTTTCAATGGTCTGCTATGCGACTTCCGCTTTCTGTGACCAGGATCACTGCTTTCGGCCTGTAGACTTTTCGGGCTCTAACAGTGTCCGAGCGATGGACAAATATCGTGCAGCGATGAACCTGACCCGGATTACTCCCGAGATGGACCAAAAAGTTGACTTGGATATGGAAAGCGGCAGCATTCTCGGGCAAAGGTACTGACCGAGACGTGCTGGATGCAGATGATGTTGCGGGGTCGAGCCCGTCTCCCGCTCCAGACTTGGTGAATTCTATGCCGGAATCGGCATCTACTTGGAAGCGCTGCTGGCGGCGGAGGCCGCGGCCCTCATCTGTATCGCCCCAACTCCCAAGCCTCCCACCGCCCCGGCGAGCAACCCCAGCAGGACCAACATTGGTATGCTCTCAAGCAGTGAATTCTTCTTTAATTTCGCCATTCTGTCTTCTCCGTTGGGAATTCGTTGTTGGAGGTATTTTAGCATTTGCGCTTCCATCCCCGGACCCAGGAAAACACCGCAAGATCTTGTGGCAGCATGAGATAGCTGGAAACAAGCATATGGCCAGGGCAACTGTGCAGAGTTTTTCATCTAATGGGAAGCTGACGCAACGCTCTGAGGCAGGCTGCGAAGGCCTGCATTGGCCAAACCTCCTGACCCTACAATCGCGCTCTGTGATAAAAAAAGACATTCGAGGTGTATTCATGACCGAACCAAGTTACGAAGAATTGAAAGCTCGCCTTGCCGATTTGGAAAAGCAAGTGGAAGGGAAAAAGAGAAGCGGGGCCCTGGAGTTCCGCGTCAGCGAAAAGGGCGGCGTCAGCGTATACGGGCTGGGACGCTTTCCGGTTACCCTCTACTACGAACAGTGGACCCGGCTGCTGCAGGCCGTCCCCGATCTTAAGACTTTTATCGAGGAAAATAAAAGCAAACTGAAGCTGAAGCAGGGCTAGACTTCACAGGAGGGACCAATGATGCGACGGCGATTTGCAGCAGTGTTCGTATTGACGTCCGCTCTATTGGCCAGTGCGCAATCCTTGCCGCAGGACGCGGCGACCGAGAAAAGTAAACTGATCGCATTTGAGAACGCCTGGAACCAGTCCCTGATTCATCGCGACGGAGAAGCACTGAACCGGCTGGTCGCTGACACCTTTGTCTACACCGACTGGGATGGCACGGTGATGAACAAGGCCAAGTTCACTCGCCAGCAACAAGGATCCGGACCTGGAGACCACTCTGCTCGTGAATGATGGAGTCGAAGTCTACTTTTACCCCGGCGTAGCCGTGGTGACCGGCGCATACCCACTACAAGGGGAGCAACAAGGGAAAGCCATTCGAACATCGCGGACGCTTCACCGATACCTGGATATCCTCCAAAGGCAAGTGGGTATGCGTGTCGAGCCAGGCAAATCTGATCAAGAAAGCTGCTTCCGAGTAGCCCAGCAATGTATGGAAGTTCTTGTTTGAGACTAATCCTGTTTCTTAGGCGTAGCCTCGGGCTTTTGTGTCTGCTGTTTCTGAGCGTCTTCGGTCCACGGTGGAACCACTCCAATGAAACGCGCATAGGCGATCGACTGTCCTAGATGTTCGGCAGCATGGCGGGTGACAAACAGGAGAATGCCGCGTTCGGTGTTCTTGCCGCCGAACCAGTCCAGGCTCTTGTTGAGGTCAGCGTCGGGCATAGCCGTGATCGCCTTGCGCGCATGGTCAAATGAGTCCTTGAGCGTGGCGATCACTTTGGCCTTGTCGGTGGTGGATTTGTCAAATCCTTTCACCTCGAAACCAGCCGGCGGAGGAGTCCCAACCAGTTGATAGACGTTATAGTTGGCAGCCGATACGTGAAGGAATACTTCGGCGAAGGAACGCACATCGGGGGCTGGACGCCACGTGTATTTGTCGGCGGGTATGGCCTCGGCCAGCCGCAAAAACTTGTCTTCCTGGATCATCACTTCAGCGAGAACTTCGGATCGATACCCAGTGACGCCGGGAGTGCCGTCCTTGTAGGGATTAACTTGGGCGCTAAGGTCGGTCGTGAGACGGACCAGCGCCAGCAGACACACGGCCCAGAGTATGCGTTTCATAGGGTCCCTCCTGCAGGTTCCGAAGGCGAAGTGTCAGGGAAAAAATGGTGCGCCCGGAGAGAATCGAACTCCCAACCTCTTGGTTCGTAGCCAAGCACTCTATCCAATTGAGCTACGGGC
>Ga0209415_10010274_pt1 | contig 15940 bp, 15 predicted proteins | sample PeaSoiSIISIP2007_FD_187696 | JGI IMG/M metagenome (GOLD analysis project Ga0209415, IMG submission 187696) | Peat soil microbial communities from Weissenstadt, Germany - SII-SIP-2007 (SPAdes) (version 2) | ecosystem: Environmental > Terrestrial > Soil > Wetlands > Peat | place: Germany...
CATGTCTCCGAGATGAGCTGGACCAAGAAGAACGTGCATCCCGGCAAGATCGTCTCGACCAGCCAGGAGGTCGAGGTGATGGTGCTCGACGTCGATCCGCAGAAGCGCCGCATCAGCCTCGGTCTCAAGCAGACCATGCCGAACCCGTGGGAGAGCTTCGTCGAGAAGCATCCCGCCGGCAGCGAGCTCGAGGGCGAGGTCAAGAACATCACCGAATTCGGCCTGTTCATCGGCTTGCCCGGCGAAATCGACGGCATGGTGCACCTCTCCGACATCGACTGGAAACGCCCCGGCGAGGAGGCGATCAACGACTACAAGAAGGGCGACACCGTGCGGGTGCGCGTCCTCGATGTCGATGTCGAGAAGGAGCGCATCAGCCTCGGCATCAAGCAGCTGGCATCCGATCCGCTGGAGGCGGGCCTCGCCGCGGTCAAGAAGGGCGATGTCGTCACCTGCACCGTCTCGGCGATCACCGAGGCCGGGGTCGAGGTGCAGCTGGCGAGCGGCCTGCCCGGCTTCATCCGCAAGGCCGAGCTGTCGCGCGACCGCGCCGAACAGCGGCCCGACCGCTTCGCCGTGGGCGAGAAGCTCGATGCCAAGGTGACCGCCCTCGACCGCGCCAGCCGCAAGGCGACGCTCTCGATCAAGGCGCGCGAGATCGACGAGGAGAAGAAGGCGATGGCCGAGTTCGGCTCGTCGGATTCGGGCGCGAGCCTGGGCGACATCCTCGGCGCCGCCATCAGCCGCGCCCGCAGCGAAGGCAAGGACAAGGACGAGAAATAATCGGGCGATCAATCCGTCCGCGCGAGGGGAATTCGGCCTCGAGCGGCGAGGGGGAGGACGCGATGCCGGCGCGACCAAATCGGCGCTTCGCCCATCCGCGCCGGGGGATGTCGGCCGTGGACGGCCCCGCGCTTGCAACGCAATACCGTCTATTCTTGACGGTGGCTCAAGGGTTTGGCAGGCTCCTTGGTTGCCGTAAGCGCAAAAGAGCCGTCGCATGACCAAGTCGGAGCTCATTCAACGTTTGGCCGCGAGCAATCCGCACCTCTATCAGCGCGACGTCGAACGCATTGTGAGCACCATCTTCGACGAGATCGCGGCGGCGCTGTCGCGGGGCGACCGCGTCGAATTGCGGGGCTTCGGCGCCTTCTCGGTGAAGCGGCGCGAGGCGCGGCTCGGCCGCAACCCGCGCACCGGCGACAGCGTGCATGTCGGCGAGAAGCACATCCCCTTCTTCAAGACCGGCAAGCAGCTGCGCGAGCGGCTCAACGAGGGAACGTGAGCCTGCCGCCGCGGCGGCGCGCATGAGGCTCGTTTACTGGCTGATCACTGCGCTCTTGGCGCTGATCCTGGTGATCTTCGCGGTCTCGAACCGCGACATGGTGGTGGTGACATTCTGGCCCCTGCCGGCGACGCTCGAAGCGCCGCTCTATCTCGTCCTGCTGCTGACCTTGCTCGCGGGCTTTCTCTTGGGCGAGCTGGTCGCCTGGATCAACGCCGGCCGCAACCGGCGCGCGCTGCGCGAGCGCAACCGGCGCATCGAGGCGCTCGAGCGCGAGCGCACCGCGGCGCAAGCGCAGCTTCCGCAAGCTTCGACCACCGCGCCGCGCCTGCCGCGCGATTGACAAGCGCGGCGGCGCGCGGATATTTCCGGATCATGCACGCCCTCGGCGCAAGCGAGGTCATCGCCGCCCTCGACTTTCCCTCGCTGGTCGAGGGCCTGCGCCAGATGTTCCGCAGCGGCGGCTGCGAGATGCCGCAGCGCCACCGCCATACCATCCCGGTGCCGGGCGCGCGCGATGGCGAGCTTCTGATCATGCCGGCCTGGCAGCGGGGCCGGCATCTCGGCGTCAAGCTGCTCACGGTCTTTCCCGACAACCCCGCGCAAAAGCGGCCGGCGATGATGGGGGCGTACTTGCTGCTCGACGGCAGAAGCGGCGCGCCCTTGGCGCTGATGGACGCGCCGGCGCTGACGGCGCGGCGCACCGCCGCCGCCTCGGCGCTCGCCGCGAGCTACCTGGCGCGGCCCGATTGCGAGCGGCTCTTGATGATCGGGACGGGCGCGCTCGCCTCGCATCTCATCGAGGCGCATGCAAGCGTGCGGCCCATTCGCAACGTACTGGTCTGGGGCCGCGACCCCGACAAGGCGCAGCGGCTTGCCCGCCGCCTCGACCGGCGCGGCCTCAAGGTCGCGGCGACCGACGATCTCCGCGGCGCGGTCAGCGGCGCACACATCATCTGCTGCGCGACGACGGCGCGCGAGCCGATCCTGCGCGGCCATTGGCTGCCCTTGGGCGTGCATATCGACCTCGTCGGCGCCTTCACGCCGGAGATGCGCGAGGCCGATGACGAGACCATGCGCCGCGCCCGCATCTTCGTCGATACGCGCGAGGCGGCGCTCAACGAGGCGGGCGATCTCATCGGCGCGATTGCCGCCGACGTCATGACCGCCGAGGACATCGCCGGCGATCTTTTCGAGCTGACCCGCGGCAGCCGTGCCGGAAGGCGCTATCACGACCAGATCACGCTATTCAAATCCGTCGGCGTGGCGCTCGAGGATCTGGCGGCGGCACAGCTCGCGCTCGAACACATCTTGAGCTGACCATGGAAGGCGGGCCGCCGCATTTATCAACGGCTGTAAGGCTTTGATCAGAGGGGCGCACACCTTTCGATCGCGGTAATGACCTGCACCAGTTCATCGTCGAGATCTTCCCGGCGCATCTGGCTCAGAAGATCCCGAGTGGAGATTGACACTCCGAAATTATCCTGACCCCATTTTGAGAGGGAGGCGATCAGGCGCTTTCCGTCAGCTAACTTAATTTTGCCTTGCAGCGAATTCCACGTGGTAGCTATTCGCTTTCGGGCATATCTGTTTCCTTCGACGGCCTCTTTCGGTCGCTTTTGCCTCACATATTCCTCGGCATGTCGGTCAAAAATTTCGTCCTTCATCTCGTCACAAAAACGCTGGATGGCGGATTCGATCTCTCTGATGCTTGGCACGGCCCCGCCTTCGAGCTTGAGTCGCAAAACTCGCTCAATGATTTGGGCGCTTACGAGATAATTTTCGATCTCCTTTCTGGCCCACACATGCAGCTCGACCGACGCATCCCTCGCCTGCGAACGTCGGCGCTCAATTTCGTCTTCGAGGTGATAATCCGGGTCGAGGATGCAATAAGCGGTGATCTCCTCACCTCCGGCATTCCGCAATAGCATCGACGATCCGATAGCGTAATTCCATCCGCCCCATCCCCCGATCGAGATTTGAGGAATCGTGTCGAGCGGTTCGGGACTTTCGGGGAAAAGCAGATCCTGAAATCGCTTTAGAAACGTAGCATCCTTGCCTTCGACGAAAAGGATTTTCTGGCTGCTCCAAAGGCGCGCCAAATGGATGTTGTGGACCCCGCCTACGGCGTCGATTACTTTTTGTACGGCCGGAAGGGTCGTTGCGAACGCAGACCGGCGGCGCTTCCGATCAACAATCAACACCGATTCCGGACCGACCTCAGAGATCATTTCTACTGAGTGAGTAGCAATGATGCTCTGCCGCCGTTGCTGCTTCAGCAGCCGAATCAGTCGCCGTTGGAGATCCGCGTGCAAATATACGTCCGGTTCGTCCAAGATTACGATAGCATTGTCGTCGACACGCGAAATGAACCACATGGTTTGCAGCCAAATCTGCAGACCATGGCCCATCCAAGAAACCTCTGCTACGAAACCTTCGTCTCGCACAAGTAGCTGTAGTTCATCTGCGTGTTCCCCTGCATCTCGAATAAATTCACGAATACTGAAACCTCTCCAATTTCGTTCCGCAAACTCTTGAAATCTGGGAAATTTATTTTCGAATACCAAAAGCTGATTCCGAAAATGGGATGACGCATGCAGCGATGATACGGAGCGCCTAACGTATGCCTCTGATAGGCGCGTCTCCGTCAGCGCCAGTGGTGCAACTTGTGGAAGAATTTCGATCGGTGTTAGCGGCACTGCTTGCGCTTGCTGGCGTGACTGTATCGTACGTCCCAGGCTGTCCTTTAAGGCGCAAAAGATTGATCCTTCGGCATTAACATAGATTCTCAAGCCCGCGCCTGATGAGAAGAAGGCTGTTATTATCGAGGGGGCGCTTCCGTAGCGGAAAAATAGGTTCTTGATGTTGAACTCGATTTCTCTCATTGACGGGCGGAATCCAAAGGCTTCGGGAACTCCTTCGAAATCCTCCGGAACCTCAATGTAGGTCAAAGTTCGATATCGAGCCGTGGCAAGCGCAACAAGTCGCAGGGCTTCAATGACCGTTGATTTCCCCGCGTTGTTGCGACCGACAATCAGTGTCAGGACCTGAAATGAAAGTTCGTGATCCTCAAAGCCGCGAAAATTTTGAAGATGCAGTTTCGTAAGCATCAGAGCTCGTCGAAAATCCGGACTGCCTCGTTTCGCCAACCATACTCATTTACGAGGTTGCGCACAAACTTGGCGCCGATTTCAACACTGGTCAAAACGTGATGAGACCCGCCAACCCCATCATCTGCGCCATCGACACGCCGGACCCGGCCCGCGCCCGCGCGCTCATCGCGGCAACAGCGGGGCTGGTCGGCGCGGTCAAGCTCGGCCTCGAATTCTTCGTCGCCAACGGGCCTAATGCGGTGCGCGAGGCCGCCTCGGGCGCGCCGCTGTTCTTGGATCTGAAGCTGCACGACATTCCCAACACGGTGGCGGGCGCGGTGCGCGCGGCGGCGCTGCTCGATCCGCTCCTCCTCACCCTCCATTGCGCCGGCGGCGCGGCGATGATGCGCGCCGCGGCGCAAGCGGCGGCCAAGGCAGAAAAGCGCATGCGGCTCATCGGCGTCACCGTGCTGACCAGCCTCGACGAGAGCGACCTCGCCGCGACCGGCCAGCGCGGGCCCGTGGGCGAGCAAGCGGTGCGGCTGGCGCTCTTGGCGCGGGACAATGGGCTCGACGGCATCGTCTGCTCGCCGCATGAGGTGGCGGGCCTGCGCGCCGCCTGCGGCCCCGGTTTCCTCCTGGTGGTGCCGGGAATCCGGCCTGCCGGCGCGGCTTTGGCGGATCAGAAGCGCGTCATGGGCCCGCGCCAGGCGCTGGCGGCGGGGGCGGATTTTCTGGTGATCGGCCGGCCCATCACCGAAGCCGCCGACCCGGCGGCGGCGGCGCGGGCGATCCTGAGCGAGATCCGATGAAGGTCGCGGCGAAGATTTGCGGAATCAATGCGCCCGCTGCGCTTGCTGCCGCGGTCGCGGGCGGGGCGCAACTCGTCGGGTTCGTCTTCTACCCGCCGAGCCCGCGGCATCTCACGCTTGCGGCGGCGGCCGCGCTCGCCACCACGGTGCCGGCGGGCATCACCCGCGTCGGCGTCTTGGTCGATCCCGAGGATGCGCTGCTCGCAGCGGTGCTGGATAAGGTGCCGCTCGATCTCCTGCAGCTCCACGGCCACGAAAGCCCCGAGCGCGTCGCGGCAATCAAGAGCGGCTTCGGCAAGCCCGTGATGAAGGCGGTGCCGATCGCGGGCGCCGCCGATCTCGACGTGGCGCGCCGCTATTTCGGCATCGCCGACCGGCTGCTCTTCGACGCCAAGCCGCCCGCGGATGCAACGGCGCTGCCGGGGGGCAACGGGCTCGCCCTCGACTGGCAGCTTCTCCGCTCGCGACGCTGGCCGCTGCCCTGGATCCTCTCGGGCGGGCTCACGACCGAGACGATCGGCGAGGCGGTCGCGACCTCGGGCGCGCGCGTCGTCGATGTCTCCTCGGGCGTCGAAAGCGCCGCCGGCGTCAAGGATCCGGCAAAGATCCGCGCCTTCCTCGCCCGGGTGGGCCAGCTCTGAGCCGGCCCGCGCCTCAGAGCGCGGTTGCGACGGTATTGAAGGTCGTCTCCATATTGACGCCGAGGGTGGTCACCGTTGTGAGGATGACCACCGAGATGAGCGCCGCGATCAGCCCATATTCGATGGCGGTGGCGCCGCTCTCGTCGCGCAACAATGCCTTAATCATCTGCCGCATGCTCTTATTCCCTTAACAAGAGTTGCGGGCCTCGCTCCCTGTTCATTCGAGTATAAGTTAGCGAAATATTTAGTCAACTTGAATTGCCTCAAATTTTATTGAAATACTCGTAAAAATTAGCCAAATATTGATTAAATTGCGCTCGCGGCAGGCCGCGTTTGAGCGGCTGGGATTTTGGCGGTAAAAGGCGCCCTGCAACTGCACCAGGCCGGATTCGGGATGCCCACTCCCAACACCTACCGCGGCGGCCCTGACGAACGCGGGCTCTTCGGCGGCTTCGGCGGCCGCTTCGTCGCGGAGACGCTGATGCCGCTCGTGCTCGAGGTCGAGCGCGCCTATGCCGCGGCGCGGCGCGACCCGGCTTTCGCCGCCGAGATCGCCTATTACTTCAAGCACTATGTCGGCCGGCCGAGCCCGCTCTATTTCGCCGAGCGCCTGACGCGCCATTGCGGCGGCGCCAAGATCTATCTCAAACGCGAGGACCTCAACCATACCGGCGCTCACAAGATCAACAACACCATTGGCCAGATCCTCTTAGCGCGCCGCATGGGCAAGCGGCGCATCATCGCCGAGACCGGCGCCGGCCAGCACGGCGTCGCCACCGCCACGGTCTGCGCTCTCTTCGATTTGCCCTGCGTCGTCTATATGGGCGCCGTCGACATCGAGCGGCAGCGGCCCAACGTCTTCCGCATGAAGCTCCTGGGCGCGGAAGTGCGCGCGGTCCGATCGGGCACCGCGACCTTGAAGGACGCGATGAACGAGGCGCTGCGCGATTGGGTCAGCAATGTCGAGGATACCTACTATCTCATCGGCACGGTCGCCGGCCCGCATCCCTATCCCGCCATGGTGCGCGACTTCCAGAACGTCATCGGCGAGGAAGTGCGGGCGCAGATGATGGAAGCGGAGGGCCGGCTCCCCGACACCCTCGTTGCCTGCGTCGGCGGCGGCTCGAATGCGATGGGGCTGTTCCATCCCTTCCTCGACGAGCCCCAAGTCAAAATGATCGGGGTCGAAGCGGCGGGATTGGGCCTCGAGACCGGCAAACATGCGGCGTCATTGACCGGCGGCGCGCCCGGCGTGCTGCATGGCAATCGCACCTATCTGCTGCAAACCGCGGACGGGCAGATCCTCGACGCGCATTCGATCTCGGCCGGGCTCGACTATCCCGGCATCGGTCCCGAGCATGCCTGGCTCTATGAGATGAAGCGCGTCGAATATGTGCCGATCAGCGATGCCGAGGCGCTCGCGGGCTTTCAGCTCTGCACTCGGCTCGAGGGCATCATCCCCGCGCTCGAATCGGCGCATGCCGTCGCCGAAGTCGCCAAGCGCGCGCCGCGCCTCAAGCGCGACAATCTCCTGGTGATCAATCTCTCCGGCCGCGGCGACAAGGACATCTTCACCGTCGCGCAGGCGCTGGGGACGGAGCTGTGAGCCAAGGCACGCGCATCGCCGGGCGTTTCGCCGAATTGGCCCGCGCGGGACGCGCCGGGCTCGTCACATATTTGGCCTGCGGCGATCCCGATGCCGCGACCTTCGCGGCGCTGCTCGCGGGACTGCCGGATGCCGGCGCCGATCTCATCGAAATCGGCATGCCGTTTTCCGACCCGATGGCCGACGGGCCGGCGATCCAAGCGGCGAGCCTGCGCGCGCTCAAATCCGGCATGACGCTCGCCGGCACGCTCGCCATCGTCCACGCCTTTCGCCAGCAGGACCAGGCGACGCCGATCGTGCTCATGGGCTATTACAACCCGATCTACCGCTACGGCGTTCAGCACTTCATCGCCGACGCGAAAGCGGCCGGCGTCGATGGGGTCATCGTCGTCGATCTGCCGCCCGAGCATGACGACGAGCTTTGCCTGCCCGCGCTCGCGAGCGGGCTCGATTTCATCCGGCTGGCGACGCCGACGACCGACGACAAGCGTCTGCCGGCGGTGCTCGCCCATACCGCGGGCTTCATCTATTACGTCTCGATCGCCGGCATCACCGGCACCAAATCGGCGGCGGCCGAGACGGTCGCGGCGGCGGTCGCCCGCATAAAGCGGCATTCCGCGCTGCCCGTCGCGGTGGGATTCGGCATCCGCACGCCCGAACAGGCGGCGGCGATCGCGCGCATCGCCGATGCGGCGGTGGTAGGCTCGGCCCTGGTCGACCGCGTCGCCGCGCTCGTCGACGCCGAGGGCAAAGCGAAGCCCGGCCTCGTCGCCGCGGTGCTCGATCAAGTGCGGGCGCTGAGCCAGGGCGTGCGGGCGGCGCGCGGCGCCGCGGCGAAGGCGAGCGCGTCATGAACTGGCTCACTAATGTCGTCCTGCCCAAGATCCGCGCCGTCGTCGCCAAGCGCGAGGTGCCGGAGAATCTCTGGCACAAATGTCCCGCCTGCGGGCAGATGCTGTTCCATCGCGAGGTTGAGGCCAATCTCCACGTCTGCAGCAATTGCGGCCACCATTTGCGGCTGCCGCCGCAGCGGCGGCTCGAACTCATTTTCGACGATGCCCCCTTCAAGCTCATCGAGCTGCCGAAGACCGTCATCGATCCGCTGCGCTTCCGCGACCGCAAGCGCTACACCGAGCGACTCAAGGAGGCGCAGGCGAAGAGCCAGGGCCGCGACGCCATCGTGGTCGCGCATGGCACGATCGGGGGCATGCCGCTGGTCGCCGCCGTCTTCGATTTCGAGTTCATGGGCGGCTCGATGGGCATCGCCGTCGGCGAGGCGCTGCTCGCCGCGGCCCGGCTCGCGGTGCTGCAGGAAGCGGCGCTCTTGCTGGTTCCCGCCTCGGGCGGGGCGCGCATGCAGGAGGGCATTCTGGCGCTGATGCAGATGCCGCGCACCGTGCTCGCCATCGAGATGGTGAAGGAGGCTGGCCGGCCCTACATCGTGTTGCTGACCGATCCCACGACGGGCGGCGTCTCGGCGTCCTTCGCCATGCTCGGCGACATCACCTTGGCCGAGCCCGGCGCGATCATCGGCTTCGCCGGCGCGCGCGTCATCGAGGAGACGATCCGCGAGAAGCTGCCCGAAGGCTTCCAGCGCGCCGAGTATCTGCTCGAGCACGGCATGGTGGACATGGTGGTGCCGCGGCGCGAGCTGCGCGCGACGCTCCTGCGCATCCTCGACCTGCTGACGCGGCGCGGCGAGTTGCAGCCCGTGGCGCTCGCATCGGGCGCGGAGGCGGGATTCTGACGAGCGAGCTGATTCTGGAGCGTCTCAAGACGCTTCATGTCCGGCTGATCGATCTATCGCTCGACCGCGTGACGCGGCTCCTGGCGGCGCTCGGCAACCCGCAGGAATTGCTGCCGCCCGTCGTCCATATCGCCGGCACCAACGGCAAGGGCTCGACGCTCGCCTTCCTCCGCGCCTTTCTCGAGGCCGGCGGCTACCGCGTCCATTGCTACATCTCGCCGCATCTCGTCCATTTCAACGAGCGCATCCGGCTCGCGGGAATGCTCATCGACGAGGCGGCGCTGAGCGCGATCCTCGAGGAATGCGAGAGCGCCAATGCGGGCTTCCCCATCACCTTCTTCGAGATCACCACCGCCGCAGCTTTCCTGGCCTTCGCCCGCGCGCCAGCCGATGTCGTGCTGCTGGAGACCGGGCTCGGCGGACGGTTCGACGCGACCAATGTGGTGCCGCATCCCGCCTGCACAATCATCACGCCGGTCTCGCTCGACCATCAGCATTTTCTCGGCGAGACCGTGGCAAAGATCGCCTTCGAGAAGGCCGGGATCTTCAAGCCGGGTGTCCCGGCGGTGCTGGGACCGCAAAGCGCCGAGGCGGCCGAAGTGCTGGAGCGCCGCGCCGGCGAGGTGGGCGCGCCGCTCTTCCGTTGCGGGCGCGAGTGGGCGGCCAGCGCCGCCGCGGATGGCGGCCTCGTCTATCGCGGCCGCCGCGCCCTCGCGTTGCCGCCACCGGGGCTCATTGGTCCGCATCAATACGACAACGCAGCGACGGCGCTCGCGGCACTCGATTGCCTCGCCGGATTCACGGCGAGCGAGGCGGCGCTCGCCCGCGGCATCAAAGCGGTCGAATGGCCAGCGCGGCTGCAACGGCTGCGGCGTGGACCGCTTGCGGCGGCGCTGCCGCCCGACACCGAGCTGTGGCTCGACGGCGCCCATAATGCCGCCGGCGGCGCGGCGCTCGCCAAGGTCGCCGCGGCCTGGCGCGCGCGGCCGCTGGCCCTAGTCTTCGCCATGCTCGGCACGCACGACGCACGGGCTTTTCTCAAGCCGCTGGCGGCGTTGGTCGCGGGCGTCGATGCCGTCGCCATTCCCAGCGAGGCGAATACGCTGCCGGCGGAAGCCGCCGCCGCGGCTGCGGCCGATCTCGGCATTGCCGCTGCGGCGCAGGCCACGATCGCGGACGCCGTCGCCGCGGCGGGAGCGCGCGCGCCCGGGGGCCGCGTGCTGATCTGCGGCTCGCTCTATCTCGCCGGCCGAGTGCTGGCGGAGAATTGGTAACGCGGCGGGATCACAGAAGATCCGGCGTCATCTTGACCGACACGACGAAGGCGGCGATATCCGCATCCGTCAACGGCGCGCCGCTGACCGCGCCGCACAGATTGGCGTGATAGTGATAGATATAGCCGCCGCGGAAGCTCGGGCCGAGGGCAAGGAAGGCGAAGCATTTTCGCCGGGGAAGATCAAAACGCATCCCGCGCACCCCGGCGATCTCGACCACCGCGGACCAGTTCTTGCCGTGCTGCTGGATGAAGGCATTCAAGCGCTTCAGCGAATCGGGAAAGCTCTTGTCGTCGCCGACGAAGCAGCCTCTCTCCCCGACGCTTCGATTGACGATCATCGCGCGGGCATAAACGAGACGGGTAGCGGTCGCGGCGTCGGCGGAATACTGCTCGAAGACGCAGGACACTGGGCCATAAGGTCGATGCGCGAGTTTTTCGGCTTGCATCGCGCTGTAGGGGGTCAGATTCGGCCCATGCCAACATCGATCCATCGGCACGATCGTAATCTTCGACCCCGCGCAATCGATCTTCGTCCAGGCTTGCGCCTGAGCTTTGCCCGTCCCGAGACTTGCTACGGCCAGGAGCAGACCGCAAACGACAGTCGCCATCACCGCGCGCGGTTTCATCGCATCCCCCTTCCTGCGTGGAGCGAGATAAGCATAAACCCGCCTCGGGCGCCGATGAAGAGTCACGTTCGCCGTCTCTTCGCGGGTTGTTGCAGCGCGCGGGCGATGCTACGCTGCGCCGCGATATGGGGCCAAGGCCCTTTGCAGAGGGAGGATTAGCATGAAGGATCGGGTTGGGGCCGACAAGGCGAAGTCGCGGCGCAGCTTCCTCGGTGGCGCTGCCGCCGCGGGCACGGCATTGGCGATCGGATTTCCCGCGCCGGCAATTCTGGCCGAGACGCGCGCGCCCATTCGCGTCGGGCTGCTCAACACCTTCAGCGGCGTCATTTCCTATTCGGGCACGCACAACTGGAACGCGACGAGCCTCTATTTCGACAAGGTCGGCTGGAAGATCGCGGACCGTCCTGTCGAGTTCGTCAAGGAGGACGACCAGTTCAATCCTCAAATCGGCCTGCAGAAGGTGAAGAAGCTCCTCGAAAGCGACAAGGTCGACCTGATCGTCGGGCCGCAGGCCTCGAACGTCGCCATGGCGGTGCTGAACTACGCCAAGGCGACCAAATTCTTCTATCTCGTTTCGGGCGCCGGCACCTCCGCCATCGCCTGGGAGCGGCTGCCCTACCTGTTCCGCTCCTCGCTGTCGGGCTGGCAACTCAGCAGCTCGATCGCCGATTGGTGCTACAACAAATTGGCCAAGGAGATGGTGCTGGCCGCCGACGACTTTGCCGGCGGACATGACGTCGCCAGTGAATTTCGCGCCGCTTATGTGAAGCTGGGCGGCAAGGTTATAAAGGAGATCTATCCGCCGCTCGGCACCAACGATTTCAGCGCCTACCTCACCGACATCAAATCGATAAACCCGCAGGCGACCTATGATTTCTTCATCGGCTCGGATGCCGTCCGTTTCGTCCAGCAATACCGCGAGCAGGGCATCAAGGCGCCGATCACCGGCTTCGCCGGCATCGTCGATCCCACCACCTTCCAGGGCCAGGGCGACGCGGCCTTGGGCGTCTATTGCGCCATTATCTATACCGACACGCTCGACAATCCCGTCAACAAGCGCTTTGCCGCCGAATTCCACGACCGCTTCAAGGAATATCCGAACATGTATTCGGAATACGGCTACACCGCGGCACAGCTCTTGGACGAGGCCGGCAAGACGATCGACGGCGACCTCGCCAACAAGGACAAGCTCGCCGAAGCGATGAAGAAGGTCGCCTTCGACGCGCCGCGCGGGCCCTTCCGCATGGACCCGGAGACGCACACCCCGATCCAGAACGTCTATATCAGCGAGGTGAAGAAGGTCGAAGGCGACCGCCTCGCCAATGTCGCCATCTACACCTACAAGGATGTGCGCGATCCGGGCGTGAAGATGATTTGATCCTGGTGGCGAAGGCCGGCCCCGCGGTCGGCCGTTGCCCTTCGGCAGCGCGTCAGGCGCGCCCCCAGAGCTGCTTCGTCGCGAGCTTTGCCCCTTCGACCAGCGCCTGCAATTTCGCCCAGACGATAGTGGGATGAATCTCCGGCGTCGCCGAGGCTTGCGTGCCGAAGCCGCAATCCGCGCCAGCGATGACGTTCTCGCGCCCTACCACCTTGGCGAAGCGCGCCAGGCGCTCGGCGATAAGCTCGGGATGCTCGACCAGCACGGTCGTATGCGAGATGACGCCGGGGATGAGCGATTTGCCTGCGGGCAGCTTGACCCCCTCCCACACCCGCCATTCGTGCTCGTGCCGGGGATTGCCGAACTCGAAGGAATAGGCGCCGGCGCGGATCTTGACGATGATGTCGACGATGTCCTTCATCTCCATGTCGTGGACCCGCGGCCCCATATTGATGCCGTAGCAAGTGTGGTGGCGGATCTTCTCCTCGGGGATGTCCCGGAGCGCGTGGTTCAGGGCCTCGACCCGCGGCATCACCCATTTGCGGCTGTCGGCGACGCTGTGGGCGGGCTGCATGACGTAGTGCGTCACCAGCCAGGGATCGTCGATCTGGACGATGAAGCCGGCATCGACGATCGCCTTGTATTCCTCGTGCATCGCATCGGCGATGGCGTGAAGGTATTCCTCGTCGGATTTGTAGAATTCGTTTTCCTGCCAGCCCTCGACGCTCGCCGGCGAGGCCGAGGGCACGAAGACTTCCGCGATCTTCTGTCCCTCGATCGCCGCCTTCAGATTGTCGAGGTCGGTTTTGAGCTGCTGCTGGCCCTTGAAGGAAACGGGCCCGGTGCAGACCCAATGGGTCGAGACCCGGCTGCCGGCCGCGCCCTGATTGGCCGGCGCATTGTAGAATTCGGGGAAGGCCAGAAACTCGCGCGAGCCGGCGAAGGGGCTGCCGCTGGCCGGGCGCTTCATCGGCTCGAAGCCGGCTAGGCGTTCGTTGACGTAGGAAACGAAGCCGGTCTTGGATTGCTCGCCGTCATCGATGATATCGATACCGATCTCGGCCTGCTTCTTCACGATGTCGGTGACGGCCTTGCGCACTTCGGCGGCATAGAGCTTGGCATCGAAGGGCGTACCGGATAGCCGCGCCTGCATCAGCTCGACGAGCCGCGCGGGCCGCGGCAGACTGCCGATATGCGTGGTGAGAATTCTGTCGGTACTGCGCTTCACGGGGCCCCTCCTCGTTTCGTTGGATGCGGCACCGTTGCGGAGCCGCACGATATCAGGAGACCGCCCGCGCCTCCATCCAATCACTGCACCAGGTCGGTGCGCTTGCGCGCGGCGTCAAAGCACCGATTCAATCCATTCGACGAGCCTGCTCTTGGGCAGCGCTCCGATCTTGGTGGCGGCGACCTGGCCGTTTTTGAACAGCATCAGCGTGGGGATGCCGTGGACGCCGTATTTCGTCGGCGTTTGCGGGTTCTCGTCGATGTTGATCTTGGCAACCGTCACCCGTCCGGCCATGTCGGTGGCGAGTTGCTCGAGGTGGGGCGCGATCATCTTGCACGGGCCGCACCACTCGGCCCAGAAATCCACCAGCACCGGGCCGGGGGCACGCAGCACTTGCGCATCGAAGGTGCCGTCGGTGACCTTGGTCGTCATGAACCCTATCTCCTCGCTAGCCGGCGCTGAATCTAGGAATCCCTCCGGGCACCGTCAAGGTCGCCAAAAATTATGAAAACAACATGTAAATCAATGGTTTGATAAGAGGGCGCCGGGGATCTCCATGAGCTTGGGGCCGTCCGTCCACAAGAGGGCGCAGCGGATGCGCCGGCCGGGATAGACCGCGGCCACTGCGCTGCGGTAGCCCCTGAGCTGCTCGAGATAGAGCGCCGGCACCTCCGCCGCGCTCCGCGGCACCGGGCGGAGGGTCTTGTAATCGACGATCAGCACCGACTCCTTGGTCACCGCTAGCCGGTCGATCCGGCCCGACAGCGCGCGGCCCTCGATCAAGCCGACCACCGGCACCTCGGCCTGCGAGCCCGGCGCGAAGAGCGGGGCGAATTCCTCGTCTTCGAGCACGGCAAGCGTCTCGCGCAGCAGCGCCTCCTGCGCCGCGGGATCGAGCGCGTGCAGGGGCAGCGCCAAGAAGCGCCGCGCGGCGCCCGCCCGCACTGCAGGCGGCAGAAGCGGCAGGCTTTGCAGCAGGCGATGGACGAGCCGCCCGCGGCGAAAGCCTGCGCCTTCATCGCCGCTCAGAGGCGAGCGCACGGCCGGCTCGGCCTCGCGCGGCTGCGAGGGGGCGAGCGGCTTGGGCGGCGAGGGCTCGGGCGGCGGCGGGCTCGTCGCCCACAGCGGCAGCTCGGTCGCGTATTTGAGCGGTCGAAAGCGATCCTCGGCTCGCGCCCGGCCGCGCTGCGGCGATTCCAAGCGAAGGCCCTCGCCCGCCCAGCCGTCGCCGCCGATGAGTGGCCTTGCATCGAAGGCGAAGGGGGTACAGCCGGGGGCGGTGCGGACTCCATCTTGCAGCAGCTCGTACCAGCAGCCCTCCGGCGGCTTCTGCCGCGTCCGCCAACCGCAGATATAGAGCCGGTCCTCGGCGCGGGTCAGCGCGACATAGAGCAACCGCCGGTATTCCTCGTCGCGCCGCGCCATTGCCGCCGCGCGCGCCTGATCGAGCGGCGGCGCGGCAGAGGCGTCGCTGATCCGCCACAGCGGCAAGCCCTCGGCGGTCCACAGCACGCTCGGCACCTGGCGCGGCGCCTGCATTGTGTCGGGGAGAAAGACGACCGGCGCCTCCAAGCCCTTGGCGCCGTGCACGGTCATGATCCGTACCTCGTCGCGGCCGCGCTGATCGAGATCGCGCTTCACCTCGTGATCACCGACGACGATCCAATGCAGAAAGCCCTGCAGCGACGGGCCGTGGCTGCGCTCATAGGCGAGCGCGGCGGCGAGCAATTCATCGAGCGGATCGGCGGCTTCGGCGCCGAGCCGCCCAAGCATCAGCCGCCGCCCGCCCCGCGCGCCCAGCACTTCCGCGAAGAGCTCGTAGGGCGGCATGAAATCGACGCGGCCCAAGAGATCGCCGAGCAGCTCGGCCGCACGGGCGAAGGCCGGATGCTCGCCCGCGCGCGCTCTGAGTTCGGGCCAGAGCCGCCCGCGCCGGCCATGCGCCAAGCGAAAGAGCTGCTCCTCATTAAGGCCGCCGAGCGGCCCCTTGAGCACGGTCGCCAGGGTCAGATCATCCTCGGGCAGCAGCAGGAACTGCGCCAGCGCCAGCAAATCCTGCACCGCGAGCTGATCGGTCAGCATCATCCGGTCGGCGCCGGCGACATCGACATTCTCCCGCTTCAAGGCGCGGACGAGTTCGACCACGAACGGCCCGCGGCGGCGCACCAGCACCAGGACATCGCCGGCGCTGAGCGGCCGGTCGCGCGCCGGCAGGCGCTCGCCCGCATCGAGCCAGCGGCGCAGCGTCC
>Ga0209415_10010275_pt1 | contig 15940 bp, 13 predicted proteins | sample PeaSoiSIISIP2007_FD_187696 | JGI IMG/M metagenome (GOLD analysis project Ga0209415, IMG submission 187696) | Peat soil microbial communities from Weissenstadt, Germany - SII-SIP-2007 (SPAdes) (version 2) | ecosystem: Environmental > Terrestrial > Soil > Wetlands > Peat | place: Germany...
GCCCACTGGCCCAGGATCTGGTAACGGTCGTCCAGATCGTAAACGGTGTGAAAAATCGGATCTTTATTGTCGATTTCCACGATTTCCCGGTCCGGGAACACGCGGCTCATGCTTTCATCGAAGCGAGCCCATTCCTCCGGACCCCAGAAATCGTCGAGCATCAGGAATCCGCCGCGCAGCAGGTAATCGCGCAGTTTTTTCACCTGGTCGTCGGTCAGCAGCCAGTCTCCCATTTCGCCGGCGGCGAGCCACGGCCAATTAAACACGTCGTCGCCGTCGTCCAGATTCACGGGTTGCTCTACAGAGCGCACATTGACGCGGGTCAGACGGCGCATGGCCATCGCGAAGTGCCTGTCGGCCCGCGGATAATCCTGCGTCCAACTGGTCCCGCCTTCACGCCAGTCCGACCTCCAGCGCCGCGTGAAACGCGCCTCGGGATGCGGAGGATACATTAGCCGGGCGAAAACCCATTCGGTCTTGTCCGCGAAGTCAGGAGGCAGGGGGATATCGTCATACGCCTCCATGCTCTGATACACGCGAAACGGCTTCTGGAAAGCACAGACCGCAGTAACAAGGCTGACTCCAGCGGCCAGCCGCCAGAACGTTTTCCCGAAGGCCATATCCTCTGCCTATGGCGAGGATATCACTAATCCGTCAACTACTTCGTAATGACGCCGCAGGCGATGCGATCGCCGGCGTTCCCCGAAGGATCCGTTTTCATGTCGTCCGGTTTGGCGTGGATCATTAGCGCAGTGCCGCCGTTGGCAAAAATAGAATTGGCTCCGACGCCCATGGTCACGCGCGGATCGCTGATTGTGACCTTGGCAGTGCCATTCGCCTTCACTGTGAAATTCGGCATGTCGCCGTTGTGCGGACCCTCCGGATTGTCCAGGCCGTGATGCTTCATATCGGGATTAAAGTGTCCGCCGGCCGAAGTGAACCCGGGAGGCTCGCATTTGGCGTTCTGGTGGATATGAATCGCGTGCACACCCGGAGGCAGGCCCTTCAAGTCCAGCTTGATCGAAACGCCCGATCCGCTCTTGTCGGCAGTGATGACGGCCGTGCCCACACTCGCTCCCTTCGCGTCTTTCAGCTCGACTTTGGTGGACGTGCTGGCCGCGCAGAGCGTGAATGCGCTCAAGATGCCGGCGATGGCAACAGCCGCAACAACGTGTTTGCTCATAGAATCTCCTTAGGTTAGTCTACAACGGGCGGTCGTTTTATATACACTGTTTTATTGCAAGATCGGGAACAGCCGATAGTCTTTCGCAACGAAGAGACTGCCCTCGGTAGTCCCCTGCGGCGCGATGTTTTTCAGTTCCGCCGCCAGCCTCTGCGGGTTGATCGCGCCGCTTAGAACCTGCTCAAACGCGCGGACCACCCGTTTCACTTGATCGCCTGATTCATGCACAAACTCCAGCCGGAAATGCCGGACTCCCGCGCGCCGCCATTCGTCGAAATGCAGGCTCGCCTCCTGCGCTTCGGCGCCGAATACCGTGTTGCGGCATCCCACATCCGCCATCACCGGATGCCCGCGCCCACTCGGATCCTTCAGCTCGACACGATGTTTCTCGCACGGCCGCCCGCAATCGCGATAGCTGGTGCCTGTCGAAAGGAAGCGGCAAAACACGCAATGTTCGGTATGAAACACCGGCAGGTGGTGATACGCGACCACCTCGATCCGGTCCGCTCCCGCGTTGCGCGCAAGTTCGGCGACCTGTGCGGCATTCAGATCGTGACCCGGCGTCAATCGCGCCAGTCCGAGTTGCAAATACATTTCCGCTGCCAGCGAATTGGCCGCATTGAAGCTGAAATCGCCAATCAACTCAGCTTCGAGTAGAGCCTCCAGCATCCCGACCGAGCGCACCAGAATCGGGCATTGCAAGCTCCGCAGAAAGTTCAGAATGCGATCTTCACCGGGTTTCAAAACCCGCGGAGTCGCGACGCGCACCGTGATTCCGCTCGATTTGACGCGCTCGATCGACGGCCGCAGCCCATACAAATCCAGATAATCCAGCGTGATACTCGACGGACGCAACTCAATCGCCGCGTCGAGCTGCTCCGGTGTGCGCACCAGCAGATGTAGTTGCGCGTCGCCAGGAGCGCGCGTTACAGCAGGCCGGCTTTCGGGGCGATTGGTGCGGACGGCGACCACAGGCGCACGCGACTGGAGATCCTGCAACGCCTCGACAGCCTCACGGCGGAGCTGATTCAGAATCGACGCAGGGGCAAACGGCGCGCCCTCAATCTCGACCTTCACATCCGCCAATTGATACGGCGTATTGCCAAGACGTCCGAACTGTTCCCGCAGCGAATCGATCGTAATCCCCCAATTTTGCGCCCGACCCGGCGGACCCGGCGACTTGACGGTCACGCTCAATTCGGGCCTTTTCGCAAGCGACCATTCGGCGGTTAGCGCTGCGCCTTCCCTGGCGATCACGTGAACATCAACGGGTTGCCGCGCGACCGGAGCTGTCGGCTCCAGAAACTGCCGCGCGGCTCGATCCAAGTCCGGATCATGCGTGCGCCAGACCAGATCGCCCGGCCGGATGCGATCGAAGTGCACGACGCCGTTTCCAAATCGGAGTTCCACCAGATCGCCCGCGGCAGAAACCTGGTAAACGCGGCCGCCTTCTTCCGGTTCTTGCGGGCTACGCCAATCGGCCGCATCGAACACGACGCCATCGCCGGCCTTCAGCGGAGCGACGCGATGAGCGTCCGACGTTGCGATCCACACGCGATCCGCATCCACCCGCGCAACGCGTCCCATCTCGACTCCGCGATGCCGCGGCGCGCGCCCCTTCACCACCGCCTGATGATTCGTGCCGGTCATGAAGAATGGCCCTAGTCCGCGCGAATACGCCTGTTCGAGCTGCAATTTTTCCGCGGCGCTCACGGCCGATTCGCGTCCCGCCCAGGCTTCATCCACCGCTTTTCGATATGCGTGCGTCGCCAGCGCGACATACTCGGCATCCTTGTATCTGCCCTCGATTTTCATCGCCGCGACGCCGATCCGCACGATTTCAGGCACCTGTTCCAGGGCGTACAAATCGCCCGGAGAGAGCAAGTATCGAGCGTCGGCCAGAGGCTCGACGATACCATCGACCAGCATTTGATAGGGAAGCCTGCAAGCCTGCGCGCACTGGCCTCGATTCGCGCTGCGTCCGCCCCACGCTTCCGATGAAAAACATTGCCCCGAATACGCTACGCACAAAGCTCCGTGGACGAAAATCTCGATGTCGCATCCGGTGTCGGCGATAATCTTGCGAACTTCGTCGAGCGAAAGCTCCCGTGCCAGCGTCACGCGACACAACCCGTGGCTCTGGGCGAAGCGTACGCCCACCTGGTTCGTGATGCTCATCTGCGTGCTGGCGTGCAACTCCATTTCAGGAGCCATCTCCCGCACCATGCGCACCACGGCGTAATCCTGCACGATCATGGCGTCGACTCCCGCTTCCGCGATCGCGCCGATGGTCCGCGCGGCTTCGTCGAGCTCGTGTTCGAATACCAGCGTGTTAAAGGTCAGGTATCCGCGGACCCCGCGCCGATGCAGGACCCGCATCGCATCCGGCAGCTCGGCGAGCGTAAATCCGACCTTCGCTCGCGCGGAAAAGTGATTCAGCCCGAAATACACTGCATCCGCCCCGGCTTCGATCGCCGCGTGCAACTGCGGCCAATGTCCGGCTGGACTCATAATTTCAGGTTTGCGGGGCACTACCTTCAGCGTAGCTTCTCGCGAGCAATTGCGCCCGTCTGGCCGTTGACCGCGCGCAAATAGTCGGCCGGCGATAGCAGGATCTGCGTCCCGCGAACGCCCGCTGAAATGGAAATCGTGTCAAACAAATTAACGGTTTCGTCGACGTACACGGGATAATCGCGCTTGCCCGCCAGCGCCGTTACGCCGCCGCGAATATATCCCGTCAGCCCCTGCACTTCCTTGACCGGAACCATCTCGACGCGGCGGTCGCCGGTCAGTTTCGCCAGTGCTTTTTCGTCGACCTCGGCATCGCCGGGGACCACAGCCAGGCAGATGCCGTTCCGGTCCCCACGCAGGACCAGCGACTTGAATACTTGTTCCGCCGGCAGCCCGATCTTGGCCGCAACGGTTTCAGCAGCCAGGTCTTGCGGGTCGACCTGATATTCGCGAAGCTCGTAACGGATGCCCAGCGAGTCCAGCAGGCGAGCCGCGTTGGTCTTCATCTAAACCGGAGTTTTTTTCTTCAGTGCCTCGTCGTTTTCTTGAATGAAATTGCGGATCTCGTCGGCCATTCCGAGCAATTTTTCCCACTGCTCGCGATACAAGGTCACGGGGAAGCGGCCCAACCCGTAGACGGATAGGCCGCCCTTCTCACTGACCTTCAGCGACGTCTGCCCGCGCGAAGGTTTTTTCAGTTTTTCGTTTTCGGCGCGCAAGCGCTCAATTTCAGCTTTCAAGTCTTCTTCAGAGGCCATATCAGATCACTGATAACACAACTGGCGCTCGGAGTCTCGCCCACGTTGTATTTTCACGACTCGGAAATCGCGATAACGTTTTTGATTCCGCCTGTTTTTCCGGAGAGCGGCTCGATGGCTCGCTCGATGGGAAAACGATGCGAGATCAACTTCGGAACCGCGCTGGGCCAGCGTTCCACGAAAGCGCCCAAATCGGCGATCGCGCCGGTGAAATGATCCACGCTCGCGTTCACGGTCCCGAAAGTCACCTGATTCTTGAGAACCCTCTCGCGCATCATCTGGTCGGTATCCACTGGAATGGAACCCTGATTTCCCGGAACGCCGGTGAAAATAAATACACCGTTCGTGCCGAGGTACTGCATCGTCTCAAAGGCCAGCGACGACGCGCCTACGGCTTCATACACGACGTCGATGTTTCCGGTCTGCCGCGCCAGCGCTTCCACGGTCACGGTTTCCGCCGGTGCGAATTTCGCGCCGATGCTGGTCACCAGCGCTTCGAGATCTCCCAACGGCGGTGTGCGCGAATAAACGGTAGTGTCGAACCCTTCGATCACCAGCTTCATCGCTCCCAGTAACCCCACCGGTCCACCGCCGAGCACTACCGCGTTGCGACGATGCGTCATGGGCCACGGCAGGCGCTGTTGAATCTGCCAAAGCTGGCCGATGCCTTTTTCGGCGATGGTCAGCGGCTCCACCAACACCGCGACGTCTCGTAACCCGCGCGGCACCGGATTCAGAAAGCGCTCTTCTTCCACCACGAATTCGGTCATGTAGCCATGGCGCTGCTGGATGCCGCGTTCGGTGTATTCGCCGGAGTAGCAGAAATCCGGGCGCTCGGCGCGGCAGGCGATGCAACTCGTAATCTCGCAAGGACGGCGGACCGTCGCCACCGCCAGATCGCCCGGCTTCACACGCGTCACGCTCGCGCCCGTCTGCACGACTTCGCCCAGCGATTCGTGGCCGATGATCAAATACGGTGAATCCGGCGGCGCGGTACCGTATGCGAAACTCACGATTTCCTTGTCGGTCCCGCAGATGCCGACATCCAGCATGCGCATCTTAACCTGAGTGGGCGAAGCCAAGTGCGGCTCGGGATGATCGATTACATCGTAGCGGCGATCTTTGGGAAAGACGGCGACAGCTTTCATCGAGGCTCGATTCTCACCAAATGATACGGCGTGCCCGAGTCCGGATCGGGCTCGAACCACCCACTATTTTCGCGGCTGATGATTTCAAAATAATAAATAAGGTCCGAAACGCTGCCGGCGATGGTGAACGTCATCGACGCGGCGGCGGGTTTTTCGATCACCGTAGTTTGGGCGCGCGAATCGACCGTACGGTAGTGCAGGCGCACCAGGCGGACATCTTTCACCGGATTCACGTCGAACGTAAGATTGATCTCCTTATCGACGGGAGCCGTTTTGACCGCCGCATGCGTGAACTGCGGCCGCGCAAGCCGTTTGGCCAGAGCCGGAATCGCGACGGCGGGGCCTTTCAAAGCGCGGCGATCCGCAATTCTCGAATCCGGCAAATCGAAAAGCGAGTGCGCTGCATTGATCGCTTGCTCCGCGCGATCGAGCGTCGCGGGATCTTTCATCTGGTCGAACAACTCCAGCTCATATGTAGCACGCAGATTGTGCGCGTGAAAGCGCGCCAGCCGTGCTAAGAGCTGAAAATCCGGCGCCGCGGTCTTTTCGAGTGAAGCCGCCGCAGCCAGCAACTGGTCCGCGGTCTCCAGCGGCTCGCGTTTGGCCGAAACGATCTGTTCCAGCCGGTCGTGCACGGCTTCCGGAATGGTTGCGATCCAGTCATTCAGCGGGGCCGGCTGTTCCGCGGCAGGGCGATAGAAATCTGGCAGGGTGAACACGTTTGCGTCGGCGGCCTGCGCGGCGGCAAGAAGCGCGGTGATCCGCGCCGCGGCACGAAATTCTTCCGGCGATTGACCCTCTGGAGGCTTGGTCTTGGGATCGTACGCCGCTCGGCCCCAGGTCCAGTAGTACAAGGCGTGATTTTCCAACGGGCGGGGCGCATCGATCTCGAAGCTTGCGGGCGACGATGCCGGGAGGAACCGCAGCGCCACGCCGGTCTGCTCGGCGGCTTTCAGGAAGGCGGGCTGCGCCAGCGCGCCCTGCGGTTCCAGCGCGACCCGACGTCCCGCATCGCGCAGCACTTTAAATACGGACGTGCGATACAGTTCTACGTCCTTCGAATCGGTCCGGATCTGAATGGTGCGAATCAGCGGGCATGCCGCGAGAAGCTTTTTCAGCCCGTCGTCCGGCTTATGCTCCCACAAGCCCAGCGTGAAATCGATCGCATAGTCGGACGCGGCCTGCGAGATCGCGCGAAGCTTTTCAAAGTTCCCGGGCGCGTCTGAGAAAATCAGCGTGAAGCGATTGAAGCGATCAAGGGCGAGGAATTCAAAATAGGATCGCCAATAAGACTCCGGTGCATCGAGATCGCCGGCGACGGCAAACATCCGTACGCCGCGAACGGGAGTGGCCGGCTCGGCGTGAACCTGCTTCAAATGCCCGGTGGATCTCATCTGGTCGGCGGCTTCGAGAAGCCCGTACATCAATCCACGCAGGTCGCCGCCGGTGACGTGCGCGCCCCCGACCTTATAAGGCTCGATGCGAAATGTTTCCGGAGGGTCCAGCGTCAGCTCATACTTCACCTTCCATTTCAGATTTCGCGCTGCGACCGCCGCGTCGTACGCGCTCAATCCGAACTCCACCGGACCCGCCGCCGCGATCGTGCAGACCAGTAAACTAATCGACCACCGCACTCCAGCCTCTCCTTGAAAGATCCCAATAAATCACCGCACCGCCCATCAGCCCCGCAGCCACCAAGCCGGCTCCAGTGCCGGTCTCGTGCAACAAAATTTTTCCCGTGCCGAACAGGATGCCATAAATGAGCACGCAGCCCGCGATCCAATCGACCAGGTTCGATAATCCGTCGCGCGCCGGCTTCACTTCGGGCATTTTGCGCGCGATCGGTCCCCATCCTGTCGACGACGGCCGCGTTCGCGCGTAGAACGAGCGCAGGGTGCCTTCAGGCTCGGGCTTGGTTGCGAACGTTGCCGCGAGCCACACCACGGTCGTGATCGACACCGTAATAATCATGATCCACGCGAAATCCACGGGTTTGTCTTTGTCCATTCGAAATCCCACTTGCAGCGCGACCGAAACCACGAATGCCGAGATCATCGCCGATACTTCGCTCCACGCGTTGATGCGCCACCAATACCAGCGCAGCAGCAGCACGCTGCCCGTGCCAGCCCCTGTGACCACCAGCAATTTCCACGCGCCCGCGATCGAATCCATATAGAACGTCACCACCGCCGAGCACAGCGTCAAGAGAACGGTAGCCGCCTGGGAAATCAGGACGTAATGATGATCCGAAGCGCCCGTTTTCAAAAACCGCCGGTAAAAATCGTTGACCAGGTAGCTGGCTCCCCAGTTGAGCTGGGTGGCGATGGTCGACATGTACGCCGCGGCGAACGCCGCAATCATCAGGCCTCGCAGCGAAGGCGGCAGATACGCGATCATCACGCGTATATACCCGGTTTCGGGTTTTTCCAGGCCCGGAAAAAGAATCAACGACGCCAGCGCGACCAGGATCCACGGCCACGGCCGCAGCGCATAATGCGCGATGTTAAACCACAGCGTCGCCAGCAGCGAATTTTTCTCATCGCGCGCGCTGAACATGCGCTGAGCGATGTACCCTCCGCCGCCGGGCTCGGCTCCGGGATACCATGTCGCCCACCAGTTCAGCGAAATGTAGACCAGAAACGTGATCAGCGGCATCCACGCCGAGTTCAGGTCGGGAATGAAGTTCAGCACCGACCCCTGATTCCCTCGCGTCGCGTCCAGCGCGTGAAGCTGCGTCTTCATCGCGTCGATTCCGCCCACGGCTCGCACCGCGAACACAGCCAGCGCGATCACCATGCTCATTTTGATGACGAACTGGAACAGGTCCGTCACCAGGACGCCCCATAACCCGCTCAGCGTGGAAATGAAGGCAGTCAGCGCGATCATTCCGATCACGATCGCCAGCGCCTGAAGCTTCGTGACGCCCAGCACCAGCATCAGAATGTCGACCATGGCCTTGTTGACCCAGCCGAGAATGATGCAATTGATGGGAATGCCCAGGTACAGCGCGCGGAAGCCGCGCAGGAACGCCGCAGGCTTGCCGGAGTAGCGGATTTCTGAAAACTCGATGTCCGTCATCACGCCGGACCGCCGCCACAGGCGCGCGTAGAAGAACACCGTCAGCATTCCGCTGGCGACGAAGCACCACCACAGCCAGTTGCCCGCGATCCCGCCCACCGCGACCATTCCAGTGACAGCCAGGGGTGTGTCGGCAGCGAACGTGGTCGCCACCATCGACGTTCCTGCCAGCCACCATGGAACGTCGCGGCCGGAGAGAAAGAATTCGTTGACGCTCGATCCGGCGCGAGCCTTGTAGTAGAACCCGATGGCGAGGTTAAACGCAAAGTACAGCGCGACTACGGCCCAGTCGACGAACGTTAAGCGCACTAAGGCATGATACCGTGACGCGGCGCGGAGCCAACGTTAATCACGCGGGCTCCGGCTCGCGAACGGTGTCCAGTACGCGCATCTCATTCGGACGCGGCGTTACGCTTGCGCAAAACCAAACCGGCTGCCAGCGAGATCATTCCCAAAAGCCCCGCTAACGGTGCATCGCTCGCGGTCTTGGGAAGGGTCGTCGGAGGCGTAGCCTGCGAAGGTTGAGAAGATTGAGCTGGAGCAGGTGCTGGAGCTGGGGCCGGTGTGTTTTCCGCCATTTGTACCGGCTGCGAGGGCGCTGCTGAAGCAGGAGCCGGAGCCGGCGTCGCTGCCTGCGCCGGGGCCGGCTTCGAAGCGGCTTGCATTGGTGGCGCCGGTGTCGTGGTCTGCGCGGCGAGCATCAGATGCGGCTTGTGATATATGAACTCCTCGCCGCGAAGGTCGCCAGGATAGTACCAGTCTTTAATCGCCTGAGGCGAGCCCGCGGTCCGTTCCTCGAATGTAATCACCGTCTTACCGGTTGGTTCCGCGCGATAGGTCGGAACCGCAAAAACGGTCTTGAAGATTCGCGTCTCCGTTTTGTTGAAAATTTGCACTACATCGCGATCCGCCGGAGAATCGAACAGCTTCATCACGTAAGTCCCGGCGGGCAGGACCATTCCAGGAATTTCAATCGGCTGTTTGAAGGTGACCACCGTTCGCTTGTCCCATTCGTCCGCTTTTGCGAACGGGCAAAGCGCGATCATGCCACCAACCACGGCCACCGCCAGCAATTTGTATTGCACTTTAAGAACCTCCTCGATTTCGAGACTAAAGGCGGAAGCGTTCGAATACGATCCCCTCGCGGCTTGACCCTGTGATTTCGGGCCCCGGCATCCCCTCTGCCGGGGATAGAAAATGTCGGATTCGGCTCGTAAGCTGAAGCCATCAGGAGGATTGCGTATGAATCGTAAATTCAGAATCATGCTCTATTGCCTGCTGGCCGGAGGAACGGGAGTGCTGGTGGGCTCGCGCGTGTTTAGCGCTTACATGCAGGTGCCCAAGGTCGCGGCGGCTCCGGCCACACCCGAGACCACGCAAGTTGGGATTCAGACCACGTTCGCCCCCGTCGTCGAAAAGGATCTGCCCGCGGTGGTGAACATAAGTTCCTCAAAAGTCGTGCGAAACAACGCCGGGGATATGCAGCCGTTCATGATGGACCCTTTCTTTCGCCAGTTCTTCGGCGACAATTTCGGGCGTCAGCCTCGAACGCCGAGTAAACAATATGAGCGCGGCCTCGGCTCGGGCGTCATCGTCCGGCCCGATGGCTACATTCTGACCAACAACCATGTGATCGATGGCGCAACCGACATTACGGTTACGATGCTCGACAAGCGGGAGTTTAAAGCGAAGGTGATCGGGACCGACTCCAAGACCGATATCGGAGTTCTCAAAGTGGAGGCGAAAGATCTGCCGACCCTGACGTTTGCCGACTCGTCGAAAGTCCGGGTCGGCGATATCACGCTCGCCATGGGGCAGCCGTTCGGTTTAGGGCATAGCGTGACGATGGGCATCATCAGCGCGAAGGGCCGTAACGGGCTCAACATCGAAGGCTACGAGGATTTTATTCAGACCGACGCCGCGATCAACCCCGGTAACTCGGGCGGCGCGCTGGTTGATGTGCACGGCAATCTGATCGGGATTAATACCGCCATTCTGACGCACGGCAGCGGCGGCAATCAGGGGATCGGCTTCGCGGTGCCGGTCAACATGGCTCGCGCGGTGATGGATCAGGTGATCGCACATGGCAAAGTCGTCCGCGGATATATGGGTGTCATGCCCGAGGATATTTCGGCTGCGATGGCGAAGTCCTTCCATCTGACCGATACCAACGGCGCGTTGATCAGCGATGTGCCGGAGGGATCTCCCGCGGCCCAGGCCGGAATCCAGCGCGGAGACGTGATCACGGAGATGAATGGCGAAAAGATCGAAGACAGCAATCAGCTCAAACTGCGCGTTTCCATGACGCCTCCCGGAACCACGGTCACCTTCAAGCTATTACGCGACGGCGTGGCGAAGACGGTCAACGTGAAGCTGGCGGAGTATCCAAACGATAACCAGCGCCAGAGCTCGAGCAGTTCGGGCGGCGGATCGAACGCGCTCGACGGAGTGTCAGTTGACGACCTGAGTCCTCAAATCCTCCGGCAATTGGATATGCCCTCCACGACGAAGGGCGTGGTCGTCACCGACGTCGCGGATGGCAGCCCTGCCTCCGTGGCTGGTCTCCAATCGGGCGATGTGATCCAGGAAGTAGATCGGGTCCGCGTCACCAGCGTCGCCGATTTCGATCGGGCGATGCGCCGCGCGCCAGGCCATACGGTGCTGCTGCTGGTGAATCGCCACGGCAGTACCACGTATCTGGCGGTTGAACCGCAGTAAATCGAATTGAGCGTGTCCGGCCGCACACGACGTGTCTGGCCGGACACGCGCCTTTCCTGATCTAACCCCTTCCTTTTCTGTGGCTTGCCTCCTGGCCCGGAGCCTGCAATTTCTCCGGGCATGAAACAAGAAAAATCAAACACACTGATGAAGCTGGCGGCGATTCTGGCGGTTGCCGCGGCCGATGCGTTCGCGGAAGACCGCCGCATCGTGGTGTCGATCCCCGATCGCAAGCTGGTCCTGCTCGAAGGCAACCGAGTCCTCAAGGTTTACGACGTCGCGGTCGGCAAGCCGTCCACGCCATCGCCCGCGGGTGAATTTCGGGTGATGAACCGCATCCCCAACCCGACGTATTACGGAACGGGAAAAATCGTCGCACCCGGAAAACAAAATCCGCTTGGCACGCGTTGGATCGGCCTGAGCGCGAAGGGCTACGGGATCCACGGCACCAACGTTCCGAGTTCGATCGGCAAGGCCGCGTCGCACGGCTGCATTCGCATGCGCCAGCGCGATTTGGAAGAGCTGTTCGACCTGGTTCAGGTCGGCGTACCGGTGGAGCTCTCCGGCGAGCGGCCGCAAGTGCTCGCCATGATTTTCGCAGTTGCACTCGCAGATTGAAAACGAAAGAGATTGTTGAAAAGGGGGACAGACCACTCTGTCCCCGATTGAAACCGCTCACCTGGCGTGCGGGCGCTGTCGTGGACAGAGCGGTCTGTCCCCTTTTTCAACAAACACCACAAGGAGACCATTATGATTTTGCTTAGATACTTGCTCGTGATTACCGGGGTCGGGCTGCTGGCGGGAGCCGCGGCGATCCTCGCCTGGGACCTGTACCAGATCCTGAAATTCCGAAAACAACCCGAGGGGGAGCTGCCGCCGCCGCTGCGCTGGCACGCAGCCAGACAATTCGCCGCGTATTCGATCGTCCCTCTGCTGGCCGGGCTGAGCATCGCAGTGATTCCGAGCGGCTCTGCCGGCGTCACCATCGACCAGTTCGCGGGTACGCGGCCGGCGACGCTGTATCCGGGCGTCCACCTGATCATCCCGCTGATCGAGCAGGTGGAAATGTACGACATCCGCGACAATCTGTTCAGCACGGTGACGACCGATGAGGCCAAGAAAACCAAAACGGAAACGATGAAAGTGCAGACGCGCGAAGGGCTGATGGTCGGCCTCGCGGCGACGGTTCGTTATCGCCTGGACCCGTCCAAGCTCGCCTACATTCATTCGAATCTGCCGCAGCCGGTGGAGCAGGAGATGATCGCCCCGGCCGTGGCCAGCGCGTTTCGCGATTTGGCTCCGGCGTACCTGGTTCGCGAATTATTTTCAACCAAACGCGACGAGTTTCGCCAGGCCGCTGCCAGCCGCATCGCCGGGAAGCTGGGCGCGGATGGAATCGTGGTGAAAGAAGTGGTTCTGCGCGACATCGAGCTTCCGGTTGAGTATGCGAAAGGCCTGGAAGGCCTGCTGCTGAAGGAGCAGGAGAACGAGCGCATGAATATCGAGCTGGAAGTCAAGAAGAAACTGGTGCAAACGGCGGGCTTGGAAGCCGAGGCGCAGAAGGCTCGCGAGATCAAAGAAGCCGAAGCGCGGGCGCAGATCGTGGTGCTCGAAGCCAAGGGTCAGGCCGATGCCATGCAGCACACGCTGCCGCTTAAGGAAAAGCAGATCCAGCAATCTCGCCTGGAAGCCGAGGCTCGCAAGGAAGCCACCGTGAAGAACGCGGAAGCCATGGCCGCTGCCAAGGTGATCGACAGCAAGGCTGAGGTCGAGAAACGCAAGATGATGAGCGAGAGCGACGAGTACCGGATCCGTCGCGTAGCCAGCGCCGACGCGGAGCGAATGAAGCTGGAAGCCGATGTCCTGAAGGATAATCCGGCGCTGATTCAGAAAATCATTGCCGAAAAGCTGTCGGATAAAGTGCAAATCATGATGGTTCCGAACGACGGCAAGTTCTTCTTCGCCAACGACGTATTGAAGGGCGCGACCCAGACTCCCACGATCGTACATTGAGGAGCCGAGGCGCTGGACGAAAAGGGGCGGGCGTCATTTCCAGGCGTCCGCCTCTTTTTTGTTATCATTCCTGCGGTGGCGCGGGGATTCTTACTGTTTTTTCTGGCCGTTTTTCTCCATGCGGAAACCTTGGAGGACGCCGCGCGGGAACTGGCTAAAAATGTTCTTGGGCGGTTGGCGCCGAATCAAACCGCGCATGTCACCGCGCGCAACCTGAGCTCGCTGGGTCGAGCGGATGTATCGCGGGTGCAATCGAGTTTCGAACAGGCGATTCGCAGGCGCGTCCGGAATCCCATAACCGTCGAAATCACGCTGACCATTTCCGAAAATGTCAAAGGATATCTCTTGATCGCGGATTTCAAACCCGGTGACGATCGAATCGTAGAGATGCAGCCATATCGCCCCGACCCCGCGCCTCCGCCGTCGCGGCCTGCGCTGACGATCGGGAAGAGATTGCTGTGGGAGCAAACCGCGCCGATTCTCGACGTTGCGGTGTTCGAGGATCAGATGCTGGTGCTCGATACCACCGGTGTGACGCGCTACGAGCGGCGCGACCGGAAATGGGCCGCCGAGGAAACGGCGAGCGCCTCTTCAAACGTTCGCGATCCTCGAGGACGCATGGAAATCGCGGAGGAATCGCTGACGGTCCAGTTGCCGGGGACGACTTGTCAGGGCTCTTGGAAGCCGTCACTTGCGTTCCGTTGCGAATCCGGCACGGTCTTCACTGCCGGACGCAATACCTTTGCAGCGCTTGTTCCGTTCTTTTCCGACGCCCAGACCGGCGGCGTGCGCCTGGTCGCCGAAACGGATGGCCGCACGCACATTTACGACGGCGCGCAAACCGCATCCGGCACCATCGACGATTGGGGCAGCGATCTCGCTGCGCTCTCCACCTGCGCGGGTCCGCGAGTGGCTGCAACGGGAATCGGCGAATCGGGCGACACCGTAACCCTGTTCGACTTGATTCACGCCGTTCCGATTCGCGTCTCGGACCCGGCGGACTTTCCGGGGCCTGTCACCGCATTGTGGCCGTCGAAAAGTGGAGCGCTTGCAGCAGTTCGCAATCTCGCGACGGGAAAATATGAAGCCTACGGCCTTACGGTGGATTGCGGCCGCTAGCGCTTTATTCTCGCTGGCCAGCCTGGAAGCCGCGCGCAGGCCGCGCTACGGAGGAGAGTTGCGTATCGAAACGCGAGGCGATGGATCGACGTTGATCGCCGGCGCCGTTTTCGAATCGTTGGTGAAGTTCGACGCTCATGGCGATCCGCAGCCATGGCTGGCGACTTCGTGGACTCATGATGCCGCGCGGAAGCGCTGGATTTTTGCACCGCGCGCAAACGTCATGATGCACAACGGCGCGCCATGGTCGCCGGGAGCCGTGGAAGTGCCGGACGACAAGCCGATCGACCAGATCCTGCGCGAGCTGGCGCGGAACCCGATCACCGTGCGCGCCGAGGATGGATCGACCGTCGGCACCGGGCCATTTCGCGTGGCACACACAGAGCCGGGTAAGAGCGTAACTCTCGCGGCGCACGACGGATATTGGGGCGGGCGCCCATATCTCGATTCAATTCAGATCACGACGGGCCGCTCGCTGCGCGATCAGGCGGTGGACCTTGAAGTGGGCAAAGCGGACGTCGTCGAGATCGCGCCGACGCAGCGGCGCGGGAATTTGTATGTTTCCCAGCCGGTCGAGCTACTCGCGCTGCAGTTCGAGGATCGTGTTCCGGCACCGACCCGGGAGGCGGTGGCGCTATCGATCGACCGAAGCGCGATCTACAACGTTCTCCTACAGAAAACCGGCGAGATTTCGGGGGCGCTGCTGCCGAAATGGCTCACTGGATACGCGTTTCTCTTTCCGGCCGAGCGAAATTTGGCGCGCGCGAAGCAGCTCGCCAGCGGCGCGACGCTTTCGTTTGCCTACGATCACCAGGACAGCTTGGTTCGCGCTATTGGAGAGCGAATTTCGGTGAACGCGAGCGAGGCGGGGATTACGCTGCGCCAGGCGGCCGGGAACGCAGATGTGAAGATTATTGAAACGCAAATTACTTCGCGCGACGCCTGGACTTCTCTTGAGGATCTGGCGGCGATTTTTAAAATGCCGCTGGCTGGGGCAAATTTGTATGAATCGGAGCGCGCATTGCTTGCGGACTTCAAGATCGTCCCGCTGTTTCATCTTCCCGACGCGCGGGCCATGAATGGCCACGTGCGGAATTGGCCTCGGCTGGCCGATGTGTGGATTGCGCCATGACGTTCCGCACCAAGCTGCTGGTGGTGACTTCGCTGACGGTCGCAGGCGCTGTCGCGCTGGTGACGGGCGCGGTGTCGGTGTGGACCCGGCGGGCATTCGAACGAATCGACGGCGAGCGCCGCAGCGCGCTGCTCGATCAATTTCATCGGGAGTTGGATGCTCGCGGACAGGAAATCGTTCGGCAGGTGGAGCGCGCGGCAGCTTCGGCGGCGGTGCAGCAGATTGTCGGCGGCGCGGCCGAGTATGATCGCGCGCAGGTTGAGGCGGAGGCAGAATCGCT
>Ga0209415_10010276_pt1 | contig 15940 bp, 15 predicted proteins | sample PeaSoiSIISIP2007_FD_187696 | JGI IMG/M metagenome (GOLD analysis project Ga0209415, IMG submission 187696) | Peat soil microbial communities from Weissenstadt, Germany - SII-SIP-2007 (SPAdes) (version 2) | ecosystem: Environmental > Terrestrial > Soil > Wetlands > Peat | place: Germany...
GTGGCGTGTTTCATCACCGACCACCTTACGGCACTTCGATGCCTCGGAGCAGGGGCCGTCCACACCATCATTGCGAGGAGCGGAGCGACGCGGCCATCCAGAGGGGACAAAACCGTACCCTGGATTGCGGCGCTTCGCTCGCAATGATGGAACGTCTGTTGTCCACGTCACGAAGGAGGTTGTCATGGGAGTGCTGGTTCGGGGTGGGACAGTGGTGACCGCCGATCGTACGTTTCGCGCCGATGTCTATAGCGACAAGGGCGTCATTCAGGCGGTTGGCGACGGTCTGGAGGCGCCGTCCGGCGCCGAGGTGATCGATGCCGGCGGCGCCTTCGTGATGCCGGGCGGTATCGATCCGCACACTCATATGGAACTTCCCTTCATGGGCTCGGTGGCCACCGAGGATTTTTTCAGCGGCACGGCGGCGGGATTCGCCGGCGGCACGACGATGATCCTCGACTTCGTCATTCCCAATCCGCAGCAGCGTCTGCTCGATGCCTATCACATCTGGCGCGGCTGGGCGGAAAAAGCGGCCGGCGACTATTCCTTTCATGTCGCCGTCACCTGGTGGGACGAGACGGTGCACGCCGACATGGGGACCTTGGTCAAGGATTGGGGAGTCAACAGCTTCAAACATTTCATGGCCTATAAGAACGCCATCATGGCCGACGACGAGATTCTGGTGAACAGCTTCTCGCGCGCGCTCGAACTGGGCGCGATTCCCAGCGTTCACGCCGAAAATGGCGAACTTGTCTTTCAATTGCAGAAAAAGCTGTTGGCCAAGGGGATCACCGGGCCGGAGGGCCATCCCCTGTCGCGGCCGCCGGCGGTGGAGGGCGAGGCGGCCAACCGCGCCATCCAGATCGCCAATGTCCTGGGCGTTCCGGTCTATGTGGTGCATGTGTCCTGCAAGGACTCGCTCGATGCCATCACGCGGGCGCGCAATGCCGGTCAGCGGGTTTATGGCGAGGTTTTGGCCGGTCATCTGCTGGTCGACGACAGCGTCTATCGCCATCCGGATTTCGATGTCGCGGCCGGCCATGTGATGAGCCCGCCCTTCCGGCCCAAAGCCCATCAGGAGGCGCTGTGGCACGGCCTGCAGTCGGGCAATCTGCAAACCACGGCGACCGACCATTGTTGTTTCTGCGCCGAGCAGAAAGCCCTGGGCCGCGACGACTTTTCGAAGATTCCCAACGGAACCGGCGGTGTCGAGGATCGGATGACGGTGTTGTGGCATCACGGGGTGAATAGCGGCCGGCTGACGATGAGCGAATTCGTCGCGGCGACCTCGACCAATGCGGCGAAGATCTTCAATCTTTACCCGCGTAAGGGCACGATCGCGGTCGGCGCCGACGCCGATCTGGTGGTCTGGGACCCCAAGGCGACCAAGACCATCTCGGCCAAGACTCAACATCAGAAAGTCGGTCTCAACATCTTCGAGGGTATGGCCGTCGAAGGCTTGGCGGTGATGACGTTGAGCCAGGGCAAAGTCGTCTATCGGGACGGCCAGTTACGGGCGGTCAAGGGGGCCGGGCGCTATATCAACAGGCCAGCCTTTCCACCGGTTTACGAGGCGGTGAGGAAATGGAATAAATAACGTCATGGCGAGTTCCGCACGGGCTGGTGGCCGCCCCGCTCTGGATGAAAAGTGGCGCCGGCCTCCGTGCCGGCGTCCGCCGCTCTGCGGCGGAGCCTTTTTCACCGGCACGGAGGCCGGTGTCACCGATTTTTTTCTCAGCGCAGCGAAGCAATCCAGACCGGTCTGTTCCCGCCTACCTGTTGACCGGGCCGCACCAGCCGGGCAGGTAATCGGCGTCTTCGCTTTTGGCGAGGGTGAGCGCCTGTTCTAGCGTGTCTTCGAAATTCGTCTCGATGGCCTTGCGTTTGATCTTTCGCCGGAAAAAGTCGGCCCACAGGAACTCGCTGAACGGCGCCGTGTCTTTGGCAAAGCCGCCCTGCCGTCGCAGCTCGCCGGCCAGGGACCGATAGGGGTCGTCGATCAGATCGCCGATGGATTTGGGAATATCGTCGTAACCGCGCCGCCGTCCCTGGTCGTCGAAGGGGTGCATCCAACTGCGATTGTCCAGCACGAACCAGAAGGCGTCGGCATCGAGGCGTCCCAGATTGGCGATCACCGTGACCAGCACCTCTTTCACTCCTTCGTCATGCAGCGCGCGGACCAGATGATGGTGATCGATGACGTAATAGCGGTTCTTTGGTCCCAGGATCACCGGGATCATATGTTGGCCGAGGAATGTTCCGCCTTTTTCGCCATCCTTATCCTTTTTGCGCCAAGCGGCGCGTTTGGCGTCGACTTCACGCAGTCCCACCGTGATCTGGGTTGGGCGTAAATCGCGGATCGGTGTCGGATGCAGAATGGGTTCACGCACTGCGACCATCGGAGTCTCCTTATGCCAACGGGCGCCAGCGTCCGAAGGGTACGACCTTGTTATCGACGTCGTGGCCGATGTCGGCCCGCCCCAGATAGGGGATGCCCGAGAGGTCGCACCAATGCCGCGCCACCTCTTCCGCAGATTGGCCGAAGTTCGGCTCATTCGGCGGAATATCGCTGCAACGGCCGAGCCTGATGCCGGCGACGCGGCGGATGGAGGGGCTACTGGTGAGATGAAAGAAGGCGCGGTCGATCCGGTACATATGTTCCGACACCTCCTCCAGCATGAGGACGTGGCCGCTGAGATCCGGCTCGAACGGCGTGCCGATCAAATGACTGAGAATGGTGATGTTGAAGGCGGCCGAAGGCGCCGCCGGGGACACGGTCGGTTCCAGGGTCTCCGCCGCGGCGTCGACCAGAAACGCCAGGGCCCGGGCGACGGCGATCTCGCCGCCGGGGCGGGTAATGTCGGCCGGCATTGGGCCATGCGCCACGCCGGTGAAGCCTTGTCCGTACAGTCCGGCCAGCAACGATCCGGCGTCGCTGTAGCCGAGATAGGTTTTCCCCCGGGCCGCCGCCGTGAGCGTCGGCAGCAGGCGTGCCCCCAGCCGGCAAGAGCCATAGCCGCCGCGGGCGAACCAAAGGGCGTCGACGTCCTGGTCGTTCGCCATTTCGGCAAAGGCTTGGGTTCGGTCTTCGTCGGGACCGGCAAAATGGCCAGACGATTGGAAGCATTGCGGGTGGAAGACGATCTCAGGGGGGCGTTCGGGATAAAGCTGACGGCTGAGGGCCGTCACCCTGTCGGCGATGGTGGAGTCGATGCGCGAAGCGGGGGCTACGACGCCGATTTTGACGATGCCGTCGCGCATGGGGGCTCGTTTCTTTCCAAATTCCTTGTCACGTCCGAAAGCGGATTGTAGCTTCCGCCGATGGAGCGAGACAGCCTTTATTTCTTTTGCGGAATCGGCGGCAGCGGCATGCTGCCGCTCGCCTTGATCGTCCAGGCCAGGGGGTATGCGGTCGCCGGATCGGACCGTGCTCTCGACCAGGGACGGACGGCGGCGAAATTCGATTTTCTGCGCGCGCATGGAATCGCCCTGTTTGCCCAGGATGGCAGCGGTGTTTCGCGATCCGACCTGGTTCTGGTGACCTCGGCGGCCGTCGAGGAGACAGTTCCCGATGTGCAGGCGGCCAAGCGGCTGGGCGCCAAGATGATGCTCCGGGCCGAACTGCTGGCCGAATTGTTCAACGGCGCCGCCCGTAGCGTCGGAGTCGCCGGAACCAGCGGCAAATCGACGACGACCGGGATGATCGGCTGGATCCTTTCGCGGACCGGGCGCGATCCGACCGTGATGAACGGTGCCGTGATGAAGAATTTCGTCACCCCCGAGGCCCCCTTTGCCAGCGCTTTGGTCGGTCATGGGGATCTGTTCGTCAGCGAAGTCGATGAAAGCGACGGCTCCATCGCGCGCTATGATCCGCATGTGGCGGTCCTCAACAATATCGCGCTTGATCACAAGTCGCTGGACGAGTTGCGTCAGCTGTTCGGCGATTTCGTGGCGAAGGCGGCTGTCGCGGTGCTCAATCTCGACAATGACGAGACCGCCCGCTTGGCGGCCGGGCTGCCGGCCGATCGGGTCTTCACCTACAGTCTGGCCAATCAAGCGGCGGGCTTGTGGGCGGACGATCTGGTTCCGGCGTCCGATGGGATGGCCTTCACGGTGCACGAGGGCGATCGCCGCCTGCCGGGCCGGCTCGGCGTTCCGGGACGTCACAATGTGGCGAATGCCCTGGCCGCTCTTGGTGCCGTCCGCGCCTTGGGTGTGCCTTTGGACGAGGCGGTCCGCGCCCTGTCCTCGTTCGACGGGATCCGTCGCCGGCTTGAACGGGTCGGCACCGTCGGGGATGTGACGGTGATCGACGATTTTGCCCATAATCCGGATAAGATCGCCGCCACCCTGGAGACTCTTCACGCCTTTGCCGGGCGGTTGCTGGTCATGTTCCAGCCTCACGGGTTTGGACCGCTGCGGCTGATGAAGGATGCCTTCATCGACGGGTTCGCCCGGGGATTGCGGGCCGACGACGTCCTGATCATGTCCGATCCGGTCTATTTCGGCGGAACGGTCGATCGCGCGGTGTCCAGTCGCGATATCGTCGACGGTGTGAAGGCCTCGGGACGCCACGCCTTCGCGCTCGGCGAACGCGCCGCCTGTGGCGACAAATTGCTGGCGTTGGCCCGGCCGGGCGATCGTATTGTGATCATGGGTGCGCGCGACGACACGCTATCGCACTTCGCCGAAGAACTGCTGATGGGGCTTCGCGCTTCAACACTGGGAGAAAAAATATGACCAAGCATGTGCTGTGTCAGTCGGGACTGTCGGTGCCGCCCCTGATGTTCGGCGGAAATGTCTTCGGTTGGACGATCGATCAGACGATGTCTTTTCGGATTCTCGACGCCCTGGTCGAGGCGGGGTTCAACGCCATCGACACCGCGGACATGTATTCCTCCTGGGTTCCCGGTCATCAGGGCGGCGAGTCGGAAAGCATCATCGGACAGTGGCTCAAGGCGCGTGGCGGCCGGGACAAAGTGGTCATCGCCACCAAGGTCGGCAAGCTGATGGGGTCGGGTGATCAAGGGTTGTCGCCGGCCTGGATCGTTCGGGCGGTGGAGGATTCGCTGCGGCGGTTGCAGACCGACTATATCGATCTTTACTACGCGCATGCCGATGATCCGTCGGTTCCCTTGGAGGAGTCTCTGCAGACCTTTGCCGATCTCGTCCGGCAGGGCAAGGTGCGAACCATCGGCGCGTCGAACTACAGCGCCCCTCGTCTGAAACAGGCGCTTGAGGTCAGCGCCCGTCTCGGCCTGCCGCGCTATGAATGCCTGCAGCCGGGCTATAATCTGATGGATCGCCAGGGTTTCGAGGCCGAATTGGCGCCCTTCTGCCAGGCGGAAGGATTGGGCGTGGCGCCTTATTACGCCTTGGCGTCGGGTTTTCTGACCGGAAAATATCGCAGCGTTGCCGATCTGGCCGACCGGGCGCGTGGCGCCAAAGTGAAGGAATATCTCACCGATCGCGGTTTTCGCGTTCTGGCGGCTTTGGACGCGGCGGCAACCCGGCAGGGCGCGACGATGGGCCAGATCGCCCTGGCCTGGCTGATGGCCAAGCCGGCGATCACGGCGCCGATCGTCAGCGCGACCAACCTCGATCAATTGCGCGATCTGTTGAAGGCGCCTGATATTCACCTCGACGCCGAGACCATGGCCGAGCTCGACCGGGCCAGCGCATCGTAAGTGGATAAAACCAGACGTTTGGGTACCCCTGGCTGACGGCCGCTGTGCCGCCAGCGGTCGTTAGCCTCATAGCCTTCTACGTCTCCAACGGGCCATCTGCGGTCGTTCAAGATCGACCGACACTCATCGCAAAGTGCTCATATCGAACCCACCCATCAGCCAATGAACCGAGCCTCCTGCACATAGCCGAAGGCGCCCTTGCCCGACCAAGCTCGTCCGTCAGGATAGCGCAATTCTATTCCGGCGAGGTCCTTCTCATCCGCCAAACGCATATTGACGCCCATCTGGACGTTGCCGAACTTCGATACGGCGCTTGCGGTCAAAGTAAAATATGTCGTTGCACCACAATTTGCACAGAAATGGATTTCCGCAGCCGGATCTTCCTTGTCTTCCCGGCTATATCCCTTTGTCGTTCCTACGACGATGACTTCCGACGGATGGAAATAGGCCCAGCGTGCGCCAGACTTGCTACAAAGCGTGCAGTTGCACTCGTTGATGAAGTCCGGTCGCTTTGGGATTTCGATGCGGACTTGGCCGCAGAGGCAGGAGAGCTTCAACATTCCCATAGTCCTATCAGCAGAGCCGCTCGCTTGGTAGAGGTGGCTCGATTTCCGCATTCATCACGCTTCCAGCTCGGCCGCGCCAGGGTACCAAGCGTCAGTTTTCACCACAGGCAGCACCCGATTTTTGAGATTGGGTAAAAGATCCATTCGGGCGTTGGCAGCAGAGCATCTGCAACAGCTTATACTTCGCTCAGATCGAAGGGACGAAGACCTTCTCCGGAAACGCTCTCTCGACGATGTCCAGGAATGCGCGGACCTTTGCGCCGACGAGGCGGCGCGAGCTTTGAAGCGCCCAGATTTCCACCTGCGGCCCGCTATGGGTTCCCCAATAGGCAAGCCGGCCCGCCGCAATATCGTCGGCGACAAGAAGCCTCGGCAGCAAAGCCGCACCGGCGCTGGCCAGGACGGCATCGCGAACCATCAAGAGCGACGAGAAGCGAAGGACCGGCTCCGGTTCAAGCACGATATCGGTTTGGGTTGCCGATCCGATCCGCCACACGACATCCGGTGGGGTCGCGCTGAGCAAGACGGCCCTCACGGCGCACGCTTGGCCTTCCATTGGCGGCGTTGGCCTCGGCATGTCGGGCGGGGCGACGATCACGCGTTCATCGGTCAGAAAACGGCGGCCGACGAGACGTTCGTCCGGTGACGGATTGATTCGGATAACGATGTCATAGCCATCCGCGACCAGATCGACCATGCGATCCTCCGCGACAATCTCAAGCTGAACCTCGGGATAGGCCAGCGCGAAACGGGCGCCGATCCGAGCGAACGCCACATGGGCCAGAACCACCGGCGCGCTGACGCGAAGCCTACCCCTCGGCGTCGACGCACCAAGGACAACCGCCTCCCCGGCCTCCGCTATTTCCGACAGCAATCCGTCCGTGCGGTCATGAAGCGCACGCCCTTCGTCGGTCAATCGCAGACTCTGGGAGCCGCGCTCGATCAGTCTGACGCCAAGACTCTGTTCAAGCTCAGCCACGTGGCGGGACAGCGTCGCCTTGGATCGACCGGAGACGCGACCGGCGCGGCTGAAACCGCCATGGGCGGCGACCAAATTGAAGTCGGCTAGAGCTTCGAGGTTCATATTTCGTCCCAATTTTGAGACATGTCATCTCAAATATGGCGTCTTCCGTGTAAGATTGGAACGACTATCTTCCTTCTCAAGACATCTCGCAACATCTTGAGGAGCATACAAAATGACCATTCTCGTTACTGGCAGCACGGGGACGATCGGGTCCCAGGTCTTGGCCCACCTGCAGGGCCGCAACGTCGATGTCCGGGCGCTGACGCGCGCGCCCGAGACGGCTCAACTTCCCTCCGGCGTGACGCGTGTCCGTGGCGATCTCGCTGACCTTGCCTCAGTTCGGACGGCGCTTGAAGGCGTCAGTACCCTATTCCTGTTGGCTCCGAACGTTGCCGACGAACTGACCCAGGCCATGCAGACCCTGACGGTTGCGCGTGAGGCCAGTGTCAAGGGCATCGTCTATCTGTCGGTGTTCAAGGGCGAGGCTTATGCTGACGTGCCGCATTTCGCCGGCAAGCACACGGTCGAGCGGATGATGGACGCTCTCGATCTTCCCGCGACGGTTCTGCGTCCGGCCTATTTCATCCAGAACGACCTTCGCCAGAAGGACCCGTTGCTGACCTTCGGCGCATATGGCGCACCGATCGGCTCGAAGGGCGTTTCGATGGTCGATATCCGCGACATCGGCGAGGCCGCCGCTCTCGAGTTGGTCCGCCGGGAACAGGCTTCCGAATCGCTTAGCCGTGAGACCTACGCGCTGGTCGGCCCGGACAGCCTGACCGGCGAAGACGTCGCCACCATCTGGAGCGAAGCGCTCGGCCGGACCATCCGCTATGGTGGCGACGATCTCGACGTGATGGAGCAACGCCTTAAGACCATGCTGCCGGCTTGGCACGCGCTCGACCTACGCCTGATGTTCAACCGCTACCAAACGGACGGCGCGGTCGCGACTGCGGACGACATCGCGCATCTCACCACGCTGCTCGGCCACGCCCCGCGTTCCTATGCCGCCTTTGCCAAAGACGCCGTCGCCCAGTGGGCGAACGGTTGAACGGCAATGCTTTTGAAAGTCGATTTGCGCATTTTCGGAGGCTTGAAATGAAAATTCTCGTATTAGGCGCCACGGGCGCTACCGGACGACTCATCATCAGGCAAGCCCTGGCAAAGGGCCACGGCGTCGTGGCCCTGGTCCGCTCAAAGGCCAAGGCCGCGGATCTTGCCGGAGCCGAACTCTTCGAAGGTGACGCCCGCGACGCGGCCGCACTGACCCGTGCCATCGCGGGCTGTGACGCCGTCGTCAGTTCGTTGGGCTCTCCTATGACCCCGTTCCGGGAGGTGACCATGCTTTCGACGGCGACTCGTGCGCTCGTCGGCGTGATGGCAAAGCAAAATGTCCGCCGGCTCGTGTGCATCACCGGTATGGGCGCGGGCGACAGTCGCGGCCACGGTGGCTTTATCTTTGACCGGCTGTTCCTGCCCTTGATGCTGCGCAAGGTCTATGAAGACAAGGACCGCCAGGAGGACGCAATCCGAGCCAGCGCGCTCGATTGGATTATCGTCCGACCGACGGTGCTCAACGACAAACCGGCGAGCGGTCATACGCGCGCGCTGACCGACCTGTCAGGCGTGCAAGGCGGGACAATCGCGCGTGCCGATGTCGCGGTTTTCGTCGTGCAGCAACTCGTCATCGACACTTGGCTGCGCAAGGCGCCGTTGATCACCTGGTAAGATCCGCATTGACGTCCGCACTGATTCCATTTGCCCGGCCGGTGAGGCCTCTGCGGTTTCCACCTTTACTCGTGCGGCATGCGGCTGACCGGCCGGTTTAGGTCAAGTGCCGAAGGCCCCTATTCACCTTTGAACCCGCGAGCCGCGGCATCGCCAGTGTCTTCGGGGCGCGTATTAAATGCTATGGATGCGTCAGGGGCAGCCTTGTGCACGACATTGACGAGAATCTCGAAAAGCAGCAGGGCCTTTGGGGGAATGCGAATCCCACCGCCGATCACGACGCAATCATAGGTCATGGTTGCGAGTTGACGCTCCAGCGCAAAGCTAGCGGTTGCGTCGGGTCGGACCAAACAAAGATCAGCGTGCCATCCGCGCTCCGTCATTTGTTGCAAACCGATGGCAATACCGGCGCGAATTTTCTCCGCGTCAAATCCCGGCGGCAACGCGGGATCAGTGAAGTCTACAGTTTCCGGCACCTGACCGACGAACAAAACCCGCCTCATTTTATTCTCTCCTACAGTCCGATTATCGGAAACCGACAATCGCTCGCGCACAAGCGTCACGGGTTGAGATGGTGAGACAACGAAGAGAAACCAATTGCGCCGTGAAGGAGATTTGCATCGGGAGGGGATTGTTTGGCACCGCGCCACCCGGATGCCCGCTTGTGACCTTTATGGACGGTCATCATGGGCACCATCCGTTGGATTTCCACCACGAGGCCACCGGGTCAAGGGGCCGATTTGGCTGCGTGAGATACCGATGTCATGCAGCATGCGGTCATCCATCCGTGACAATCGGCGCCGCGCCGAGCGTTCGTCCAGGAACCGCGCGAGCCTTGTGCCGGCCTGCTCTATCGCGCCGCCCAACCGTGCCGCCGACCAGGCAAGAGATCGCGGCAAGTCGATCACTGTCATCATATGTCTCCGAGCGTGGCGAACCGATGACCAAATAGTGCGAGGGTGTCTTGAATAAGGGAAATGAATTGACATAATGAAAGGAATCAAGAAAATTGATTTCTATGGTGAGCCCCTCCGGTCTTGACCCCGATCTCCTGCGCACCTTCGCATTTATCGCGGAGGATGGCAGTTTTACGCGCGCTGCCGAACGGGTGGGGCGGACCCAGTCGGCGGTGTCCATGCAGATGCAACGGTTGGAGGTGCTGCTCGGACAGAAAGTTCTGGTCCGTGGCAAGGGGGGCACCGTCCAATTGACGCCGCACGGCAGATATCTGCTGGAGCGAAGCCGCGATTTGCTGGCTCTCAATGATGAAATCTGGTCGATGTTCCGCGCGCCGCAAATGCAAGGGACGGTGCGTCTGGGAACGCCGGACGACTATGCGCTGCAGTATCTGCCGCACATCTTGAGGCGTTTCGCCGATACGCATCCGGCGGTTCAGGTCGACGTCACCTGTGCGCCGTCGACCGACGTCGTCGAACGTCTGAAGGCCGGAGACCTTGATTTGACGGTTTGCTCGGAAGGGCACGAGCCGCGACGTTGGCCAAGTATCGAACTCTGGCGAGGGCCGCTTCGATGGATCACGTCGGACCTCCATGGCGCACACCGGCTGGATCCGGTTCCTCTGGCGGTGGCCGAATCGGGGTGCGTCTGGCGTCGGATGGCCTTGCGCAGCCTGGAACGGGTCGGCCGGCGTTATCGCATCGCCTATACGTCGGCCACTCTGGCTGGGACGCATGCGCCGGTGATGGCGGGGTTGGCCGTGACCGTCTCGCCGCCGACCTGGATGCCCGAAGGGTTGCGCTTGCTCGCCCCCGGGGAAACCCTGCCGGATCTACCGGACACCGGGATTCTTTTGCTCAAGGCAAAAGATCCGCGTCAGCCGGTCACCGACGTCCTCGCGGCCCATATCGCCGAAACATTCCGCGCCGATTCGCGGCGGTTTGAACGCTGACACCCCGTTCCCTGGTCCGGGCAGGTCGCGCTGCTGCGGGGATACCGGTTCTTTTCATCACGTTTTTGGAATTTTTTCGAGAAATCCGGCCACTTCGCTTTTGAGGCCGGTGGACTGCTGGCGCATCGTCTCGGCGGCGGAGCGTACTTCCGTGGCGACTGTGCGCGACCTGTCGACGGCTTGACTGACGTCGACCATCAAATTGCTGATCCGCGTTGTCGCTTCGGCGACGTCATGCACAGTGCGGGCGATCTCGCTGGTCGCGGCCCCCTGTTCCTCGATGGATGCGGCGATCGCCGTGGTAATCGCGCCCATTTCGTCGATCACGTTCGACATGGCCCGCACGCCATCGACCGCATGTCCCGTCATCGATTGGATTTGGGTGATCTGCTGGGCGATTTCCTCGGTGGCTCGGGCGGTTTGCGTGGCGAGGCTTTTGACTTCGCTGGCGACGACGGCGAACCCCTTGCCGGCTTCGCCGGCCCTGGCGGCCTCGATGGTGGCGTTCAAGGCCAGAAGATTGGTCTGGCTGGCGATGTCGTTGATCAGGGTGACGATTTCGCCGATCTTCTGACTGGCGACGGCCAAGCCGGCGATCGACTGGTCGGTCTCCGCCGCTTTGGCGATCGCCTCGTTGGAGATGCGGGTCGATTGCACCATCTGATGGCCGATCTCGCCGACCGACGAGGACAATTCCTCGGTGGCGGCGGCAACGGAGTGGACGCTGGCCGACGCTTCCGTCGCTGTCGCGGCAACGGAGGCCGATGATCGGCTCGACACCTCCGTCGTTTCCGACATCGTTTCGGCGGCCCGCATCAGGGAGGACACCGCTTCGTCGGCTGAAGTCAGATTGCGTCCGACCTGTCCCTCGAACTGTCGGCACAACCCATCGATAAGCTGGGCGCGGTGGGCTTGCTCCCCGGTTTCGCGGGCGCGGGCCTCGGCGGCATCTTTGGCGCGCTGCCCATTTTCGCGAAGCACGATCAAGGCTTGGGACATCCGGCCGATCTCGTCGCCGCGGGCGTTGGCGGCGATGTCCACCCGGTAATCCTGCTCGGCCAAACGGCCGATGATCTTGGTTAGGGCGAGGATCTGTCCGCTGACCCGTCGGCTGACGATGAGAAACCCCGATCCGGCCAAGGCCAAAGCCGTGATCAACAGCAAGCCGTTGCCAACCAGGCCGCGCAAGGCTTTCGCCGCCTGATCGTCGGCGCGGGCCACCATCTGGCCGAGGGCCAGATCGACCACGTCGACGATATAGCCGTTCTTCTCCGTTTCGTTGTTGTGCAACTCGGTGATGGCGATGCCCGGAGGGTCTCCAGCGATCAGCTTGGCCGGCAAGGCGATGATCGAATCGGCATAGGGGCCGATGAAATTCATATTGGCCTTGGCGACACCGTCGACGAGGATTTTCGGCGTGTCCGGACGAGCGGTCGCTTCGCTGACCAGTTTCCAGGCGAGGAGCGCGCGGGCCCTGTCTTCCCGCCAACCGATGAGGTCGGCCGTCTGCCAGGACTGCCCGGCGGAGATGGCGTTCTGGATGCGTGTCGACGAGGCTCCAATGTTCAGGCGGGTCGTCCAGGCGGCGCGTTTGATCGAGAGGAAGTGATCGACCACGGGATCGATCATCTTCATCGAGGCTTCCAGAAGGTCGCTGGTGGCGATGACCGCGTCGAGAAGGGTCTGGGTGACCGTCGCGTACTCCTGGGTCAAGGCGCTATCGCGTAAACTTTTGTCCTGGCGCAGTGAGGAGTCGACTTTGGATCGCAAGGCTGCGGCGGCGTCATGCGTTGTCTTCAAGCGTGAGATGACGTTGGCCAGTCCCGTCATCTCGATGGACTCCAACGCTTTCAGGCTTTCGGAATAGGCGTCTTCCCCGGTCCGGCGATAGCCGGCGATATCGGAGCCGAACGCGGCGTCGACGACGTCTTGGCGATTCAGGCCAAGGATTTCGATGCCGCGTCCAAGGCGAAACGCCATCAGGGTTTTGAACAGACTCCGGCTTGCCGTCGTTTGGGCGGTGACGCGACGGGCATCCCGTGTGCGGTCGATGGACTCGACCAGACTGCCGGAGGTGAGGATCACCAGCAGCAACCCCATGATCCCGATCACCAGACCGAGAAGCGTACGAATAGACAAAGCGGCTTTCCCAGGCATTCCAGCACCTTCCAACGGAGTCTTTCGTTTTTGCCGCACGAGAGATCAACCATGGGGAGAAAGTGTCCTCTCCCTAACAATGTCTGGCGGCTAACCTGTATGACAGGTTTGTGATGGTGCGGGAAATGACGAGCGATAGCAAGCGTCTTCATCGGGGCGACGTCGCGCAATTCTGATCGCCGGAACAATCGGGTTTGGTCTTGGTGTCATCCGGCGATCAGATGCGAAGGAGGGGCGGGATGTTTAAAGGCGCTTCCCGATTTCAACCGTTTCCGCTGTCCAGCTTGTGGTTTGCTCGCTGAGGCTGACACCAAGCCCTGGTCTCGTCGGTACGATCATCCGGCCATCCTTCAGTTCCAGGCGTTCGTTGAAGAGCGGTTCCAGCCATTCGAAATGTTCAACCCAAGGTTCTCGCTGCATGGCGGCGGCGAGATGAACGTGGAGTTCCATCGAGAAATGCGGGGCGATCTGCAGGCCGGCGAATTCGGCCAGCGTCGCCACTTTCAGAAACGGCGTGATGCCGCCGACGCGCGGTGCGTCCGGCATCAGGAAATCGGCGCCGTTTTGGCGGATGAAGTCCCAGTGTTCGAGCACGCTCGTCAGCATCTCTCCTGTTGCGATCGGGGTGTCGAGCTGGGCGGCTAGTGCCGCATGACCGGCCGCGTCATAGCAATCGAGCGGTTCTTCGATCCAGATCAGGTTGAATTTCTCAAAGATGCGACCCATCCTTTGAGCCGTCGGCCGATCCCATTGCTGATTGGCGTCGACCATCAGCGGAAAAGTTTTGCCGAGATGGTTGCGAACTGCGGAGACGCGCTCGATGTCGAGAGCCCAATCCGGTTGGCCAACTTTGAGCTTGATGCCGCCGATTCCCTGTTCGCGCGATTTCGTGGTGTTGACCAGAAGTTCTTCGAGGGGGGTGTGCAGAAACCCACCCGACGTGTTGTAGCAGCGCACCGAATCCCGTTGGGCGCCGAGGAGTTTGGCGAGCGACAGGCCTGCGCGCTTTGCCTTCATGTCCCAAAGTGCCACGTCGAAAGCGCCGATCGCCTGCGTAGCGAGGCCGCTGCGGCCGACTGAAGCGCCAGCCCAGCACAATTTATCCCATGCTTTGGCGATGTCGTTCGGATCCTCTCCGAGCATCGTGACCTCGATGTTTGCCGAAGCTGTCGAGGCCCTTTCAGATCGTTTGAGCGAGGCGGGTTACGAGGTTCTGCTTGGGCAGTCAGGGTTTCGGAAATCGCGCGAAGACGAATTGATCGCAGCGGTTCTCAGTCGAAAGTCCGATGCCGTGTTTCTGACGGGCATCGCTCATTCGCGTCAGGTTCGCCAACAGTTGTTGGCGGCCAAGATACCGATCATCGAGACATGGGATCTCACGCCGACGCCGATCGACGTCGTTATCGGCTTTTCTCACCAGAAGGTCGGGCGTGCGGCCGCTCGTTTTTTGTTCGAAAAAGGCTATCGGCATTTTGCCGTTGTCGCTGCGGAGGATGGCCGGGCGACACAGCGGCGTGATGGCTTTCTGCGGGAGCTTGGAGAACAAGGCGTCACCGATGTGGCCGTGGAGATGGTCTCTGCGCCAGGGACTCTGGAACTCGGACGTTGCCATTATGGGGTTTGGAGATTTTCCCTTTTCCGCGCATATCCATCCGGCCTTGACGACGGTAAGGTTCGACCGGCGCCGGATCGGTTTGCTGGCTGCCGAGGCGATTCTCGCCAAACTGAATGGTCAGCCCGATGGCGATCGAGTGATCGACATCGGCTTCGATATCCGTGAACGAGAGAGCGCCTGAACTCGGCAATCGTCGTCATCGCGAGCGAAGCAATCCAGAGGCCATGTGCCGGCTTCCAGATTGCTTCGCCTTTGGCTGGCAATGACGACCATTCAGGGCCGTCGTTACAGCTTCTGCGCGGCGTCGAAAACCTTGGTCGTATAGGCGCCGATCGGATGTTTGGTGATCACTGGAGCCGATTTGGTCGACAGAAGGATATCGACGGTGCGGTCGAATGCGGCCGGATCGAGAGAGCCTGTTCCCGTCTTGCTGCCCTCCAACAGTTTGGCGACTTCAGCCACCATGGTCGTTTGATGCTCTTTGGTCTGGGCGCCGGTGGTGTCATTGGCCAGCACGATATCGACCGCTTCGGCCTGATGGGCGGCGGCATAGTCCCAGCCCTTGGCGGTGGCTTTCAGGAAGCGGGCCAGCTTTTCCACGGCCTTGGGATCGGCAAGGGTCTTTTCCAGCGTGTAAAGCCCGTCTTCCAGGGTCGCGACGCCCTGGTCTTGATATTTGAACACGGTCAGTTCGCTGGCGGGGACGCCGGCTTCGATCACCTGCCAATATTCGTTATAGGTCATGGTGGAGATGCAGGCCGCCTGCTTTTGCAGCAGGGGATCGACATTGAAGCCCTGCTTCAGCACGGTGATGTCCGGATTGGCGCCGCTGGTCGAGAAGCCCAGCTTGGCCATCCAGGAGAGGAATGGATATTCGTTGCCGGAAAACCAGACGCCCAAGGTCTGGCCCTTGAAGTCGGCCGGTTTGGTGATGCCGGAATCCTTTCGACAGGTCAACATCATGGCGGATTTCTGAAAAATCTGACCGATATTGACCAAGGGGACGCCCTTTTCACGGGTGGCCAGGGCCGAGGGAAGCCAATCGACCACCACGTCGGCGCCGCCGCCGGCGATCACCTGGGATGGATTGATGTCGGGTCCACCCGGCTTGATGGTCACATCGAGGCCGGCATCCTTGTAAAAGCCCTTATCCTTGGCGACGAAATAACCGGCGAACTGCGCCTGGGTCACCCATTTCAACTGAAGCGTCAGTTTGTCGGCGGCCGAAGCGGCCGTCGTGTAGCCGACGAGGGC
>Ga0209415_10010277_pt1 | contig 15940 bp, 19 predicted proteins | sample PeaSoiSIISIP2007_FD_187696 | JGI IMG/M metagenome (GOLD analysis project Ga0209415, IMG submission 187696) | Peat soil microbial communities from Weissenstadt, Germany - SII-SIP-2007 (SPAdes) (version 2) | ecosystem: Environmental > Terrestrial > Soil > Wetlands > Peat | place: Germany...
CGGCGGACCTCCTCTTTCTCGGCGATCTCGGCTTCGGCCGTTTTCAGATCGACCACACCGCCGTTGCGCCCATACTGACGGCGCCAATTGCGCAATAGGCCGTCGTCAATCCCCAGTGAGCGCGCAACTTCGGCGCTGCTGCGACCGCCAGCCTCAAACAGCCGAACGGCCTCAATCTTAAACTCGGTCGTGTAACTTCTGCGGGTCTGTCCCATTGGGTGCCTCCTTCCCAGAATATCCGGGTTTGTGGAGGTGTCCGCCAGACCGAGGCAAGATCACAATTCACATTGCAGCTTTAAGCGTTATAACTATATATAAAATATGGAGAATTTTATCATGTAAAGCATTCGCAATGCGTAGGTCGTGAGTTCGATCCTCATCGGCTCCACCAATCCATACAGAAGGCCCGGCCCCAGCGACCGGGCCTTTTGCTTTTCCTGGACTCCCAGGGGGTTCCGCCCGGCCCGAGCCTCGGTCCTGGCCGAGAATCCTCAGAAAATTACGTATTCAGCTTCCGTTCATGTTGCAGCGCGTAAAGCAGCCCTGACGATATCGTTTGGGGAATACAATCATGCCTGTCGCCAGGGAACTGCTGTCCAATCACCCTTCATCCTTCCTAAAACGCGGCCTGTTGGCCCTGGCCACCTTGGCCGGCGCCGGTCTGCTCGCTCAGCCCGCTTCGGCCTTGCCGTCCTTTTCGGACCAGACCGGCGATCCGTGCAGCGCCTGCCATGTGGGCTCGTTCGGGCCGCAACTGACGGCCCATGGCCGCATGTTCAAGCTGACCGGCTATAGCGACGGCACCCGCAAGCGGGATCTGCCCTTGCTGTCGGGCATGGCCGAATGGTCTTTCGAGAACACAGCCAAGGGCCAGCCGGGCGGTGCCGCTTCGGGCTATGGCGACAACAACAACACCGCCTTCGACCAGATCAGCCTGTTCCTGGGCGGCCGCATTTATGATCATCTGGGCGTCTTCTCCCAGACGACCTATGCCGGCGTATCCCACCATTGGGCCTGGGACCAGAGCGAGATCCGCTATGGCCGGGAAGTCGAACTGGGCCCGGTGGATTCGGTGGTGGGCATGACCATCAACAACACCCCGACCATGACCGACCCGTTCAATTCCACCCCGGACTGGGGCTTCCCCTATGCCAAGTCTTCGCTGGCGCCGTCGCCTGCCGCCTCGGCCCTGCTTGAGGGCGCGCTGGCCCAGCGCGTGGTGGGGTCCACCGCCTATGGCCTGTTCGACGACCTGATCTATGCCGAGGCCGGCGGCTATCGCATGTTGACCCAGCTGAACCGCCACGAAACCTTGGGCGTACAGCCCACCGACGGCCCCATCGTCAAGGGAACCGCTCCTTACTGGCGCTTGGCCTTGCAGCATGAAACCAACACTTACTCGGCATCGTTCGGCACCACCGGCATGATCGCCGACGTCTATCCCGGCAACGACAACAGCGCGGGCACCGACCGCTATGCCGATTACGGCCTGGACAGTTCGTTCCAGTGGCACGCCAACAAGCGCCACGTCTTCTCGGTCAATGGCAGCGCCATGGCTGAAAAGGCCAAGCTTGACGCCTCGAACGCTCTGGGCAACAGCGGGCGCGATCGCAGCTATCTGGGAACCTATCACCTGAACGGTTCCTATTACTTCGACCAGACCTACGGCTTCACCGTCGGCGGCTTCAAAAGCCATGGCTCGGTGGATAGCACCGCCTATGCCCCTGCAGCCATCAGCGGCAGCAACAACGGCAAGCCCGACAGCACCGGCTATATCCTGCAGGCCGACTATACCCCGTTCGGCAAGGAAGATTCCTGGGGCGGCCCCTGGGTCAACCTGCGCTTCGCCCTGCAATATACCGGCTATACCAAATTCAACGGCGGCACCTCGAACTATGACGGCAACGGCCGCAACGCCTCCGACAACAATACCCTGTGGTTCCTCACCTGGTTCGCTTTCTAAGGACGCATCATGAAGACTTCTCTGCTCTCTTTGCTGGTCGTCACCTGCGCTCTGTCGTCGCCGGCCTTCGCCGCCGGAGACGCCAAGAGCGGCGCCGATCTGTTCGACAACAATTGCAGCGACTGCCACTCGGTCAAGGAAGACGGCGGCAACCGCAAGGGACCGAACCTGTACGGCGTGGTGGGCCGCAAGACCGGAGCTATCGCCGGTTTTGAATATAGCGACGCCAACCGCAATGCCGGCTGGGTGTGGAACGCCGAAACCCTGGATCACTATCTGACCAACCCCAAGGAAGCGATCCCCGGCACCATCATGAAGTTCAAGGGCAGCCTGTCTGCCGGCGAACGCGCCGACATCATCGCCTTCCTCAGCGGCCTGAAGAAGTAATCAAGAATAATGCACTGGTGACGAGCATAAAAATGACCATTTCAAACAAGAAATTCTTCATCGCCATCCTGGTCATCAGTGGCATTTTTATCGGCGCCGGACTGACGTTCGGCGCCGGTTCGGCCCTTCACATGACGAATTCCCTGGAATTTTGCACGTCATGCCACGAAATGGCCGACAATAACTTTGAAGAATACAAAAACACCATTCATGCCCGCAACCGCACCGGAGTCAAAGCCATCTGCTCCGACTGCCATGTTCCCCATGAATATCCCGACATCCTGATTCGTAAGGTCAGGGCGGTCAGCGATCTTTACAACCATGCTCTGGGCACGGTGGACACCAAGGAAAAGTTCAACAGCCATCGCCTGGAAATGGCCAAGCATGTCTGGCGCCGCATGAAGGAAACCGATTCGCGGGAATGCCGGAACTGCCACGATGCCAGCGCCATGCAGTCCGACATGCAGGGCAAGGTGGCCCAAAAGAATCATCAGAAGCTGTTTGAAGGCACCGCCACCTGCATCGACTGCCATTACGGCATCGCCCACAAGGAACCGCCGGGCGGCCTGGAGCCCCAAGACGTCATCAACGAGGACAAGCAGGCCGCTCTTCCCAAAGACGCCGCGCCCAAGGATGCCCCCAAGGACTCCAAGCAGGCCACGCCATAAACTGGCCGGCCAATTGGCCAGACCAATTGTCCAGACCAATTGTCCAGAATGGTGAAGAGGCTTCGCCGTTCAGATGAGGTTCAGCCACGGATGCCGAAACTGGCATCCGTGAAGAACCACCAAAAGGAATCGCAAGATGTCCATTTCCGCTTTGTCCGGCGCCTCCAGCGCCGTTTACACCCCGCCGGCCCAGGCCGCCCAAGCTCAGGCCCAGCAGGCCCAGGCCGCCGCCAGTCGTGAAGCTCAAGGCAATGACGGCGATGCTGATGACGCCAAGACCCAGGCCGCCGCTCAACCGGCGGCTCAGGCTGCCGCCGCGCCGGGCCGGGTGAATATTCTGGCCTGAGGGTCTCCCCCCCCAGAAAAAAGGCCCGGCGAATATCGCCGGGCCTTTTGCGTTGGAAAGACGCCTCTATCCGCGCACGCTTTTCAGGAACACCGCCACTTCGCGGCCCAACTGCCCGGACTGGGCGACCATGCCCTCGGCGGCATGGACCACCCCGCCCGAAGCTCCCTGCACCGTCTGATTGGCCTGGGTCAGTTGACCCAGATGCTGAGAGACCTGGCCGCTGCTGGTTTCCGCCTCGGCGATATTATGGGCGATCGCCTGGGTCAGGCCACGCTGACGCTCCACCGCCTGGGCTATGATGTCGCCCGCCGAATTCAAGGACTCGATGGTGCCGCCAATGGCGTTGATGGCCCCGATGGCCTCGCTGGCGGCGCTTTGCACGGCGGAAATTTGCCGCGAGATTTCATCGGTAGCCCGTGCCGTCTGGTTGGCCAGGTTCTTGACCTCTCCGGCCACCACGGCGAAGCCCTTGCCGGCATCGCCGGCGCGAGCCGCCTCGATGGTAGCGTTCAGCGACAGCATGTTGGTCTGACTGGCAATGTCGTTGATCAGGCTGGAAACCTCGGCGATCTTGGACACCGCCTGTCCCAGACCCTGCACCAGAGCATCGGTGCGCTGAGCTTCCTGCACCGCCTGGGCGGAAATACTGGAACTGCGCCCCACCTGCTGGCTGATTTCGTTGATGGAATGGGCCAGTTCATCGGCTGCCCGGGCCACCGTCTGCACATTGCGCGCCGCCTGATCCGCCGCCGACACCACATCGGCGGCGGCGCCCGAAGCCTGATTGGTCACGCCGGCCATCATATCGGCGGCGGAATGCACCTGCTGAGCGGCGGTCGTGATGGAATCAGCCACCTGCTGGATGCTGCCCTCGAACTGATTGGCCATGGTCAGACGGGTCTGCAACTGCTCGGCTTCCATGCGCTGTTGCTGGGTCAGCTGTTCCTGACGCAGCCCATCCGCCGCCTGGGCTTCGTCGCGCAGGACGCGGATCGAACGGGCCAGCATACCGATTTCATCGCCTCGCTTCGGCCCCACCACCGCCAGGGCATCGGCGCTATAATCCCGCTGGGCCAATCGGGTGGTGACATTGCTCAGGCGCACCAGCGGCACGGCGATATGGCGGGCCAGCATGAAGACCCAGCCCAAGGCCATCAGCACGATCACGCTGACCACCGTCACCACCTTCCAGGCCGAAGCCCAGAACTGGGCATTCACATCATCGAGATAAAGGCCGGTGCCAACCATCCACCGCCATTCAGGCACGGCGATGGCGTAGGACACCTTGGGTTGCGGCTGGGTAGCGCCGGGTTTGGGATATTCATAAAAGACGCTGCCACCGCCTTTTTGCGCCGCATCAAGCAGCTTTTGAATAAAGGGAACGCCGTTGGCGTCCTTGGCCCCCGCAAAATTCTTGCCCTCGCGCTCGGGCCAGGGCGGCACCAATTGGGCGACGCCTTCGTAATCATAGGCAAAGAAATATTCCGCGCCGCTATAGCGGATCGACCGCAGTTCCCCCATTGCCGCCTTGCGGGCTTCGTCGTCGGAGATTTCTCCGTTGCGCGCCCGTTCCTGCTGGTGGCCGATGACCGCTCTCGCCACCTCGCTCAAGGAGTGCACTTTGCCTTCCCGCTCATCGACCATGGCGCTGTGCATGAAAAACAGAGCCAACACCGTCACCAGCGTGTAACCGACCGTTCCACCTGCCACCGTGGACATCAATTTGAGCGAGATCGAGAGCTTGGGAATCATCTTCGGTGTCCTGTGCTGATCGGAAGTCACCCGAGATGGGCGCTTCGCAGATGCGCGGCATAACGGCGGTCATGCTCCATGATGTGGCTGAACAACCATCCTCGGAGAAAGGCCGCGACTTCCTTGCTTAACCCCTGTTCGGCTTCGGCGCGGGCGCGATTGGCCATCACCTCGACCTCGTGATAAATGCGTTCATGCTCAGCCTCATGGGCCTCGCACTGGTCGTAACCGGAAATTCTGAGAATCGCCATTTCCCGATTAAAATGTATCTGGGTATACTTGAACAATTCCTCAAGAATAATACCGACATGTTCGTCACCGAAACCGGCATAACATGCCACCAACGTACTATTCAAGAGATCGACCAATATCTTATGGTCATCATCCAGCGACGGAATCCCAACACTTAGCTCGTCCGTCCATCTTATGGTTACGTCTTCCGGCTGCATGTCTTCATCCTTTTTTTATCTTTAGTTTAAGTTGGCTCAAGGTTCAGGGATTCCACCGAAGCGCGCGCCGTCGCATCTTCCACCCCGGTCATCGAAGACAGGAACATGGACGCGGCGGTCACTCCTTCCTTGTGAGCGGTTTCGATGGGATGGCCCTGAGCCATGGCTTCGGCCACCGTCTCGTCATAGGCCTCGGCGACCATGCGGCGCATCGAATCGTCCATGACGGTTCTCCCTTAGGCCCAGCAACGGCGAGAGGCGAGAAGAAGAGCGAGCGAAGGAATCAGCTTTGGCATGGTCGTACAAGCTCCATCAGGTCCGAGATGTTCAGCGTCTCGGACTCTGTGGCGCAAACCCCATGCCAACTGTAGGTGATTTACAACATACTGATTTTAAAGATGTTTCCATCTATAGGCGCAAGGTTCAGCATGTGATTTGGCGTTTTGCCACTGGCTGAACGCTTCGCAATTTGCAAAAGCTTTCCGATTCACGAAAGGCTTTGGCCCCCGCTCAGAGCGTTCGGGGGCCGTGAATGGGCAGGGTGAAAAAGAAGCAGCTGCCCTTGCCGGGTTGGGATTCCACCCAGATGCGACCGCCATGATGCTCGACGATCTTTTTGCAGATGGCCAGGCCAATGCCGGTCCCTTCATATTCTCCGGGGGGATGCAGCCGCTGGAACAGGCCGAAGACCCGATCGTAATAAACCTTGTCGATGCCAATGCCGTTGTCGGCCAGACTAATCAGCCAATCATCATCCTGGCGCTGGCAGTCCAGGGTAATCTCCGGCGGCCGGGACGGATCCCGGTATTTCAGGGCATTATCGGTAAGATTCTGGAACAGACGGATCAGTTCCTGCTGGTCCCCGACCACGGTGGGCAAATGGTCCGGCCAATTCAGCCGAGCACCCAGTTCCTGGATCAGGCCCTGCAAAGGCTGGGTGGCGTCTTCCAGCAGCGCCCTCAACGGCACCGCCGCCATGGGATGGTCGCGCCGCCCCACTCTGGAATATGACAACAGATCGAGAATCAGCCGATCCATGCGCTGAGCGCCATCGCAGGCGAAGGCCAGATATTCCCGCCCCTCTTGATCCAGAGCATCGCCCAAACGGCGCTCCAGCAGGGTCAGATAGCTGTTCACCATACGCAAGGGCTGGCGTAGGTCATGGCTTGCCACGTAGGCGAACTGCTCCAACTCGGCGTTGGACCTTTGCAGTTCCTCGGTGCGCTGGGCCAGCTCTTCCTCGGACTGAATGCGCTCGGTGACGTCGTGGATGATGCTGAACAGATAGGTCCGCCCCTGCACGACGATGGGGCTGACATAGACCTCGACAGTGCGCACCTCCCCCGAAGCCAGACGATGCTGGGCCTGAAGCTGTTGGCGTTCGCCGCTTTTGACCTGGGCCAGCAGCGCCCTGACCTCTTCGGGCGGCGCCGTGTTGATGTCGCCGATCCACATGCCGTGCAATTGCTCCAGGCTATAGCCATAGAAGCTCGCCGCCGCCGGATTGACGTCGACGATGCGACCGTCGGCCGGGTCCATCAGCATCTTGATGGCCGAGTTGGAGCGGAACAATTGCTCGAACAATTCCTGGCGATCGCGCAAGGCCTGTTCGATCTGACGCCGTTCGGTGATGTCGTCATGCACCCAGATGAACCCCAGGGACGGCTCCTGAGGATCGATCAGCCGTCCGGTCAGGCGGCACCACAAATCGTGGCTATCGCTGAGACGGCGCATATGGAAATCGGCGGCGAAGGTCTGCCCCTGGCGCACCATGGGCAAAGCCACGGTGCAAATCTGTTCGAAATCGCGGGGGTCGCGATAGAACTCCTCGGTGGAACGCCCCACCACCTCGGCCTCGCCGCCACCGTAGATGGAGCAGAAAGCCTGGTTGACGCGAACAATCCGCCGGTCGGCGTTGATGATGCTGATGCCCACCGGGATATTGGCCAGAATGGCCTCGATCTGCGCCGTTGCGTTGCGCAAGGCGGCTTCAGCTTCGCAGCGGGACGAGATATCGCGGGCAATGGCCACAAAGCGCCCGCTCAAGCCGCTGCCCGCCTCCGGCTCCTGATATTGGAGAAAGATTTCGACCGGAAAGACCGCGCCATTACGGCGGCGATGATGGGTTTCATAAGTGACCGAGCGATTCGGCCCGCGCATCAGCGGTTCACCATGACGGACAAAGGCTTCTTCACCGCCATCGGCCTTGATGATGCGCAGATGGTGGCCCAGCAGGTCTTCCACCTGATAGCCCAGCTGCAGGGCGCAGCCCTGGTTCACATAGACCAGTTCAAGCTGGTCGGCGCTGAAGATGTAAAGCGCGTCCAACGTGCGGTCTAAGGCCGCCTTGAAATGAGACAACCCCAACAGGCTGTCTTTCGCCTCAGCCAGCTCGGCCTCCAGGCGGGCGACTTGCGCCGCCGCTTTGGCCCGGCCGGACAGCAGGACCACCCCCAGCAGAAAGGCCGGCAGCAAAAGCACCGGCAATCCTGCCAGGATGATCAACCATGGGTCGGTGAGCGAAAAAGGCATCGTTCCCCCTCGCCCCCCGGCCCTGGGTTCGTCTTGTTACTTCACCGGAGTTTCCGGGAAGGCCAACTCATGGCGAGCCCGCCATTCGGGGGCAACGTAGTTAATGATGATGGATTTCCGCACGCCGTCAATGGGGCGACGGTCCACGGCGTGCCAGGTATCGACGCCGGGAATGAAGATCAGCCCGCTGTTGAACAGGCTGGGGGCGCGATGCACCCACTTCATGTCGTTGTCATAGACGTCGGTGCCCCAGTCCTCGCTGCCCGGCCCCTTCGAGAGATAGATCAGCATGGTGTATTGCTTAACGCCGATATCGGTGTGCGGCTCCAACCAAAAACCTTCGGTATCCTGGCAATATTCCAGGCGCAGATTGGTGCCGGTCAGATCAAGCCCGCATTCTTTTTCGATGCAGGCGATGGTCTTGGGGTCCTGGAAGGCTTCGGCCAGGGCTCGGGCTTCCGGGAAGCGGGCCTGGGCCTCGGCGTTGAAATAATAGCGGGTGCTGTTGTTGGTTTCGCGGCGACCGCTATAAACCAGGCCGGTGGGGGCGGGAACCGGCAGCGCGTGCAAGGCTTCAGCCTGGTCCAAAGGAAGCATGTCCTGCATCAACCAGTGCCGGTAAGGCTTCACCACCCGCTGGCTGCCGTCCAAAGCCTTCAAAAAGCTGTCCCGATCGGCCAAAGCCTGAGTCGCCGCAGTCATCATTTTACGCCCCAAAAATTGCTAATAAGCCGGCGCATCATACCCCCACCGCCGCCGGGCGGCAAATATCCACATTTCTTTCGATATATTCCAATCAAGAAGACAAAGCCCGGTCATACCATAGGAAACCTTCCTGCCCTTGACGAAGGGGGTTACCATCCCGAAATATTTTAACGGCGAGGCCAAGAATTGGACCGCCGCAACATCCCGGCCGCGGGCGCCAAAATGGGCTTATCGGCCGGACTCGCTCGCCTTCGAGGAGAATGCCACGATGACCCGTGTATCCTTGTTCAATAGCCCGCTGCTGCTGGGGTTCGACCATTTCGAGCAGGTGCTGGACCGTATTTCGAAAAGCTCGGCCGAGGGCTATCCGCCCTACAATATCGAGCAGATCGGCGAAGACGGCCTGCGCATCACGCTGGCGGTGGCCGGATTCTCGATGGAAGACCTTCAGGTATCGCTGGAAAACAACCAGCTGACCGTGCGCGGCCGCCAGGGCGAAGATGATCCGACCCGGATCTATCTGCACCGCGGCATCGCCGCCCGCCAGTTCCAGCGCAGCTTCGTGCTGGCCGAGGGCATCGAAGTGATCGGCGCCAGCATCGACAACGGCCTGCTGCATGTGGATTTGCAGCGACCCCTGCCGGAAACGCGGGTTCGCACCATCAAGATTGAAAAGGCGTCCACCGGGCAACCCCGCCCGACCCTGGACGTGACAAACGCGCCGAAAGAGAGCGCGTCGCAACAATAAGGAGACCATCATGCAAGAAGACTTTCTCCGCCGCAGCACATCGCCCACCAAAGCCATGAGCGCCCAGGATCTGGCCCGCTGGGGTCTGGAAGATGTGGCCTATGTCAAACGGGTGCAGATCAACGACGAATTCGGCTGGTCGATCCACGGCGCCGACGGGGTAAATATCGGCCTCAGCCATGACCGCGATCAGGCCTTCGCCGCCATCCGTCAATACGACCTGGAGCCGGTCAGCGTTCACTAATCCTGCCCGGCAAGGGGCCGCAGCCGTGAAACCGCGGCGCGACGGGCCTCTTGCCGCCAGGAAAAATCCTGTTCTGATAAAGGCTTATCTTGACGCTTAGCCCTAGCTTTGGCAGGCTCTTCTTTGTACGCAAAGACCTTTAGACGGAAGGCAGGAGCCAGGAAATGACCAAGTCGGAGCTGATCGCCCGCCTGGCGGAGCTGAATCCCCATCTCTACCAGCGGGATGTGGAACGCATCGTCACTACTATTTTCGACGAAATCGCCGAGGCTTTGGGCCGTGGCGACCGGGTGGAACTGCGCGGTTTCGGCGCATTCTCGGTCAAAACCCGCGATGCCCGGCAGGGCCGCAACCCGCGCACCGGAGAATCGGTGGACGTCTCGGAAAAGGCCGTCCCCTTCTTCAAAACCGGCAAGCAGTTGCGCGAGCGGCTGAATACCGGCAAGTAAGCCGGTATGCGCTCACTTTCCCGCTTTCTGTTCTGGTTGACCGCCCTGCCTCTGGGCGCGGCGGTCATTCTGTTCGCCCTGTCGAACCGCCAAACCGTGTCCCTGGGCTTGTGGCCCTTCGAGGACGGTCTGGCGGTTCCAGTTTACGTCGCCGTGCTGACGCCGTTGCTGGCGGGTTTGGTCGCCGGGCTGTTTACCGGCGCCGGTCGGCGTCTGGCCGCCCTGGCCCGCGCCCGCTCGCTGCACCATCGCGTCACCGTGCTGGAGCGCCAGCTGGAGGCCGCCCAGGCAGCCGCCGCTCCGTCCGCTCCCTCTGAGGATATTCCGTTACCCCCATGACCAATCCTGTTTTCTGTGCTCTCGACACCACCGACACCGCCGAAGCGGTGCGGCTGGCCCACCAATTGTCCGGCCTGGTGGGCGGCATCAAGCTGGGGCTTGAATTCCACACCGCCAACGGCTCCGACGGCATCCGCGCCGTGGCCGAAGCCGGAATGCCGATCTTCCTGGACCTGAAGTTCCACGACATCCCCAACACCGTGGCCGGAGCCATGCGCTCCGCCGTGCGGCTGGCTCCGGTCATGACCACTCTGCACGCTATCGGCGGCGCCGAGATGATGAAGGCCGCAGTGGATGCCGCTGGAGACGCCGCCGCCAAACATGGCGTGGCCCGCCCGAAGATTCTCGCCGTCACCGTGCTGACCAGCATGGGCCAAAGCGAGCTGCCGACCATCGGCGTCGACGGCTTGGTCCTTGATCAGGTCAAGCGGCTGGCCTCGCTGGCGGTTTCTGCCGGAGTGGACGGCATCGTCTGCTCGCCCCTGGAAGTCGATCATCTGCGCGCCCTGCTGGGCCCGGACGTTGCCCTGGTCATTCCCGGCATCCGCCCGGCCTGGTCCGCCGCCAATGATCAGAAGCGGGTGCTGACCCCCAAGGAAGCCATCGCCAAAGGCGCCGATTATCTGGTGATCGGCCGTCCCATCACCGCCGCCGCCGACCCGGCGGATGCGGCCAGGCGCATTCAGGATGAACTGAAATGAGCGGCAAATCGGTGAAGGTTAAAATCTGCGGTCTGACCGACGAAGAGATGGTGGACGCCGCCATCGACGCCGGTGCCGATTTCGTCGGCGTGGTGTTCTTCGACAAAAGCCCCCGCAACGTCACCATCGAGCGCGCCAACGAGCTGTTGGAATTCGTGCCCGAGGAGGTGCAGCGGGTCGGCCTGTTCGTCGATCCCACCAATCAGTTCCTCGACCAGATCATGAACAATCTGCGGCTTGATCTGTTCCAGTTCCATGGCTCCGAGACGCCCGAGCGCATCGACGAAGTCCATATGGAATATGGAATGCCGGTGATGAAGGCCTTGGGCGTTTCCACCGCCGCCGACCTGGACGCCGCCCAGGCTTATGCCGAGGTTTGCGACTGGCTGCTGTTCGACGCCAAGCCCCCCGTTGGGGCCGACCGTCCGGGCGGCAATGCGGCACCCTTCGACTGGGCTTTGCTGGCCGGGCGCAAATGGTCTTGCCCCTGGATGCTGGCCGGCGGCCTGCATTCGGGCAACGTGGCCGAAGCCATCCGCCTGTCGGGCGCGCGGGCCGTCGATGTCTCGTCGGGCGTGGAAAATGCGCCGGGCGTCAAAGACGCCGAAAAGATCGCCGCCTTCATCCGCGCCGCCAAGGGCGCCTGAGTCGAACGGGAAAGACCTGCCATGCTCGACGATGATCCCGACGTCCTCAGGCTGTTTTCCCGCATCGGCCAGATCGTCGTCTATCATCGCCACCTGCATCAGGCGCTGCACGACTGCTGCACGGCCATCTTCGCCATCCAGGGCTTCGACAGCTTCTTCGCCCAGGCCATGATGGACGATCAGGAAACCGAGGTGGTGCTGAAGACCTGGCGCAATCTGGTGAAGGACGAGCTGGAAGCCACCGACCCCGACGCCCTGCGCCCCCTGCTGTTCCTGTGGCAGCGGATGACCCAGGTGAACGCCGCCATGCTGGAAATCTCGGCCCGGCGCTGGATTACCGACGCTCCCATCCCTCAGGCCGTCGCCGAATTCGACGACTTACAGGAACCCACCCTGGCCGGAGCCAATCTGCCCTTGGAACGGGTTATCCTGGACGCCGCAAATCTGTGCGCCGCCCTGGCCCTGATCGCCGCCCGCTGGGCCGACGAGCGTGGGAACGCCCTGCTGGAACAAGCCTGGACCATGGCCGAAGGGCGGCAAAACTGAGCTGATCCCCATTCCCCCCAGTAAGGCTTCTGTAAGGCTTAGGGGTACCGCTTGGGGCGCCGCTTGGGATGGGCCTCGAACAAAATCCCTCCGCTTCCGTCCCGGTTTGTGCTTTAGTACCGCCTTTCCAAGCCGCATATCGGGCTCTTGAGTATCGCATGCAGACCTTGAACACCTTTCGCGCCGGGCCGGATGAGCGCGGTCATTTCGGGATTTTCGGCGGACGCTATGTCTCCGAAACTCTGATGCCTCTGATCCTGTCGGTGGACAAAGCCTATAAGGAAGCCAAGGCGGACCCCGCCTTCGCCGCCGAGCTGTCCGGCTATCTGAAGCATTATGTGGGACGCCCCAGCCCGCTCTATTTCGCCAGCCGGCTGACCGAAGCCTTTGGCGGCGCCAAGATCTATCTGAAGCGCGAAGACCTGAACCATACCGGCGCGCACAAGATCAACAACTGCATGGGCCAGATCCTGCTGGCCAAGCGCATGGGAAAGACCCGCATCATCGCCGAAACCGGCGCCGGCCAGCATGGCGTGGCGACGGCGACGGTCTGCGCCTTGTTCGGCCTGTCCTGCGTCATCTATATGGGCGCCACCGACATCGAACGTCAGGCTCCCAACGTCTTCCGCATGAAGCTGCTGGGCGCTGAAGTCCGCCCCGTCACCTCGGGCGCCGGCACCCTGAAGGACGCCATGAACGACGCCATGCGCGACTGGGTGGCCAACGTCCACGACACTTATTACATGATCGGCACCGTCGCCGGGCCGCATCCCTATCCGGCCATGGTCCGCGACTTCCAAACCGTCATCGGCGACGAAACCCGCAGCCAGATTCAGGAAGCCGAAGGCCGTCTGCCCGACAGCCTGGTGGCCTGCATCGGCGGCGGCTCCAACGCCATGGGCCTGTTCCATCCCTTCCTGGACGACCGCGATGTGCGCATCATCGGCGTCGAAGCGGCCGGGCACGGCATTCCCACCGGGAAACATGCCGCCTCGCTGACCGGCGGCAAGCCCGGCGTGCTGCACGGCAACCGCACTTATCTGTTGCAGGATGACGACGGCCAGATCACCGAAGCCCATTCCATTTCCGCCGGCCTGGATTATCCCGGCATCGGGCCGGAACATTCCTGGCTGCATGATATCGGCCGCGTCGAATATGTCTCGGCCACCGATAGTCAGGCGCTGGAAGCGTTTCAGCTGACCACCCGCCTGGAAGGCATCATCCCGGCCCTGGAATCGTCCCACGCCATCGCCTACGCCAAGACCGTGGCCAAGGATCTGGGCAAGGATCACATCATGGTCATCTGTCTGTCCGGCCGTGGCGACAAAGACGTGAACACCGTGGCCAAGGCCATGGGCAATGCCACGCCGGGAGGTCTGTAAGATGAGCCGTCTCGCCGCCCGTTTCGCCAAGCTGAAGGCTGAGAACCGCGCCGGTCTGATCACCTTCATCACCGCCTGCGATCCCGATCTGGCAACCAGTCAGCAACTGCTGAACGGAATGCCCGCCGCCGGGGCCGACATCATCGAACTCGGAATGCCCTTCACCGATCCCATGGCCGACGGCCTGGCGATTCAGCTGGCCTCCCAGCGGGCCTTGAAGGCCGGCGGTTCCCTGAAGATCACCCTGGATATGGTCCGCGCCTTCCGCCAGACCGATACCCAGACTCCCATCGTCCTGATGGGCTATTACAACCCCATCCATTGCCGCGGCGTCGAAGAATTCTGCGTCGAAGCCGGCAAGGCCGGGGTGGATGGGCTGATCATCGTCGATCTGCCCCCCGAAGAAGCCGAAGAGCTGGCCGGCCCCGCCCGCGCCAACGGCATCGACTTCATTTTCCTGACCGCGCCGACCACCGACGACGCCCGTCTGCCGGTGGTGCTGGAACGAGCTTCGGGCTTCGTTTACTACGTCTCGATCACCGGCGTCACCGGCACGGCCTCGGCCAGCCGCGACGCCATCGAGTCGTCGGTCGCCCGCCTGCGCCGTCACACCGCTCTGCCGGTGGCTGTCGGCTTCGGCATCAAGGATATCAAGGCCGCCGCCGAGGTGGCCGAACTGGCCGACGCCGCCGTTGTCGGCTCGGCCATCGTGTCGCGTCTGGCCGCCGGGCTGGACGCCGAAGGCAAGCCCCGGCCCGGTCTGGTGGCCGAAGTGCTGCAATTCGTCGGAGAGCTGGCCAAGGGCGTGCATTCCGCCCGTCGCCCGCATCCCGCAGGTTAAGAAGAGAGAGTTTCCGCCATGAGCTGGCTTACCGATTTCGTCCGTCCGAAGATTCAGCGCCTGGTCGCCCCGCGCGAGGTGCCGGACAATCTGTGGGGCAAATGCCCGCAATGCGGCCATATGATCTTCCACCGCGACCGCGACAAGAACCTGTCGGTCTGCCCGCAATGCGACCATCACATGCGGCTGAACGTCAAAAAGCGCCTGGAGCTGCTGTTCGACGAAGGCAAATATCAGCGCATCGAGCTGCCCAAGAACATCACCGACCCGCTGAAGTTCAAGGACAGCAAGCGTTACGTCGATCGCCTGAAGGATTCCCAGGCCAAGACCAGCGAGCAGGACGCCATCGTCGTCGCTCATGGCAAGATCGGCGGCAACGCCGTGGTGACCGCCGCCTTTAATTTTGAATTCATGGGCGGCTCCATGGGCATCGCCGTCGGCGAGGGCATTGTTGCCGCCGCCGAGCTGGCCATCTTGCAAGACGCCGCTCTCATCATCATTCCGGCCTCGGGCGGGGCGCGTATGCAGGAAGGCATCCTCAGCCTGATGCAGATGGCCCGCACCACCGTCGCCGTGGACAAGGTCCGCGAAAAGGGTCTGCCCTATATCGTTCTGCTGACCGACCCCACCACCGGCGGCGTCTCGGCCAGCTTCGCCATGCTGGGCGACATTCACATCTCGGAACCCGGCGCCGTCATCGGCTTTGCCGGCGCCCGCGTCATCGAAACCACCATCCGCGAAAAGCTGCCCGAAGGCTTCCAGCGCGCCGAATATCTGCTGGAACACGGCATGGTCGATATGGTGGTCCACCGTTCCAAGCTGCGGGAAACCATCGGTAGCACCCTGTCGCTGCTGCGTCAGCGCGGCGTTGCCGGCGAGCTGGTGACCCTGGCCGTGGACACTCCCGATGAATTCGACGCCGACGCCAATGCCTGACGCCGTTCTTGAACGGCTGAAGGGGCTGCACCCCAAAGTGATCGACCTGGCCCTTGGCCGGGTCGAACGCTTATTGGCCGCCCTGGATCACCCCGAACGCAAGCTGCCGCCGGCGGTGCATATCGCCGGAACCAACGCCAAGGGCTCGACGGTGGCCAATCTGCGAGCCATGGCCGAAGCGGCCGGGCAGCGGGTTCACGCTTATACCTCGCCCCATCTGGTGCGCTTCGCCGAACGCATCCGCGTCGCCGGCGAGATCATCGGCGATGGGCCGCTGACCGCCCTGCTGGAAGAGTGCGAGA
>Ga0209415_10010278_pt1 | contig 15939 bp, 20 predicted proteins | sample PeaSoiSIISIP2007_FD_187696 | JGI IMG/M metagenome (GOLD analysis project Ga0209415, IMG submission 187696) | Peat soil microbial communities from Weissenstadt, Germany - SII-SIP-2007 (SPAdes) (version 2) | ecosystem: Environmental > Terrestrial > Soil > Wetlands > Peat | place: Germany...
ATCAATCGGGGGGACCCAATTCCGGGGAATTAGCGGATTGGGATAGGGCCATCGCGGCGGATGGCCCTGTTGGATCTACCGGTCAATGAACGTTGGCGGTGATGATGGACCCGATCTTCGAGAAGACGTTGTTGACGGTGGAGCTCAATGCCGGCATGGCCGCCACGGCCGCTACCGCCACCATTCCCGCCATCAACGAATACTCGACAAGGTCTTGGCCTTGGCAATCCTGCCAGAAATCGGCTTTGAGAATACGTTTAATCATTCCAGATTCCTCCTCATTTACCCGCTCGGGCCGGCTTCAGCCGGGGGCGGCTCGGTTTCGGTTGGCGAGTGCCGGCAAGCCGGCCACTCGCGAATTACACATTGCGGAACGCGGCGACGTCAGTTGACATTGGCGGTGATGATGGACCCGATCTTCGAGAAGACGTTGTTGACGGTGGCACCCAGTACCGGCATGGCCGCCACCGCGGCTACCGCCACCATGCCCGCCATCAGGGCATACTCGACGAGGTCCTGGCCCTGGCAATCCTGCCAGAAATCGGCTTTCAGAATACGTTGGATCATCGGAATCACTCCTTCCTTTGTTTCTTTCAGCCGGGCCGGCCTCAGCCGGTGCGGCTCGCTTTCGGTTTCGGTTGGCGAGTGCCGTTGGCTGGCCACTCGCGTGTTATACATCAAGGGCGACGGATGGGATCATTGCGGATGGGTTGAAGTCATGGCATCGCCGCCGTAACCATGGAGGCGATCTTCGAGTACACATTGTTCACCGTTGCACTAAGCAGAGGCATGGCGGCCACGGCGGCTACCGCCACCATTCCCGCCATCAGGGCATACTCGACGAGGTCCTGCCCCTGGGTGTCGTTCCAGAACTTTTTCAAGTAGACATGCATTTGATCTTGTCTCGATTCCGTCTGGAATCGTCTTCGCAATTAAGACATTAACAGCGCGGGTCCTTCCGGAACATCCGCAGAAGCTCTTACATTTCGGAGTGTTTTATCTGAACCCGGCGCTCATGTGCTAAGTGCCGGCCATCGGTCTCGGTTCAGCCGCGCGCGGGGAGGAGTCCGAAAAACGGAGACTTCTTCTTGGGGGCTTCCTCTTTGCCGAGCAGCCGTTCGGAAAGCGCGTGGATGCTGCGCCCGAAGTAGGACCCGGGGGCGACGGGTTTCCCCTCCAGGAGAGCGGCCTGCACGCCTTCGTAATCGTTGCTCAACAGGGCCCAGGGATCGAGTTTCAGGGCGGTTTGCACGTCTTCGCGCTTGAGGCCGGTAGAGGGGGTGTAGCGGGTCACCAGCAGTTTCAGGCGGGCTTTGTCCACGGAGATTTTTTCCAGGCATTCCATGGCGCGGCGGGTGGCGTGAAGGGCCGCCAGTTCGTTGGTGGTAACGAGCAGGACATCATCGGAGAGGGCTGCGAATCCAAATCCCGGCGCATTGGCGCCGGCCAGGTCCAGAACGATGGCATCGTAGTGGCGCCGCCAGAAGCTCAGCAATTCCTCGGCCGCTTGTTGGTCGATATCCACAATGGTGGCCGGGTTTTGCGGGGCCAGCAGGACATCCACTCCCTGATAGGGCACGGTCAGGCGTCCCCAAAGGTCATCGTCCATGCGGCTCCAGTCGCGCACCGCGTCGCCTAGATGGAAGTCCGACTTCAGTTTGAAGAAAAAGGCGATGCTCGAGGTGACGAAGTCGGCATCCACCAGCAAGACTTTGGGAACGCCGCTGCGTTTGATCTCGACGGACAGGTACGCGGCCACGGTGCTGGCTCCGCAACCCGGCTTGCCAGGCAGCGCGCAATAGACCTTGGCGGACTTCGCGGGTGTCGCCGGCGGGTGCAGGCGCGCCAGGCGCTCCAGCACGCCCCTGACCTGTTCGGTGGTGGGGTCCGCGACGAATTCGCCGGCGCCCTGACGCAAACACCGCAGGATGACATCCGCATCGTTGGACGAATTCAGGGCCACGACCGGGACTTTGGCGGCCGCTTCGGAGACGAGGAGCAACGCGTGTTCGGGATTGGACGCCACATCCAGGAAGCAGAGATTGCAGCCATCCCGCAGCACGATGGCGGCGATCTCGCCGGCCAGGGGATACTGCGATATAAATCGGACATCCGCAAACCCCTGGTCGCTCAGGGCCGAGCGGATGCGGAGCCCCATGGGGGCGTTGGGACAGACGACCAGCGGTTTCCAATCCAGCCGCGATTCTTTGGTGGCCCGCTTTTGCGTGTGCTCGAACATTGCCTACACTTCAACATCGGCGGAGCGGCGGGAAAAGGTTAGGGGGCGGCCGGGAAAAGTGCGGTTTCCACGGAGCAATTTTTGTTGAGACGGTGCCGCCGCTGCGGCACCATATATGCGTGAGGGGAAAATGGTCTTATCATCCAAAGAATGTCGCACAGGTTGCGGAGGCGTACTGTATGGGAATACTGAGTTTGCCGGAGGCGGCAGCGTTCGAGGAGCACTACATCACATGCGCGCGTTGTGCCGGAATCGTCGAGTCTGCCGATCGGTACGTTGAGGCCATGCGGGAGGCCGCGAGGATGCTAAGGGGGTTCGGCCGCAAGAGAGCGGACACCGCGACGGATTGAGACCCGGCCGGCAGGGGCGCGCACAGCCTGGAACCGATGTGGTACGCTGATTCCCGGCAGGGGAGGTGACCACCATGTCGAGAGCTGTGTTCTTTCTGCTGGCCGCCATGACGGTGTTCGCGGCGGACGATCCCTGGGCCAAGGTTCGCGACCTCAAGGGCGGCACCGAACTGCGCATCTACAAGAGAGGTACGGCGCCGCCAGTGCTTGCGAAGATGGACCAGTTGACCGGGGAAAATCTGATCGTGGTGGTGAAGACCGAGCAGATCGCCATCGCCCGGGACCAGATCGACCGGGTGGACTACCGCCCGGTGAAGTCCCGGGTGACTGCCGAGACCAAAACCCAGACTACCGATCCGGATACGCGGCCCGGCCCTTACGGATCGCGCTCTCCCGGGACTTCCACGTCTACGAATGTTGGGGTCGCTTCCAAGCCGGACTTCGAAGAGATCTACCGCCGTCCCACTCCGCCGCCCAAGAAATAGGAGATGAGACCTCCGATTCCGTTCGCAGAGGTGCAACGGGCTCTGCAGTCCGGTTTGCCGTCCGTGGCGCTGGCCACCATTGTCATGGCAGCGGGGCTGGCGGCCAGCGTTCTTTCCCGGTTGCGATCGCGCGATCCGTTGCTGCGCTGGTTCGGTATTTTTGCGTTACTCTACGGCCTGCGGCTGTTCACCGAGAACACGCTGGTGGGTGTGGCCACCGGCATCAGCCGCCAGAGCCTGCTCGCGGCCACCCGGGTCATCACGTACTCGATCCCGATTCCGTATGCCCTTTTCTTCCGCGAGTTCGGCGAGTGGTACGGGGCCGGCTGGAAGAGATTGATTTCGATCTGGGTGTGGGCGCAGGTGGTGTTTGCCCCGCTGGCGATCATGACCGCAGTGATCGGTGGCTACCCGGCGCCGGCCGAGCTGGCGAACACCGTCCTGGTCTCGGCCGGCACGTCGGCTGCTCTTCTGGAAGTCTGGCGGCGCAGCCGCCCGGACCCGGGTCGAGCCGTGTTGAAGTACTCGCTCACCGTGGGCCTGGTTTGTGTGTTGCTCACGAACCTGGGATTGGCGGGCAACTCGGTCGAGCCGTTGGGATTCCTCGTGCTCCTCTGCGGTCTGGCTTACACGGCGGCCAGGCACGCCATTGACCAGGAACAAAAACTGATCGCAGTAGCGCAGGAGATGGAGACGGCCCGCCGCATCCAGACCTCGATTTTGCCGGCGAGCCTGCCCGAGTTGAAGGGCTTGCGGATGGCCGCCCGTTACCAGCCCATGACGGCGGTGGCCGGGGATTTCTACGATTTCCTGCGGGTGGACGAACGGCGCGTGACGATTCTGGTGGCGGACGTTTCCGGGCACGGGGTGCCCGCCGCGCTGATCGCTTCGATGCTGAAGGTGGCGTTCGCCGGGCAGTCGGACCACGCCTGCGACCCGGCAGCCATTCTGGCCGGACTGAACGCCTCCCTGGCCGGACTGCTGGCCGGTCAGTTCGTGACAGCGGCGTGCGTGTTCATCGATCTCGAAACCCAGGCGGTGACTTACGCGGGCGCGGGACATCCGCCGTCTCTGCTTTTGCAGCGGGGCACTGGAGAAGTCATCGAACTGGCGGAGAACGGGCTGTTCCTGGGGCCGTTCCGGCATGCCCGCTATGCGAACGTCACCGCGCCGTTCCAGCAGGGCGACAAACTGCTGCTCTACACCGACGGCATCATCGAGGCGACGATGCAGGACCAGCAGCCATTCGGCGGCCAGCGGTTGAAGGAGTTCATCCGCGAGCGCCAGCTTGCCGAGCCTTCTTTATTCGTGGACCAGTTGTTCCAGGCGGTTTCCAGCCCGGTACAGGAAGATGACCTGACGGTCGTGGTCGCTCAATCCGCGTAGGCGTCCCGGCGTGTGTCGGATTGACCCAAATGTGTGTTCATCGGCCGACGGCTGGGGGAGTCTGCACGATGGACAGTAGCAGGCAAAACACCACCAAAACCGCGAGACCCGCTGCGACAAGCATAAAATCCTCTCACCTCTATAGATCGGCAGAGCAATTGGATTGCCGTAGATCGAAAGCGGGGGTTGGGGGCCCGAAAAAAGGGGGTTGGGGGTTGGGGTTGTGAAGGGGTGCGGATAAATATCGTGATACGATATAAAAGTGGCGAGAGTTCGACAGCGGACTGCGCAAGACGACGATTTGACGGCGGCGGATTATCGGTCGCTGGGCGCGTTTCGGTACCAGATCCGGCGATTCCTGCATTTCAGCGAAGAGGCGGCCAAGGCCGAGGGATTGGAGCCGCAGCAGCACCAGATGCTGCTGGCCGTACGGGCTTTGGACGAGCCGGAAGGACCGACGGTCGGAAGCCTGGCGGAGCACCTCATCATCCGGCACCATAGCGCGGTGGGCCTGATTGACCGGCTCGCGGAGAGGGGGCTGGTGGAGCGCACCCGCGGGCAGGAGGATCGGCGGCAGGTCAGGGTCCGGCTAACCGCCGAAGGGGAAGGCAAGCTCAGGCGGCTTTCGACGGCGCACCGCGAGGAACTGCGCACCTCCGGCCGGATGCTGGTGGAGACGCTGGGCGGGCTGCTGTCCACAAAATAGCGAAAATGTACACCAAAACTAAGGCAGATACTTTACAGACACTGGGCGATTTCACTACCACCCGGCGGGTGGTGTGGCTCGCGTTGCTGGCCGCCGGAATCGGGCTGGCCAGCGCCTTCATCGCACTGGCGCTTCTGAGACTGATCGGGCTGTTTACGAACCTGTTCTTCTTCGGGCGCTGGAGCACCGCGATGGTTTCGCCCGCGGGGAACCGGCTGGGGCTTTGGGAGGTGCTGGTTCCCGTGGGTGGGGCGCTGATCATCGGGGTGATGGCGCGCTACGGTTCGGAGCGCATCCGGGGGCACGGCATCCCGGAGGCCATCGAGGCCATCCTGATCAACGGCAGCCGCGTGGAGCCGAAAGTGGCGATACTGAAGCCGCTCTCGAGCGCCATCTCGATCGGCTCGGGCGGGCCGTTCGGCGCGGAAGGGCCGATCATTATGACCGGCGGCGCGTTCGGATCGATGATCGCACAGCTCTTCCACCTTTCGAGTACCGAGCGGAAGACGCTGCTGGTGGCGGGGGCGGCGGGCGGCATGTCGGCGACCTTCGCGTCGCCGGTGGCGGCAGTTTTGCTGGCCGTGGAGCTGCTGCTGTTCGAGTGGAAGCCGCGGAGCCTGATCCCGGTGGCGCTGGCCAGCGTGGCGGCGGGCGCGGCGCGGAGGTACATCCTGGGGCTGGGCCCGCTGTTTCCGGTGCCGCCGCATCCGGTGTTCATCGGCCCCGAAGGACTGCTGGGGTGCGTGGTGGCGGGGGTGCTGGCGGGCGCGCTTTCCGCGCTTCTGACAGCCGCGGTGTACGGCGCGGAAGACCTTTTCCGGCTGCTTCCCATCCACTGGATGTGGTGGCCGGCGCTGGGCGGCATGGCGATCGGGCTGGGCGGGCTGATCTTCCCGCAGGCGCTGGGGGTGGGGTACGACACCATCGGCGCGCTGCTACAGGGCGACGTGCCGCGGAAGCTGATCGTAGGCATTCTGTTGGTGAAGTCGGTGATCTGGGCGGTGTCGCTGGGGTCGGGAACGTCCGGCGGGGTGCTGGCGCCGCTGCTCATGATGGGCGGGGCGTTGGGCGGCCTGGAGGCCGGGTTTCTGCCGCATGAAGGCGCGGGATTCTGGCCGCTGGTCAGCATGGGCGCGATCCTGGGCGGCACCATGCGCTCGCCGTTCACGGGCGTGATCTTCGCGCTGGAACTGACTCACGATGTCAACATGCTGGTGCCGCTGCTGCTGGCGGTGACCATCGCGCATGGTTTCACGGTGCTGACGCTGCGGCGGTCGATTCTCACCGAAAAAGTCGCGCGGCGGGGCTACCATTTGAGCCGAGAGTATGCGGTGGATCCATTGGAAATCCTGATGGTCCGCGAGGTGATGCGGAGCAACATCGTCGCTCTTCCGGCGAAGACCACCCGAGCGGAACTGGCCAGCGCCCTGAAGCCCGATCACGAACGGCGCGGCCAGTTTCTGTATCCGGTGGTGGATGGAGATCACACGCTGGCCGGCGTGATCACGCGCACCCGCCTCGAAGAACTGGTGGAGGACGGGGCCTCGCCGGAGCGGCCGCTGGGCGAGATGGCGAACCGCAATCCCCAGGTGGCTTACGCCGGCGAGCCGCTGCGGGCGGTGGTATACCGCATGGCCGAGACGGGTTTCACACGCATGCCGGTGGTGGAGAGCGGCGAAAGCGGTACGCTGGTGGGAATGGTTTCGTTGAACGACCTGCTGCGGGCCCGGACCCGCTCGCTCGAAGAGGAGCGGCGGCGGGAGCGCGTGCTGCGGATTCACTTGCCGTTCCGGATTGGGCGGGAGAAGCGGGAGGTGGGCTCGCCAAAGCGCAAGGGGGCAAAGGCGTCAGAATAGGCCTGCCTCACTGAGGCCGGACTGTGTGCCGGTCGACCAGACGCCGGCGTCGCCGGTAATATATCGACAGACACCGATGCGCACGCGAATCTCTCTTCCTCTGGCGCGACGCGGTGATTGGATGGGGCAACCTTTCCGTGAAGGACGGCGGGTCCGTGAAGGACGGCGGGTCCGTGAAGGACGGCGGGTCCGTGAAGAACGGCGAGCTCCAGTCCGAGCTCGGCTATGTGGGATCGCGCCCACCGGGCGATCGCGTCTTCAAGCGGGAACTCGAGGCGGAGCTGGATCGCATGCGAGTTTTTCTGGGGCTGGAACGGTGAGCGTCTGTTCGGAGGGGCGCCTTCTCCATCGACCATCTGACGCGTTCCGCTATGAAACCGGCAAACGGTCCGATGTCCATCTCGATACTGGCGCGGTCCAGCGCCGTGAGGTAGGCGGTGCGGTCCTCGATGCGGATGACGGTCCAGGGATAGCCTCCCGAGGCGAGCATGGCATTCATCAGGAATCTTGCTATGCGGCCGTTCCCATCGGGATAGGGGTGAACGTAGCCGAAGAGCCAGTGTCCGAGAACCGCGCGCACGCCGGGGTCCGGCTCTTTCTCCAGCAAGTCGAACAGGGCGGGCATGGCATCGCGCACTGCTTCCCAGCGCGGCGGCACGTAGCGCGAAGTGCGCAGATAGACCGCGTCGTTGCGGTAGCCGGCCAGAGCGGATGGCGCAATCAGACCGGCCCCCACGCAGGGCTGAAAGAGCTCGCGGTACCAGTCGCGATGGGCGGTCCGGACCAGGCGGCCGGGATTGGCTCCCGCCAGAATCTCGCCGACATTTGCCTTCACGACCTGGAAGGCCTGCCAGTAACCGCGCGCGGCCAGAGCGTCGCGGCTCTGCCGGTCCGCGTCATGATGCTCCGGGTCCCAGTTGCCCGCCCCCACGCGCTCGATCAGCTCCGGCGAAACGGTGTAGCCTTCGATGGACAAGGAGTGGTAGGCATCGCTGCGATAGATATCCTGCACGAACTTGAGATACTTGGCCTTGGCAGCCGGGAGACCGGGCGGCGATGGAAAGACTTCGAGAACCTTCCCCCTCATCGATTCCCACATCGCCTGCATCCGCCCGACAATAGGCGCGGCCGCCGCGGATGGCGCGAGCGCCGCACGGTTCCCGAAAGGATCGGTCTCCCGCACGCCGTATCCGGCGGCCTTCATGGTGGCGACGATCTCATCGGCGGCGTCGGCGCGGCCGATGTGGCGGAACGCCCCGGCCAGCCGGCCCGCAACGACGGAATGTCCACCCTCGAGCAGACGCCGGAGCGGTTCCGATGGGTCGCGCAAGCTCGCCAGCACGACCTGGGTTTCGATGGGATGGCTGGCGAAGAAAGCCTCCGACACGCGGACGATTGCCGCCGCCGGAGAGAAGAGCCGCAGGCCATCGCGCGACGTCAGGTCGGCGGCAGGCGGCATGTGCGGCTGCTTGAGGTCATAGAGCGATGTGCCAAACAGCAGCGCGACCTTGTTGTTGGAGCCTTTCGGGCTATAAACGATGACCTGTGCCGGAATGACGGTGTTCTCCGCATGCAGGAGGAGCGACTGCTCGGGCGAAAGGTACCACTCGTCCCCGAAGCGCTCGCCGCAGTAACGGGCGCAGAATTCCCAGAAGGACGCATACCACGGCGTGCTGTCGCCGTCTCGCGCACCCGGACTGGAGGAGATCAACCATCCCTTGATGGCCTCCTGCAGGAAACCGTTGTGCAGCAGCCGTTCACGATCGGTGCGGCCGAGGTCCTGCGATTGAAAGACGCGCCGTCCGCCTTTCTGGAGGTGGCGAAGGGCCGTCAGGGAGCGGGCGAGCTTTTCGTTCGGTGTGGCCATCGTGAGCTCCTTGCGGAGAATTGCAAGTGTTTATTGCTGTACCGGTACAAGTATATGATGCTGGATGGATGCAAGTCAATGGTGTTGGACGATCGCAAGTCGATCATGCGCTCCTCAGCACCGTCTCACCGAGGTTGCGGGAGGGTTGCGGGCCGGCGGCGACGCCGGCGTTGGCGGGTGATATATTGACAGGCATTGATGCGCGCGCGAATCATCCTTGCTCTCACCCTCTGCCAAGCCGCTTGGGGCGCCGACTGGCTGACCTTCGGACACGATCCGCAACGGACGGGTTGGGCGTTCGAGGAGACGAAGATCACTCCCGAGAACGTGGCGCAGATGACGCTTGCCTGGAAGACGAAGCTGAAGAACGAGCCGTACAGTCTTTCGGCGTTGACGGCTCCCGTGGTGGCGAGCGGCATTTCGACCAGCAAGGGCGTGCGCAGCGTGGTGTATGTCGCGGGAATTACGGGAACGGTGTTCGCGCTGGACGCGGCCACCGGCGAAGAACTGTGGAACCACGCGTTCAAGTACGTGGTGCTGCCGGGGAAGGGCGGGTACCAGGGCACGTTTCTCTGCCCCAACGGGATCACGGCGACGCCGGTGATCGATAAGACCACGAACACGCTCTACGTGATTGCAGGGAACGGCGCTTTGTACGGGCTCGACCTGGGAAGCGGCACGGTGCGCTACGGGCCGGTGCAACTGGTGGCGGCGTTCTCGAAGAACTCGAGCCTGAACCTGGTGGATGGAGTCCTCTACACGGTGCTGGCGCAGGGGTGCGGCCAGGGGCTCTCGGGATTCTATTCGGTGGACGTGCGCGACCGCCATCATCCCGTGATTCACCAGATGCTGCTTTCGAATACCGATACGGGTGGAGTTTGGGGCCGCGGCGGGGCGGTGATCGGGACCAATGGCCGCGTGTACGGCTCGACGGCGGACGGGGTGTTCGATCCGGCGGCGGGAGATTACTCCGACACGGAGATCGCGGTGTCGCAGAAAGACCTCACGCTGCTGGACTACTTTCTGCCGCTGAACTGGCAGTACATCCGGCGCAAGGATTTCGACCTGGGAGCGGCCAGCCCGGTGTTCTTCGGCTGGAAGAATCGAAATCTGCTGGCGGCGGGGGCGAAGGAGGGGCTGGTGTACCTGCTGGACGCGGAAAACCTGGGGGGAAGCGATCACCAGTCGACGCTCTATACGAGTCCGCGCCTGGGCAACGACAAGCAGGTGTGCTGCGAGGGGCTGGGTATCTGGGGCGGCATTTCAACGGCGCGGGACCTGGACGGGCAGACGTGGTTGATCGTGCCGATGGGCGGACCGCCGGCGGCGGACGGTCCGAGATTTCCGATCGCCAACGGGCCGGCGCCGCACGGAAGCTTGATGGCGCTGAAGGTAGTTGCCGATGCGAAGGGCAGTCCCGGGCTCGAGCCGGTTTGGGTGTCGGGCGATTTCGACATGCCGGACCCGGCGGTGATCGCCAACGGGGTGGTCTTCGCGCAATCGACGGGGTCGAACGAGGTGCAGCGCGGCGGCGAGGCCGTGCGGGTGAAGAGCAATCATCCGTCGGTGCTGAAGGCGCTCGATTTGAAGACCGGCAAGGAACTGTTCAACAGCGGGACGGCTATCGAGTCATGGGTGCATTTCAGCGGCCTCGCGGTTTCGGACGGACGGGTGTTCGCGGTGGACCACGATTCGAACGTCTACGCGTTCGGCTTGCCGGCGCCGACTTCGCGGTAGCGGAAGCAATCGACGAGGTGGTCGTTGACCATGCCGGTGGCCTGCATGAAGGCGTAGCAGATGGTCGAGCCGACAAACGTGAAACCGCGCTTGCGGAGATCCTTGCTCATGGCGTCGGATTCGGCGGTGCGGGCCGGCAGGTCCTTCATGGTGCGGCGGGCGTTCAGGATGGGTTGCCCGCCGGTGAACTGCCAGATGTACCGGTCGAACCTGCCGAACTCCTCTTGGATGGCGAGGAACGACTTGGCGTTGCGGATGGCGGCGGCGATCTTGAGGCGGTTGCGGACGATTCCTTCGTCGGCCAGCAGGGCAGCGACTTTGCGCGTGTCGAAGCGGGCGACCTTGCGCGGGTCGAAACCGGCGAATGCCTTGCGGTAGTTCTCGCGCTTGTTGAGGATGGTCGACCAGCTCAGCCCGGCCTGGGCGCCTTCGAGGATTACAAATTCGAACAGGGCGCGATCGTCGTGGAGGGGGACACCCCATTCGGTATCGTGGTAGGCGGTGTAGCGATCGCCGGTTGCCCAGGGGCATCGAGTAGTCATGGGCGATCGTACTCGGCGGGTTCAGCAGGTGGAATCTTCGCCATCACCTGCCGGAATCTCTCGTAGCTTCCGCTGGCGGCTTTTTCTTTGAGGCGTTCGAACTCGAGAACGCGCTCTTCGAAGGCCGCGGCAAATAGATCCTCGACGGAAACATTCTCCGCAGCGGCAATCTCGGCGGCGCGCTGATACAGTTCCTGGGAAACACTGATGGTCAGGTTCACCTTTGGCCTCCAACGAGAGTGAGCATCTCCCTCGGGCTGATCACCCGGACTCCAAACCGTTCGGCGCCCGTGAAATCCTTGGCGTTGAACGTCACCAGTGCGGACCTCGACCGGACAGCCACCTCCAGAATACGATCATCGTCCGGGTCTCGCAATGCCGGCCGCCAGCGGGAGTAGATCTGCACCAGATGGGATCGGCTGCAAAGGTACTCCACGAAGTCGTCGATGTCCTGCAAGGTCAGGTCCGCGTCCGAGGCTCCCCGTTTCAGCACTGCCTCGTACTCGAACGCGAGAGTGGGTGAAATGACCGGACGCCATAGCCGCCCCTCGAGTGTCTGGAGTAGCTGGAAGGAAGCGCCTAGGCTTGATCGGAAGGCGGCGACAAGTACGTTGGTATCAAGCACGACTTCAATCATGCTCGGCCATGGATTATTGCTGATCCTTTTTCTCGCCGGGGCGTAAGAGTGTCGGGGGCTTCTTGGCGGCCGGCTTGGCGGCTTCGGCGGCTGCCTGGTCGGCGGCCTTCTTGTCGTCGGCCTGCTTGGCCTCGCGCTCCACCGGCGTCATGGACTCTTCCAACGCCTTCCTTTGCTTCTGCTCGCGCGCCTCGACGTCCTGCGTGCGCTTGCCCAGGTCCTCCTGGGCGGCTTGCAGGCTGTCGGTCGAGGTTTCGATGGCGGTGCGCAGGACGAATTCGTAGCGGTCGAAGTCTTTGGGGTGGCTGTCCTGGACCTTCTGCAGGATGGGAAGCGCTTCCTTGGTCGTGGACTCCACCGCCTTCAATCCGGGCTTCATGTCCGCCTTGTGGGAGAGCGCCGCGTCGGTGACGTCGTCGATGGCGTCGATGATTTTGGCGTAGTCGTCGAGCGCGTCGTGGATGAGGACGGAGCGGCCGGCCTTGTCTTTGGCCATCAGGCTCTTCACCAGGTCGATGCGCTCTTTAGCGAAGCGGGCGTAGAGCACGATGCGGGCGTTGGGCTCCTGCGCCTCTTTGATCTGATCGATCTCGTCCGCGGTGAGAAAGTCGCGATGCTGGGCGGCCAGAGGAACGGCGCAGGTTCCCAGCACAAGCAACAAACCCGGCAGCAACAAACCCGGCAGGCAACAACGTAGCAGCAGGTTCTTCATTTCTTTCTGCCCTCCATCAATCCCAGGAGCAGGTCATCGTGCACCTCTTGCACGCGCGCCTTGAGCTTTTCGAGCATGGGGCGCTCGGAGAAACTCATTTCCTGCTCAAAGGATTCCAACTTGCGCAACAGGTCGCGCGTTTCGATCTCGGCCCTCTTGAACCATTTTGGACTTTTCCGTGGGTTCTTGCCAGTATCGGTCAGGGATTTGTAGGCGAGGTCCACGGACTCCAGGACTTCCGCGATGGCCGATACCACGCGATCGTTGTCGCCCTTTTGATAGGCGGCGCGGGACTCCTGGTACACAGCGGCGGCATTGTCGAGGGCCAGTTTGGAGCGCTTTTCCAGGTTGGGCTCGGCCAGGGCGGGCTTGAGGTCGGCACCGAGAGGGGCGGGGATGAGGCACAGTGCGAAGGCTGTCAGGAAAGACACACAGGCTGGAAAGCCTGTGCCACGGGAAAACACACAGGCTGGAAAGCCTGTGCTACGATGGTTGGCCATTATCGCTTCTCCAGTTCCCTCTGAATGATTCTCACACGCGCACGCGCCTGGATTTCCTGGTTCTCATTGCCTTTGCTGACGGAAAGGAAGTGCTGGTAGGCTTCCACGGCCGGCTTCAACTGCTTGAGCTTGTCTAAGACGATCGCACGGAAAAACCAGTTTCCGGGCGTGTCGTCACCCAGGTCGTGGGCCTTGGCGTAGGCCTGTAGAGATTGCTGGTAGTCGCCCATCATGTAGAGCATGCCGCCCAACTGGTCCCAGGTCTTGGACTCGGCGGGCTTGAGCTTGGCCGCTTCGTAAAACTGCCGTGCCGCCGCGGGAAACTGTTTGCGGTCGCGCAGGGCCCGCGCGTACATCATGCGCAGGTCGTAATTGGAAGGCTCGGCGGCCACCGCCTGGTCGAGCAGCGGGAGGGCCTTCTCGATCTGCTCCGCGAAGATATAGGACGCGGCCAGAGCGGCACGGTTTGCCTGGGTGGGGTCTTTGGCGTAGGCCGATTCCAGGCGCGGGATGGCGTCGGCGTATTGCTTGTTTTCGAGCATCAGCTCGCCCAGGTGTTCCTGCGCGGCGACGTTGTCGGGGAATTCCTTGTAGATGGCGATGGCTTCGGCGGGCTGCTTGTTCTCCTCATAAAACTGCGCGAGTTCGAGGAGATACTCGTGGTACTTGGGCTCCAGTTGGGCAGACTGGCGGAAGTGCGGCTCCGAGTCCCCCAGTTTGCCTTGGCGCGCGAGGGTGTGGGCCAGTCCCAGCTCGGCGTTGGCCGATTTCGGATCCAGCTCCAGAGCGAGCCGGTAGTTCTGTTCAGCCTTGTCGAACGCGCCGGTCTGCAGTTGGGCCTCGGCCAGGTAGTACCGCGGGCGGTATTCCTTGGCCTTCTGCTCCGCGGCGCCTTCGAACAGCGGCAGAGCGTCGGCGGGATTATTTTGCCGCATGAGCAGGATTCCGCCGTTCAACTGGGCCTCGTAGAGGCCGGGCTTGAGTTCGAGCGTCTTGCGGTACTCGGCGACGGCTTCGGGGTCCTTGTGGAGAAAGGTGTAGGCCAACGCCAGGTTGAAATGGTCGGTGTAGGATTTCGGGTCGGCCGCGATGGCCTTGGTAAAGGCCTCGACCGCGGCCTCGTACTTACCGTCTTCGAGGGCCTTCATGCCTTCGGAGCTGAAGTCAGTGGACTGGAGGAAGAGGAGCGCGACGATGAGAGCCCACATCATTTCATTTTAGCGTTTACTTCTTAGCTTCCGGAATCGGGATTTGGGGAGGGGCCTCCGGGGTGAGGTTCAGCGGAAGGTCGATGAGGGCGGCGGTGTCGCTGTTCTCGTCCGTCACGCGGAGATTGTAGTGCCGGGGCGGGGCATCGAAGACCACATTGCCCTGGAGGCTGTCCGCCGGCTTCACCTTGCGCAGCATGCCGATCCACTGGGGCACGCCCTCACCGGCGCTCAGCTCGCTGTAGGTCTTGCCGTCGTCAGCCACGAGGGTCAGGCCGGGTACCGAGGCATCCCCGCCGCCGCCGTTCGCCGCGCTGACCCGGACCAGCAGGAAGCGATTCTGCGGAATCCGTGGGGTGGGGTCTTGAGGAATCTGCGTCATCCACTGCGTTTCGAGGACGCGGTAAGTGACGTGGCCCACCTCGACCTTGTCGCCCATGGGGTATCGCTTGGGCCCACCGATCACGACAACCCCGAGCCCGGTTCCACCGTCGGAGCAGCCGATCAGAAAGACAGCGGCGCCGGCAGCCGCGAGGAGAGGGACGGCGCGGAAACGGCGCATAGGCTAATGGGGCTGCTGCTGCAACAGGCGCTCGAACTTCTGGCGCTGCCCCTCATCCAGCAGTTGCTCCACGCGCTGCTTCCCATCGGACAGGACCGTGCGATAGTACAGCCAGAAGTCATTGAGGACCGACTGCATCTGCTCGGCCTGTGCCGGCGTCAGATTCAGTTCCTTTTGCATGTGGTCGAAGTAGAGGGCCTTGGCCTGCGGGGAATCGAACGAGAGCGAGGCATGCTGGCGGTTGTGAACGCCGAAATCGAGGGCCAACGCCCCTACCACGGCGCCTGACAGGAAAACCAGCGCGAGCGTGGCGGCACAGGCGACTTTGGGATTCCAAAGGCGGGGACTCCAAAAGCGGCCGGCGGGCGCGCTCGCCATCAGGCTAGTGCTGTTCATAAGCCGTCAGGGTCACCAGCATATTGTCGTGCGCGGGGCCGGAATCGAAGGAGGGAGCATTCTGCTGCGCCATGACGGCTTCCGGAGAAGGCCCTCCAGGCATCTCAATTTCCCGGGTCACCAGATAACTGCCCAGAATGGCGAGGGTGAGCAGGGATGCAAACGCCACCCGGCGCCCGAAGGCGAAATCCATCGCGAAGAAACCGGCAAAGGAAGGGGCAGCCCGCCGCTCGCCCACTTGCCGCATTACGCCGGCGTAGAAGCCGGGAGACGGGTCGGAAACGTCCGTTGACTGGGTCCGCAAAGAAACGAACAACTGCGAGACATCCTGGATACTGCGGATCTCTTCGCGGCACATGGAACAGGTGTTGAGGTGTGCCTCGATTTCTCGTTGAGCCGCCGGTTCCAGCGCACCGGACAGGTACTCCTCGAGGCTGCTCATTACTACCGCGTGCATATGTTTCTTCCCTTACAAATGTAAATTACCGCGCCCAAAACTACCCCTTCGCGAGTCTTATTTGCCCGCTTCCAGGGACCAAATTACCAATCCGAACCCTTCTGGGCTCAACCGGCTACCAGGCCGGGAGCGCGGTCCAACCGTTGGGCCGCTTTCACTAATTTCTGCCGCGCACGGAACAGCTTCACCTTGATCGTGTTTTCGTTCATGCCGGTGCGTTCTGCCAGTTCCTCCACGGAAAAACCCTCAACCTCTTTCAACATCAATAACATACGCTCCTCTTCGGAGACGCGGGTGAG
>Ga0209415_10010280_pt1 | contig 15937 bp, 12 predicted proteins | sample PeaSoiSIISIP2007_FD_187696 | JGI IMG/M metagenome (GOLD analysis project Ga0209415, IMG submission 187696) | Peat soil microbial communities from Weissenstadt, Germany - SII-SIP-2007 (SPAdes) (version 2) | ecosystem: Environmental > Terrestrial > Soil > Wetlands > Peat | place: Germany...
TGGGATGCGTGCCGTATTGGTCGATGAGGGATTTCTTGTGCTCTCTGGCTAACACTTGCCTGGTGCACTCCTGTCTTCTTTGGTTTCGATTTATCTTTGTGACGTTATTGAGGATATCACGCGGAGTTAAGGGGCGTAAAGGATCAGCCGACTCTTGCTTTGCGATGTGCCGCCCGGCTAAGCATTGTTGCACCAGGCACAATCCCGGGTGGCCCATCCTTTCGCGCTCTTTGCGAAAGGGTGGGCATGCCGGACCGCCAACGCCTCAGGCTTTCCCTTCCCTGTAAGAATGCCCGGCTTCGGCGCGAGAAAAGCAAAGTGAAAATCCCAACAGGCCAAAATCTGGGAAAGCCCCACCCTTTGCAAAAAGCGCAAAGGATGGGCCACCCTGGGCTTGCGATTTCCAGCCTAGGCTACGGGCCGAATCTCCATCTCTGTGGGCCACTGATTGATCTTCACCCTGCCCTCTTCCTGAAACGCATAGCTGCGATAGCTGCTCCATGCCCAATGTTCCGGCTCGAGCACGAGACCATCCTTTACCGGATTGCGATGCATGTAGTGCAACTTCTCCACGCGCTTGCGCTCGCTCCAGACGTTGAAGTCGTAAAAGCGGCGCTGCCAGACGTGCGCCTGCCCACCCTCGCGCAGGACTTGGCGTGCAAAGCGCTGCTTCACGACCTGCATCACCGTCGACGGAGTTCCGCGCTCCGGCTCGCTGATCAGCAGGCGGATGTGGTCGGGCATCACCGCATAGCCGACGACCACGAACCGATAGCGCTGCCGCGCTTGCTCCAGGATCTGCAGGAAGAGCTCGCGGCGGCTGGGTTCGGCGAGCCAAGGCTGGCGGTGGTAGCAACTGCAGGTGAGGAAGTGAAGGTGATCCTGCCCGTAATAGCGCCTCAGGCCTTTCGGCATACTTTCACTGTAAAAGGTGAGAGCGGGATCGGCGCGAGAAAAGCAGAATCAAAATCCTAAGGGGTTCACATTTGGGAATGCCCACCCTTTGCAAAGAACGCAAAGGATGGGCCACCCACGGCCTGCTTCACGGGACGATAGAACCGGTCGCGGCCGCGCGCCGCATGTCCCGTTAGGGACATCTGACAATAGCCCGGCGTTTCCAACGCCGGGTACCGAGCCCAACGACGGAACCGCGTCCCGGCGGGACGCCTGAACCCACGCGACCGAGGAAAAGCAGGTTCCTCCACTGCGCCATCGCGTTCGCTCCGGCTCCGGTCGGAATGACAAGGGGCTTTCTTCGCCCACCCAGAACAGGGTTTTCCACAGCCTTCCACAGCCCATTCCTGTGACGGACAACCTTTACTGAGAATTCTAAAAGGAGCAAGCTGGTTCCATGTGCGCGCCCTCTCCCAACCAATTCCCTACCGCCGATCCCGCGAGCGCCCCTTATCCCGAGCCCAAGTCTTTATTCCGCAATATTTTAGCCGCAAGCCATTGCAACCAAAGATTTTATCCATATCGAACCACTCCCGCGCCCGTAAGGGTATTAAGAATGAGGATTTTAGGAAATCAGACGAAAAAAAATGCAGAGCCCTATCGCCCACCGAGATCACTCTCTTAACACGCGGGCGGGATCGGTACGCGTGGCGCGCCAGGCCGGGAGAAGACAGGCTGCGACGGAGGTGATGGTCATCACGGCGACGGCCGATGCGAAGGCCAGCGGGTTGGTCGGACTGACGTTGAAAAGAAGCGTTCCGAACAATCGCGTCAAGAGAAGCCCCGCAGCCGCGCCACAGAGGACGCCGACGGCTGTCAATCGCAAGCCGCGCGAAATGACCCGGCGAAACAGATTGGCGGTGCCGGCGCCAAGAGCCATGCGCAGTCCAAGTTCCCGGTTGGATTGCGCCACGGCATACGCCATCACGCCATACAGGCCGACGGCAGCGAGGAGAAGCGCCAGTCCTCCTAAAATCGAAACCAGGGTTACGGCCACGAGTTGGGGCGAGGTTGAGCGGTCGACCTGTTCTTGAACGGTAATCGTCTCGTACAGGGCGAGGTCGCCGTCCAGTGCGTGCACTTCGCGGAGCAGGGCGGCCACGATGCTCTGCACGGGCTGGACCGAACGGATATACAAGACTGGTCCTCGGGCGAAATCCTGCAGCAGGGGCACATAGAAGAATGGCTTTGGACTTTCGCGCATGCTCTCGTACTTGGAGTCGGCGGCGACACCGATGACGCGCGCCCAGCGGCCATTCACCTGAAGGCGTCGATCGATGGGATCCTGTTGGCCCCAGTATCGCGCTGCCATGGTCTGATTCACGATGGCGACCAGCGGCGCGTTTTCGTCATCAGCGCGCGTGAATTCTCGGCCGGAGAGCAGACGTATTCCCAGGGTGGCAAAGTAGTCCGGACTGACCTGGTTGTAGTCGACCGTCGGTTGCTCTTCGGGTGAAGGCTGGTAGCCGTCCACCGCAATCGGCGTAGAAGAGAATGATTTATAACCCAGCGGAGTCACGCGAGCGAATGCGGCAGACTGCACGCCAGGCAGCGCCCGGACGCGATCGATCAGTTCGTCTTGAAAAGTCTTGGACCGCGGCACGTCGTATCCCGCGGAGATCAAAGACACACCGGTCTGCACGACATTTGTGGTGGAGAAACCGGGGCTGGTGGTCCGAATCTTCTGCAGGCTTTCGAGCAGCAGCGCCGCTCCCACCAGCAGAATGAAACTCAGGCAAACCTGGAAGACGACCAGTCCCGAACGCACCCAGGGCTTTCCGGCGGCGCCGACCACGCCCGTGGACTCCGCTTTCAGGGCGCCGGCAAGGTCGATGTTGCGGGTTTGAAACGCAGGAACAAGTCCGACAATCAGCGTGGCGATCAGGCAAATGCCGGCGCTCAGCGACATCACGCGCCAGTCGATTTCGCCGGGCAGGTACATGGCCACTCCAGAGCGCGCCGGGAGAAGCAGCACGAGCGCGTGGCGGCACCAGTAGGCGACCAGGAGTCCGCCGGCCGCACCGATCGCTGAAAGGATGAGGCCTTCGGTGAAGAGTTGTTGCAACAAACGGGCGCGGCTGGCCCCGATGGCGAGCCGAACCGTCATTTCGCGGCGACGGGCAAAGGACCGGACCAGCAGCAGGTTGCCCACATTCGCGCAGGCAATGAGAAGAACAAACGCCACCACGGCGAGCATGATTTCGAGCGTGGGAAGAAGAGTGCCGGCATTATTGAAAGGGGTTTGCCACAATGGCCACAGACTGATGCCGCGACCGCGGTTGGTGGCTGAGTAGTTGTTTTCCAGGCGTGCAGCGATTGCCGAGAGTTCTTGCTGAGCTTGCGCACGAGTAACGCCCGGCTTGAGCCGCACATAGGATTCGATCCAGCGCGCGCCGCGGTCCTCGAGTTTGTATCCGCCGCTTTCGAAGGTCTCCTCCATTGACGCGGGAATCCAAAACTGCATCGCCCAGCCGACGAAAGTTCCATAAAACCCCTCCGGCGCGACTCCGATGATGGTGTGCGGAACGTTATTGAGGCGCTGTGTCTTGCCGATGATTTGTGGATCGCTTTTGAATCTCTCCCGCCAAAGCTGGTAGCTAATGACTGCGACCGGGTGAGCATCGCTGCCTGCGTCTTCTCCGGGCTCGAAGCTGCGGCCAAGAACGGGACGAACGCCGATCGCGTCGAAGTAATTTGCCGAAACGATGCTGCCGGTCGTGACTTCGGCGCGATCGCCGTTATTCAGGGTGCTGCTGGTAATTTTGCTGACGAACAACGCGTCGCAAAGAGTGCAGCTTCTCTGCAAATCAAGGAAATCCGGCCATGAGATTGCCGCCGTTCCGCTCTCGACTCGTGCCGTTCCGGCCAAGGCGAGCAGCCTTTCCTGGTGGACTACGGCTGGGTACGGACGGAACAGGATGCCTTCGATCCAACTGAACACTGCGGTATTCGCGCCGATTCCCAAGGTCAGGCACAGAATTGCCAGGGAAGAAAAGCCGGGGCTGCGAATCAGTTGTCGAAACCCGTAGCGCAAATCCTGCACCAGGTTTTCAATGACGCTTCCACCGCGCGCGTCCCGGCACCGCTGCTTGATCTGCGTGATGCCGCCCAATGCACGCAGCGCGGCGTAGCGCGCATCTTCGGGCGACATACCTCTTGTGATGTTTACCTTGATCTGCTGCTCGAGGTGGTCGTGAAGCTCATCGTTCAGTTCCTGATCTACTTGCTGGCGACGGAAGCGTGAGCGCAGACGCAAGCGGAGGGTATAAAGCCATGGTTCGAACGTCATCTCAAGCCTCCTTGAGCTTGACTATTCCAGAGATGGCAGCGGAAAGACGGTTCCAGTCGGCCGCCTCTTTCTCGAGGTGCTTCCGCCCCAGCCGGGTCAGAGAATAAAATTTGCTGCGCCGGTTGTTTTCACTCAACTTCCATTGAGCAGTGATCCAACCTCGCTGTTCGAGCTTGTGCAGCGAGGGGTAAAGCGAGCCATCGCTAACTCCGAGCACATCGCTGGACATCTGTTGCAGGCGCTGACTGACGGCCCAGCCATTGAGCGGCTGCAATGCCAGTATTTTCAGGATCAGCATGTCCAGAGTCCCCTGGACAAGGTCCGAAGGCTTACTCAAGCAGTCTCCTCTCGGTTACCGAGTAAGATTAAACGTCAGATCTCTGCTTGGCAACGGGCATTTTTGAAATGGGCTGGGTTCCCTGGGAGTCGGCAATTCAGGAACCACGGAAACGCCGGCCGCGTTTTTCTGTCCGCCGGGTACCGAGACCAAGGGCGGAACCGCGTCCCACGGGACGGCTGAAATCCGCACGGGGAGGAAAAGCAGGTTCCTCCACTCCGCCGTCGCCTCCGCTCCGGCTCCGGTCGGAATGACAGGGTTTTCTTCGAGCGAAAAGCGCAGAGTTCTCAACAGCCGATTCCAGGGACGAACAACTTTTACCGAGAATTTAAAAGGAGAAGCAGGTTCCTCCACTCCGCCGTCGCCTCCGCTCCGGCTCCGGTCGGAATGACAGGGTTTTCTTCGTGTGCCAAGAGCAGAGTCTTCAACAGCCGGTTCCAGGGACCGACGACTCTTACCGAGGATTTTTGATAGGAGAAGCAGGTTCCTCCACTCCGCCGTCGCCTCCGCTCCGGCTCCGGTCGGAATGACAGGGGGGTTCTTCGAGTGCCAAGAGCAGAGTTTTTACGAACGACTTTTGCCTAGGTTAGCGGTGCGGATCGAACTCGAGTTTTACGGTCAGGGTTTCTTCGGAGGCGGCAGCGGCGTAGCGCCACTGTTTGATGGCCTTCATGCTGGACTGGCCGAGAATCGGACTTCCGCCGAGCAGTTTGGTGCTCTTCACGACACCGCTGGGCTCGACGACGACCTCAACCCGCACCACTCCGCCAATGTAGAGCCGCTTCAGGGCGTCGGGATAATCGGGCTCGACACGCGTAATTATTTTGCGGTCAGACGAGCTTTGATCGGAAGTCTGCGCCGCCAACGGCAATGAACTGAGAAACAGAGACGTCACCAGCAGGCCGAGCGGCAGAACGAATGTTGAAAGAAGTGCGCGCCCAGGAATGCGACCGTTCACAACCTCAAGTTTGCGATTGCGTTTCAACATTGATCGAATCCCTCGCGATCCGGTTACGGCAGCTGCGGTAGCTCCATACTCAACTGGTAAACCTCTTGCGTGCTGCGGTCACGAACGAACATCCAGGAACCGTCTGGAGCGCGGCTGGTCCAGGGGCCCAGCGCGCCCGGGTAGCGGTCGATGGCACCCAGCACAAAGGCGAGTTCCGGTTGGGTTTCCCCTACCTTCACTCTGCGAATCGATTCATCGCCGTCGACGAGATCGTCGTAGTAAATGTATTTGCTGTCCTTGGACCACACGGGATAGCTCACCGTGCCGGCCGTCTCGACCAGCCAGTTCGTCCATTTCTGCGTTTGGAAGTCGAACATCTTGAGCGTGGTGTTATCGGGTGAGAGCGCGGCGATGTAGCGCCCGTCGGGCGACCAGCGCGGGCTGAACAGCCCCTCCGATCCGGGAATGGTTTCGGCCTTGCCGGTCTTGAAGTCAAGAACTCGAATGCTCAGGCCACCGGCTGTCTGGCGAAAATCGCCAAACATGAGGCGAGAGCCATCGGCCGACCAATTGGCGTCGATCTGACCGCCGTTTTCCGTCAGAATCGCTTGTGGAGTTCCACCGCTGGCGGGAACCAAGAACAACTTCCAGGATTCTCCGGGCTGCATGCTGACGTAGGCGATCTGTTTTCCGTCTGGCGACCACACCGGCAACGCGGTACGCGCGGGCGTTGCAGTGAGTTGCAGGCGGTCGGTCCCATCGGCGCGGCAACGCCACAGCGTGCCTTCGGGAATGGTCACATAGGTGATCCACTTGCCGTCGGATGAGTAGGTCAGGTCGGTCGCGGAAACTCCAGCAATCACCGGAACGAACTTCTTGCTGCCCCGGTCATACTTCACGACTTCGCCGACAGGAGCAACCCCGATCGCCCAGATGTTTTTGCTGTCGCGGGCCTGCGACGCGTTTCCGAACGACATGGGGCCGCTGGTCAGCCGAACCAGCGCTGATGCGGCATCGGCGGCCGGTGCGGAGTCGGGCAACGCCCAGAGCGAAGTCAGGATCGTGCTCGTGTTGGGCAGGTTTTGTGATGCCTGGAAAATGTAGTAGCGGCCGTCGGCAGTCCAACTGCCACAGCACGCGGTCGATGCATTCTGCCAGTTCGCCAGCAGAGCATGCGGGCTCGACCCGTCCTGACCAACTTCCCAGAGCGCGGTTGCGTTCCTGGCGGGATCACTGACGGTGAAGCGGATGTGTTGACCGTCCGCGGAAAAGCGGGGCGCGAAGACCGATCCGCTCGCGGTGAAGAGTGCGCGTGGCTGCGTTCCGCTTGCAGTGGCCAGATAGAGCACTGGGCCTTTGGCGAAAACCAGGTGCTGTCCATCGGCCGACCATGCCGCATCGCGGCCAGTGAGATCGCCAACGCGCTCGGGCGATCCGCTGGCGACGGGCAGAGCCCAAAACTCGTCGTCGGACCCGCCGCGCATGGACGCGACCAGCAACTTCTTGTGATCGGGTGAAAGATCGAGCGCGCGAAAGTTCGAGAACGGGCTGGGAACCAGAGAGCGATCCGAGTTGGACAACGATACTTTGGCAATCACGCGATTCGCGGCCGGCGATTCAGTGACGTATAGCTGGGAGTCACCGGCGAGTAAATTGGTCTTGCGGAAACCGTCGTGCGTGACCTGAGTGATGGACGTGACTCTGGGCGTTGCCACCGATGCCGCCCCGCGGGCGCGACTGCCGGGAAAAACGCCGGCCACCGCCACGATTGCGGCGAGCGAAACAATCGCGAGAAACAAAGGAATCTTGAAGGCCGTTTTCTCTGACGGAGTGCTCATGCGCGGATGTTAGCAAAACGATATTGCAAAGAAGAGCAATAACGTTACGAAAGGATTACGAGGGTAATGGGCTCGCAACCGATTGGAAGGCAAGGATCTAGCATTTTTGCGCTTTCGAGATCGAACATCGGCAAAACTTCGGGCGGAATTCACGGGCGGTTCATCAAATAGGGCGTATGATCTAAACAGATGCCATATATCTCGGAACATCTCTCCAGCCTTCGTCAAGAGATTGCGGACTTGCGCAACCTGAATGCCCGACTGTCGGAAAAAGGCGGGCATAATGCGGTCGATCAGACCGCGCTCGAACTGCGCACCAACCGCCTGCGTGAGATCAAGCAGGAATTGTCGAAGATTCTCAACCGTCCGGATGATCCAAAAGTCTGGTGGGAACGGTCGCGCAGGCCGCAGCAGCCGGCTTAGTTTTTCGAAGAATCCTTCCATCCGCCGCGCGCTCAGACCTTGAGCGCTGCGGCTACGGCCTTGAGAACGGCATCTATTCCATCGGCATTCGGGATGCCGCCTTGCGCCATATCCTTGCTGCCGCCGCCGCGGCCGCCTAGCTTCGTCATCGTCTCTTTCATCAGCGCGCCCATATCGAAGGGCTGACCCGCGGACTGTGCGAACACGAGCGCCGGCTGCGGCGAAGCGGTGGCCAGCAGGGCGACGGCGTGGGGAGAGAGTCGCGTCAGCTTCTGCGCCAGCAGCTTCACAAAATTTAAGTCGCAGTCTGCGAGGGTGCGGACTACCAGCTTGCGGCCGTCGGCCTCGGGAGTCTCGGCGAGGAGCGCGGCGGCCTGGGCTGCGGCGAGATCTTCCTGCGACTGCTCGCGTTGCTTGCGCAGGGACTTAATCTCGTCGAGCGACTTGCGGGCCTGCTGGGGGACGTCGTAAATGTGCGCCGAGAAAAGCGCGGCGGTCTCGGTGAGCGTGGAGAAATCGCGGCGGGCGGTCGAGACGGCGCGCTGTCCGGCAACGAATTCGACGCGCCATCCCTGCCGGACTTTTTCGGCTTTGCGCAACAGAATGCTGGCGATTTGTCCGGTGTGCGCGACGTGCGTGCCGCCGCAGGCCGTGAGGTCGAAGTCGCGAATGTCAATGAGGCGGAGTTCGTCGCGTTCCGTGGGCGGAAGTTTACGCAGGCCGAGCTTCCCGGCGTCGTCACGAGTCACGAAGCGGACGTCGACGGCACGGTTCTCGAGAATGATTTCGTTGGCGAGGCGCTCGGCGGATTCGATTTGCGGTTTGGTCAGCGTGGGTGTGTCTAAGTCGATGCTGCAGTAATCGTCGGCCATGTGGAAGGAAACCGTCGGCATGTTGTAGAGGCGGATAAAGGCGGCAGAGAGCACGTGCTGTCCGGAATGCTGCTGCATGTGGTCGCGGCGGCGGGTGGCGTCGATCTGGCCGTGGACGCGGGTTCCGGGCTGCAGATCTTTTGGTGGGGCTTCGAGATAGTGAACGACTTTGCCCTCTTCGGTTTCGGCGACTTCGGTGACGCGGAGTGTGGCGTTCGCGGCGGTAGTGATCCATCCGGTGTCGAAGACCTGGCCACCGCTGGTGGGATAGAACGCGGTGCGGTCGAGAATGAGCGCGGGGCGCGGGGAGTCGAGGACGTCGCGCACTTCGGCGTCGAAGTCGTAGAGGAAGGAATCGTGGTAGTAGAGGCGCGTGGTCATGGCGGAAGAAACCATTTAACCACAGAGGGCGCGGAGGAACAGGGACCTCATGGAAACGCGCAGCCGATTCGTTGCGCTGGGTACCTTGGTAAGTTGAGTGATCTCTAATTGCGCAGGTACCCTATGTAAATCGGGAGAGTTTCGCCGTAAAGCGTTCGTGCTCCGAAAGTTATACGCTTCTGGAAGCAGGTTTCCATGCAGAATCACAGGAGGCCGACCGGGTTCGCAGTGGTGGCTGGAATGACGGCCGCACTGCTGCTCCTGTTTGGCTGCGCGAACGGACCTGCGCAGAGGACCTACGCTTACGTGACAGAGGCCACGGGGGCTGTGGCCCAGTTTCAGATCGCGAGTGACGGAACGCTTATACCGTTGAACCCACCGACGGCCAGCGCCGGCTATGGAGCCTTGTCCCTCGCTGTAAGTCCGACGAGCGAATTCCTTTTTTCCGGAAACTTCGGCAATAACACGATTTCCCAGTTCATGGTCGGCAGCAAGGGGACGTTAATCCCGAATTCGGTTCCTTCAGTCAATGCCGCTTACGGTCCATACCCAATTACACTTACGCCCAACGGGCAATTGGCACTCGTGGCAAGCTTCGATAACACTATCAGCACCTATGGCGTCAGTTCGTCGGGGACGCTAAGCCTGATCGATACCGTAGCGACGGGACTCAATCCCTCGTCAATCGCCATTGACCCGACGGGACGGCTTGCTTACGTTTCGAATTTCCAAAGCTACACCATCTCGGAATACGCAATCTCGTCCAGCGGGATGCTTACGCCCAGCGGCAGCACACCAACTCCGAACTACGGGATCTTTGACCTCACAATATCCCCCAAGGGATTTCTGTATTCCGCAGGTCCCGGTGCGGGGACGGTTTCCGAGTTCTCGATTGACCCCGTAACCGGAGCACTGACGCAATTGGCCAGCTTCCCGAACGGCTCAGGCGAACCGGCTTGGATCAGTTTCGACCCAACCGGAGCCTATGCCTACGTCTGCAATAACATTAGCAGGACCGTGTCTCAATTCACCGTCGATGCAACCACGGGTGCTTTAACGCAGAACGGGCCAGACGTACCCACCGGTGCGGACCCTATGCAGGTAGCACTTGACCCATCTGGCAAGTATGCCTACACGGTGAATGCGGATGGCACTGTCTCTGAATTCACGATCAGCAGCACGGGAACCCTCACTCCGAACGGTACCGTTTCACTAGGGACGATTGACACGGAGATTCAGAGGATCGCTTTCGCGCGGCGATAAGCCTGAGAAGAGTGCCTCATTCAGTAAGGACCGATGATGCCGCCGATTTGGCGGGCGGCTGGCTTCCGTGATGCTGCCTTCGCGGACAGGAGTGTCCGCTCCACACTTCCGTCGAGGACATCCAGATATTTCAGGCCGTTGCCGGTGTTGAACAGGACGACCCTATCTTCCGGTTTGAAAAATCCGCTGGCGCGAAGTTTGCGGTAAGCGACCAGGGACGCTGCGCCTTCGGGCGCGGCGAAGATGCCTTCGACTTTTGCCCAGTGGCGTGTGGCTTCGAGGATCTCGGCGTCGGTGGCGCTGACGGCGGTGCCATGACTCTTTTTTAATATGTCGAGGATTAAATAATCGCCGTAGGGCTTGGGGACGCGCAGGCCGGAGGCCAGGGTCGCGGCGTTCGGCCACATTTCGGACGAGGACTTCCCTTCTTCCCAGGCTTTCACGATAGGCGCGCAGCTCGCGGATTGCACGGTGATCATCCTCGGACGTTCGGAGCCGATCCAGCCTAAGGCTTCCATCTCTTCAAAGGCCTTCCACATACCGAGCAAACCAACGCCGCCGCCTGTGGGATAGATGATGCCTTGCGGCAGTTTCCATCCCAACTGCTCGGCGACTTCGTAGCCCATGGTTTTCTTGCCTTCGACACGGTAGGGCTCTTTGGTGGTGCTGACGTCGAACCATCCGTCTTTATTCCAAGACTCGGAAGCCTTGAGCTCCGCGACTTTGCGGGCGCAGTCGCTGATGAGGCCGTCGACCAGCGTGATGTGCGCGCCGTAGTAGTCGCACTCGATGCGGTTCGCCACGGGGACATCTTTGGGCATGAAGATGTGCGCTTCGAGTCCGGCGGCGGCGCAGTAGGCGGCCAGCGCTCCGGCGGCGTTTCCGGCGGAAGGGATGGCAAGTTTTTTCAGACCGAAGTGGCGGGCCATGGTCACGCAGGCGGAGAGGCCGCGCGCCTTGAACGATCCGGTGGGATTGAGGCCTTCGTCTTTTATGTAGACGCTGGGATATTCGCGGCTGGCCAGCATGGGCGTGAAACCTTCGCCCAGAGAAACGGGATCGGCCTCGGGGAGAACGGCTTCGTAACGCCACATGGTGGGGGCGCGTCCGGCGAGACGCGCGGACGAAAACGCGCGCTTGATGTTGGGCAGGTCGTAGCGCGCGTAAAGAATGCCGGCGTCTTTCGGGCAGACGGATTGCGGACGATCGGCGGGATAGTGTTCGCCGCAGCGGGTGCATTCCAGGTGAGTCAGCATGCCGATGCTGAGTTTAGCATTTGAGTTCACCGTTTGAGTTCAGCATCGGCTTCCGGCTTTCGCATTCCGGCTTCCGAAGCTCGCCTCCAGGGACGGAGGTCACGGCGTTCTCGGTTCGATCCGCAGGCGGGCGGCCCGGTTGGGTTAGTATGAATGTCGGAATGAACTTCACGGGAGAACGGGAATGAAAAAGTTTTTGATGGGTCTGATCGTGGGATTAATCGTGGTTCCGGCCGGTCTTTATTTTTATTTTGCTTCGGGGAGCGCGCCGGTGGCGACGTCGGCGACTCCGATGCCGTTTGAAAGAACGATGGCGCGCATTGCGCTGCACGCGCGGCTGGATAAAGAGATGCCGAAGACGGTCCCCATCGCCGCGGATGAAGCGGCCTATGTGGCCGGAGCGCAGATCTACAAAGAGAACTGTGCGGTGTGTCACGGGCTGCTGGGAGAACAGCCGAACGCGATCGCCAAGGGAATGTTTCCGAAGCCTCCCATGCTGATGAAAGGGACGGGCGTGACGGACGATCCGCCGGGAGAAACCTACTGGAAGGTGGCGGGCGGGATTCGTATGACGGGCATGCCGGGATTCGAGAAAACGCTTTCGACGACGCAGATGTGGCAGGTGAGCCTGTTGCTGGCCAATGCGGACAAGCTGCCGAAGGCGGCGCAGGATGCGTTAGCGCCAGCACCAGTGACGGCACCGGCGGTAATGACGCCGCCAGCGACTCCGACGGTGAAGAAGTAGGTTCGCGCCGCACACCGCTTCAGGCTCAATAAAGCTCCACCCAGAGAACTCGACGCAGGATTCAGGCACCGGCGCGAAATCCTGTGCGGGGTAGTGGCCGATGATTTCTACGGCACGAGCGTGAAGTTCACCTGGACCTGGGTGTCAACTTCAACCGCGGTCCCGTTCAGCAGGTAGGGCTTGTACTTCCATTGTTTGACGGCTTCGATGGCGGCGGGCGCCAGCAGCGGGTGTCCACTGATGAGCTGAATGTCGGCGACGTTGCCTTCCTTGTCGATCCTCACTTTGAGCACCACGACGCCCTGAATGTGAGCGTCCCTGGCTTCGGCGGGATATTCCGGTGGCACCTTGGTGACCAGCAATCCCTGTGCCACGCCGGAAGAAACTCGCACGCGCAACGGCATTGCGGGATGAGACGCGTCCCCCGGAGTGCTGGAGACGACGCTGCCGATGACACCGCCCATCACCCCACCCGGAATACCGCCGTGAACGGCACCCTCAGTCGGTGGCACGTCCGAGGAAGAAGTCTGCTTCGGGGGGTCGGCGAGTTCGAAGTTGACGGTCACGTTGGTTTCGACCTCGACCGGGTCGCCGTTCAGCAGATAAGGCTTGTACTTCCACTGCTTGACGGCTTCGATGGCTGCGGGTGCAAGCATGGGATGTCCGCTGATCAGCTGCAAGTTTTCCACGTCACCCGTTTTACTAATCGTCGCTTTCAGGACGACCGTTCCCTGGATGTGCGCTTGCCGCGCCAATGGAGGGTAGACGGGAGCGACCTTGGTGACGATCTGGTCGCTCATCTGCTTACGGTCAACCTGGACGCGTTGTGAAGTTGCATCCTGAGGAGCGGCCAGTGCCGTGAGGGCGATCAAGAAAAGAAGCGATGCCACCAGATTTCGTTTCATCTTTCGGATCATCGGAGACCTCCGCGTGGACGGTGGAACTTTGGCGATTCTACACCGGGAGCCTGCGGCGGCGGATACACTGCGGCGTGTGCCGCGATTCTTGCCGCTGAAAAGTTAGACGCCGTTGCGGCGGGATTTGTTCCAACGGACCTCAGGGGCTAAAGCCCGCGAGTTTTTCGTTGCTTTAACGCGGCGCTGAAGCGCCGCTCTTCCACGCTGCTGCATTTTTCCGCGTTGCTGCATTGAAGCTGCAAGATATCGTAAGCTATATAGAGTTGAGGAGGACACGTGCGCTGCGCTCGCTGCGGCAATGAGAATCTGGCTGGGAACCGCTTTTGCGGAATGTGCGGCACGACGCTGCTGGAGGCACCGGCCGCGGTAGTTCCTGTGCCGACGCAAGGCGCCGCGACGCGGCCGACTCCCGTTGCAGCGCCTGTGCCTTCCGCTCCTGTGCCTTCGACCCCTGCGCCGCCGCCGATTGCGGTGGCTCCACGAACGCCCGCTCCTGCGACGGAGACTGTGCCGCTCATCAGCGGGCCGTCATTTCTGGGTCTGAACGATCCTCCGCCGGCTCCGCGGCGGCGCGGCAGTCTGAGCATCGATCCGAATTCTGCTCCCAGTTCGGGCAACCTCGACTACTTGCTGGAAGATGATGAACAAGAGCAGCGGAGTGGCGGCGCGTGGAAATTTATTCTGATCGTGCTGGCGCTGGCTCTGGCCGTGGGGCTGGGATATTTGCGCTGGAAGAATCAAGGGTTCGGATGGCTGGGATCGAACACGCACAAACCAGCGGCGGCGGCGCAAAACTCCGACGTGGCGGATACGAGTTCGGCAACGTCTCCGGCTCCCACCGGCACAGCCGCGCCAGCATCGGGCGTGCCGCCTGCGACCGATCCAAATACTCCTGCGGCGACGGCGCCGCCAGGCACTCCGGCTGCTACGAACTCAACGACCACTGCGGCGAACCCGACAACGAATCCTGCTGCCGGTTCCGCAGCGGCCGGCGCGGCGCCGGCCACGCCAGACGGGGCCGCTGCGAACGGGGCGACGAATGCTCCGGCCGACTCTGCCGCCGCGCCCTCGCCAGCTGCCAAAGCGCCTGCACCCGACACTCCGCCGGCGGCGATTCCAAAACCCCAGCCGGCCGCGCCTGCGCCGCTGGCCAAGCCGCACGCCGCGCTCAAGCCCGTGGCGCCGTTTGATCCTGTCAGCGAGGCGCAGAAATATCTTTACGGCAAAGGTGTGACCCAGAATTGCGATCACGGCCTGCGGCTGTTGAAACCGGCCACGGACCAGGGAAATCCGAAAGCGATGATCGAGATGGGCGCGCTCTACTCGGCCGGGTTGTGCACTCCGCACGACCTTCCCACAGCGTATCGCTGGTTTGCGCTGGCGCTGCGGAAAGATCCTGATAATCAAGCGGTGCAGGGCGACCTGGAAAAGCTGTGGGGCGAAATGACGCAACCGGAGCGGCAACTGGCTATCAAGTTGAGCCAGTAAGGTCTCACCACTTTCTAACCGCTCGAATTCGCGCGCGGTGGTGTCGCCTTTGGGAAGGCACCGGCTGTCAAGGTCGGTGGTTCCCACCCTTCGCAAAATACGCGAAGGATGGGGCACCCTGTGCTTTGGTGGCGCCAGCGAGATCGAAATCTAGGCCCTAGACCTCGTCCTGCTCCTGCAGCTTGGCAATCACACCGAAATCTTCCAGGGTGGTCGTGTCGCCTTTCACGTTCCCGTTGGTGGCCAGTTCGCGCAGCAGGCGGCGCATGATTTTGCCGCTGCGCGTTTTTGGAAGCGAGTCGGTGAAGCGAATGTCGTCGGGCTTGGCCAGCGCTCCGATTTCTTTTGCCACCCACTTGCGCAGCTCTTCTTTCAGTTCCGGCGTGGGCTGTCTTCCCTGCTCGAGCGTAACGAACGCCGAGATGGCCTGTCCCTTCAGATCGTCGGGACGGCCCACCACCGCGGCTTCGGCCACGGCTTCGTGCGCGACCAGAGCGCTTTCGACTTCCATGGTGCTAAGCCGGTGTCCGCTGACGTTGAGCACGTCGTCGACGCGGCCCATGATCCAGAAATAACCGTCTTTGTCTTTGCGCGCGCCGTCTCCGGTGAAATACATGCCGGGGATTTGCGACCAGTAATTTTTCACGTAGCGGTCAGGATCGCCGTAAACCGTGCGCAGCATTCCCGGCCACGGGCGCTTGATGACGAGGAATCCGCCGGAGCCTTCGGGTACAGTCTTGCCTTCCATGGTGACGATTTCCGCCACAACGCCGGGGAATGGCCGGGTCGCTGAGCCGGGCTTGGTCGCGATGGCGCCGGGAATCGGCGTGAGCATGATGTGTCCCGTCTCGGTTTGCCACCAGGTGTCGACGATGGGGCAACGATTGCCGCCGATGAGTTCGCGGTACCACATCCAGGCCTCGGGATTGATGGGCTCGCCCACGGTGCCGAGAAGGCGCAGGCTCGAAATGTCGTGCTTTTTCGGCCATTCGTCGCCCCACTTCAAGAACGTGCGGATGGCAGTGGGCGCGGTGTAGAACACGTTCACTTTGTGCCGTGCGATGATCGACCAGAATCGGTCGGGCTCCGGACAATTGGGCGCGCCTTCGTACATCAGGCTGGTGGCGCCGTTCTGCAGCGGACCGTAAACAATGTAGCTGTGGCCGGTGACCCATCCGATGTCGGCGGTGCACCAGAAGGTGTCTTCGTCTTTTAAATCGAAGAC